>Ga0099791_10000043_pt1 | contig 41117 bp, 33 predicted proteins | sample Rivendell_Oct201_7_FD_77318 | JGI IMG/M metagenome (GOLD analysis project Ga0099791, IMG submission 77318) | Vadose zone soil and rhizosphere microbial communities from the Eel River Critical Zone Observatory, Northern California to study diel... | ecosystem: Environmental > Terrestrial > Soil... | reverse complement strand
CGGGCGCTCGTGGATTCCATCGGCGCCGCGCTGCGGCGCGATCTCGAGCGGGGAAAGGACCTCGAGACGCTCGCGATTCCGCTCGGGGGACTTCGCCTCTCGCGGTCCTTCCCGCGCACGGGTCCGGTCCCGGAGCTGGCGCGCGATTCGGTGCTCGCGCGCGACTCGTCGTTCTACGCGGAGATCTTCTCCGGGCGCCCGGGTCACGTGCTCCGTCCGCGGGCGGGAGCCATGGGCACGCTCTACGCGGTCGTGGATTCCGTCTCAGCACTCGGCCCCAAGGAGTATGCGGAGCACAAGAATGAGCTCCGCGAGGAGCTCTTCGAGAGACAGACCGCGGCATGGACGGACCGGCTCCGCTCCCGCGCGACCATCCGCGTGTACCGGAACGATCTCAGGCTCTAGTTTTCCCCTTGCCTGGGCGACGGTTCCTCCCTAGCATCGGCTCACCTCGCTTCAACACACCCGCGACACCGCTCCCGGAGGAGTGCTTGGGATGCGGCGGAAGAAACGAACCACGATCGACGACATGGTGGAAGATGAGCGCCCGCGCGAGCGATTGCTCCAGTCCGGACCCGGCGTCCTCACGGATGCGGATCTGGTGGCGGTACTGTTCGGAACGGGCGGTCCGGGGGAGGGCGTTCTGGAGCTGGGGACGCGGGTCACGTCGGCCATCCCCCTGCGTCAGCTTCATCGGGTTCCGGTGGAGGAGCTCCTGCTCGTGAAAGGTCTGGGGCAGGCGCGCGCGGCGCAGCTCCTCGCGGCGGCGGAGCTGGGGCGGCGGCTCTGGCCGGATGGAGACGCGGCGGCGCTTGTGCGCGGACCCGAGACGGTGTTCGATCTCACCCGGGACATACGCGGCGCCAACCGGGAGCATTTCGTCGGGTTCTATTTGAATTCACGAAATCAGGTGCTCCGCCGCGAGATCATCTCCATCGGCAGCCTGAACGCGAGCATCGTCCATCCGCGCGAGGTGTACCAGCCCGCCATCGCGGTCTCGGCCGCGAGCCTGATCCTGGCCCATAATCATCCGTCCGGGGACCCGACGCCGAGCGAGGAGGATCTCGCGATCACGCGCCGTCTCGTGGAAGCCGGGAGAATTCTCGGCATCGATATTCTCGACCACGTCGTGGTCGCGAAGGACGCATACGCGAGCTTCAAGGAGCGAAAACTTCTCCATGCCTAGAACGCTTCCCGCCACGACGCTACTCCTCCTCGCCTGGGCTCTGTCCGGCTGTGCCGGCGGACACGAGGCGCGCCCGGCGCGTCCCGAGGACTCCGCCTCGATCCCGGTGCTTCTTGCCGCTGGAGATTCCTCGAGCGCGCGAGGCGCCACGGCGGAGGCGCGCGCGTTCTACGCGCGCGCCGCGGCGGCCGCGAAGCGGGCGGGCGTGCGCGATCTGGAGTTCCGGGCCGAGATGGGCGCGGGGCAGGCCTCGCTGCAGCTGGGGGAAGCGGAGACGGCGCGGCGCTCCCTGGCGCGCGCCGTGGAGCTCATGCCTCAGAGCGCCTCGGCGCACGTGGCGCTGGGGCGGCTTCACATTGCCACCCACCGCTACCTCGATGCCAAGACCGAGCTCCTCCGCGCCGCGGCGCTCGACACGTTGAGTGCCGAGCCCTACTTCGAGCTGGGCCGCGCCTATGCGCAGGCGGGGGACGTGAAGCTGGCCGTGGACGCGTTCACGAAAGCGCTCGCTCGCGATCCGAGCCACGCACCCACGCAGGCCGCCCTGACTTCCGCGCTGGAGTCCCGCTACGTTGCCGCGGGATTGCCCGTGGGGTACGTGGCGCTCCGCATGCATTCCACGCTCTCACGCGGAGAGCTCGGCGTGCTGCTCGCCGCCGAGCTGGGCGCCGATCCGGAACGGCCCAGCTGGCGCGCGGAGACGGCCCGTCCCTCCGATTCGGAGGAGGCGCGCGGTGCCTGGGGAGAGCGATGGATCCGCTCGGCGATGGCGCGCGGATGGATCACTCCCTTTGCCGACCGCTCCTATCATCTCGGAGATCCGGTCACGCGCGGGGCGCTCGCGCTCCTCCTCATGGAGATCGAGGGCACGCCGCAGGCCGCGGGGAATTCGGGATCTCCGGGCGCGGGAATCGCGGCCGCCCCGAGCGCCCCGAACCAGGGACTCGATCCATTTCCCGATCTGGGACGCAGGCATTATCTCGCCCGCGCGGCGCGCGAGGCTACAGCCCTGGGTCTTCCGCTTCGGGAGGGGGGTCGCTTCGATCCGTGGGCGTCCGCGACCGGTGCCGAAACCCTCAAAGCGGTGAAAGGATTGGCCCGGAAGCTGGGCGCCCAGCCTGTGATCTCAGAGGAACTTAGGTAGTCTCTCGTGGTAAAATAGAAGTGTGACCCGCTTCCGTGCCTCTGCCTCCGCCGTGCTTTGCTTTGCCTCCCTCGGCGCGGCTCTGGCAGGTGGATCGGTCTCCTTCGCGGGGGCGCCATCCCCCTATTCCGTAAGAGTCTATCCTCCCCTCGCCAGTCGATCGCTCCCGCTTCCCGGTCCCGGAAACGTGACCCCGCGTGCAAAGCCGGGACGGCAGGATTGGGTGTTCCGGAGCCAGCAAAGAAATCAGAGCGGCGACACGGTCTGGGTGTACCGCGACAGCCTCGAGACCCGCTCCAGCCCCTCGAACGAAGGGGGCTATGCCCACCAGGACGCCTCCTTCCAGCCCGCCGCCTGGCACATCGCCACCACCTACGGCTGCCAGGGGAACGCCTTCTGGTGCGGGCGAATCGACTCGACCTGGGTCCTGGACGCGAATCGATACGGCTACGACAACGGCTGGAACCAGACCCTCGAGAACTTCGTGAGCCTCATCGGCGCGGCGAGCCCGGTGAAGATCTCCTTCAAGCATCAGCTCAGCGTCGAGGCGAACTTCGATTTCGCGTACCTCGAGATCTTCGATCCCGTCGACGGCTGGATTGGGGTCCATCAATGGACGGGCGCGGTGCACGGACCCGCGGGCGCGCCGTGTGATACCGCCACGGTGCAGATCCCCGATTCGATCATCGCCAAGGTCAACCCGGTGCATTTCCGGTTCGTATTCCGGAGCGACGTCCAGGGGTCCTCCTCGGACGGACTCGTCCCGAACGCCGACGGCTGGTCGATCGACAACGTGACTGTGAAAGCGGGCACGACGGACCTGCGCTTCTTCGACGATTTCGAGTTCGGGCAAGGGACGTGGACCGTATCCACCTTCCCGGCGGCCGGCGATTTCTGGCGCATCCGCGCCAACGCTCCCGGAGAGCAGGTCTGCACGTCCAACACCTCCAAGGTCTGGGACGTGACCAATCCATCGACGGGATCCCTGACGACGCGCATGGATGACAAGCTGATCAGCCCTTCGGTTTTCGTGAATCGGGCGGATCAGGTGTTCGCCGCCTGGGATGTCTATCGAAACCTCCCGCAGTTCGCCTGCTTCTACTACGCCGTCAGGCTTCGCACCCGGAACGCGGGCGGGGCCTGGTCGACCTGGAGCCCGGCCACGAGCCAGCTCTACGCCGGCAGCGAGAAGGAATGGCTGCGCCAGTCCATCCCACTTACCGCCGCCGCGGGCAAGGATTCCGTGCAGTTCATGATCGAGGTCGCGGACTACTCGCAGCTCTACTGCGACGGTGTCTCCACACCCTCGGGGACGTCGGTCTATTTCGACAACCTCGCGGTCGGCGTCGTCGGGCTCGCGCCCCCTTCGATCGTGGCTTCGGAAGAGGACCTCTTCCAGGACACCTTCAAGACGACGGCGTTCCATTCCAACGACAATTTCAACACCCCCCGCGGGGACAGCGTCTCGGTGCGCCTTTCCGCGTCCCGCGGGCTCAAGGCAGCCCAGTTCTTCTACAGTCTGGACGGCGGCGCTTTCCTGAGCCTGCCCCTGACGCCCTACGGCGCCGCCATTCCCAGCGCGTACTCGGCGGACGTTCCCGCGGGCGCCTACGCGCGGGGCACGACGCTTCGCTACTATTTCGCGGTGACCGATTCGCTCGACGCGACGGCCACGCTTCCGCTGGATGCGCTTTCCGCCTCGCACTACCTCAACGCCACGGTGCTGCCCGCGATCCAGAGCGCGTCGGGCACGTGCGCGGGCAACACGGCGAACGTGCTCTACGTGAACGCGTACGCGGGCGTGGATCCCAGCCCTTCGATGGACCAGACGCTCTCAGCACTCGGCCTGCGCTACGACCGTTACGACATGAACGCTCCCACCAGCGCCATGGGGAACGCGATCGGGGGCGGGCCGCCCAATGATCCGATCCGGTACTGGCCCGGCGTGCCCGTGGGCTCGCTCGGCGTGTATTCCGCGATCATCTGGGACGTGGGAACTCGTTCTTCCCTGACCCTCTCCGCCGAGGACCAGCAGCTCTTGAAGACGTGGGCCAAGCTTCCGGGAGGGAACCGGGGGCTCGTGCTCGCGGGGGACAATCTCGCCTACGACCTGGCGGCGAACGGGCAGGACATCGGCACGTTCCTCACGTGCACGCTGGGTACGAGCTACATTCGCGACGTGTGGGAGAACATTCCACAAGACTCGCTCAGCCCGTTGACGGTGGGTGCGGCCGGGACGCGCATCGCCTCCGAGCCCTTCCTGCTGAACGGACAGTGTCCTGTCCTGAACCGCTTCGACGCGCTGGCGGGCTCCACCTGCGCCGGCGGGAAGGCGCGCGCCTGGATCACCTATCCCAACGGGTTCACGGGCGCCGTGGAGTTCCGCGATTCGGTCGGGGTGGTCGCGGATTCCTCGCGCTCCGTCCTGCTCGGGTTCGGCCTGGCCTCGATCCAGAGCGCCACGCGCCTGAATCTCCTCCTCTACCGGACGCTCGTCGAGGAGCTCGAGGTTCCAGGATGCTATATCGCCACCGGCGTGGACGTCTCGTCGGGACCGAGAGCGCCGCGCGCCCAGCTCTTCGACGCCGCTCCGAATCCCTTCAATCCCCACACCGCGATCCGGTTCACGCTCTCGCACCCCACGCGCGTCCGTCTCCTCGTGTTCAACGTGTCCGGAGCACCGGTGCGGAGCCTCGCGGATCGGATGATGCCCGCCGGGGAATATCGCGTGACCTGGGACGGTACCAATGATCACGGGCGGGAGCTCGCGAGCGGCGCCTACTTCTACCGCCTCGAAGCCGACGGCGACGTCCAGGCGAAGAAGCTCATCCTCTTGCGCTAGCAGCTCGTTCGGACTACCATCCGATACGAATCGCAGACATCCTTCGGGGCGGGGTGAAAGTCCCCACCGGCGGTAACAGCCCGCGAGCCAAAGGGGTATCCCCCCGCGGCAGATCCGGTGAAATTCCGGAGCCGACAGTCAAAGTCTGGATGGGAGAAGGATGGCCACAGTGGACGGATGCGACCGGCCTTGGGCCGCGTGCGCCCCGCGGGTGTCTGCCTGCGGGGCATTTTTCATGAGCATGCGGATCTCGACAGCGGCGAAAGAGCCTTCCCGGCGGGCGCCCGACCGTCATCGTTCCGGGACCGAGGACAAAGCCATGACGGCGGCGATCCGTCTCGCGCGCCGCGGGGTGGGCACCACGCATCCCAACCCGCGCGTGGGCGCGGTCGTGCTGCGCGGCGGCGCCGTCGTGGGCCGTGGCTTCCACGCGCGCGCGGGCGAGGCGCACGCCGAGGTGCGGGCCCTGGAGGAAGCGGGCGATCGCGCCCGCGGCCAGACGCTCGTCTCGACGCTCGAGCCCTGTGCCCATCAGGGGCGCACGCCTGCCTGCGTCGCCGCGATCGTCGGGGCCGGGATTCGCCGCGTGATCCTCGGCATGCGCGATCCGAATCCGCTCGTGGACGGGCGTGGTGTTGCGGCGCTGCGCGCCGCCGGGATCGAGGTGGTCGAGGACGTGCGCCGCGAGGAATGCCTGGAGCTGAACGCGGCATATCTCAAGTTCCTGGCCACCGGGCTCCCGTGGGTGATGCTCAAATCGATGATCTCGCTCGACGGCCGCATGGCGAGCGACGCCGGAGAATCGCGCGGCCTGGGCGGGGAAGAGGAGCAGAGGCTCTGCCATAGGCTCCGGGCGGAGCACGACGCCATCCTGGTCGGAATCGGCACGGTGCTGGGGGACGACCCGGAGCTGACGGTGCGGCTCTGGAAGGGACGGAATCCGCTCCGCGTCGTGCTCGACTCGCGGCTTCGCATCCCGGCCGGCTCGCGGCTCGTCCGCTCGGCACATGAGGCACCGCTCCTGATCGCGACCGTCTCCCAGGAGCGCCCGGCGATCCAGGCGCTGGAGGCGCTCGGCGTCCGGGTCTCTGCCTTCGCTCCGGACGAAACGGGGCGGGTACCGCTCCAGGCGCTCTTCCGGAAGCTGGCCGGGGAGGGAAGGCTCTCCCTCCTCGTGGAAGGAGGGCCGACCGTGCATACGGCGATCCTTCGCGAAGGGCTCGCGGACCGCGTCGCGGTGGGAATCGCGCCCCGGATCCTGGGAGGTGCCAGCGCCCCGGCATGGACGCGCGATCTCGGCCGCGCCCATCTGGACGAGGCGATCGAGGTGGAGTCGCTCGTGACGCGGCGCGTGGGCCGGGACCTCTGGATCGAGGGCCAGGTCCGGAAGGAGCGCGATGTTTAGCGGCATCGTCGAGCGGGTGGGACGCGTCGAAGCCATCGGACCTCTCGCGCCGGATGCAACACCGGCGGGCCCGGGAGCGGTCCGGCTCAGCATCCGCGCCGGGTTTGACGCTCCTCCGCCCGCGGGGGCCTCCGTTTCCGTGAACGGAGTCTGCCTCACGGTGGAGCGGGCGCAGGAGGGCGTCCTCCACGCGACCGCGGTGCCGGAGACGCTGCGCCACACCACGCTCGGGAAGCTCGTCCCCGGCGGAAGGGTGAATCTGGAACGGGCGCTCCGGCTGGGGGATGAGCTGGGCGGCCACTGGGTCTCGGGGCACGTGGATTCCGTCGCGAGGATCGCGTCGGTTCGCCGGTCGGGAAGCGACGTGCTCGTCTCGGTCGAGATCCCGGAATCGCTTGCACCCTATGTCGCGGTGAAGGGATCGATCGCCCTGGACGGCATCAGCCTGACGGTGGCCGCGTGCGAGGGCACGCGGGCCGTGGTCGCGCTCGTGCCGTACACACTCGAGCACACGATCGCATCGGAATACGAGGAGGGAACCGACGTGAATCTGGAAGTGGATCTCCTGGCCCGGTATCTCGAGCGCCTGGCACTGGCGCGCGGAATCCTCGCGGCGCCGTCCGGGCTCGAGGCACGGAGCGGCCGCGCATGAAGAGTCCCGAAGCGTTCTCGAGCATCGAGGAAGCGCTCCAGGCGATCCGCGCCGGGAAGATGGTGGTCGTCGTGGACGACGAGGACCGCGAGAACGAAGGAGACTTCGTGATGGCGGCGGAGAAGGCCTCGGCCGACGAAGTGAACTTCATGGCCCGGGAAGCGCGTGGTCTGATCTGCGTGTCGATGCCGGGAAGCCGGCTGGAAGCGCTGGGGCTCTCGCTCATGGCTCCGGTCAACACGGCGCGATTCGCGACGCCGTTCACGGTCTCGGTGGATCTCCTTCGCGGCACGACGTCGGGTTCCTCGGCCCATGACCGGGCGCTCACGATCCGGGCGCTCGCGGATCCCAGGACGAAGCCCGAGGACCTGGCGCGTCCGGGGCACGTGTTCCCGCTGCGCGCCGCGGACGAGGGCGTGCTGAAGCGCCCCGGCCATACCGAAGCGGCGCTGGATCTCGTGCGGCTCGCGGGGCTCAAGCCCGCGGGGCTCCTCTGCGAGATCCTGTCCCCGGACGGAACGATGGCGAGGGGACGCGACCTGACGCGGCTCGCCCGGCGGCACGAGCTCGTGCTCGTCACGATCCGGGATCTGATCCGCTACCGATACCTTCACGAGCGGCTCATCCGACGCGTGGCGTCCTCGCGCCTCCCGACCCGTTTCGGGAGCTTCCGCGTAATGGTGTACGAGAGCCAGGTGGACGGGTACCACCACGTCGCCCTCGTGAAGGGAACGGCGGGGAAGGGCCCGCGCCTCGTGCGCGTGCACTCCCAGTGCCTGACCGGCGACGTCTTCGGATCCCAGCGCTGCGACTGCGGGGAGCAGCTGGAGGCTTCGCTCGAGCGCATCGACCGCGAGGGCGCGGGAGCGTTCCTGTATCTTCGCCAGGAAGGGCGCGGCATCGGCCTCGCGAACAAGCTCCGCGCCTACGAGCTGCAAGACCTGGGGCTCGACACGGTCGAGGCCAATCTCCAATTGGGGTTCGCGCCCGATCTTCGCGACTACGGCGTGGCGGCGCAGATCCTCCGCGATCTCCGGTACTCCAAGGTCCGGCTACTGACCAACAACCCGCGCAAGATCCAGGCGCTCCGCGAATACGGGATCGACGTCGTGGCGCGCGAGCCGCTGGAGATCACTCCCAACGTCTCGAACGCGCGCTATCTCGCGACCAAGCGCGACCGTCTGGGGCATCTCCTGAAGCATCCGCTCGCCGTCCGGACGCACGCGGCGCGTGGGAACGGGAAGCGGGGCTACCGGCCATGAGCCGCGCCCGATCCGCTCCCGCCCGATCCGCTTCCTCGGCGGGGGGCGGCGCTCCTCGCGTGCTCGAGGGGACGCTCGAGGGCGCGGGGCTTAGGATCGCGGTCCTTCTCTCTCGCTTCAACGAGCGCGTGGGAACGCGGCTCCTCGAGGGCGCCCTCGGGGCTCTCGAGCGCCGCGGGGTGCGCGCGGGGGACGTCCTGGTCGTGAAGGTACCGGGCGCCTTCGAGCTCCCGGCCGTCGCGAAGCGCCTCGCGGCCTCCCGGAAGCACGACGCCATCGTCTGCCTGGGCGCGGTCGTGCGGGGGGAGACGCCCCACTTCGACTACGTGGCGGGGGAGGCCTCCCGTGGAATCGCCCGGACTTCCTACGAGAGCGGCGTCCCGGTGCTCTTCGGTGTGCTCACCACGGACACGGAGGAGCAGGCGCTGGAGCGGGCGGGCGGAGCGCACGGCAACAAGGGTGAGGAGGCGGCCGAGGGCGCGATCGAGATGGCGCGACTCTGCCGCGCGCTGGGACGGAGGCCGCGTTGACGCGGCGGCGCCAGGCCCGCGAGCTGGCGTTTCGCGCGGCGTACCAATCGGACGTGACCGGCGATCCCGTCGAGCGCTGTTACGAGGAAATTCTGGAAGATCTGGAGGAGGCGGCCGATTCCGAGACCCGGGACTTCGCGGGCTCGCTCGTCTCCACCCTGGCGCTCCATCAGCCGGAGATCGACGCCGTTGTTTCGCGCATCGCCAAGAACTGGTCGCTCTCGCGCATGGCCGCCACCGATCGCTCGGTGATCCGCCTCGCCGCGGCGGAGCTTCTCTACCACGCCGAGGTGCCGGTACGGGTTGCGCTTGACGAGGCGATCGAAATCGCCAAGAAATACGGCATGGAAACCTCCGGCGCCTTCGTGAACGGCATCCTGGACCGGCTCGCCCACGACGTGCGGCCACCGGGATGAAGACGGCGCTCCTTTCCGACGTACACGCCAACCTCGAAGCGCTGGAGGCGGTCCTGAAAGCCGTGGACGAACGCGGCGCGGACCGGATCCTGTGCCTCGGGGACGCGGTCGGCTACGGCGGCAGCCCGAACGAGTGCCTGAACCTCATCCGGAAGCGCTCCCAGCTGGTCCTCCTGGGCAATCACGATTCCGCCGCGAGCGGCGGACCGGAGATCTCTCGCTTCAACCCGAACGCGAAGGCCGCCGCGCTCTGGACCGCGAAAGTCCTTACGACCCAGAACCGCGACTACCTGCGCGCCCTCACCCTGTCGCAGCGCCGCGAGCCGTATCTCTTCGTCCACGCCTCCCCGGCCGCGCCCCGCGACTGGGAGTACATCTTCGACCGCTTCGACGCGGAGCCCCAGTTCCAGTTCTTCACCGAGGCCGCCTGCTTCATCGGGCACACGCACCAGCCCGCGATCTTCGAGCGCACCGCGGCCGGGTGTGAGTCGCTGCCGCCCACCACCCTTCGCTTCGATCCGCTCTATCGCTACATCGTGAACGTCGGGAGCGTCGGCCAGCCGCGTGACCGCGACCCGCGCGCATGCTTCGTCCTTCTCGAGGAGCCCGTGGGCACGATCGAGTTCGTGCGCGTGCCGTACGACATCGAAGCGGCGCAGGAGAAGATCCGCGCCGCGAGCCTCCCGCCCGTCCTGGCCGCGCGACTCGCCTCCGGGGAATAGTCCGTGCGTCAATCCACCGAAGCCCACTGGTCGCGCTTCTGGCGCGAGCGCGCGGAGATCGAGGACGTCTATCCCACCGAGGGACGCGTGGTGGAGGAGATCCTGGCCGCGACCCCGGTCGCGGGGAAGCGCGTGCTCGAGGTGGGGGCGGGCTCCGGACGCGACAGCGTCACGCTGGCGCAGGCCGGGGCGGTCGCGGTGGTGCTGGACTATTCCCTGGCCTCGTTGCACGTATCCCGCGCCGTCGCCGAGCGCGCGGGACAGCGCGTTCACCTGGTTCGCGCGGACGCGCTCCGGATGCCCTTCCGGGACGGCGCCTTCCACGTGGTGTTCCATCAAGGCCTCCTCGAGCATTTCCGCGATCCGCTCCCGCTCCTGCGCGAGAACGTCCGCGCGCTGGAGCCGGAGGGAGTCCTGCTCGTGGACGTGCCGCAGCGCTTCCATCTCTACACGGTGCTCAAGCATCTCCTCATCGCGATGGGGAAGTGGTTCGCGGGGTGGGAGACCGAGTTCACGATCGGCGAGCTGGAGGGGCTCATGCGGAGGGCCGGGGTGACCGTGACGCGGCGGTACGGAAACTGGATGGTCCCCGGGCTCCTCTACCGCTCGCTCCGGGTGGTGCTCCTTCGATCGCGTGTCGCGCGGCTGCCCCTCTTCCCGCCGCCCCTTCCCTTGCTCTCCCGCCTCATGGCCACGGCCCGCGCCCGGCTCCGCAAGAGCCGGATCGCCTTCTACACCTACTTCGTGATCGGCGCGCTCGGCCGAAAAGAGCGGGCGGATTCCTCGCCCTCCGGTGTATCTATCGGGTGAATCTCCTCGCCTTCAATTGGAGGGACCCCCGGCACCCGGAGGCCGGGGGCGCCGAGCTCCATCTCTCGGAGATCCTGACCCGCGCCGTCCGGGACGGCGACCAGGTGACCTGGCTCGCGGAAGCGTTCCCGGGATCGAAGGCCGAGGAAACGGTTCAGGGCATGCGCGTCCTGCGCGCGGGATCGTGGTACAATGCGCATCTTGCCCTCGCCCAGCTGTATCGACGAAAGCTTCGGGGAGAGCGATTTGATCTTGTCCTGGAAGACATCAACAAGGTTCCCTTCTTCACGCCCTGGTACGTCCGCGCCCCTGTGCTCGCCGTGGTGCCGCATCTCTTCGGCTCCACCGTGTTCCAGGAGGCCTCGCCCGTCCTGGGCGCCCTGGTACGGGCCCACGAGAGCTTGATTCCCCTCGTGTACCGCGGCGTTCCGTTCCTCGCCATCTCCGAGAGCACGCGAGACGATCTCGTGCAGCGCGGAATTTCGCGCGAGCGGATCGATGTCGTGCGCTGCGGCCTGGATCACGACGCCTACGCCGTCACGGTCCCGCCCGAGGCTCGACATTCGCCCATCGTGGTCTTCGTGGGACGCCTCCGGAAGTACAAGGGCGCGCAGCATCTGATCCGCGCCTTTCCCCTCGTCCTGAGCCGCGTCCCGGAGGCGAGGCTCCGGATCGTGGGCGACGGTCCCTACCGCGACGTGTTGAAATCGCTGGCGCGCTCGCTGGGGATCGAGAGCCGGGTCGAGTTCCTGGGCGCCCTGAGCCACCGGGACAAGGTGGCGGCCCTGAACCAGGCGCTGGTCGCCACGGCGCCCTCTCCCAAGGAGGGCTGGGGCCTCACCGTCATCGAGGCGAACGCCTGCGGCACGCCCGTCGTGGCGAGCCGGAGCCCGGGTCTCGTCGAATCCGTCCGGGACCAGGAAACCGGCATCCTGGTGCCGCACGGCGACGCGCAGGCACTCGCGGGCGCCATCGTGTCGCTCCTCACCGACCGTCCCCGGAGGCTTCGCATGGCGGAGGCGGCGATCCGGTGGGCGCGCGGCTTCACGTGGGAGCGCTGCTACGCGGAGAGCCGGATCGTGATCGAGCGCGCGGCGAGAGCGGCGGGAGCGGCATGAAGGGCGAGACGGGCTCGGGCACGCTCCGGAAGCTCAAAGTGCCCCTCATCGCGCTCAAGATCCTCCTCAGCGTGCTCCTCTTCGCGTACGTCATCGCGAAGGTCTCGCCGCGCAACGTATGGAGTACGATGCGCGCGGCCGATCCGGGTCTCCTCGCCCTGGCCGCGGCGCTCTTTCTCGTGTCGAGCCTCATCGGGAGCTGGCTCTGGGCGCGGCTGCTCCGCGCGCAGGGGGTGGCGATTCCTTATCCCAAGGCGGCGTCGTATTACTTCGTCGGGCTCTTCTTCAACAATTTCCTGCCTTCGAACATCGGAGGGGACATCGCCCGCATCAGCGACGCCTCCAAGCACGCGGACCGCGTGAGCTCCGTCTTCTCGGCGACGCTCATGGACCGGCTGATCGGCGTGGTGGCCATCGGATTCCTGGCCGTCATCGCCTCGCTCACGGCCCTGGACCGGGTGCACCTCCACGCCCTGTACGTGGCCACGCTCGTGGTGTTCCTCATGGCGCTGGCGCTCTTCGTGAGCATCTTCCACCGCGGCGTGCTCCAGGCCTTCGAGCGCCCCTTTCGCATGATCGGGGGCCGGAAGGTGGAGCGCGCGATCGCGCGGCTCATGGACGACCTCCACGGATTCCGGAATCAGGGAGGCGCGCTCGCGGCGGCCTACGTCGCGTCCACGCTCGTGCAGATCAGCCGCATCTACGTCCACTATCTCGTCGGGCTGGCGCTGGGCGTGCGCGTCTCGCTCTCGTACTACTTCCTCTTCGTCCCGATCCTGGCGGCGCTCATCTCGCTTCCCATTTCCCTGAACGGGATCGGCGTGCGTGAAGGGGCGGCGGTGGTGCTCTTCCGGATGGCGGGCATGACGCGGGAGCAGGCCTTCAGCATTCCGTTCCTCACGTACATCATCTCGGTCCTGATCAGCCTCCTGGGCGGGCTCATCTTCATCTCCCGCACGCCGCGGCGCGCGATCGGGAAGCGCATCGAGCAGCGGAAGCAGAAGCGCATCGGCGAGCGAGAGGCCTCGCCGGGGGAAGGCCAGGCATGAGCGCGGAGCGGGTAGACGTGAGCGCGCTGGGCAGGAACGCGGACCGCTGGCACCTGATCGCCGCGGCGTTCGCCTTCCTCGTCCCGCTTCTGGCCTACCTCAGGACGCTGACGCCGACGGTCCCGTTCTGGGATTCCGGCGAGTTCATCGCCACGTCCTACATCCTGGGGCTGCCGCATCCGCCCGGGAATCCCGTGTACACGATGCTGGGGCGGATGATGAGCCTCATCCCGATCGGGGGCGTGGCGTGGAAGGTGAATTTCATGAGCGCGCTGGCCTCGGCGCTCACGGCGCTCTTCACGTTCCTCATCACCGTGCGCTCTCTCCGCAGGTGGTTCGGGGACCAGGCATCGCAGCCCTCGCGTCAGCTCGCCTGCGAGGTCGGCGGATTGATCGCGGCGTTCTTCGTCGCATTCTCGAATTCCTTCTGGGACAGCGCCATCGAGGCCGAGGTCTACTCCCTGTCCTCCTTCCTGGTCGCGTTCACCATCTGGCTGTCGTTCAACTGGTGGGAGCATCTGGGGGAGACCGGGAACGACCGGCTCCTGGTCCTGATCGTCTATCTCCTCTCCATCTCCGCGGCCGTGCATCTCGGAACGATTCTCGTAGCCCCCGGCCTTCTCGTGCTCTTCGCGATCGCCCGCCCGAACTATTTCAAGACGGGGAAATTCTGGGCATCGGCGGCGCTCCTGGGAGGGTTCGTCCTCTTCCTGTGGGTGAACGAGTTCTCTGCCGACGTGGACGTGCCCCTCCCGCTCATCCTCACGGTGTTCGCGATTCTGGTCGGGATCTACACCCTGAACCGCAAGAAGCTCGTGAAGAACAACCTCTTCACCTGGTGGATGATCGCGCTCCTGGTGGGATTCACCGTCCAGCTCTTCCTCCTCGTGCGCAGCCAGCAGCATCCCAACGTGAACGAGGGAGCGCCGGAGACCTTCCATACCTGGAAGGACTATCTCCTGCGCAAGCAGTACGGACCCTCCAGCCCCTTCGAGCGCCGCGCGGACGTCTGGTACCAGATCAGCCACATGTACTTCCGCTACGTCGGACAGCAGTACACGCTGACGAGCGGATTCGGCCCCTTCGGCCCGGATTCCTTCTGGGTCCTCGCGATCAATTCCATCCCGTTCCTCCTTCTGGCTCTGGGCGCGTGGTGGAACTGGAAGCGGGACAAGAAGACGTTCTGGTTCTTCCTGACGCAGAACGTGGTGATGGGCCCCGCGCTCATCTTCTACCTCAACTTCACCGATCACGAGGTGCGCGAGCGCGATTATTTCTTCACGAACTCCTATCACTTCCTGGCCATCTGGATGGGGATGGGCGCCGCGGGCATTCTGGACTGGATCGCGCGGGCGCTCGAGCCGGCCCGATCCGGCCTGGCCGCCACGTTCGCAGGGGAGCGCAAGGGGCTCTGGATCGCGGCCCTGGCGCTGATCGGGATCTCGCTCCTCCCGCTCAAGAACGGGTGGTACGAGCACGACCGGTCGGGCTTCTACATCGCGCACGACTACGCGTACAACATGCTCACGCCGCTCGCGCCGAACGCGATCGTGATCACGAACGGGGACAACGACACGTTCCCGCTCTGGTACATCCAGGAGGTGGAGAAGGTACGGAAGGACGTGCGGGTCGTGAACCTGAGCCTTCTCAACACGCCCTGGTACATCAAGCAGCTGCGCGACCAGGAGCCGCGCGTTCCGTTCTCCTTCACCGACTCCCAGCTCGATGCCATCCAGCCATACCAGGACGAGAAGACGGGAAAGATCGTCTGGGTGAAGGATCAGGCCGTCGCGGACATGGTGAAGGTCAACGGATGGAAGCGGCCGATCTACATGGCGGTCACCGTTCCCGAGCAGCTGGGATTCGACAAGAACCAGGTCCTGGAAGGCCTAGTGTTCCGGATCAGCCCGACTCCGGTGGGGGACCACGTCGTGGACGTGAACAAGACCCTCTACAACCTCTACCACGTGTTCCGCTACGGCGGGCTCCTGAACAAGAACCGCGACTACGACCGGACCGTGTACAAGGACGACAACGCCTACAAGCTGGTGCAGAACTACAGCGCGGCCCACGTCCAGGTCGCCTACCAGCTCCAGCAGGAGGGGCAGACCAAGGACGCGCTCAACGTGCTGCGGGACGCTGTCAAGATGACGCCCGATTTCCCCGGGCTCCTCGAGTACCTCGGCAAGTCCTATCAGGACATGGGAGACACTCTGAATGCCGAGCGCGTCTTCACGGATGCGCAGCAGCGCTTCCCGAATTCCGCGGAGTTCTATTACCACCTCGGCGTCATCCACTGGCAGCGCGGCCACAAGACCCGGAATCCGGTCCTGATCGAGAAGGGGCTGGACGAGCTCCGGCGCGCCTGCGCCATCGACCAGCGCTACTTCGACTGGTTCGGCGCGCTCTTCAGCGCGCTCTGGCTCGAGGGACGCAAGCAGGAGGGCGTGGACGTGCTGCGTACCTGGGCGCGGGCCCATCCCGAAGACCCGCAGGGCGCAGCGTGGCTCAAGGCGTACGAGGACTCGCTCCGGATCTCGGCGGTGCCGCCGCCGGGCCAGACGCCGCGGGCAGGCCAGGCGCCGCGGGCGGGCCAGGGGACGCGCGCGGCCGGCGGAGCGCGCTGAGCGGCCGTGCGCGCGCTCGTCACGGGCGTCGCCGGCTTCCTGGGATCGACGCTCGCGGAGGCGCTCCGGGGAGCGGGATTCGAGGTCACCGGGGTGGACGCGTTCACGCCCAACTACGACGCCTCGGTGAAGCGCGCGAATCTCGAACGCCTGAGCCAGGATCCGGGGTTCCGCTTCGTGGAATCGGACCTGCGCCATGCCGACCTGAATCCGCTCCTCGACGGCGTGACGCACGTGGCCCATCTGGCCGCACTGCCGGGCGTGCGGTCGAGCTGGGGGGATTCCTTCCGCGAGTACGCGGAGCACAACGTCCTCGCCACGCAGCGGCTCCTGGACGCGTGCCGGGACCGGTCGCTGGAGCGGGTCACGGTGGCGTCCAGCTCCTCGGTCTACGGCAGTGCCTCTCGCACTCCCACGCCGGAGGATGAGCCGAGGAGGCCCATCTCGCCCTACGGCGTGACGAAGCTCGCGACCGAAGCGCTGGTCCATGCGTACCGGCGGGAGCACGGAATCCCGGCGGTGGCGCTCCGGTACTTCACCGTCTACGGACCGCGGCAGCGCCCCGACATGGGCTTCCACCGCTTCTTCGAGGCGGGACGGCGGGGCACGCCGGTGACGGTGTACGGGGACGGGAGGCAGACGCGCGACTTCACCTTCGTGGAGGACGCGATCCGGGCCACGGTGTCGAGCCTGACCCTTCCCGTGCCGGAATTCGCATACAATGTCGGCGGCGGGCATCGGGTGGAGCTCCGGGAAGTGCTCGACGAGATCGAGCGGCTCGTGGGGAAGAAGCTCGAGCGGCGCCACGTCGAGCCGCAGCACGGAGACCCTCGCGACACGTCGGCCGACACGAAGCTCGCGCGCCGCGATCTTGGGTTTCTGCCGCGCACCTCAATCGAACGGGGGCTCTTCCTCCAATGGGAATGGCAGCGGAAGACGTGATGGAGGGCCCGCCGCTCCACGCGAGGCCCGGCCAGGTGGATCTCACCGTGCTCGTTCCGGTCTACAACGAGGGCGAGAATCTGAAGCCGCTCCTCGAGAAGCTCACGGTGGATCTCGAGGCCCTCGGGAAGAGCTACGAGATCCTGATCGTGGACGACGGATCCAGCGACGACACGGTGGCGCGCCTTCACGAGCTGCACCGCCGCATCCCGAATCTCCGGGCCATCGTCTTTCGCAGGAACTACGGCAAGTCGGCCGCGCTCTCGGTGGGCTTCGGCGCGGCGCGCGGACGCGTCCTCGTCACCATGGACGGCGATTTACAGGATGACTCCTCGGAGATCGGATCCCTCATCGGAAAGCTCGACGAAGGCTACGACCTGGTCTCGGGCTGGAAGCAGAAGCGCCAGGATCCGATCACGAAGACGGTGCCCTCGAAGCTCTTCAACGCGGTGACCTCCTCGATGACCGGTGTCCGGCTCCACGACATGAACTGCGGTTTGAAAGCCTATCGGGCGGAGGTCGTCCGGACCCTGAGCCTGCGCGGCGAGCTGCACCGGTTCATCCCCGTGCTCGCGCACTGGAACGGATTCCGCGTGGGAGAGATGCGGACCGTGCACCATCCGCGGCTCCACGGGAAGACGAAGTTCGGCGCGGGCCGGTTCCTGAACGGCTTCCTGGATCTTCTCGCCGTCATGTTCCTCACGAGGATCTCGAGACGGCCGCTCCACCTCTTCGGACGGATCGGCGTCTTCTTCACGCTGGTCGGCGCGGCCATCACGGTCGGCTTCTCCTGGCGCTGGGTGATGGGGGAAGGACTGCGGCTCCGCCCGGCGCTCCTCTTCGGGGCCGTGCTCGTGATCTTGGGGATTCAGTTCATCTCGATGGGATTCCTGGGCGAGCTCATCGCGAGCACGCGCAGCCACGAGCCGGACTACGCGATCAGGGAGCGGCTCTAGTCTTCCTCCAGGGAGTGCGGAACCGTTGAAGGCCGCGATTCTGGGACCGACGTACCCTCACCGGGGCGGGATCGCGCACTACACGACGCTTCTCGCGCAGGCTCTTTCGAAGCGGCACGAGCTTTCGATCCTCTCCTTCCGACGGCTCTATCCCGGCCTCCTCTTTCCCGGCACGACCCAGTTCGACACGAGCCGGGACGCGATCGAGCCGCCGGTCGCTCCCGAGCCCATCCTGGACAGCGTGAATCCCTTCTCCTGGTTTCGCACCGGGGCGCGGCTCCGGGCGCTCCGGCCCGACTTCCTCGTGGTCCCGTGGTGGCATCCCTTCTTCGGGCCGTCCCTCGGGACCGCGGCACGCGCCGCGCGCGCGAAGGGCGCCTCCTCCGCGAGCGGGGGCGGGAAGCCCGTCCGGATCTACCTTTGCCACAACGTCGCGCCGCACGAAAGCACGCCGCTCGACCGCGCCCTCACCGCCTACGGCCTGGGAGGCGCGGACGCCTTCCTGGTCCACGCGCGCTCGGAGGCGGAGAAGCTCGAACGCCTGGCCCGGGGCCGTCCCGTGCGCATCCATCCGCATCCCACGTACGCGGTCTTCAGCGAGAAGACGGTGAGCCGTGAGGAAGCGCGCCGCGTCCTGGGACTCGAAGGGCGCATGCTCCTCTTCTTCGGCTACGTCCGTCCCTACAAGGGGCTCGGGGACCTCCTGACGGCGCTCCGGCTGGCGCGGCCGGACGCGTGGGATCATCTCGTCGTGGTGGGGGAGTTCTACGAGCCGGAAGCCCGGTACCGCCCGCTCCTCGACGACCCCGCCCTCCACGGCCGCGTCCGCGTCGTGAACCGCTACGTCCCCAACGAGGAGGTCGCGCGCTATTTCGCCGCGGCCGACGTGGTGGCGCTGCCCTATCGCGAGGCGACCGGATCCGGCATCGCGCAGATCGCCTTCGGCGCGGGGGTGCCCGTGATCGCCACGAGGACCGGCGGGCTGGAGGAGGTGGTCGAGGAGGGCGTCTCGGGGCTTCTCGTGCCGCCGCGCGATCCCCAGGCGCTCGCGCGCGCGATCGAGCGATTCTTCGACGAGAATCTCGGCGCCCGGCTTCGGGAGGGGGTCGCGCGGACTCGGGGGCGCTTCTCGTGGGATGGGTTGGCGGAGGCGCTCGAGTCGCTCGCCCGGGACTGCCTGTGAGTGCCGCGCGCGCCGTGAAGCCGACCTGGGCGCTGATCCTCGCGATGAATCAGCTCCCGCTGACGAGGCAATGTCTCACGTCGGTCCTGGCGCTCGAGCCCGCCCCGGACCGCGTCCTCCTCGTGGACAACGGCTCGACGGACGGAACGGCGGAGGCGGTCCGCGCGGAGTTTCCCGTGGCCGACGTGCTCCGGCTCGAGAGGAACCTCTATTTCGCCGGCGGCGTGAACGAGGGGCTGAAGCGGGCGCTCGACCAGGGGGCGCGCTCCGTGCTGGTCCTGAACAACGACGTCGTCCTGGAGCGCACCGCACTCCTGAAGCTCCGGGCCGTCCTGGAGGCGGATCCGCGGCTCGCCGCGGTCTCCCCGAAGATCTTCTACTACGACCGGCCGGACGTGATCTGGTTCGCGGGCGGAGAAGTGGGCCGGCGCACGGGGCTCATCCGCCACCGTGGCGTGAACGTGAAGGACGGGAAGCTCCACGACGGTCCGCGCGAGGTGGAATACGTCTCCTTCGCCGCGGCGCTCCTCTCGAGCGAGGCGATCGAAACGGCGGGGCCGCTGGATTCGAGCTACGTCATGTACGTCGAGGACGTGGACTGGGCCGCCAAGGCGCGCGCTTCGGGCTTCCGGCTCGGCTACGAGCCCTCGGCCAAGGTCTGGCACCACGTGTCCGCGACGAGCGGAGGCGGATTGACGCCGCTCAAGGCCTACTATCGCCTGCGCAGCGGTGCTCTCTACCTGTCGCGTTACGGCACCCGGTGGCAGCGGCCGCTCGCCTGGCTGGCCTACCTCGCGTGGACGAGCTGGCTCCTCGTCCGCTCGCTCGTGCGCGGAGACGCGAAGAGCGCGGGCGCCCTTTTCTTGGGCTTTTTCGATTTCACGCGGATCCTGCTCGGGTCTCCGCCGCCCGTCCGTACGCCCGAATCATTCGCTCCGTCATCGCCTCGACGCTGAAGCTCCGGGAGCGCTCCATGCCGCGCCGCGCGAGCGGCCAGAGCGATGCCGGATCCTTCGCGGCCTCGGCGAGCAGGGAGGCGAGCGCCGGCGCGTCGCCGGAAGGGAAGAGCACCGCCGCGTCTCCTACCACCTCGCGGATCGCGGGGATGTCGCTCGTCACGCACGGCGTTCCCACCGCCATCGCGAGAAGCGGCGGAATTCCGAATCCCTCGTGGCGCGAGGGGTACACGAAGAGCGTGGCGCCTCCCAGAAGCCCCGAAAGCTCGGAATCCGGAACGTATCCCGGAAGGCTCACGCGAATCCCTCGATCGGCCGCGGACCGGGCGAGATCGGTCGCGAGACGATTCACGGACCCGGCGAGCACGAGCGCGGGCGCGCCCTTTCCCTGGGGAAACGCGATCGCCATGGCCTCGAGGAGAACCTCGACGCCCTTCCTCGGGTCGAAGCCTCCGAGGTAGAGCCAATAGCGCTCCCCGAACCGCGCGCGCGCCGAGGCGATGGCGTCCCTGGACGCGGGTCCCAGCCACCGCGGAACGGCGCAGGGGACCACCTCGATCTTCGCCGAGACCTCCGGCATTCGCGCCACGATGTCGCCGCGGCTCGCCTCGCTCAGGGTCACGATCGCCGCGGCGCTCCTCGCGGACGCGCGAACCTGGCGCCGATAGAGCCATCGGTGCAGGAACGAGGGCTGGGGCCATGGCACGAGCGCGGGCGCCTTCCAGGGGATCAGATCATGGAGCGAGAGGAGTGCGGGGAAAGGGAGCCCGGGAGGGACGCCGTGATTCCAGGTCGCGTGATAGAGATCGGGCTGGGGGTGGATCGCGCGCAAGATCCCCGGAAGCTCGCGCGTCTCCCAGCGAATGCGCCCGACGGATCCCCGGCCGGCGCGCACCTCGATCGATTCCACGACCGCGGGGGAGCCGACGGGGCGGTCGCTCACGCCGATGAACTCGAAGCCGTGCCCGGGGAGCTCTTCCAGGATCTGGGACAGGATGAGTCCGATCCCGGTCGAGGGTCCCCGGCTGAGGGGTCTCAGATCAATCGCGACTCGGGTCGGCCGGGGCACGCGGGCGCACGCTACGGGAGGTGCATCGAAAGGTCAATCAGTCCGCGCATGTGGTGTCTTGACGGTCGATTGCGGCTGCCCGTACTCTGAGCTCGTGCTTGCTACGGCGTCTCACGTGCGTCCCGGCTGGGACGTCGTCTGGCTCAGTGATATTCCCTGGGACAGTCTCTGGCAACGGCCGCAGCAGCTCGCCACGAGATTTCCGTCCGACGTTCGGATTCTCTTCGTGGAGCCCTGGACCTTGGGCCACCCTCCCGCCTTCCGCCCGACGCCCGTCTCCGGAAGGATCTCCCGTGTTTCCTTTCCCTTCCTCCCGCTGCACGCGCGCTCGCCCGGCCTCAGGCGGCTCTTCTATCGCGTGGGTGACTGGCCGCCCGCCGCTCTGGCTCTCTTCTCGCTCCAGCGGGCCTGGGCGCAAATGCTCGCCGGATTCGGGAGGCCCGGGCGAAGGAGGCTCGCGCTGGTCCAGAACTTCCTCGCGCGTCCCTTTCTTCCGGCGCTCCGCGCGGACCGGACGGTGTACGACATGATCGACGCGCCGCTCCATTTCGCGCCCGTCCCGCCGCGCCTCGTGCGCCACTGGGAAGGGCTCCTCCGCGAGGCCGATCGGGTCAGCGTCACCTCCGAGCCCCTGGCACGTCTCGCGCGCGCCGGCGGCGCTCAGGACCCCACGCTCATTGGAAACGGCGTGGAGGTCGCGCGGTTCGCCCGGGCCGCTCCCGCCGGCGATCTCCCGGGCAATCCAGAGTCACCGATTCTGGGATACGTGGGCTCGCTGCACTCCTGGTTCGACCTGCCGCTGGTCCTGAATCTCGCGCGCGCGCTGCCGCGGGCGCGGGTCCTCCTCGTCGGTCCCGCTCCCCCCGCGACACGCGAGGAGCTGGAGCGCGCGCAGGCCCAGACCCCCAACCTGTTCTGGATCGGCCCGAGGCCCTACGAGGAGATCCCCTCCATCGTGCGGGCGTTTCGGGTGGGCCTGATTCCGTTCCGGCGCACACCGCTCACGGAGGCGGTGAATCCGGTGAAGCTCTACGAGTACGCCGCGGCCGGCGTGCCCTGTGTCACCACCCGCTTCACCGAAGAGGTTCGTGCGTGGGGTGACGCGGCCAGGGTCGCGGACTCCGAGCAGGACTTCATCGCCGCCTCCTCGGCGCTGATCGCATCCGCCGCCGATCCCGCCCCGCTCCTCGCCTTCGCGCGGCGTCACGACTGGGACGAGATCGCCGGCCGCTTCGTCGCGTTCTGCACAGGGGACGCCGCGTGACCAAGCATTCCAAGGAGTCGCGCGGCGGCGCGCGGGGGTCGCGGGGCCCGAGGGAGGAGCGATCCCCGGAGCGCGCGGGGAAGCCGCGCCAGAGCGAGACCCCGGAGCTCTTCTCGCGCTGGGCCTGGGCGATCGTCGCGGCCGTGGTGCTCGTCTTCTTCTATCCGATCGCGTTCGGGAAGGTGTTTCTCACGCCCGATTCCGTGGCGCCCGCGGGATTCGCGCGCGTCGCGCTGGATGCCCTGCAAAAAAGGCACGTCTACGCTCTCTGGAATCCGTACCACTTCCTGGGGATGCCCAGTTTTGGAAGCCTCACCTTCGTTCCGTACGTCTATCCTCTGGACGTCGTCTTTGGATTCCTGAACAAGACGCTCCATTTCCCGGACCTCACGTGGCTCCTCGCGCACTACCTCCTGCTCGCGCTCTCGATGTTCGCGCTCCTGCGCGCGCTGGGCGCCGCACCCGAAGGAGCGACCCTCGGCGCCGTGGCCCTTGCCCTCACGCCGAACCTCGTCGCGGTGGGGGTGTTCGGCCACGGCAGCCAGATCATGACCGCGGCGTACCTGCCGCTCCTGGTCCTTCTCCTGGACCGGTTCGCGCGCCGGGGATCGCTTCTCGCCCTGGCCGCGTTCGCGCTGGCCGCCGCGCTCCAGCTCCTGCGCGGGCACGTGCAGATCGTCTTCTACTCGTGGCTCGCGCTTCTGGGATACGCCATCTATCTCGCGGTCGCGGGCTACCGCGAAGGGCGCAGGACCGAAGGCGCTCGCGCGGTGCTGGGCCTCGGCGTGGGGCTTCTGCTCGGCTTCGGGATGAGCGCCTTCCTCTACCTCCCGACCCACGAGTATTCCAAACTCTCGATCCGCGGCGCGGGAGAGGGCGGAGGAGCGGGACTCGAGTACGCAACTTCCTGGTCCTTCCATCCGCGCGAAATCTTGACCTTCGTGATCCCGAGCATGTTCGGCTTCGGCGGGCGCACGTACTGGGGAAGCATGCCGTTCACGGACTATCCGAACTACATGGGGATCCTGACCCTCGCGCTCGCGGTCTACGGCGCGATGCGCTGGCGGAGCAGCGTCCGGTGGTATCTCCTGGGACTCGCGGGCGTCGCGCTCCTCATGTCGTTCGGAAAGCACTTCCAGCTCCTCTACTCGCTCCTCTACTTCCATCTCCCGTTCTTCAACAAGTTCCGCGTTCCCGTGATGGTGCTGGTTCTGGTCCAGTTCGCCACCGCAGCCCTCGCCGCCTTCGGGCTCACGAAAGCGCTCGAGCGTCCCGCGGCCACGAAGGAGAAGGGGCGGGATCCGGGCGCCCCATGGATTCGGGCCGCCTGGATCTCGGCCGGCGCGGGTGTGGCGGTGGTCGCGATCCTCCACGCGTTCTCGGGAGGCCTCGTGAGCGGCGCCGCGCGCGTCCGCCCTCACTTCACCCCCGACCTCGCCCGCCAGGCTCTGGACATGGCCTCGCTCGACGCCATCAAGTCCGGCCTTCTGCTCGGGCTGGGGCTCCTCTTCATCGGCATGGCGCGGCGCGGGAAGATGACCCGCGCGGCCGCCGCGATCGCGGTGCTCCTGGTCGTGGCCGTGGATCTCTGGACGGTCGATCGGAAGATCATCGATCCACAATTAGGATCACCGGAAGACTACGCGGGGTATTTCATGGAAACGCCCGAGGTGACCTTCCTAAAGTCCGATTCCACGCTCTTCCGGGTCTTCCCCCTGGATCCGCACGACAGCAGGCTGGCCGCCTACGGGGTGGCCTCCGTGCTCGGCTATCATCCGGCCAAGCCAAAGCTCTACCAGGCACTGGCGGACACGGCCGGAATCATGAGCAGCCTGGATATGCTTCGGTTCCTCAACGTCAAATACGTGCTCCTGGACGGCAAGCTTCCGCCCACCACGCCCGGCGTCACCCTGCGCCACGAGGGGGACATCAACGTGTACGAGATCGTGGGGGTTCTGCCGCGCGCGTACGTGGTGCACCGGCTGAAGCCCGTTCGCGACGACGCGGTCGCCATGGCGACGATCCGCACGAACGGGTTCAACCCGGCGAAGGAGGCGCTCTGGACCGGGGACTCGTTGCCGGTGATGAGCGAGCCCGCGGAGCGCGATTCGGTCCGGGTCCTACGCTACGACTTCAACGAGGCGGAATTCCTGGTCCTGACCCAGACGCCGGGGCTCTTCGTGCTCGCGGATCAGTACGACCCGGACTGGGAGGCCACCGTCGACGGGAAGCCCGCGACGATCCATCGCGTGAACTACCTGATGCGCGGCGTGCTGGTCGGGCCCGGAGCGCACCGCATTCATTTCCGCTACGAGCCGCGCTCCCTGCGCGAGGGAATCCGGATCTCCGGAGCGTCGCTCCTCGTGACCGTGCTGATCGCGGGCGCCGGCCTCTTCCAGAGACGCCGCCGCCGGGGCGCCTCCGGACGCGCGGAGCCCGTGACCGAGGCGCCGTCATGAAGGCGCTCGTGATCATCCCGACCTACAAGGAGCGGGAGAACCTCACCGAGCTCCTGCGGCAGATCTTTGCCCAGAACCTGCCGCTCGAGGTCCTGATCGTCGACGACAACTCTCCCGACGGGACGGGAGCCGTCGCGGATCAGCTGGCGGCTGCCGATCCCCGCGTCCACGTCATGCACCGTCCGGGCAAGATGGGTCTGGGCTCGGCGTACGTTGCGGGATTCAAATACGCGCTCGAGCGCGGCTACGACGCGGTCTTCGAGATGGACGCCGATTTCTCACACAATCCGGATTCGCTCCCGCAATTCCTGCGCGAGCTGGAGAACGCCGACCTGGTGGTGGGATCGCGCTACCTGCACGGCGTCACGGTCGTGAACTGGCCGCTCAAACGGCTCATTCTCTCGTACGGCGCCAACGTCTACAGCCGGGTCATCACCGGCATCCCGATCAAGGATCTGACGGGCGGATTCAAATGCTTCCGCCGCCAGGTGCTGGAAGCGATCGATCTCAACCGCGTGAAGTCGGACGGCTACGGCTTCCAGATCGAGATCAACTTCAAGGCCTGGCGGAAGGGATTCCGGATCAAGGAAATCCCGATCCTGTTTGTCGACCGTCGCGCGGGCGAATCGAAGATGAACCAGAAGATCGTGTGGGAAGCCGCGTGGATGGTGTGGAGGCTGCGCATCCTCGACCTGCTCGGCGCCCTCTAGGCGGAGCTTCCATGTCCCTGTCGCTCGTCGTCGTCCACTACCACACCCGTCCGGCACTCACGCGTCTGCTCCAGTCGCTTCGCGAGAGCCGCCCCTCGCCCGTGCGCGAGCTCCTGGTCGTGAACAATTCGGGGGAGCCGATCGAGGACCTCCTACAGCACGATTTGCCGTGGCCGGCCCGCGTGCTCCAGCCGGGGCGGAACCTGGGGTATGCGCGCGGGGTGAATGAGGGTATCCGGGCGGCACGGGAGGACCGGGTTCTCATCCTGAACCCGGATATCCTGGTCCGGCCCGGCTCCATCGAGGCGCTCGAGCGCTGCGCGGACGAGCATCCCCGGGCGGGCATCCTGGCTCCCAAGCTCCTGAACGCGGACGGAACGCTTCAGCTTTCCGCCCGCCGCTTCTACAATTGGAAGACCCTCCTTTTGCGGCGGGCGCCGCTCGGGCCCTATGCCGCCATGAGCCGCGCCCTCCGGAACCATCTCATGACCGATTGGGACCACGCCGACACGCGCACGGTGGACTGGGTCCTGGGGGCGGCGATGCTCGCCCGGAAGCGCGCGGTGCGCGACGTGGGGTTGATGGATGAGCGCTACTTCCTGTATTTCGAGGACGTGGACTGGTGCCAGCGGATGTGGCGCCACGGGTACGAGGTGCTCTATTGCGCCGAGGCCACGATGGTGCACGAGTACGCCCGTGGGAGCGCGCAGCTCAGCGCGCGCTCGATCCGTGCCCACGCGGCCGGCCTTCTCCGCTTCGCGGAGAAGTGGAGCGCCGTTCTCTACGCCGTGAGCCGATTCCGCGGACGCATTCTCTCCCTCGCCGCTCTCGTCACCGACGTCCTGGCCGCGGTGCTGGCCTTCCTCGCGGCCTACGGGATCCGCGCTTCCCTGGACGGGCTCTTCGAGAAGCCGGTCTTTCCGCTCCCGAGCTACGGCGGGCTTCTTTTCTTCACGATCGCGGTGACGGTGGCGGCCATGGCGGCGAACGGCCTCTACCGGAGAACCACGTTCGTGGACTCGATCGAGCGGGCGTTCTCCATCGGCCAGGCCACCCTGCAGGCGGTGCTCTTCCTCATGGCCGCGACCTTCCTCTTCCAGACGCCGCGCTACTCGCGCGTGCTGGTGCTCCTGCTCGCGCCGATTCTCTACGCGTTCCTCCTCGGCACGCGCTCGGCCGTGGGAAGGCTGGGGGAAGGAGCGCGCCGCCAGGGCTTCGCGTTCCGCCGCGTCCTGGTCGTGGGCCAGGGCGGCGAGGCGGAGCGCGTGCGCGGAGCGCTGGAGCGCGCGCGGGCAGAGGGGTTCGAGCCGCTGCTCACCCGGGCCCCCGCCGATCCAGAAGAGTCTCCGGAAACGGCGGCGGCGCGCCTGCGCGCGCTCGTGGAGAGCGAGCGGATCCAGATCGTGTGCGTCGCGCCGGAGCCCTCCGAGGTGCCGTACCTCCTCGCGGCGGCCGCCATGCTCCGCGATTCCGGCGCGGCGCTCTACTGGGCGGGCTCCGTCGCCCAGCTCGCCGCTGAGGAGCATCTGAGCACCCTCGGCACGGTGCGCGCCGTTCTCCTCCACGCCCCGAGCCGCGGGCTCTCGGTGCGCGCGCGCAAGCGCGCGAGCGATCTCTTGCTCTCCATCTTCGTCGCGCCCTTCCGCTGGGGCGCCCTGCGCTCCTACCTCCGGAGCCACGGCGCGGCGTACGGACCCGCGGAGGCCTGGGGACGCGTCTGGTCGGGGAGCCTGAGCTGGGTCGGGCGCAGCGCCTACGAGACGGAGCGATGGGCGGACGTTCCGGGCTGGGCCCGGCTCGCGCTCGAGTCCCTGCGTCCCGGCGTCGTGACGCCGCCGAACGGCAGCACGGGCGATCCGATGGCGAGGGTGGCGGCGGATCTGGCGTATCTCCGGCGCTTCTCGCTGGCCGAGGACCTGCGCGTCTTCCTGCGCGCGACCGGCAGGAACGTTCCGTGATCCGCGCGTCGATGAAAGTCCTCTGCTTCCTCGCGCTCCCGCTCGCCTGGACGGGCGCGGCGGACGCCCAGACCACCCTCTTCGTGAAGAATTACGTGAACTCGAATGAGATCCAGTCGGTCACGAGGTGGAGAGGACTCGTTACGATGGGAACGTTGGGAGGGGTCGTCACCATCGACCCTACCTCCGGCGCCATCGCCAAGATCCTGCGCTCCCCGGGCGGGCTTCCCTCCAATCGCGTGCTTTCGGTGGAGGTCTCCCCGTCGGGGATGCTCTGGGCGGGAACCGCGGACGAGGGAATCGCGAGGCTCCGTCCGGATGGAACCTTCCGGCGCCCCCTCAGCTCCTTCGACGGGCTTCCGTCCGATCGCGTGCAGGCCCTCTACACGCGAGGCGACTCGGTGTGGGTCGGCACCAGCGGAGGCGCGGCCCTCTTCACGGAGAATCCCGGCACCGGCCAGATCGGCCTGACGCGCGCCTTCACGAACGCGACCACCTCCGGCGCCCTCGCCGGCGACGACGTGCGTGCGTTCCTCCAAGTCCAGGACACGCTCTGGGTGGCGACGACGGCCGGGCTCTCCAGCTTCGCGGGTGGTGTCTGGCAGAACCGCACGCCGGCGCTTTCCCTCTCCACGACTTCGCTCGTCCTGCACGCGGATACCTTGTGGGCCGCGACGTCGCTCGGGCCGTACCGGTACGAGAGCGGCGTGTTCCAGCCCGTGAACTCCGGGCATACGTTTCCGAGCCAGGTTCTGGTGGAGAGTACCTTGGGATTCTTCTCGGGGTCGGCCGGGGTTGGAGTCTATCGATATGCGGCGGGCGACTGGCAGTCCGTGGGGGCCGGACTTCCGACCCTGGGCGTGAGCGCGCTCCAGGACGGTCCGGACGGGGCGCTCTGGGCCGGAACCTCGGGCGGCGCGGCCCGTCTTCCTTCCGGGAGCTCGGTCTGGAAGCCCCATCTGAGCGACGGACCCCTGGTGAACGGAACCCAGAGAGCGGTCACCGACTCACGAGGAGTCTGGTTCACCACCGGGAACGATTTCCCCGCGGGCACCGCGCGCGGTGTCGTGCTTCATTTCGATGGAGCTTCGTGGAGCGCGCTCACGGGCCGCACGACCGGGTTCGCCTTCCAGGAGGCCGACGCCTTCGGAATCTTCTCGGATTCGAGCGAGCGGATCTGGATCGGGCACTGCTGCGCGGACGGGACGCCGCGGCCCCGGATCGACCGGTACGATCCGGCGACCGGCATCTGGGATCTGCCTCCCGCCAACAATATCTTCGCCTTCGCACAATCCCCCTCGGGGCTCATTTATGCCGGAGGCGTGCAGCTCGAGAACGGCGTCTATGTCTTCGATGCCCAGAGCGGAGCGCGCCTCGACTCCCTCACGCCGGCGAATTCCGGAATCCGCAGCAACAATCTGAGGGGGGTGCGGTTCGATTCCGCGGGGAAGGGATGGTTCGGGAGCGTGAACGGCCTGGATACCTGGGACGGCCGCGGCACGCTCACGCACGCGGACGACCTCTGGGTGCACTACGCGGCCCAGCCGGACAACCAGGTGTCCTCGATCGCCGTGATCGATCCGCTCACGGCGTGGGTCGGGACGGCGCTGGGCGCGGGCCGCATCCAGAGCGGAGTGTTCGGGCGCCTCCTGACCGTCGCTCCTTCCTCTGGCGGGCCCGGACTCCCGAGTGCCCAGGTGAACGATCTCGCCCTCGACACGAATGGGAATCTCTGGATCGGGACCTCCTCCGGGCTCGCGCGCGCGGATGCTTCCGGCGGCGGACGGATCGAGGTGTTCACGACGGAGCAGGGGCTGGTCGACGACGATATCCGGGCGCTCGCCTGGGACGCGGCGCGCGGTGCTTTGTGGGTGGGCACCGCGCACGGGATCTCGCGCGTGGTCCCGAGCGGAGCGGGAACGCCGGGGATCACCGACCAGGCGTTCGTGTTCCCCAATCCCTCGCGAGCCCAGGGAACGCTCCGCATCGGTGGAATCCAAAACGCGCTCACGGGCGAGGTGTTCGACCTCGCGGGGAATCTCGTGCACCGGTTCCGGTGCGATCCCGCCCAGAACGAGATCTGGGATCTGCGCGCGGCGAGCGGCGAGCCCGCTCCCTCCGGGGTCTATCTGATCGTCCTCCACGACAAGACCCGCTCCAAGACGCTTCGCGCGGCCGTGGTGCGGTGAAGGTCCAGTCCCGGGTCCAGGTCCTCGCGCCGCCGGATCGCGCCGCGTGGGACGCGCTCGTGGCGAGCGCCCTCGAAGCGACCGTCTTCCACACCTCCGCGTGGGCGGAGCTCTGGCTCCAGGAGTGGCGCGGCGCCCGCTGGGTCGCGTTCGTGATCCAGGACGACGCGGGCTATGCGGCGGGGATCCCGGCGATCGTGAGAAATCGCGGCATCGGGCGCACGGTGTTCTCGATGCCGTACGGGACGTATGGGGGTCCCATTCTCCGGCAAGGTCTCTCCGATCCCGTGTCCGCCCGCGCCGAGCTCCTGGAAGCGTTCGCGCGGCGCGCCGGAAGCCGGTGGACGCTGCGCTCCGAGATGACCTGGTATCAGGGATCGGTCCCCGAGATCCCCGAGGCACTCCGGCCATCGGAGAGCTTCACACACGTCCTTCCCCTCTCCCTGGACTTCGAGGCGCTGGCGCGCGGCTTCCATCCTTCGGCCCGCCGCCTCGTGCGGCAGGCCGAAGAGAGCGGCCTCACGATCCGCGCGGCCTCGGGGGAGGAGGACGTGCGGGCCTTCTACGATCTGGCGTTGCGCACCGTGCGCCGGAGAGGGGGAAATCCCAAGCCCTACTCGCTCTACGGGAGAATCCACCGGGAGCTGGTGCCGAAGGGGCTCGCGCGATACCACCTCGTGCACCACGGGGACCGCCCGATCGCCGGGAGCCTGCATCTCTTCCACGAGGGGGTGGCGATGAACTGGCTTCCCGTCTCGCTCGAGTCGAGCTGGCATCTGAGACCGAACAACTTCCTCATCGCGCGCACGCTCGAGACGCTCTGCGGGGCTGGCTACGTGGAATACAACTTCGGCGCGTCGCCGCACGACGCGGCGGGCCTGATCCGGTTCAAGGAGAGCTGGGGCGCCGTCCCGAGACCTCTCGCCGTCGCGGGGCGAAGGAGCTCGGTCCACCGGAAGCTTCGGGGCTGAAGCGCTCCGTGCGCATCCTCCTCCTCGCGCACGGCCCGTCGATCCACACGCGCCGCTGGGCCGCGGCCTATCGCTCGCGTGGGCACGACGTGCTGCTGCTCACCGCGCACGAGGCCAAGGACGCGGGCGTGCCGACGCGCGTGGTGGGGCGTCCCTGGCCCGTGAAGGCGCTGCGCTACCTGAGCGCGGTGCAGGACGTCCGCCGCGGGCTCCTGGAATTCCGCCCCGACGTGACCATCGCGCATTTCCTTCCCAACTACGGCCTCCTCGCCGTGCTCGCGGGAGCGCGCCCGTGGCTCCTTTCGTGCTGGGGCTCGGATCTCCTCGTGAACGCGAGGCGCACTCCGTTTCATCGCGCGCGCGCGCGGTTCGTGCTGCGCAAAGCTCCCATGATCCACGTGGACGCTGCGAATCTCTCGGAGGCGGCGGTGGAGCTGGGGGCGGATCCCCGGAGCGTCTGGACGCGCGCCTGGGGTGTGGACACCGCCGCGTTTCATCCCGACGGCGTGGCGGCGGCGCGCGCCGGCCAGGGTCCGCTCCGGATCCTCTGGACGCGGCAGCTCGAGGCCGTGTACGACCCCGAGACCTTCGTGCGCGCGCTCGGACTTCTGAAACGCCGCGCGTTTCCGTTCCGCGCCACGATGGCGGGGAGCGGGCCGCTTCGCCCGAGTGTCGAGACCTGGATCCGCGAGGAGGGCATCGCGGGGGACGTCTCGCTGGAAGGATTCGTGGGCGAGGACCGGCTCCGCGAGCTCTACCGGAACGCCGACCGCTACGTCTCCATCTCCCGCTCCGACTCGACCTCGCAATCGCTCCTCGAAGCCATGTCGTCGGGCCTCCTTCCCATCGTGACCGACATCGCCGGAAATCGAGAATGGGTGACCCACCGCCGCGAGGGCTACCTCGTGCCGGTGGGGGACGCGGAGGCGCTCGCGTGCGCGATCCAGGAGAGCGCCACCGATCCGGAATCGGGCGCGATGCGCGCGCGGGCGCGCGCCCGCGTCCTGGATCGCGGCTCCTTCGCGGACACGCTGGCGGAGCTCGACGCGCGCCTCCAGGCACTCGCGTCGGGGAGGAGCGCCTGAAGCGGGTCCTGGTCCTCGCCTACTTCTTCCCGCCGCTCGGAGGAGGCGGATGCCAGCGCACGCTCAAGCTCGTGCGCTATCTCGAGCCCTGCGGCTGGCGATCCACCGTCGTCACGACGCGCGATCAGGACTACTGGATCCTCGACCCCACGCTGCTCGAGGAGATTCCGCGCAGCGCGGAGGTGCTGCGCGTGGGTGGGATGACCGCGGGGAAGATTCTCCTCGCGCTCGCCCGGGCGGGATTCCCGGTCCAGGAGGCGCAGGGAGCCCGGCGCGCGGGCGCCTTCAAGGCGCTGCGCTCGCTCCGGCGCTGGATGTTCCTTCCCGACGCGTACCGCGGCTGGTCCCAGGCCGCACTTCGCGCCGGTGACGCGCGCCTTCGGGAGGGCGGGATCGACGCCCTGTGGACCACCTCCTCCCCCGAGAGCGCGCACCTCGCGGGGCTTGCGCTCCGGAAGAAGCATCACGTTCCCTGGGTGGCGGACTTTCGCGATCCATGGGTGGGGCGCGTCACGTACCGGTCTCCGACCCCCTGGCACGAGGCCCGGCACCGGGCGATGGAGGGGCGCGTCATCCACGCCGCCGACCGCGTGACGCTCGTGAGCGAGGCGCTGGTGGCGATGTATCGCAAGCGCTATCCCGAGGTGGATCCCTCGCGGTTCGTGTACCTGCCCAACGGATTCGATTCCGACGACTGGCGCCGCGCGTTGTGGGGGGAGGATCGCAGCTCGGGCGCGCGCGGGCCCGATCGTTCGCCGGAACGCGCCTTCGTGCTCCTCCATGCGGGGCAGCTGGCGCACCGCCCCACCGTGCACACGCTCCTCGATGCCGCGCGGCGCGTGGTGGAGCGGGATCCGGCAGCAGCCCGCGATCTCAGGCTCCGGTTTCTGGGCGGAAACGAGGAGATCGGCACGCAGGAGGAGGCACGCTACGGGCTGGGCCCCGTGCTCGAGATCCAGCCCTCGCGACCCCACATCGAATCGCTCGCCGAGATGAGGCGCGCTTCGGCCCTCCTTCTCCTCGGGCACGGGGGAGCCGCGGACGCGCTCCTCTACACGGGGAAGATCTACGAATACCTGAGCAGCGGACGTCCCGTGATCGCGATCCTGGACGAGGGGCCTGCCGCCGATCTCATCCGCAGCACCGCGGCGGGAATCGTCTTCCGTCCGGGCGACACGGACGCGGTCGCCGCGGCTCTCGAAAATCAGCTTGAGGCCTGGCGAGCCGGGAAGGATCAGGCGGTCCCGATTCCCCCGGACCGGCTCGCCTCGTGGGAGCGCAGGAACCTGGCTTCCCAGGCAGCGGGAATCCTGGAAGAAATCGCCTCCGCGACTGCTCGAAAGTAGCTCCTCTCCCCACCCCGTCAGGCACCCCGCAACCCGAAGCGCTTCAACGTAATAAATTTTCTCGCATCTCATGAAAACGCCTTGACACCCACTTGGTGGGGCGTTAGGGTCCCGCGGTGGTGATTTGTGGGGAATCGTGGGGAAAGCGGTGAAGGCCCGTTTCTCCCGAGAACATCCTCTGAAGTAACCCAGGGACCAAACGGAACGACCGAATGGCGACTTTTCGGGGAAGCTATCAGCACTCCATCGACCACAAGGGTCGCGTCAGCATTCCGGCGCGCTTTCGCAAGTCGCTATCGGGGAGGGCCTCCGCCACGTTCGTCATCGTCCGCGGTCTCGAGACGTGCGTCGCGATCTATCCCCAGGACGAGTGGAAGAGGATGGAGGAGCGGTTGCGCTCCCGCTCCTTCTACGACGAGACCAACCGCCGGTTCCTCCGGACCATGACGATGGATTCCGACGACGCCACGCTCGACGCGCAGGGACGCGTCGCCATCCCGCCGCGGCTTCTTGCGCACGCGCGGCTCACGAAGGAAGCCATGGTGAACGGCGTCATCGATCATCTCGAGATCTGGGATCCGGCGCAGTTCGAGGAATATCTGAAATCCTCGAGCCGGAGCTATGAGGACATGGCGGGAGAGCTTCTCCTGTGATCGCCCCCCTCGCCATCGCGCGGCGCTCCGTCACGGCCGATCCGCCCGCCTTCCAGTGGGACGCGGGCCGGGGAAGGGGACGACCCCACGAGCTGCGCCTCTTCGGCAACCTGGGCGAGCGCGAGCTCCAGCACGTGATCGCGGCGGTCCAGGAGCGCGGGCGCTGTCCTCAAGACTTCGTGTGTCTGGACTTCGAGCAGGTCACGCACATGGACTACAAGGCGCTCCCCGCGTTCGTCCGCGCGCTCACGCGCCAGGCGAGCACGGGCTCCGACGTCTGTCTGGTCGGCATGAGCGCGTACGTCCGCTCCCTCTTCGGCGTGGCGGGGCAGGGCCCCGCGATGCGCCGCATGGAATACAAGCCGGTGGAGGAGACCGAATCGTCGCGTCGTCCGCTGCTGGGGATCGCGCGCATCGCGCCGCATCACCCGGTGCCTCGCCGCGACCCCTTGCGTTAAGGCCGATTCGAGGAATGGAAATGCCGGGTCACGTCCCGGTTCTCAAGGAGGAGGCCGTCCAGTTGCTCCTGACAGATCCGAACGGGACCTATGTGGATGCGACGTTGGGAGGCGGTGGTCACGCCGCCGCCATTCTCGACTCGCTGGGGGTGGATGGGAGGTTGGTAGGTCTGGATGCTGACCCGGCTGCTGTTCAAGGAGCGCGCGCCGCAGTCCCCGTGCCGGAACCCCGGTTCGTGGCGCGGCGCGCGCGTTTTTCCGGAATGAGGGAGGCGCTCCAGGGCCTCGGCGTGGGCCCGGTGCACGGGATCCTGGCGGATCTCGGGCTCTCGTCGCTCCAGCTGGACGATCCCGTGCGCGGCTTTTCCTTCTCCGCTCCGGGACCGCTCGACATGCGGCTCGACCCGGCACTTCCGGAGACCGCGGAGTCTCTGCTCCGGAGCATCGACGACCGGGAGCTGACGCGGATCCTCCGCGAGCTGGGGGAGCTGCCGCGGCCGCGCCCCGCCGTGCGGGCGATCCGTGCCGCGCTCTCCTCGGGGACGCCGCTCACCGCGACGGCCCTGCGCCAGTCCCTCGAGCCTCTGTTTCGGGGACCCCAGCGCCCCCGCCGTCTCTCCCAGGTATTCCAGGCACTTCGCATTGCGGTAAACGATGAGCTGTCGGAGCTCCAAGCGCTGCTTCACGAGTCCCCATCACTCCTGCGGCCGGGCGGGACGCTTTGTGTCATCGCGTATCACTCGCTCGAAGACCGATTCGTCAAAAATGCGTTCCGCCCGCCGCGCCCCTCCGACCCCAACCAGCCGCTCACTCCGACGCCCTGGATTCCACTCACCAAGAAGCCGGTCCGGCCCTCTGCCGAGGAAGCGCGCCGGAATCCGCGCGCCCGAAGCGCCAAGCTGCGAGCCGCGCGGCGCAAGGAGGAGGACGCGTGAGCCTCGCCCAGAGGCTCCAGGCACCGATCGTCGACGATTCCGAGGAGGCGCGCCCCAAGGGGCCGTACCTCCGTCTCCGGATGCAGCCCAAGCGCCGGGTGAGCGTCCGGGTCATCGCGATGTTGCTGATCGGCGCCTCGCTTCTCTTCACGAAGGTGTGGGAGCGCACCGTGGCGAACTCGCTCTCCATGGAACGCGATCGTCTCGCGCGGGAGGTGAGGTCGGTCGAGAACCGGATTCGCATCACGCGCGATTTGGAAGAGCAGTCCGCGCTCCGTAGCGGGCTCGATCTCACGATCCTGGGCCAGCTGGGCTTCCAGGCTCCCGATCCCGCCCGCGTGGTGGACGTGGAGCTCGCGGTCCCGCGCCCCAAGCGCGGCGGGCTGGGGCTCGGCCAAAAGCTGCTCGGAGCGGCGCGGCGCGCCCTGCCGTCTTCTTTGACCGAGCGGGTGGTGGGGCTGCCCGCGGCACCCGTGGAGGCTGGGGGAACAAGATGAGTCCACTTCATCTCAGGCGACTGAAGCTCCTCGCCGCGATCGGAATCCTCTTCTACGCCCTGATCCTTGCCCGTCTCGTGTCGATCCAGGTCTTTGGTCACCAGAGGCTCGACCGGGAGGCCCGCGGCCAGCAGACCTCGCGGGTCATCCTCGAGCCGGAGCGCGGGATGATCTACGACCGGCAGCTCCGCCCCCTGGCGAACAACGTGGACCTGAGCCAGATTTCGGTCCGCCCGGCCGAGGTCCGGAACGCCACCGCCGCCAAGCAGTTCATCCGGACCGCGGCGGGCCCGCGCGGCCTGGACCGGCTCCGCCGTGGCCGCCGGAACGCCTATATCCGCATCACCTCGCAGGTCACGCCGGAGCAGGAGATCGCGCTCCGGAAATCCACGCTGCCCGCCGGGGTTCAAGTGGAAGAGGTCCCCTCGCGGGTCTACCCCCTGGACGAGGTGGCGCGCCCCGTGGTGGGGGTCGTGGGCCTGGACGGGGCGGGGCTCGAGGGAATCGAGCGCGCGTTCGATCGGGACCTGCGCGGCGTCAGCGGGTGGGCTACTCTTTTCAGGGACGGGCGCGGGCTGGAGCACCAGCTCCCACAGAGCATGGTGAAGCTTCCCGAGCCCGGGTTGAGTCTCGTGACGACGATCGACCGGGACGCGCAATCGGTCCTGGTCATGGAACTGAAGCGGGCGGTGGCGCGCACCGGCGCGCGCTCCGGCATGGCGGTGTTCGCCGATCCACACACTGGGGACATCTTCGCGATGGCCACGGTGGACGGCCAAAATCCTCCGCCAGGGGCGCCGGGACGCAATCGCGTCATCGCGGACCAGTACGAGCCGGGCTCCACGTTCAAGCTCCTCGTCGGATGCGCCGCCCTGGAAGAGCACGTAATGGTCCCGGAGGACTCCTTTTTCGTGAATCGCGGAGAGCTGAACATGGGCGGATTCACCATGCACGACGCGCACCCGGAGACGCGCTGGTATTCCATGCGCGCCGCGACGGCGCTCTCGAGCAACGTCTGCTACGCCCAGATCGGGACGAAGGTGGGCGCCAGCACCCTGTACCGCTACGCGCGGCTCTTCGGCTTCGGACAGCCGACCCGCATCGCGCTCCCGGGCGAGACCTCGGGACAGATCCGGAATCCCTCGCGGTGGTCGGCGCGCTCGCTCGCCACGATCTCGATCGGGCAGGAGGTGACCGCGACACCGCTCCAGATCCTCATGGCCTACTGCGCCGTGGCCAACGGAGGCATTCTGCTCCGGCCGCGCGTCGCGTCGGCGCTCATGAACGAGAACGGCGAGACCGTGAGGCGTTTCCCCGTCGAGCGCGTCCGCCGCGTCATCTCTCCCGAGACCGCGGACACCTTCCGCTCCTTCCTGCGCGACGCCGTGGTCATGGGCACCGCGAAGGAAGCGGCGCTTCCCTGGTGCGAGGTCGCCGGGAAGACCGGCACGGCGCAGAAGTCGGATGAAGGAGGGCGGGGGTACGGGCAGGGCCGCTACCTCTCCTCCTTCGTCGGGATGGCCCCGGCACGGAATCCGCAGATCGTCGGCATCATCATGCTGGACGAGCCGCGCGGCGCCTACTACGGCGGCACCGTCGCGGCTCCCGTGTTCCGAGACGTCGTCGCGACCTGGGCCACGATGGGAAGAGGACCGGTGCGCGTTCCCGCGCAAACGCTCCTCACCGCGTCCGGAAGGCGCGCCTCCGAGGTGCGCGTTCCTGACGTGAGGATGATGGCGGCGGAGCGCGCCCGCTCGGTTCTCCGCTCCGCGGGCATGGATTGCTCCATGGAGGGGAGCGGCGCGCGCGTGGCGGTTCAGTCTCCGGAGCCGGGCACGAACGCGCGCTCGGGCGAGGTGGTCCGGATCGTCCTCTCGACCGATCCTCCTCCCGACACCGGCTTCCCGGATCTCCACGGGCTCTCGGTGCGCGAGGCGGTGGCCCGGCTGAGCGCGCTCTCCATCCCCGTTTCCTCGGTGCTGGGCAGCGGGCAGGTCGTGGAACAGGACCCTCCACCCGGTGCCAACATCCGCTCCGGCCTCACGTGCGCGCTTCGGTGCGCGCCTCGGAGCTTGTGATCGGGCTAGCCGCGTTGCGCACGGAGGCGCTTCCCGCGATCGTGGGAGCGTCGGAAACCCGGGGAACGCTGCGCGGCGAGTGGGAACAGGTTCGGTACGATTCGCGCGAGGTGAAGCCGCGGGACGTGTTCGTCGCGGTCTCCGGGCTGAAGCAGGACGGGCACGCCTACGTCGCGGGCGCCGCCCAGCGAGGGGCGTCGGCCGCGGTGGTGGAGCGGTTCGTCCCCGAAGCCGATCTCCCGCAGATCCGGGTCCCGGACGCCCGCCGCGCGCTGGCGATCCTCGCCGGCGAGGAGACGGGACACCCTTCCCGCGAGCTCGTGCTGGCGGGGGTGACCGGGACGAACGGCAAGACGACGACCGCGCACCTCATCCGCTCGGTCTTCGAGGACGCGGGAATGAAGGCCGGCTTCATCGGCACGGTGGGTTACGAATTCGGCGGCCGGAACGAGACGGCGCCCCACACCACTCCGGAAGCGCCCGATCTCATGCGGATGCTTCGCGACTGGCGACAAAGGGGCGCTACCGCGGTGGCGATGGAAGTCTCCTCGCACGCGCTGGCACTCGACCGCACGTACGGTCTGGCTTTCGACGTCGGCGTGTTCACGAATCTCACGCAAGACCACCTGGATTTTCACGGCACGCTCGACGCGTACCGTGACGCCAAGGTACGCCTCTTCCGCTCCGATACCCGGGGGGACCGGACCAAGCGATTCACGGGAGCGGTGAACGTGGACGATCCCGTGGGAGGCTGGATCCGGGCGCACTCCGACGGGCGGGTGATGGGATTCGGCCAGAGCCAGGGCGCGGACATCCGGGCGGCCGACATTCGCCTCCGCCCCGACGGGACCTCCTTCCGGGTGCTGGAGGGACGGGACGCCACACCCGTCTCCTTGCGCCTGCGCGGCGCCTTCAACGCCATGAACGCGCTCGCCGCGTTCACGGCGGGCCGGGCGCTCGGGATCCCGCGCGACTCGATCGTGGCCGGGCTGGAGAAGCTCTCCTCGGTTCCGGGGCGTCTCGAGCCCGTGGACGAGGGGCAGCCCTTCCAGGTGCTCGTCGACTACGCCCACACTCCGGACGCGCTGGAGCGCGCGCTCGAAGCCGTGCGCGCCTTCGGACCCAAGCGCGTCCTCTGCGTGTTCGGGTGCGGCGGCGACCGGGACAAGGGCAAGCGCCCGCTCATGGGGAAGGTCGCGGCGCGGCTCGCCGACCAGGTGATCCTGACCTCCGACAATCCGAGAAGCGAGGATCCGGAGTCGATCCTGCGCGACATCGAGGCGGGCATCCCCGGCGCCCCGAACGTGCGCACGGTGCCGGACCGGAAGGAAGCCATCGTGGCGGCGGTGGATGCGTGCGCCCCGAGGGATGCGCTCCTGATCGCGGGCAAGGGCCACGAGACCTATCAGATCATCGGACCCAGGACGCTCGACTTCGACGACCGCGAGGTGGCTCGCCTGGCGCTCCGCGCCCGAGGGTTTCAGCGTTGATCGCCTCGGAGAGCCCCTGGCTCACGCTCGAGGAAATCCTTCGAGTCACGGAGGGAGCCCTGTTGGGGGGAGGATTGCCAGAAAGCCCGAAGCGCACCGCGTTCTCGGGCTGCTCCATCGACACCCGCACGATCGCCGTCGGGGAGCTTTTCGTTCCGCTGCCGGGGACGCGCGCGGACGGGCACGATTTCGTGACGATGGCCCTGGAGGGGAACGCTTCCGGGTCGCTCGTCCAGAAATCCAGGCCCCCGGATCCGGGCTGGGCCAGGAGCAAGAAACCGGTCATCGCCGTCCAGGATCCCCTCCGTGCGCTCCAGGCCCTGGGGAAGCACTGCAGGGCGAAATCCGGAATTCCCGTCACGGCGATCACCGGATCGAACGGCAAGACCACGACAAAGGAGATGATCGCGGCCGTGCTGGGGTCGCGCTACCGCGTGCACAAGAACCGGGGAAATCTGAACAACCACATCGGCGTTCCGCTCACGCTCACCCATCTCCGGCCCGAGCATCAGATGCTGGTTCTGGAGATGGGCATGAGCGCCCGCGGCGAGATCCAGGAGCTGGCACGTCTCTCCTCGCCGAACGTGGGCGTGCTCACGAACGCCGGCGCGGCGCACCTGGCCTCGCTCGGGACGGTGGAGGATGTGGCCCTGGCGAAGAGCGAGCTCGCCTTAGCACTCCCGCGCGACGGATTTCTGGTGCTGAACCGGGACGACGAGCGTCTCTGGAAGCTGAACAAGGACCGCCCGCTCCCCAAGAAGAGCTACTCGCTCGAGAAGCCCGACGCCGATCTCGTTCCCGTGGAGGCTACCGTCACGGCCGAAGGGGGTGCGCGCTTCGCGCTCGCCGACGGGACCGAGGTTCGTCTCCGGCTCCTGGGCAGGCACAACGTCCGGAACGCGCTGGCCGCGATTCTGGTGGGGGATCATTTCGGCGTGACCCGCGCGGAATCGCGGGACGCGCTGGGCGCGCTCCGTCCCGAGCGCCATCGTCTGGAGCTCCTGTCCGCGGAAGGAATCTTCGTGCTCGACGACGCCTACAACGCGAATCCCGCCTCCATGCGCGAGGCGCTCCTCCTCCTCGGCTCGATCGAGACGCGCGGGGCGCGCCGGGCGGTGCTCGGAGACATGCTCGAGCTGGGGCCCGATTCGGAGCGATTCCACGAGGAGGTGGGCGGGCAGGTGCCGCGGGAGGCCTGGGTCTACGTCGCGGGGGAATTCTCGCGCGCCACGGAGCGGGGAGCGCGCGGCGCGGGGGTCGAGCCGAAGCGCATCCGGACCTTCACCTCGGTGGCCGAGATGGCCGCCGCGGTCGCCAAGGATGCGCGCGCGGGGGATCTGGTGCTCGTGAAGGGCTCCCGCGGCATGCGGCTCGAGCAGGTGGTCGATCGTCTGGTTCCGGGACGGAAGGACGTGCCCGGCCCGCTCCACGCGGCGGGGAGGAGCTGACCGTTGCTCTACCACCTCCTCTATCCCTTGCACGAGCAGTTCCCGGCGATGAACGTCTTCCGCTACATCACCTTTCGCTCGGCCTACGCCGCGGCGACCGCGCTCCTTCTCGCGTTCGTCCTCGGGCGGCCGGTGATCGAGAGGCTGAAGCGGCTCAAGATCGGGCAACAGGTGAGAGACGACGGCCCGAAGAGCCATCTGCCCAAGGCGGGCACGCCGACCATGGGGGGGATCCTCATCGTGATCGCGATCGCGATCCCGACCCTCCTCTGGGCGAACCTCGAGAACCGGAGCGTGTGGATCGCCCTCCTCGCCACCCTCTTCATGGGGTTCGTGGGCTTCGTGGACGATTACCTCCGCGTCGTGCGGCATCTGCGCAAGGGGCTCCTGGGGCGCTACAAGCTGGCGGGTCAGGTCCTTCTCGGCATGGCGGTCTTCGCGGCGGTGTACTTCTATCCGACCCACGGGGCGCTCGATCCGGCCGAGACCAACGTGCCTTTCTTGAAGCGGACGGTGGTGGATTTCGGCTGGCTCTACCTTCCGTTCGTCACCCTCGTCATCACCGGCGCCAGCAACGCCGTGAATCTCGCGGACGGGCTGGACGGCCTGGCCGCGGGCATGACGACCTTCGCGGCCTTCGCGCTCGGGGCGATGTGCTACGTGACCGGCCACGTGAAGTTCTCGCAGTACCTCCAGATCCCCTACCT
>Ga0099791_10000042_pt1 | contig 41675 bp, 40 predicted proteins | sample Rivendell_Oct201_7_FD_77318 | JGI IMG/M metagenome (GOLD analysis project Ga0099791, IMG submission 77318) | Vadose zone soil and rhizosphere microbial communities from the Eel River Critical Zone Observatory, Northern California to study diel... | ecosystem: Environmental > Terrestrial > Soil... | reverse complement strand
GTATCGGGCAAGACGGTCTTGAAAACGAGCAAGGCCCGTCAGTCCTTCTGGTCCCGGCGCCTCGATGGCGATGGCCGCGGCGCAGGCGGCGTTGGCCGCAGCGCGGACCGGGGACTCGCCGGATTGCGAGTGCGAGCAAGAAGGAGGCGGCAAATGCATCCCCCGCGCCCGTCGGGTCGACTTCATCCGCGGGGCAAGCGCGGATCCGATGACATGCACCGTTGTGGTATAGCAGCCCACCGTGGCGTCCTTGGGTGACCACGACGAGCGCTACAGTCCGAAGCAAGCTTTCGACCGCGCTCTTCGAAAAATCCCCGAGATCTTCGTCGCTGCAGAAGACCGCTCGACAGTTCGAGAACAACGCTGAGTTCTCCAGCGGCCGTGGGAACACGAAACCGTTCTCGTCCAAGCGGCGCGTCCACCCTTGCAGGCCCGCTCCCAGCAGAGCCCCCGGTGGAGGTACAAGAGCTTCCAGGCCGATTTCGCCGATCACTGGACAAACCAAGATAACGTCGGCTTCGGGCAGCGGAGCTCGCAGAACCTTGGCTTGATGCAAAACCCGCGCAACGCGCCGCCCATCGCGGTAGCGCTCTTCAAAGCAGGTGGTGTGCTCTGAAGCAATGATTTGCAATTGCACCCCCGCGTCCGCCAGCAGCTGCCGGCCGATGAAGTCCGGGCCACAGCTGGTAACAATCCTCGCGGTCGCTCCCAGGCCTGCCGCGGTGAGCGCGGCGTAAAGAGCCGATCCCCCTGGGAAGAGCCCGGCCTCCAGACGATCATGGGTAACGTGGCCGATGGCTGCGAAGCGAGTCATCGACCACGATCCGTGAGCAGTTCGGATTCGTGACCGAGTAGCCATGCCGGCAGCGCGATCAGCGCGGCGGCCAAGCAGCTCAATTCCCCGAGCGATGCCAACAGCCCAAATCCAGCCAGCGCTCGGTTTTCGGCGACGAATAGTGAGGAGTATCCGATGATCGTCGTGCTGGAGCAGAGCGCGACTGCACCTCCGGTTTCCCGCAACACTCGGGTTAAGGAGGAGGCGCCTTCCAAACGGTAGCGCTGGATGATGTTGACGGAGTAGTCCACCCCAATTCCAAAGGTGATCGGCAGAACGACAAAGTTCAGGAAGTTGACTCGAAGACGAGCGAAAGCTGCCGCGCCCACCAGCCAGGCGACGCCGAGCAGTAGGCCGGAAAGGACTGTCAAGGCGGGCCGCAAGTGTCGAAGAACCACAAATACCACGGCCATCGCAGCGAAGAGCGCCAGCCCGGTTGCTTTCGGCCCATCGTTGAGAATGGCGGCGATGATGTCGCTGAACAGTAGGGCCTGGCCGACGGCCTGGGCCTGGGCATTGGCGCTGGCACCCGAAATCGAACCTCGAATCAAGCTGGAGAGCTGCTCGAGATCGCGCGAGTCGAGAATTCCTACCCTCCTGGGAAACACCAGCGCAACCCGACCTGCGGTCCCGTCCCGCAAGGTGAGCGGAAGCCGCACTGCCTTGGGTAGGTCTTGAAGCGTGATCGGTCTGAGGTCAGCCGGGGGGCGGAACTTCTCTGCCCGTTCGCGCTGTTCGGGATTGAGCAGCGCGAGCTTTACATCGCTCAGCGCAGCGCGCAGCTCGCGCAAGATACGAATCTTTTCTTCCTGATCGTCAGGAATCACTGTCCTCAGCGTGCGGACCTCGCGTATCGGATCCGCGTTGCCGAGCTCTCTTCGTTTTTGATTCAAAACCGCCACCACGTGGTCCACGACCACGCTGGTAGCGCCAACGATCACGATCGGCGTTAGGTAGGCGTTGAAGACTTGATCGAATTTGTGGCCCCAGTAAATCGACCCGGACTTGATGCTCCTTCTTGCCCGCAACTTGGTCAGATCGTATTCGATCAGCTCGCCGCGGTACGCCAAGATGCCCACCAACACGGCCACCAGGGACAACACCGTGGCTCGTCGGATTGCGCGGCGGCGGCGCTGCACGAATTGGACGATCCGAGAGCTCACTGCGAACGCTCGATTTGTAGTTTGGATGTTCAGCGGGCGCCAGCGCTCGATGATCGACAAGAGCGGCGGGAGGAGAATGATCGCCGAGAGCCAGCACAGCGACATGCCAAGGCCGCCGATAATTCCGAATTCCCTGAACCCGCGAAAGGCAGTCAGCGAAAGAGAGAGATAAGCCAGGCCCGAGGCAAACGCCGCCACGAAGGTTGCTCCGAACGTCCGACTGAGCGAGATTCGCGCGGCCTGCGCCACCGACAGTCCCGCTCGTCTCTCCTCCATGTACCGTGCGACGATGATGATCGGCACATTGATTCCGTTCCCCACGACGATTGAACCGAGAAAGGCGCTGTTTGCGTTGAGGTGGCCGATTAGGAAGTAGCTCAGGCCGAACGTGACCGCACAGCCCACTACCAACGATCCGATAATCGCGGCGATTGCCGCCCATCGCCGGAAGTAGATCCAGAGAGCAGCGAGGACCAGAGTCACGACCATCAGCGTCGAAGATGCGAGGTCCTCTACCAACGCCTCCTGCTCCTCGACCAGCCCAGCCAAATCGCCGTCGTAGCCGACCTTCATTGTGGAATCGTAGTGGTGCGGATCGAGCTGCTGCACCTCACGCTTGACTTCCTCCCAGAGGGATTTGTTGAACTGATAGCCGGTGCCAGCTTCCGGAGGCCGGATGATCATCGCCAACAAATGGCCATCCGGCGTTTGGAAGTACCCTTTGCGAAATCGGCTCAACTGGCGCTGGTCGTCCGGGTACTTGGCTTCGATATCGCTAAAGTCGAGCGGTGGCGGCGGCTCGCGCTCTTCGCTCAGCAGCCCAAGCAGCGGATTGGCGTTGCGTTTCTCCCACGCCACGCGCCTTTGGATTCGGGTGAGAATCGTTCTGAGATCCTGGGTAGAGAGATACAGAAGCCCGAAGCGCTTGAGGAATGCTTGCTCCTCATCGGTCCGGTAATCCACGGTCTCGACCATCGTAGGTGGCAGTCGGCGAAGCCTTGCCGCGAGGTCGTCCGCAAAGCGCTCTAGGGCATCGGGGTCCGAGCCTTCCAGCACCACCGAGAGGTGATTCACGTTGTGCAGAAGCGGCCCGACGGTTTTTGCAGCGACGACGCTCGGCGCGTTGACCGGAAGCAGCGCTTCGACATCACTTCGCAGGTCTTGATAGAGGCGCACTGCGAAGTAGGTGCCGACGGTGGTCAAGACTGCGGCCGATACCAGCACAGCTGACCTCGCGCGGATCAGCGATCTCACCAGCCGCCCAGAGATCAACTCGAGGTCGAGGCTCACTCCGGCTCCTGACCGACCAGGCTATTTATCGGCCGATCGGGACGCGGTTGTCCGGAAACCACCGCTCCGCCCAACCGATTTCGGTACTGAGGGGCACCTCGCGACAGCCATCGGCGGCAGATCGATAGGCGTGGGAAATTACCTGGATGCAGAAATAAGCCTCGCGCGCTTCTTTTCCGACGAAGGCATCGGTTTCGATAGCGGCCTTAAAATCCTCGAACATCGAGTTGAACCAGTTGATGTGGCTGGCGTCCATCCAGTGCGATCGAATGCATCTGCGCTCAACTTTCCACTGACTCGCGCCGTTTTTTCGGGTTGCCGAGTCGTCTAGCAAAGCAAGCTGCAGGTCGTCATCGTCGACGGTGATTGCTCCACGATCCCCGTGCAAGGTGTAAATCACCTTGCGTACACCAGCCGTCCAGCTCAGATGGGCGTGCGCCAGCCCCTTTGGGAAAGTGAGCACCGCGCTGAAATTGTCTTCGGTGTCGTACAGCTCGGCTCCAACGTTCGTCATCTTCGCGCTAACCGCCGTGGGGTAGCCGCCCATCCATTCGAAAGCGAGATAGAAGGTGTGGCTGCCATGGTCCATCGCGATTCCGCCGCCGCCGTATTTTTTTTCGCGGCGCCAGTCCGGTTTCCACTCCGGAACTCCCTTGGCATGGGTGTTTCGAAACGTGCTCAAGGTGATGGAGCGGACTTCGCCGATTTGGCCCTTCGCCAAAACATCGCGGATCGCCTTCACCACCGGAGCGTGCTTGTAATTGTGGCAGGGAAAGATGACTCGGCGCGCGCGCGCGGCATGCTCCAAGAGCTCGGCCGCCTCTCCGAGCGTTGGAGTCAAAGGCTTTTCGCAGAGCACATGAAGTCCCCGCTCGAGCCCAGCATGCGCAATTTCGGCGTGCTGAGCAGGCGGGGTGCACACGTCAATGAAATCCAACTCGAATCCACGGTCGCTCAGAAGCGCTTCGTGGTTGGGATAGACGCGAACGCCTGGAAGATCTCGTCGGGCCTGTGCGCGTCGGGCGGAACAGATGTCCGCCACCGCGATGATTTCCACGTCTGCCTTGCGCCGGCTGCGTTCCAGATACGCGGGCACATGACCCTTGCTGGAAATAAAACCGTAACCAATCACAGCACCCTTCAAGGGCCTGTGGGACGGACGCGGATGTGACATAAATGTAAACGCCTACCCGATGAGCGTCTTCCGCTCAAGAAAAACGACGCGAACAATGGAATAACCAATGCTTACCTAAGCCACATCCGGTTTTTGTGAAAGTCAGCAAACAGCTCGTCCAAAATGCCCAGGCCCTCCTGCGCAGCGTCTCGATCGATAGTCAGCGCCGGCTGAAGGCGAATGTGTGGACTATACACCATCGCCAGAAGCCCCCGTTTCACGGCGGCCAAGTACAACTCCTTCATCGCAGCATTGGCTACCGGCTCTTTGCTCTTGCGGTCCTTCACGATCTCAATCCCGAGGAGCAGTCCGACCCCACGAACATCACCGATGAAAGGGTAGCGCTCTTGCATTTTCTTGAGCTCCGCGAGCATCAGCTCACCAATTCGCGTCGCATTCTCCCAAAGCTTTTCCTCTCGGATGGTTCGAATTGACGCGAGCGCGGCAGCGGAAGCCAATGGATTTCCTCCATAGCTTGAGGACGCTCCCGAGGGATTGGACCAAGGCTTGGCCTGAGCCACCTGGGTGCTGGTGAGCACGCCGCTAATCGGAAAGCCCGAACCAAATCCCTTGCCCAGCGTGACGACATCGGGACGGGTGCCCGAATGATCGATGCCCCACATTTTCCCGGTTCGGCCGAAACCCGTGATCATCTCATCGGCGATGAACAGCGCCCCGATCTCATGAGCTGCCTGCGCTACCGCGGGGATGAATTCTGGCGGAGGGATGATGTTTCCTGCTGTGCCCTGCATTGGTTCGGCGATCACCGCCGCGACAGGTCCAGAACTTTGGGCTTTGATCGCCTTGCGCGCAAAGTCCGCGCAAGCGACTCCGCAAGAGGGATAACTCAAATTGAACGGGCAGCGATAGCAGTCCGCGTAGGGGATGAGGGTTGTGCTCGGAGGAAACGGTCCCAGGCCATGCTTCGCCTCTGAGCCCATCAACGCCATTGCCCCGGCCGTCTTTCCGTGAAAGCCGCCCCAGAAGCCGACCACATCCTGCCGCCCGGTGTGGCTGCGCGCGAGGCGAATCGCCGACTCCACTGCTTCGGCGCCGCCCGAATAGAGCTGCAGACGATCAAGTCCAGGCGGCGCAATCGCTGCAACTTCACCCACCAAGTCTGCACGAGGCTCACTGGTCAGACTCCCAAGAGTGAGCTTTTGTGCTTGTTCGGTAAGAGCCTGCACGTACTTCGGGTGGCAGTGACCGAGCGAGTTGACCCCAATTCCCCCGATCAGATCCACGTAGGTATTGCCGTCTACGTCGGTCAAGTAGCTTCCTCTGCCGGACTCGATTGCAATTCCGGCCCACAGCGCAAATGCCTGCAGCCCGGGCGCCAGATGACGCTGCTCGCGGGCGACGACTTCCCTAGACTTCGGACCGGGAATCTCGGATTGGATGCGAACTCTGGCCATCGTTGCTCCTTCTCGTTCCCTGAAAGACGTAGAAGCGGTGCATGGGATAATTCCAGGCGAGCCCGACCACGGCGGACGCAGCAATTACCCCCGGAGTCTTGGGGAGTCCTAGCTTATCCACAATTCCATATGCCAGCAGGCAGTTGAGGCCGGCGGAGGCGGCACTGACCAAGACGTAGCGGGCGGCCTGACCCTCGAACTTCCCGCCACGGGGTCTGAACACCCACCACTTCTTCACCGAAAAGTCAGTCACCGCTCCCACCACCGCACCGCAGACAACGGCGATCAGATAGTGAACACCGAACGCGATCAGCAGGACCATCAGCAGCCAATCGATCAGAGTTGCGATGCTCGAGGACAGCTGGGCCTTGAGAAACTTCATCAGCTCTCGAAGGCGCGAGCCGCTTCGCTGCGACGAGCGCAATACTCAACGCCCCTTTCGGCGCAATTCGGCCCGGATGATCGCAAAACGCTGGATCGCGGTGGCGTTGGACAGGATGGCAATCAACGCCAACGCTGCCAGCAGTACATAGTGCCGCGGATGGGGATTATCCGGCTCCCAAAACCAGACACCGATCGCTGAGATCAGCGTGGCGCCGCAGAGGTAAACGGCCCGCTCGTGCCGTTGCATCAGGCCCACTTTGAGGTCGATGCCCATCGACTCGCCCTTGGCCCGGGCGTAACTCACCATCACCGCGCCGATGCAACTCGCCGCCGAGAGAGCGAACCCGACCGGCATATCTCGGTAGTACCAGGCATACGCGAAAAAAATGGCCATCTCGGACCAACGATCTACAGTCGCGTCGAGCAACTCACCTGAGTCAGAGGAAAGCCCTCGGGCGCGAGCCACTGCTCCATCCAAGGAGTCGCACATCGCGCCCAGCAGGAGCAGCCAGCCTCCCAGGCCGAAGTGCCCGGTGGCAATCGCGGCAGCGGCTCCCAGCTGCAACGCCAAGGATGTCCAGGAGAGAACATCCGGGTGGAGATTCAGCCGTACGCAGGCTCGGGCAATCGGCCGAAACAGCCATAACCCATACTCCATCAAATACTCATTAAGCAGAATCGTGCCGCCCTGTTGGGAAACCCTTTCGGTGCGGGGGCGGCCACCGATTGCCGTTTTCACCGCGAAGCCCAACAGGCCCACAACAAACGCGCTCACCAACGCCACCAGGGGCACCAGCGCAAAAGCAGGTGAATAAAAATTATAGGTTTCCAGGGCGCTCATAGGCGTGCGGTTTCCAACACATACTTTGAGTTTGCACGCTCGCCAAGGTATATGCTCCGCGGCCTCAACCGGCCAGTCTTTCCCCGAGCGATGATTCCATTTTTTGCCGTGGCGATGGCCGCCGCTCCTTTGCCGTGCGGCCCATTGGACCTGCCCACCGCGATGGCGCTCGCTGCGGTCCGAAGCGATGAGGTAGCAATCCGGCGCGCAGAAGTGGCTGGTGCGGAAGCCGATCGCGCCATCGCCCGCGCGGCCGGAATTCTACCGCTCTCCAGCGCGACCTTCGTAGTCGGGCCGTCTCCCGAGGCGCATGGAACAATCCTCCAGTCGACCAATACAAATCGCAAGTTCGGAGGTCTGGCCCCCTTCGAAAGAATCGACATTACCTTGGTTCAGCCTCTTTGGACGTGGGGGCAACTCGGTTCGGCAAAAAAAGGTGGCGAAGCCGGTGTCCGAGCCAAGGAGCTGCTGGTGGAGGATACCGTTCAACAGGTGATCCTTCGTGTGATGCAGTCCTACTGGGGCATTTCGCTGGCGAAGCGACTCTTGGTGATCGCCACCGATGTGAAGGACGCTTTGGCGCAGGCTGACAAAAGAATTGCTGACGGGCTGGCACGCCGAACCGGCGAGGTAATCCTGGAAGACAAGTACCGCGTCGCGGTGTTTCGAGCGGAGGTGCTTCAGCGCACGAGTGAGGCTGAGAAGGGGCTGTACCTCGCCAGGGTCGCGTTGGCGGCAATGTTGGGCATTGACGAGCCGCAGCTTGAATTGAAAGAAGAACCTCTACCAGATCTGCAGCAGCAACTGTCACCCTCCCGGGAGCAGGCAATCCAACAAGCTGAACAGTTGCGCCCCGATCTGAGAGCGTTGGACCAGGCGCTCGAGGCTCTGGAGGCCCTAGCCCGCTCGAGCCGCGCGGCTGTGCTGCCTCAGGTATTTGCGGCTGGTACCTTCACCTTCGCGTATGCACCCAATCGTGATCCGCAATTCAATCCCTGGATTCGTGACGACTTCCGGCAATTGGGCGGCGGCGTGGTGATCGGTTTGCGACAGAATCTCGCCATTCCACTGCTTTTGGCCCAGGCGCAGAAAGCCGAAGCGGAGGTCGCCGGAGTTCGCCGAAAGCGTGAGGGCCTGGCGCGGCTGGTCAGCGTGCAGACGGAGCAAGCATTGGCGGAGTTGCGAGCTGCAACCGAAAAACAGGCCGCAGCGCAGTCCGCGCTTTCGGCCGGGCGATCGTGGTTCCGCTCGGCCGGACTCAATTTCGCGCTGGGCGTAACCGACGCAAGAGGGCTGATCGATGCCTATGCAGGCTACGTGAAGACGCAGGCAGACAGCGCCCAGGCGACCTATGAATTACTGTTGGCACGGGGGCGGCTGGATCAAGTGACCGGGAAACGCTTAATTTCGGGAGAAAGCACGTGCGCCTTGCGCTGATCGCACTGACTTTTTTCGTCGCCAAGGCACAGCCAAGTGCCACCGAGGCTCTGAAGGCGAGGGACGCGGAGATCCGTGCCCTATTACCGCCTCCAGGGACCGAGCTGACGCCAGCATTGAGGGAGAAAATCGAGAGGGCCCTCACTCGGGCCGTGGACATGGAGGCGATGGCCAAGGCCGCGCTCGGAAAGCATTGGAACGAGCAACCTCCGGCAAAGCGACAGAAGTTCCTCAAGGCTTTCACCAATCGCTTCCGACGGGTGAGCGGCGATCAAATCGAGGCGTATCGCAGCTCGAAAACGGAGTTTCTTCCAGAGGAGAAGCAGGGCGACACGGTTCGGGTTCCCACCCGATTGGTGGTGAAAGGGGAACCGACCACCGTGGGGTACGTCATGCGCTGGGACGGAAAGGAATGGCGAATTGTCGATATCGTTGTGGACGATGTGAGCACGGTGGAGAACTATCGAAGTTCGTTTTCGAGGATCATCGCGAAGGAAGGATTCGACGCGCTGATCAATCGTCTGTCGAAGACGGCCTGAGGTCCTCGGCAGTCCCTCGGCGCAGTCCGGTCACCTTGCTTGCCCAGAGGCAGCAGGGAACGGCCACCAACGCTCCGGCGATCACGTCCACCACGTAGTGGTGAGCCAGGTAAACCGCCGCCAAGGACACCCAAAGGGCGAACGCAACGGTTCCCACTCGCCACTTCCAACCCCGATTCCAGGTGTACCAGGCTACCAGCACGGGGTAGCAAACGTGCAGGGAGGGCATCGCTCCAAATACGTTCGGGTTTCGTGAGTAGAAGGATGAGAAGTAGTGAATGCCCAACAGCGCGTCAAAGCGGGCGCAGCCCGCAGCGCTCGCGGCGGCGTGCGGATCCACCGGGCCCAATCCGTGTTCGATTACGTACCAGGGTGGAGCAACGGGGAAAAACACGTAGACCAAAATTCCAATCACGTTAGCGGCGAAGAAGGCCCAAGCGAGGGCCGCGAACCTTCGTCGATCCGATCGGAAATAGAGAAAGACCTCTGTCGCGAAAAACTCGAACAGATAGATCGCGTAAGCCAGTCCGCAGAGTAAGTCGAGGGTCGTGATCGGGTGTGCATCGAGCCACTCCGGCCAAGACACGCCCCCCGCTCGAAAGAGCGTCATCTCCCATCGGCGGATGTCGTCGCTATGGATGGGACCCAGCAGCGGCAGATAGCGTTGGTTGTCCACCAACACGCCGGTGATCCACAGAGGAAGCGCAGCCTTGGCGAAGGCTAACGAGCGGGGTCCAATCCAGGGCAGGATCACGATCAGCCCATCGGCGGCGACGTGCTCCCAGCGAAGGCCTTGCACCGACGCAATCGTCAGGTGACCCAGTCCAAGTACCAGGGTAAGCATCCGGAATACTCGATCGCCACTGCCAACACGGTTGCCGCTGGCGATCTGGGTCTCGGAGACGATTTTCAAGAGCGGCGGTTCCTATCAGCTTCCAACCTACACCTCAATCGCTTCTCACTCGGAGACCGCCGTCTTTCTGGGTCGGGAACAACATTCATACATGTAAACCAGGCGTGACTGATCGCTAGTCATTCGTAGGGCGACGCTGCCGCCGATTCATGCCGAAATGCGACAATGGCTCCGTTGTCGCGGTTGGAGACTTTTTTCTATTCTCCCCGTTCAGGGCCGGCCGTTAGCGGGAAACCAATGGGGAGCTCGATGAAATTGCGAATCCTATGCCTGATGAGTGTGGTCATGGCTGCTTTTGGCTGTGGCGACAGCGGGAATGTTCCCCAAGAATTCCTAGACAACATTCCCAACGGATCAACGGCCGCGTTGGATGAAAATCCGAGCGATCCATCGATTGCCATGGCCGCCCCAATGATGTCTCCACTCCAACAAGACGCTCAAGCGTTGAGTGATCCCGGTTGCCATCCCCACCTTTTTATCCGCACGCGCGAGGTAGTCAAAGCTCTCAATCGATACATCATTGGTAAGTTCTTCCGAAGGATAGATGCGTTGATCGACAACCATGCCAGCAGGGCAACCAGCAGTGCCGTGACCTGGATCAAAACGGTGGACAACGGCGCGGCGCAGGTTCGAATCACCTTGACCAAGAGCTCTCCGGGCAATTTCGCGCTCCTCGTGGAAGCGAAAGCGCCCCCGAGTGCTCCGGATTCAGCATACGTCACGATTCAAACTGCAACCGTCACCAACGCCACCGGGCAGGCTCACCAAGGCAGTGGGACGATGCACTTGGACCTCACTGCACTAGGAACTGTGATCCCCACCGAAATGGCCAGAGGGACGATCGACCTCAACTACACAATCAATGGAAACAACAAGAAGGTTCAGGTGACGTTAACCAACTTCAGCGGAGATGATGCCAACGTGCAGCCACCCGCGAGCTCGAATTACGTCTATGCCCGAACCACCGGCGTCGGCGGCAGCTTCAAGCTTATCCATAGAGCGGTCTTTCTGTGCCCTTCTAATCCCAACAGCCTCAAGGCAGATCTCAAAGCAGTTCATCGGTGGAAGAAGAGCAGCGGCGCCGATGGCGGCCCAGCCGTCTTCGTTGGCCGCTCCGACGCACAGGCAACGGGCGGTCAGCTTGGAGCAGGACAAACCATTGTTGGCGTTACCTGCGTCGACGAGAGCGCCACCACCGGGACCCTCGCTACGGAAAGCGCCGCGGAGAGGTTTTGGCAAATGGCCTACTTTCAGGGTGGCGGAGATCCGGCGATTGCTGGCGGTACCCTGGTGCAGGGTTGGAACGACGCCAACAGTCCCTACGGGACAAGCACCTGTGACTCATCCTTTGGCACTGCACCCAGCGGTCCGCCGAATTACCGGAGCAACTACAGCTTCACGAACATAAACTTCAGCGACAATTCGGTTGTGCCGTTCCCCGGAATCCCTGCCGTCTTCCCGTAAGCACTGCTGTGCAGTCCGATCGCGGCCGCCATCGCGCCATTCGGCGATAGCGGCCGCTTTTTTCGCAGGCGCTTCGAAGTTGAAAAGCGCGGTCGAGCTCAACGACCGCTCGTTTTTCCTCCACCCGGCCGATTGGAGACTGGCACGAGCGTGACGCTCACTTGAGAGAAGGTGACTTCACCCTCGCCGCGAAAGGTCAGTGGATTGCCCGAGTAGGCTCCGAACAGAACGAGCTTGTCGTGCTCGTCGTAGCCAGCGCCGCAGACGTGCCCGGTTGAACCTTGCGGCACAAAGACCTCGAGAAAAAAGTTCATCGAAACATTCGGGTCGATCGCGACGGTATGCAGTGACTTCTTCGCTCCCACCTTTGGATCGCAGGGTTCCTTCGCAACGAACGCCACGAATTTCTTGGTCCGGATCGGAGCCTTCAGAGTTCCGGTGATTTCCACTTCGGCTTTTGCTTCCGATCCGGTCTGCGGCACCCCGGCGTCCACAGATTTCTTTGCAGCTTGCTCGGCGGCTTGGCTTCGGCTCACGACCGATAAGAAGGCTACAAAACTTACCAAGAGGAGCTTTTGCTTCATGGCGGGCCATCGTCGCACCGATGCTGCGGTCCGTCACGAAAAGCGCCTACTTCTGAGCGGTCTGGCCGCTGTGGCCCAGCGAAATGAGCTTACGAGAGAGCTCTTGGTCCACTCGTCCGAGAAATAGCCGGAAAGCTGGGTAGTCTTCTGGTTTCACCCGGGAGACGGTCACCGCTACCTCGGCGGTGCAGGAGAGAATTCCATTCTCGATTCGATACGTAGTTCGCAGCCGGCCGAACTTGCTGTCTTCGGTTACGTTCATGGGTAGCTCCGACACGCTATACCCAGTCGGGAGTTTGTACTGAGCTGCATACTGGTTGACCGAAGGTTGGGGCAACACCAGATCAAAACGCCGTTCCGAGAGTTGGGCATAGGCCTGAGTATAGGATCCAGAATTGCCGCTGAACGGTTGAAAGCGCAGAGCGGACTGCCCCAAGACCTCTGCATATCGTGGCACGTCCATTTGGTATTCGAGGGTGACGTCCTGGTCCAATTTGTTGGGATCGCTGAGCGTCACCTGCCGCACCGACAGTCCCGGAAAGGTCTGAGACCAGCTGCGTTCGAAGCTGGACTTGCGGGTGGCGGCAGATTGGTAAGCGCGCCGAAATTCTGGAGCATAGGTGCCACTCACCTTGCTCTGCCCTCGAACCTGTCCACTGCCGTCCGGATGCAGCGCGATCTCGAGCGACAGTCGCGTCAGGTTATCTTCGGGAGTTGCCTCGGGAGTCATTCGGAAAACGCTCTTCCCTCCCGGGTCGACGACTAAGATATTGGCGTTTCGATCCGCACCGGGTAACTCACGGGCCCCGTGGAATTCCGCCGTACCATCCAGGAACAGATCATACTTGGGTACGTATGCGATGGCATGATTGAAGACTGCGAGTGATGCGGGATCTTCCCCGATCGCGCCCAGATGCCGCATCCGCAGCAACACCAAGCGGCTGTCGATCCCCGCTACCTTGAGCATCGCGTAAATCAGCGAAGCCTTGTCCTTACAGTCTCCGAAGCGACGAGCCAACACCCGATCCACCCGATAGGGCTTGTAGCCGTGGATTCCAAATTCCAAGGCGACGTAGCGAGTATTGCTGACCACGAAATGATAGATTGCTCGAATCACTTCGAGTTCATCGGTTCGCTTGACCCCAGCCAGGGCCTTGTCCACCGCTTTTCGGATCTCCTCGTTCGGAGTGAGCTGATCGCGAATCAGTCCCCAATAGTAGCGACCGACTTGCTCCCAGGTTTTGTAAGTGGAAACGTGAAGTGTCGGAACCACTTCCGCCCATCCGGGCATCGACGGCTCAGGAACGACCTTGGGCACATACGAGAGAGTCCATCGGTAGAGCGTCCTTCCGTCGAGTTTTTCCTGGACCACTCGAAGACCGGGAGGAGCCTGCGATTTGTTCCAATACAGCGCCCGCTCGGTGGGCATATCGACGATGTACTGATATCGGATCTTCGGGCTCGTGGTCTGGATGTAGTCAACATCTCCCCAGTAATCCGACAGCAAGTTGTCCTGTGCGGTATCCTCGACCCGGTACTCGAACTCGAGGATGTCGCCGACGCTCAACCCTGGGAACGAAAGCACGCGTGCTCGGGCGTCGTAATACATTCCCGACCAGGGCTCGTTAAGGCTCCGTTCGCGCTCCGAGTGGCTCTCGATTGTCGAACCGTCGGGCTTGGTGATGCGCGCCCGGATCACCTGGATCTCCTGCCGGGTTGGCGAATAGGTGATTGGATGGGAGCGAAAGGCCTCCACTCCACGTTGGGTGTAGACCTTCACCGCAGTCTGCTGGAATCGCGATGACAGCCCGCTGGGCTGTACCCGCGAGTATGAATAGTCCACCAAGTAAACTGCATCTTCCCCGACCAGACTGTCGGCCTCTTTCACCAAGGGCCCAACCGGGATCGCGAACTGGAGCCCCTGTGAACTCTTTTCGCCCTTCATCGAGCGAACGATTTCCTTCAACGCCGGGTTCTGTGGCCGAAGAGAAAGCGCCCTTTCGAACGCAGCGAGCGCGTCTTCACGGCGGCCAGCTTGCAAAAGGGAGCGACCCTCGCGCTCGTAAACCTCTGGCTCATCCGGGGAGAGAAGCTTGGCTTGGACAAACAATCGCTTCGCATTCTCCAGGTCCGAATTGGCGGCAAAAAGCTCCGCCAGGCGCAGTCGGGTCGAGTTATCGAACAAATCGAACTTCAAGACCCGCTCCAGCTCTCGCTCGGCGTCCTCGATCCGGCCCAGATCTGACAAGAGACTGGCCAACAATCGCCGGGCCTGCAAGTCGTCGTACCGCAGAGCAAGGGTAACCCTGATGCGGGACACAGCCTCCTCAAGACGGTCCATTCGGCGCGAAGCGCTAGCCGCCTCTCGCGCAACTTGCGGCCGGTGTGGAAAGTTGCGAAACGCTCGTTCGATCATCTCGGCCGCTTTGGGCCAGTCCCCCAACGTATCGAGCGCGCGTATTGCCACCAGCCAGGGGCCCGCGAAGTTGGGGTAATCCGTGACCAGCTGCTCTGCTACCTGCAACGCTAATTCAGGGTGACCGCGACCCAGTTCGTGCTGCGCAAGACCCAGCCGCGCAGCAGCGGAGGACGGGTCGGCCCGCAGCGCTGCGTCCAGATATCGCCGGCGCTGATTGGGCTCGTCCTCCTGAAGTTGAGCCGCCACCAATTGCAGGGTGACATCGCCTTGCGCGGCGTTTGCGGCCTGCTCTGCCTCGGCTCTGTCGCGACGCTCGGTCTCGTCGAACGAACGCGAGTAGGCCAGAACTGACGCCAATTCCCCGCGCAACGCCGCATCGTTGGGATGTTTGTTGACCTCTTCCCCCAGAGCGCTCGCCAGCGTCGACAAGGGCTTGGCGAAAATCCGCGGCCCGCGTTCCAGAGGCGGAAGGCTGTCCGGCAGGATCGGAACCAGGCTCCCAGACCCCGAGGGTCGCTCCTGCCGCAAGTAGAAACCAAAGGGGCCGGTGTTTTGGCAAATCTTCAACAGCACACGGTTTGGGCCCCGACGCAATCGCACTGCGACGCGGGTCTGGTCCGGTCGGGGAGCATTGTAGCGATCATTCGAGGCGGCCAGCTCGCCGTTGATCCAGAGGCGAAATGCCCCCGATGTTCCAAGCGACAGATTCACGCTGGTTTCGCGGCCAGCCTGCAAGAAGGTCAACGCATAGGCAACGGCTTCACGATTGGGGCGGATCGTGGCAGAGAGATCGATGTAGTCGTCGAAGGACCGCAAGTTGATTTTTCGCCAACTAGCCGGATGTCCCTTCGCGGGATAGGTCGCTTTGAGATCCAGGCTGGCCTCGGGTCCGAAATCGATGCCACAGCCGCCCTTGCCCTCATTGTCGAAAGCACCGAGCACGTAATAGTCATGAATGTAGCCGAGCGGCTCTACCAACTCGGCTGCCTTGGTTAGCCGACCTCGGGCACGCTCGACATCCGCCAAAAACGAGCGCGCCAAGTTACGAGTGAAGGGATCTGCACGCGGGTTCGAAAGAATCTGAAGGTAGACGTCCGCAAACGTTTGAAGATCGCTGAGCTCGTCGCGAAGCGCGTGGAGCCTAATCAGATGGGCCGCTGCGCGCGGGGAGTGAGCGGTGCTGAGGGACTGAGCCGCCTCGGCCCGTGCCAGTTGAAGGGCAGGATCTACGTCCGTAGAGGCCAGAGCTGTCCCGGGCAGTACCGCAACGAACAGCCACCATTTTCCCAAGCGCCACTTCATCGAATCTCTTTCGAAAAGGATCAGCGCAAGAGCTTAGCGCATTGATCGCGAAAAACAGCTACGGGCCCCCGAACCTTCCCGGCGAGCTGGCAGCCCCAAGGAGCTGGCTCGCCAATGGTGTGACAGCGGGTGTCCATCTGGACTCACGTGCAAAATTCGACGCGAGAGGCGGATATGCACCCCGTGTCGATCGGCTAGGTTTGTGAGAACGCTCGGGCAATGGCGAGCACTTGGATTTCGGCGGCTCCGGCAGCGCGCAGGACTGACGCTGCCGTACGCGCGGTCGCGCCTGTGGTGAATACGTCGTCCAGCAATAACACCGATTTTCCGCTCCAATCCCCGCACGCTTCGAAGCAGCCTGCCACGTTCTGCTCTCTTTGCGTCTCCGTCAGCCCCACCTGCCGGCGAGTATTTCGAATTCGACGCAGGCAGTCGGCAGCTGTCCGCCGGGTTTGGTGAGCAAGTTGCTGAACCAGCAGCTGCGCTTGATCATACTGTCGACGCCGCAGGCGGTTTCGGTGAAGTGGGATGGCGCAGAGAATTCCGGGCGCCGCGTCGATAAAAGCTCTAGCTTCGCGGGCCAACAGGGCCGCTAAGGTCGGTGCCAGTTCGGGATGGTCTTCATATTTGAACTGATGAATGGCCCGAGCAATTGGCCCTTGATGCAAAAAAGGCGCGAATGCGCGTGCAAAGGGAGGCGGCCGTAGCTCGCAACGAGGACAGTGTCCCCTCTCAAAGCTGCCAGGCTCCGAGCAGCGCAAGCAGTGCTGTTCTGGAAGTCGCTCCAGATCCAATTCGCAGCCAAGGCAAAAGGATTCGGGGCCAGAGGTTACCGCCCCACACGCCGCACAGGCCGGCGGAAAGAAGATATCTATGAAGCCAGCGAAGGCGCGCGAGGTCCAACCCATACCGGGTCGGCGTTCCACCTGCTCCGAATCGTCCAACCAATGGGACGTGTCATTTGTGGTAAGGCTCTCCGCGGTGAATCGTGAAGGCACGGTAGAGCTGCTCAATGAGCACGAGCCGTGCCAAACGGTGCGGCAGCGTCATTCGCGAAAGCGACAGTGTGAGGTGGGAGCGCTTCAGAGCTTCGTCACTCAATCCTTCGTCGCCACCAATCGCAAAGAGCAAATCATGAGACTGGCTCTGAGCTTGAGCGATGAAAACGGAAAGGTCTCGAGAGCTGAGCTGTTTTCCGCTCTCATCTAAAGTCACTAACCAATCGCGGGGCCGCAGCTTTCGAAAAAGAGCTGCCGCCTCGCCTGACTTGTTCGCATTGGCCCGGCCGGCGCGCTGCGCCGGTAGCTGGATCAACTCGAATTGAACATAGTGGCTCAGGCGGGCCGCGTAATCTGTGACGGCTGACCCAAGAGGGTCGGACCGGGTTTGGCCGAAGCTTGCGAGACGGACCTTCAGGCCACCTTCTCCCTCGGCACGTCCGCCCAAAGCCCCTCCAGATCGTAGAAGGCGCGAGTGTCGACGCAAAAGAGGTGGGTGACGACCTCGCCAAAATCCAGCAACACCCAGCTGCCCGATTCTTGACCTTCGACGCCCAAAGGACGCACCTGGCGCTCGCGAAGTTTCTCTTCCACGTACTCCGCCATCGCGGAAACCTGGCGCTCCGAATCGCCGGAAGCGATTACGAAATAGTCGGCGTAGGACGCCTTGTCGCGAACATCAAGGATGAGAACGTCCACTGCCTTCTTATCCAAAAGCAGCGTCGCAACATCATGCGCCAGGATGCGAGCCGTGGGGTCGTCCGGTCGCTTGACAGTTGGTTTCTGCTTCGCTGCGGGAGCGCGGAGTCGGACGCGCGCTGGTCGATTGGCACGCGAGTCGCTGCGCTTGGGAGAGCGGTCTCGGCTCATTGGTTCAATGGGCGTAGCAGAGCACTCACCGAAGCAACCGCATCAGTCCAACCAGCGCCAAGGCGAAACCGATGACCAGCGCGAACACCAGCGCGTACCCGAGAAAGTATTGGGACATCGACGGAGCGCGCGGCCCGAAGTCCAATTCAGGCAATCCCCCAGGCTGTTGCGCGGGGTCTTGCGGCATTTGTTTGGGCAAAGAAGCACCCTGCTCATTGGCCATCGGCTTTTCTAGTTACCACAAACGCCATGTCAATCCGATCCCTCCAACCATCCGTACGTACCGATAAGTGGCGTCCGGCCCTGGAAGGCTCGCATGATAAAAAGCGTACTGGAGCTCCAGGTCCAAATCGGACGAAAGCGGCCGTGCCAGTTTGAGCGAAATGGAATTCAGATTCTCGTCATCAATGAGAAGGATTTGCGGCGCGGCGAAAATCTTATCCGGGTAGGTAGTGAACTGCAGCACTCCCTCGGCGAGAAGGGTCCACTTCCAAGGCAGCCGGACCCCGGCGCTGGCAGCCAACCGGTGCCGATGGGCGGTTTGTCCGAAGCTATTCGAACTGAAATCGCCGTACGTGTAACCGACTGAAACCAGCACCGGGCCGCCGTAGCGATAGCTAAGCCCTCCAATCGTCACCCGGTCTGATCTCTGCACCGGGCGCTCAGGCGGTGGCCCGTTTGGGTCCGAGTCGGCGATCGCATTGTAGGAACGAAAGCTGAGATCTCCGAATAGAGAAAGCGAATGATAGCGGTCGATTCGATACTGCAGGCGCCCGCTTCCTTCGCCCGCTGAGAAGCTGTACGGAAAGAATGGGTGGTAGATGAAGCGGTGAAACGCGCCGCGAACCCGAATCGTCAGTGCGCTCGTCGGTGCAAGTTCGAGGAAGCCAGCGCCAACCAAGTCCGTATATCCGCGGGGGCCACCGCGGCGATCTTTGCCCCAGCCTTCGACTCCAACGTCGAAAAGTTTAACAATCGGAATTGATGCCCCCAACGTCGCGGATTGCACCAAAAAATCCTCCGCGCTCAGCGTGAGGAATTTTCGAACGCCAAGGTCATAACTTCCAGACAGGAGACTCCACGGTAACAACCATCGCGCCTGCCCAGACCCGACGGCAGACAGCACACCGTCCACCTGCGCGCCCACCTGCTGAAAGTCGCGCCGAGCGTTCGAATCGACTCCAACGCTACCGGAGAGCCGAGCGTTTCCTTGGAGCTCGGCCCGTGCCTCGATGCTGGATACGCTAGCGGCTGCTAAAGCGAACAGGAGAGGGAGCGCACCGGAATTCGACAGGGTCATCCGCCCCCGAACCTTATCCGAAACAGGCTGCCGCCAATGGCCTAGGTCACTCGAGTGCTCGCGCGCGTTGTTCGAGAGCTTGCGCCTGCAGCTCGAGCTGACGCACTAATGATTCCAACCGCCGGCGCTCGGTCTCGAGCGCTTGTAAGCTGTCTTGGCCCCGTCCCCCGGGCTGAACTTGGGAGAACGGCGGTTGATCACGTCGAACCGACTCGGTAAAGGGCGAGGTGCGACCTGCTTCGGGTGCCTGACCGGAAGGGGGAACGGGACTATCGGTCCCAGGGGAACGCACACCTACCGAAGGTGGAGACCCGACGGTCGGTGCCGAGGAGCCGCCCGTGGGTGTCGCCTGCGTTCGAAAGCGGCGGTCATGCTCATCGAAAATGGATTGATCGGCCAAAAACTCACCCATCCGACGCTCGAGATCTCGTTGCTCGCGGGCATCCACAATCTGAGCATTGAGCGCCTGTAATTGCCGGCGCACCTTGTCCTCCGAGTCTCGCAGCGTATCGGCTTGTTCCAACAGATCCTCTGGATCATCCGAGGCCTTACCGCCCGCGAATGTGGGTAAGGTCGTCGCTGGTAGCGTTTCTCGGATGCGCTGTTGCTCGGACCGCAGGGAGCGCATCGATCGCACCAGGTCGCTCCGATCGTCGCGCCCTTTGGATATTTCCCAATCGTGTCGCAAGCGAGCGATTTCCTGGGTCAGCGCGTCCAAGAGCAACCCGTTGCGGTGCTGAAGATCGCTTTCTTGCGCGGAGATCGCAGTCGCGAGATCGGTGAGCTTGTTCGAGAGCTCCTGAGATCGTCTGAGCAGATCCTGCAGTTGCCTGCCAGGCAGTAGCTTGTCCTTCGTCTGGCCCTTGGACTGCGTAATCTGAGCGGCCACGGCATCGAGTTGACCCCGGGTGATTGTCTCTTCCGCGCGCAATTTGGAGAGCTGCTGAAATGAATGCTCAGATGCAGCGCGCAATGCGTCGAGGCTCGATGCACCTAAACCCGGACTTGCCGCAAACAACATCGCGATCGCAGGGCGCGCACACCGAACCATAAGCGTCGTAAAAGCAACGTAAGTGCCAGATACTTCGTCGGGGGCGTTGGAGAAAACTAACGAAAAATCGAGCGGTTACGCAAGAAGATGGAGAGCTCGTGCAATAGAGAGCCGATGGAAAGCTCGGCTTGTCTTCGAAAATTCGTTGTTTTCCAGATTAGAACTTCCGCCGTGGATGCGGCGGGTAGCCAACGCTCGAGCGAATCAGGGAAAGCTCTAGAAAAGTAGTGCTTCGGCCGGTAAGCACTGCGCCCAGGCAGCGGATGAGGCAGCGAGGACCGAACTCTCGCCAAATCAGGCCGAGGTTCTCGATGACATCCCGCTTGGTGATCACGCCTCGGATTCCGCTTCCCTTTCCACTGACTCGCGACTGCAAAACCAGGGCCGAAGCGTTGCCGGGGCTCGCGTAGACTTTCGAGCTCCAAATCAGCCCTACACGAACAGACGTAAAGGGAAGCGTTTTGACTCACCCGAGCGTCAAGATCCCTGAACTACTCGCCCGAATCGAAACGACCCGGCGAGGACACTGCGTCGACAGAACGCGGATCAAGGGATGACGCGCGACCGCCCGATGACACGGCGCTCATCTGTTGTCGCAGTGACAACGTCGCCGTTGCCAAGCAGCGACGAGCCGCAAGGCGGCTTCAGCGCAAAAACGAGGAGTACGGGACTTGAACCCGTGACCTCCGGCGTGACAGGCCGGCGTTCTAACCAACTGAACTAACTCCCCAGTACCGATGGGCGGAACAGGGATCGAACCTGTGACTTTCGCCTTGTAAGGGCGACGCTCTACCGCTGAGCTATCCGCCCGCGCTCCGCCAATGACGAGCGCTTGTAATGTTCGGTTCCACGTGCTGTCAAGGTCTCTGGAAGCTTGGGACAAAGCGATCACAGGAGTAGAAGGAAGCCGAAGTGCTGCTCTCAAAATGACCTCAATCAAAGTCTTACGCCTACTGGAAGACAGTGACTATGATTTGCGACTGGAACTGGTGGCCGGCCGGGCGGGGCTCGACCGAAAGATAAGTTCCTCGCGCATTCAGAAGCCGGGACTGGCGCTCACCGGATTCACCGAGCATTTGCATTCCGAACGTGTCCAGGTCTTTGGCAATACCGAAATCTCCTACTTGCGCACGCTGCCCGAATCCCGTCAGCGCGAGGTTCTCAATCACCTCTTCCAATCGCAGTACGAGTTGGCGTGCGTTGTCGTTACCAAGAACCTGGACGTTCCCACCCCGTTGGTCGAGGCCTGTGAGCGCGCGGGTTTGGCACTGCTGAAAACGCCGCTTCTCTCATCGCTCTTCATTCAACAAGTTCAAAGCTTCTTGGAAGACGCGCTCACCGCGGTAGCCAGCCTGCACGGGGTGCTGATGGACGTCTTCGGAGTGGGAATCTTGCTGTTGGGAAAGAGTGGAATTGGCAAAAGCGAGATCGCCCTGGACTTGGTGATGCGGGGACATCGGCTGGTAGCCGATGACATTGTCGACGTAATGCGGCGCAAACCAGGCAGCCTCTATGGAACCGGCAACGCAATCATCAAGCACCACATGGAGATTCGAGGCCTCGGGATCATCAACATCAAGGACTTGTTCGGAGTGGCCGCGGTTCGGGATCAAAAAAAGATCGAGTTGGTGATGGAGCTGGTGGAGTGGGATCCGCATCACGAATACGATCGACTTGGTGTTGAAGAGCAAAAGTTTTCGGTGTTGGAGGTAGAGATTCCGCTTTCGGTGGTGCCGGTGCGGCCCGGACGGAACATGACCACGATCATCGAGGTTGCCGCTCGAAACCATCTCCTCAAGTTGCAGGGACACCACTCGGCCAAGGAATTCGCCGAGCGATTGAACCGGGCCATTGCTGAGGGCGCGGTACGTCGCACCTTGGGAGAAGAAGTGGAATGACGCTGCCCCTCAAGAGCATCCTGGTGATCACCGGGATGTCTGGGTCCGGAAAGACGATTGCTGTTCGGGCCTTGGAAGATGTCGGACTGTTCTGCATCGACAACTTGCCGGTCCTACTGCTACCGAAATTGACGGAGCTCGCAAGCCTGGGGTCTCAGGCGGCGCCGCGATTGGCCCTGGTGATTGACGCGCGAGAGGGCGTGTTCCTACGCGAGGTGCCCCGCATTCTCGACGAGGTCCGGCGCGCTGGCCACCAGGTTGAGGTGTTGTTCCTCGATGCGAGCGATGAGTCGTTGATTCGCCGCTTTTCAGAAACTCGGCGGCGTCATCCCCTGGCTCCCAGTGACAGTGTCGCGGAAGGCATTCGGCGCGAGCGGTCTGCCCTCCGCGACTTGAGAGAAATGGCTCACCAGGTGATCGACACCTCTGAGCTAAACGTGCACGACCTCAAACGCCTGGTACAGGCCCGGTTTTCGCCCACCGAGCAGAACCAGCCGGCCATTTCATTGATGTCCTTTGGCTACCGCTACGGGGTCCCGCCTCAGGCGGATCTCCTCTTTGATTTGAGGTTTTTGCCCAACCCCTACTTCGTTCCCGAGCTGAAGGGGCTAACCGGTACGCATCCGGACGTAGTGCGATTTGTCTTGGAGCGAGCCGACACCCAGGCCTTCTTGGAAAAGGTAGTCGACCTTTGTCGATTTCTTTTTCCGCGATACCAGCATGAAGGCAAGGCGTACTTGACATTAGCCCTGGGTTGTACCGGCGGCCGACACCGCTCGGTGGTGGTGGTCCACGAGCTCTACCGACGCCTTGCTGGCGAGCACGCTGGCGTCCAAGTCTGGGACCGGGATCTCGAAAAGGAATAGCCGCGCCCCAGCTCCCAGATGAGAGTCAATTTAGACCTCTTTGAAGGAAACCTGGTCTGCTGCGTCGAACAAGTCGAGATGTTGCGCAGTGTGTTAGCTGGGGATAGTGAATGAAGTGGCACTGAGGAGTATGCAGAGGTGATCGATTATGGTCGGGATTGTCGTCGCCACCCACGGACATCTGGCCCAAGAGTTCGTCTCGACCGCCGAGCAGATTGTGGGCAAGTTAGAAGCGGTGTCCACCTGTGCCATCGAGCCGACCAACTCCGCCGCCGAGATCCAGCGGCGGGTAGATGAGGCAGTAGCCTCAGTGGATTCCGGTCAGGGGGTGATCGTCTTCACTGATCTGCTCGGAGGCACGGCTTGCACTCAGTCGCTGATGTTGACCCGCAGTCACGACCTTGAGGTGATCACTGGCCTCAACTTACCGATGCTGCTCAAGGCCAGCACGCTGCGTTCAGAAATCACTTCCCTTCCAGAGCTGGCGGCCGCCCTCGCCCGTTACGGGCAAAAAAACATCACCTGTGCGTCAGCTCTGGTGCGCAGTGCGCTAGTGCCGGGCGATCGCTGAAAGCTGGACCCGGAAAGGTACCGTGATCTCCCTGGTGCGTGTCGACAACCGGCTCATCCACGGACAGGTTGTCGAAGCTTGGCTTCCCAGTCTCAAGGCAAAGCGAATCGTGGTTGCGGATGATGAAGCGGCCGGCAACCTGTTGACCCGCGCCGCGATGGGATTGGCGGTCCAGAACTCGGTTGAAGTGCGGATTGAGCCGCTGCTGAAGGTGAACTACCAGTCGATTGCGGAAGACCGGGTGCCCACCCTGCTTCTGGTTCGGGATGTGGCCGCGGCTATAACGGCTCGGGAAAAAGGCCTGCCAATTCGCCTGTTGAATCTCGGAAACATTCATTTCGGCAGCGGCCGCCGACGCGTCTCTCCATCGGTATTTCTCTCGCAAGACGAGCTGAACCAGCTCAAAATGCTATCCCAGGCGGGGGTGGAAGTGGAGGCGCGGGGGGTACCGACAGATGCTCGCGTCACGTTCGCAGAGATGATGGAACGCTTCAAAGAAGGAGACTAGGACCCAATGGTAGTTTGGTCCGACGTGGCGTTCGCGGGCCTTTTGGGTGGGCTCCTGGCCGTCGAGCGGCGCGCCTTTCTCCAGGCAATGTTTTCCCGACCACTCGTCGCCGGGACCGGGATCGGGCTGGTGATGGATGATCTCTCCTCGGGTCTCTATGTTGGCCTGGTACTGGAGCTGTTCCACCTCGGTTCCGCGAATCTGGGCGCTGCCCTACCTGAGAACGATACGCTGGCCGCCACCGGAGTGGCCGCCGCAGCGGCGGGAATGACGGGTGGATCGGGTGCGAGCACGCCCGCAATCTGGTCGCTCGCGATTCTGATGTTCGTCGGTCTCGGCCACGCCGGCCGATACATTGATCGAGCTCTGGAGCGTTACTGCTCTCGTCTGGCGGGTCGAGCCATCGAGGCTGCGGAGGAGGGCGAGCTGGAGCGTGCGGTCCGGCAAAATGTGTGGGGAATGTGGCCTCATTTTTTTTCGTTCGGGCTGATCACCGCCGCTTGCGGGGTAGTCGGATTTCTGCTTGCTCCATGGGTGGAGTCGCTGCCGCTAAGCCTCGTACGCGGACTGGCTTGGGCGTACCCGGCCATGGCGTCGGTGGCGGCTGCAATCGCCGCGCGAGGCTCGCACGCCCGACGCGCGGCGCTCTTCGCAGGCGCGGCAGCGGCCGTGGTGATTGCCGGGGCTGCACTTGTCACCTTGCAGAGGTTGCGCCTGTGAGCACGGATGCCCTTCGCACCGTTCCGTTGGACTCATCGCGTACGGGTGTGCTGTCTGCGAAAGTCGTTTGGCGCGTTTTTTTTCGCTCCTTTCTGCTTCAGGCCTCGTGGAATCCCCAAGGAATGCAAAACCTTGGGCTTGCCTACGCAGTCTATCCTGCTCTTGAGGAGCTCTATCCCGACGTGGACCGCCGGGCGGCCGCCGTCCGGCGCCACCTCACGTTTTTCAATACCCATCCTTACTTGGCCGCGGCGATGGTTGGCGGGGTGCTTTTTCACGAACAACGCATTGCCCGCGGGCAGGAGGGCCCGGAACCGGTTGCAAACTTCAAAGCGGCCCTAATGGGCCCTCTGGCGGCGCTGGGGGACGGCTTTTTTTGGTTGTCGCTCAAGCCGGCTGCCGGGGCGCTCTGCGCGGGGCTGGTGCCCGTTCTGCACGCGTGGGCAGCGGTAATCTTCCTGGCCGTTTACAACGCGGTGCATCTTCCCCTGCGAGTTCGCTTTTACTGGCTGGGGCTTCGTCTTGGAGACAGGGTTGTCGATGCCTTGGCCAAGCAGGACCTGCCGCGGCGGGGAGCAAAACTGCGCGCCCTCGGCGCGGCCAGTGCGGGCGCACTGGCCGCATGGCTGGCGATCGTCTTCGGTCGGAACGAGACTGGTCCTTGGGCCCCCGCCCTCGCCGCCGGATGTCTGGTGCTGGGGGGTGTGAGTTATTGGTTGGTGGCCAAGCGAGCCACCAGCTACGCACTGCTCTATTTTGCGGCCCTGATCGCTGCGGTCACGGGTGCCCTTCTCGGATGAGAATATGAATGGTGGCCGAGGGAGAATATAGAATCGTCAACGCCTTGGGGTTGCACGCTCGCGCGGCGGCGCAATTGGTGAAGGCCGCCAACCGCTACAAGAGCGAAGTGAGCGTGGAGTGCGAGGGCCAGACGGTGAATGGCAAGTCGATTATGGGGGTGCTGATGTTGGCCGCAGCCCAGGGAATGCGGGTAAAAATTCGATGCGACGGCGAGGATGCTGTTGCGTGTCTGGACGAAATCGCTGCCCTGATCGCTAATAAGTTTGGAGAGAGCCAATAGTGAGGCAACCGGAGGAGACCAAGACGCGCCCGATCAGCACCCAGGCGAGTCCTACGCTCTCCCTGAAGGGGATTGGAGCCAGTCCCGGCGTGGCGGTCGGTCGGGCCTTCCTGGTCGACCGCAAAAGGGTACGGACGCCCAAGCTGCGGGTGGCCGAGGACGAGACCCACTCCGAGTTGATGCGGATCAAGACTGCGATCGAGCTTTCGGATCACCAACTCAGTGAAATCAAAGAGCGGCTAGAGCAGGGCGAAGGTCACGACCATGCGCTGATTCTCGAAGCCCACCGGCTGATGCTGCATGATCCGATGTTTGTTGACGAAGTGAACAAGCTGATCGCGCGGGATCACATCAACGCGGAATGGGCGGTTCGACGCGTTGCCCGAAAAATCAAACACATGTTCGACAACATTCCGGACGAATACTTCCGAGAGCGGCGGGCCGACCTCGACTTCGTCGCAGATCGCGTGGTCCGGAATCTGATGGGGCAGGCGGTGGACGTCGAGGTCGAGGTACCTCCAGATGCGATCGTGGTCGCGCATGATCTCGCTCCGGTGGACGTGGCGGTGATGGTCAAGACCGGTAAGGTGGCGGGCTTCATCACTGATCTCGGGGGGCAGACGAGCCATACCGCGATCGTCGCCCGCGCGCGTGGGACGCCGGCAGTGGTCGGTGCGGGTCGGGCTTCGGAGCAGATTTCGCCGGGCGACTTGGTGGCGCTTGATGGAAGCACCGGGTTGATCCTGGTCAACCCCGGCGCTGAGCAGCTGGTGCTCTTCCAGGAAACGCAACGTCGCCACGCTGCCTCCGAGGCCGCGGCGCTGAAGACGCGAGATCTCCCCGCGGTCACCACCGATGGCTTCAAGGTCACGCTAAACGGGAATATTGAGTTTTTGGAGGAAATCCCCTCGTTGTTGTCTCACGGCGCCGAGGGGATCGGGCTCTATCGCACCGAGTATTTGTTCCTCGACCGCGAAAATCCTCCCACCGAGGAGGAACACTTTCGCACCTATCGCAGCGTCCTCGAGGCGCTCCAAGGCCACACGGTCACGATCCGGACCCTTGATCTGGGTGGCGACAAAGTCCCGGCGCTTCGCCGCACCGAGCGCGAGCCCAACCCGGCGATGGGATTGCGCGCGATTCGGTACTGCCTGCAGCACCCGGATCTGTTCCGCGCCCAACTCAAGGGACTTCTGCGGGCGTCGGCATTTGGAAACCTCCGGGTGATGTTCCCTCTCATCTCCGGATTGACGGAGCTGCGCGAAGCCCGCAGCGAGCTGGAGCACTGCCGAAACGAGCTGAGCCGGCTCGGCGTGCCGATGGGAGCGCGGTTTCCAGTGGGAATTATGGTCGAAACCCCTTCCGCCGCATGGATTGCGGACCGCCTGGTTCAAGAGGTGGATTTCTTCTCGGTGGGAACCAACGACCTGATCCAGTACTCGCTGGCGATCGATCGTCACAATCGTAACGTTGCATATCTGTATAAACCCCTGCACCTCTCGATTCTTCGTTGCCTCGAGACGATCGTCAGAGCGGCGCGGAGCGCGAAAATTCCGATTGCGATGTGCGGTGAGATGGCGGGCGACCCAGTGTATACGCTGGTTTTGCTCGCTTTCGGCTTCGACGAGCTCTCGATGACTGCGGGCCAGATTCCAATGGTCAAACGAATCATCCGCCGGGCAAGTCGAGCCGATGCGGTGGCCGTTCTGGAGAGCGCGATGCGCCTAACCACTGCAGAGGAAATCGAACGGTTTATTCGAACGGAAATCGGGAGGTTGCTCTCCGACCCGGAAATTAGCGAGGCTGGTTGAGGCTAAAACGGACACCACGCAGTCGTGTTGACACCCTCTCTGCGCCATCGCTACTGTTCCGCGCCCATTTGCCTATAATCGAAGGATCCATGACCAAAGACTTCCTTTTCACCTCAGAGTCCGTGACAGAGGGCCATCCCGACAAAGTCGCAGATCAGATCAGCGACGGAATTCTCGATGCGATTATTGCGCAGGATCTGCACGCGCGTGTCGCAGTGGAGACGCTGGTGAAAACCGGGCTCGCGATCGTCGCCGGTGAGGTGTCCACCAACTGCTATGTCGAGATTCCCAAGATCGTACGCAGCACGATCTGCCGGATTGGGTACACGGACAGCTCGATGGGCTTTGACGGCAATACCTGCGGCGTGATGGTGGCGATCGAGGGCCAGTCGCAGGACATCGCCCGAGGCGTAGACGCCAAGCCGAAGAAAGAGCAGGGTGCTGGCGATCAAGGAATGATGTTCGGATTCGCTTGCGATGAGACGCCCGAACTGATGCCCGCTCCGATTTCCTATGCGCACATGCTGACCAAGCGTTTGGCTGAAGCACGCCGCAAAACGCATCCCTGGTTGCGGCCGGATGGAAAGAGCCAAGTGAGCGTCGAATATCGAGACGGCCAGCCGGTCAGAGTCGACACGGTGGTGGTTTCGACCCAGCATTCAGAAAAGGTGCCCAACCGCCGAATCCACGAGGCGGTGATGGAAGACGTGATCTACAAGGTCCTTCCCCGGAAAATGCTCGATCGGAAGACGAAGTTTTTCATCAACCCAACCGGGAGGTTCGTGATTGGCGGACCGATGGGAGACTCTGGGGTGACCGGCCGCAAGATCATCGTCGATACGTACGGCGGGATGGGTCGGCACGGCGGTGGGGCTTTTTCCGGAAAGGATCCCTCGAAAGTGGACCGCTCCGCCGCGTACATGGGGCGCTACATCGCCAAAAACGTCGTCGCCGCGGGACTTGCCCGTCGGTGCGAAGTCCAAATCTCCTACGCCATCGGGGTAGCTGAACCGGTTTCGGTGCTGGTGGAGACCTTTGGAACGGCCCGGGTATCCGAAGAGCGCATTGCCCACGCGATTCGCCGCTCATTCGGTCTTAAACCTCGCGAAATTATTGAATCTTTAGACTTGCTGCGGCCGATTTATCAGAAGACAGCGGCCTATGGACATTTTGGGCGCAGCGACCCTGATTTTACTTGGGAACGCACGGACAAGAAGGAAGCGCTTCGTGCAGCGGCAGGCCGCCTCCGAGCCGTGGGGAGCGGGGAGTCCTGAACAGCCGCCCCGCTGGAGGCGATTTTTCCAGCCCAGACCGCTTACAAGGAACCGCGGACCGCAGATTACTGCGACAGAAGGAGCTTCGAATGTCAGTTGAGATGGAAAACGTCACCCCGCTTCGGTCCAAGAAGAAGGCCAGGACTGCCAAGCCGTCGGTCGAGTCGGATGTCAAGGATCTCTCGTTGGCCGAGAAGGGTCGAGGGCGAATCGAGTGGGCAGGCCGATCGATGCCGGTGCTTCATCAAATTCGCGATCGGTTCGCCAAGCAAAAGCCGCTCAAGGGTATGAGGCTCACCGCGTGCCTTCACGTGACCTCGGAGACCGCCCATCTCGCGATCGCATTGAAGGCTGCGGGTGCCGAAGTCGTCCTTTGCGCGTCGAATCCGCTGTCCACACAGGACGACGTTGCCGCCGCCCTGGTGGTGGATCATGCAATTCCGGTCTTCGCAATCAAGGGTGAGGATCAGAAAACGTACTACCGCCACATCTCCGCCGCACTTAGCCATAAACCAAATCTCACCATGGACGACGGCGCGGACGTCGTGGGGGTGCTCCATTCAAAGCGCCGAGAGTTGCTCAAACACCTGATCGGGGGCACGGAGGAAACGACCACCGGCGTGATTCGACTGCGCGCGATGGCCAAGGACGGGGTATTGAAGTACCCGATCGTAGCGGTGAACGACGCGATGACCAAGCACCTGTTCGACAACCGTTACGGAACCGGGCAGTCCACCATCGATGGGATCATCCGCGCGACCAATCGGCTTCTGGCGGGCGCCGTTTTCGTGGTGGCCGGCTACGGCTGGTGTGGCCGCGGGATTGCGATGCGGGCCAAAGGGCTGGGATCCGATGTCGTGGTCACCGAGATCGATCCGCTGCGCGCGCTCGAGGCGGTAATGGATGGCTATCGAGTGATGCCAATGTCCGAGGCAGCAACAATTGGGGATTTCTTCTGTACCGTGACCGGCGATGTGAGCGTGATTCGCCGGGAACATTTCGAAAAGATGAAGGATGGAGCGATCGTCTGCAACAGCGGCCACTTTAATGTAGAGCTCGACTTGGAAGCTCTCAGCGGAATTGCGAAGGAGCGCCTGGAAATCCGTGAATTCGTGGAGCAGTTCACGCTCAAGAGCGGCAAGCGCATCATTGTTTTGGGCCAGGGGCGGTTGGTGAACTTGGCTGCGGCCGAGGGGCATCCGTCCTCCGTGATGGACATGTCTTTCGCCAACCAAGCGCTCTGCAGCGAATGGATAGTGAAAAACCACGCCAAGCTGGAGCGGCAGGTTTACCCGGTGCCGGTCGAGATCGACAAAGAGATTGCTCGACTGAAGCTCAAGGCAATGGGCGTCAAGCTCGACGTGTTGACCAAGGAGCAAGAGAAGTACCTCAACTCATGGGAGCTGGGAACCTGAGACTTTTCGAATGAATCCCTTGAAGGCGATTGTTCTCGGCTTGGTGCAGGGGATCACCGAATTTCTTCCGATCAGCTCTACCGCTCACCTGCGGATTGTCCCTGCGCTGCTGGGTTGGGATGACCCAGGAGCGGCATTTTCCGCAGTCATCCAGCTGGGGACCGTCGCAGCGGTAATCATCTATTTCTGGCGGGACGTGGCGCGGTTTGCAGTCGCTTGGGTCCGAAGCCTGATAAACCGTGCGCCCTTCGAAAGTCTGGACGCGCGCTTGGGCTGGTTCGTGATTGTCGGCACCATCCCGGTCGGCGTCGCGGGGTTGCTGTTCAAGAAATCGATCGAGACGTCCCTCCGCTCCTTGCACGTAATCGCGACCTCGATGATCGCACTGGCGATAGTGCTTTACATTGTGGAGCGCGTCGCGCGGCATCGCCGCACCCTCGACGAAATGACGATGCGCGATGGGCTGACGATTGGACTGTGCCAAGCGGTGGCCCTGATTCCGGGCTCTTCCCGGTCCGGGACGACTCTCACCGGCGGCCTAGCGGTCGGACTTCGACGCGAGGATGCGGCCCGGTACTCCTTTCTGCTTTCAATTCCAGCAAATGGCTTAGCCGGGCTGTTTGAGTTCAGGCACTTCTTGAGAGCGACGGATCGGCCTTCGTTCCTGGCGCTTGCGGTTGGGACCGCGGTGGCTTTCTTCTCCGGGATCGGAGCGATTGCCGGGCTTTTGCGATACTTGAGGACGCACAGCACGATCGTTTTCGTGGTGTATCGGATTGTGCTGGGAACCTTGCTCTTTGGTTTGCTTGCCGCCGGAGTCCTCGCACCGGTTTCGCAGGAGGGCGAGTCTCGATCCTCGAGCGTCCAAGCGGGCCAGTAACGTGGAACCTCTTTTTGAGCAGCTCCGCCAAGAGCTCGAGAAACGACCCGGAAAGATGCTCGAGCAGCCCAACCCGGGGTTGCGAGAGTCGGCGGTCCTCGCTCCGTTATTCATGCGCGACGGACAACCGTACCTGGTGTTCACCAAGCGACGGGCCGCGCTGCGTAACCACGGGGGGCAGATTTCCTTTCCTGGCGGAGCTCGGGACCCAGATGATTCGACTCCTTTGCACACCGCCCTACGAGAGACTCGCGAAGAACTCGGGATTCCGCCGGAGAAGATCGAAGTGCTCGGCATGCTCGACGAAGTGCCCACCATTACCAATTTCCGAATCCTGCCCTTCGTCGGTGCAATTCCAACTGATTTTGCGTATCTGCCAAGTCCGGATGAAATTGAGAGAGTGATTGAAGTGCCACTGGTTCATTTGTTCAACCCGTCCGTTCATCGGGTCGAGCGGCGGTGGGTACTGCAAAGTGAGCGCGAGATCTATTTCTACGACTATGGCCCAAACGTGATTTGGGGAGTAACGGCGCGGATTCTGCGGGGGCTGCTTCAGTTGATCGGCGGGCTACCCGCTTTTCAGCGCTGGAGATCATGAGCGTCCTTTACCCGGCGATTCTCGCTGGTGGATCGGGAACGCGCTTTTGGCCGCTCTCGCGTTCCGCGTTACCCAAGCAGTTTCTCCCACTCGCGTCGGATCGGCCGCTGATCGTGGAGACCTTCCAGCGGATTCGAACCCTCGCTCGCCCCAAGCAGATTCTAGTTGTTTGCGGCAAGACCCACGCTCCGATCGTTCGCCGCGTTCTCAAGCAGCTTCCCCCCGGCAACATTCTGATCGAGCCGATTGCTAGAAATACTGCGGCCGCAATCGGTCTGGCTGCGGTGCGGATCTTCAAGGAAGATCCAGATGGAATTCTCGCGGTGCTGCCCTCGGATCATCACGTTGCCGAGCCGGAGCAGTTCCGAGACTGCATTCGCCAAGCCGCTGCGCTGGCGGACGAGGGTTACCTGGTCACCCTCGGCATCCAACCGAGCCGGCCGGAAACTGGGTTCGGCTACATTCGGATTGGAGATCCGCTGCCTCGCCACGGGCGCAAGGTCCTTGCATTCGTCGAGAAACCCACTCTCGAGCGAGCACGGATTTATGCGGAGTCGGGTGAGTACCTGTGGAACAGCGGCATCTTCTTATTTCGAGCCAGCGCCATCTTGCAGGCTTTTCACCAGCATCTACCGGAGCTGTCCAAAGGCTTCGATGCGCTACGGCGTACAAAAACCAAACCGGCTTACGATGCGCAAGTTCGCCGAATCTTCCGCAGCGCGCCTGCCGTATCGATCGATTATGGGGTGATGGAAAAAGCGGACAATTTGGCAGTCGTCCCCGGGTCCTTTGGATGGTCCGATGTGGGCTCTTTTGGTGCGCTCGGGGAAGTCAAGACCGCAGACGCTCACGGAAATATTGTGGTTGGAAACAGAGCGGTACTGGTTGATTGCCACAATTGCGTGGTGATCTCGGGTCCGCGGTTGCTGACTTTGGCAGCCATTTCTGACTGCGTGGTGGTCGACTCCAAGGATGCCCTGATGATTGTCGCGAAGGACAAGGTACAGGACGTACGCCGGATCGTCGAAGCAGTGCGACGGCATGGGTTGAAGAATTATCTGTAGGCATCCGGTGTAGGAGGATCAGCTACCCCTCTCCCAGATGCATTCTGGCTCCGAGAAGTGGCTCAACAGCGCCTGTCGTTTCGTGCTATCCCACGCTCCTGAGGTATCGATGCACGCGTCGAGCGAGGAGTGGACTTCCGAGCCGATTGAGGTTCGCCTCTCCGAAGAACTAGAACGAGCCCATCAAGCGCGATTTTTACTCGCGGCGGTCGCGGAGTGTTCCGAGGACGCGATCATCAGCGAAAGTCTCGACGGCGAGATCGACAATTGGAATCCTGGCGCTGAGCGTCTTTACGGGTACTCGCTGGACGAGATCCGAGGACGAAATCATTCGCTGCTCACTGCCCCGGAGGACCTACCCGAGCTACGTCGGGTCCTCGAGCAGGTTGGAAAGGGCTTGGCGGTTGAGCGCCGGCAGATGCGGCAGCTGAGAAAGGACGGAGCGGTGGTGGAGGTTTCACTATCCCTTCGACCGATTCGCGATTCTCGGTCCGGAATCATCGGGGTGGTCGCAGTTGCACGGGACATCACCGACGGCAAGATCGCCGAACGCCTAAAAGCCTCGCTGCGCGAAAAGGAGTTGCTGCTCAAGGAAGTGCACCACCGGGTGAAGAACAACCTGCAAGTGATTTCCAGCCTGCTCAACCTCCAGGCTCGACACGTGGTGGATCCACGAGCGCTCGAGTTGTTCAAGGAGAGCCAAAATCGGGTTCGATCGATCGCCCTGTTTCACGAAAAACTTTACCAGGCGAAGGATCTCGGCCATGTAGAGGCGTTCGAGTACTTGAACACGCTGATCGCCAATCTCCTCGCCGCTTACGGCGCGAAGCCGACCGCGGTGAGCTTGGAGGTGGAGCGAGAAGACATCCTTTTGGGCGTCGATGTAGCAATCCCGCTCGGATTGGTGCTGAACGAACTAATCTCGAATGCACTCAAACACGCATTCCCAGACGGTCGACGTGGGCAAATTCGAGTTCAACTCGGAAGATGCGATCAAGACCGCTACCGGTTGGTGGTGAGCGACGATGGAGTCGGATTTCCGGCGGACCTGGATTTTCGTAACGCGCCATCGCTTGGGCTTCAGCTGGTGTGCACGCTGGTGGATCAGCTGGCGGGAACAATCGAGTTGATCGGGGCGCCGGGAACCACCTTCAATGTGACTTTCGACGCCATCGGCTAACGGGTAGGGGGCAGCATGGCTAACATTCTGGTCGTCGAAGACGAGAAAATCGTAGCGGCCGATATTGCGAGCACGCTGCAGGGATTGGGTTACTCGGTTCCCGGAGTGGTTTCCTCGGGCGAGGAAGCGATTCGCCGTGCCAACGAGCTGCATCCAGATCTGGTTCTGATGGACATCATGCTGGGCGGACAGATGGATGGAGTGCAGGCCGCCCGACTGATGCGCCAGCGCTTTCGGATCCCGGTGGTCTTCCTTACCGCCTATGCCGATGGGGACAGTCTCAACCGCGCGCGGGCGAGCGAACCGTTTGGCTACATCGTCAAGCCATTCAACGAAAAGGAGTTGCGCAGCACGATTGAAATCGCGCTCTACAAGCATGAAGTCGAGCAGCAGCTGATGCAGCGCGAGCGCTGGTTCTCCACCACTTTGCGGTGCGTGGGAGATGCGGTAATCGCCACCGACCCGGATGGAAAAGTCACCTTCATGAACCCGATCGCGGAGGCGTTGATCGGATGGAAGGCGGAACACGCGTTAGGCCGGCCGATTACCGAGATCTTTCAGGTGATCGATCAGGAAACAGGTCAACCGGCGGAACATCCGGTCAAGGCGATCCTCCAAGGACGCTCAGCCACCTCTTCCACTCACGCGGCGCTGGTCGATAAGGAGAGAAGGGAAATCTCGATTGATGGCCGCACTGCGCCGATCATTGACGCCAAAGGCATCCTGCTTGGAGCGGTTGTGGTGTTCCGCGACATCACGGAGCGGAAGCGAAACGAGAGGCGAATGATGCTCGCGGACCGCCTCGCCTCGGTGGGAGCGATGGCGGCAGGGGTCGCGCATGAGGTGAACAATCCCCTTACCTATCTGATCGGAAACCTCGGATTTGGAATCGACGAGCTCAAGTTCATTCGAAACGAGATCGCGCGCCTTGGCGCGCCGGAGTCGAGCCCTCGGCAAAACGGGCTGATCGGCAGGCTGGATGCCACCCTGGAGGCATTGACCGAGTCTCGTGAAGGCGCGCAGCGAGTTCAGAGAGTGATGCAGGACCTGAGCACTTTCTCGCGCGCGGGCGACGAAGTGTCCAAGCGAGTCAATCTGCAAGAAATTCTTGAAGCCGCCTTGAAGGTGACCGCCAATCAGTTTGGAGCCCGGGCACAAGTCTCGCGGGCTTTCCACCATGTTCCCCCGGTGGATGCCAACCCCAGCAAGCTCGGCCAGGTTTTTGTGAATCTGCTCGTCAACGCGGGCCAGGCAGTACTGAAGACCGGCGCACCCGGGGAGATCCGTGTTTCCACCTATACCGACGCACGCAGCCGGGCGGTGGTGGAAATTTCCGATACCGGCCCGGGCATTGCGCGCGACGTGGTGAGCAGGATTTTCCACCCATTTTACCCGGGCGAGGCAGGAGCCGGGCGTGGAATGGGGTTGGCGATATGCCATGAAATCGTGACCCGGTTGGGGGGGGAAATAAAGGTTGAGAGTCAGGTGGGCAAGGGGAGCGTGTTCCGCGTTGTCTTGCCGGCCTCTTCGTCGGAAAACGGTGCCGCCAAATCCTTCCCCAAGTCGGTCCCAGGTTTGCGAAAAGGAAGAATCTTGGTGGTAGATGACGAGCCAATCGTCGGCGGCTCAATCCGGCGAACGCTGGTCAAGGAGCATGAGGTGGTCGTGGTCACCAGCGGGAGGGAGGCCATGAGCCTGCTTGAAAAGGGGGAGGCGTTCGATCTCATTCTTTCCGACGTTATGATGCCGGAGATGAGCGGCATCGAGCTATACAACGAACTTCTTCGAATTTGGCCCAAGTGTGCGGAGCGAATGATCTTCCTGACGGGTGGCGCCTTTACGCAGGGCGCGCGAAAATTCTTGGACTCGGTTCCTAATTCCAGGCTGGAAAAACCCTTCGATCCGGATCGACTGCGTGAGTTTGTTCGAGAGCGGTTGTGACGCCGGCAGGGAAGGGATCGCAGGTGAACCCGCAGATTTTTCGTGAATACGACATTCGCGGACTGGTGGATCGGGATTTAACGACCGACTTGGCCGAAAAGCTGGGCAGGGGTCTTGGAACCCTCGTCAAGCGCGACGGTGGACAGGCAGTGGCAGTCGGTCGCGACTGCCGCGAGTCTTCCGTTCGCTTCCGGGAAGCATTGTGCTCTGGGCTGATTTCCACCGGGCTCAACGTTCTCGATCTGGGAATTGTTCCTACTCCGCTCACCTATTTTGCCGCCCATACCCTTCCGGTGGATGGGCTCGCGATGATTACCGGCAGCCATAACCCTCCCGAGTACAACGGCTTCAAGGTTGGGAAGGGTAAAACCACTCTTCATGGCGCGGAGATCCAGCAGCTCCGGCAGCTGATTGAGCGCGGGGACTTCGAGGTTGCACCGGGCGGGACCGTGCAGCAGTTCGACATCGTCACCCCATATCGGCACTTTATCCGTCAGACAGTGAAAGTCGGCCGTCAAGGGATGCGGATTGCAGTTGACGCGGGCAATGGTACGGGTGGCGAGATCGCTGTTCCGCTCTTCGAGTCGATGGGCTTCGAAGTGATCCCGTTGTTCTGCGAGATGGATCCCAGCTTCCCCAATCACCACCCGGATCCAGCGGTAACCGAAAATCTAGAAGATTTGATCCGCACGGTGAAGAGGGAAAGGGCAGACGTCGGGATTGCCTACGACGGAGATGCGGACCGGCTCGGCGTAATCGACGATCGCGGGAACATCCTCTGGGGCGATCAGCTGATGATCCTCTTTTCGCGTTGCGTGCTGCGCGAATCGCCGGGAGCCCCGATTGTCGGTGAGGTGAAGTGCTCGTCGACACTCTTTGACGACATCCGCGCCCACGGCGGCAAGCCGATCATGTGGAAGGCCGGCCACTCCTTGATCAAAGCCAAAATGATCGAGGAGAAGGCGCAGTTGGCCGGTGAAATGAGCGGTCACATCTTTTTCAAGAACCGCTACTTTGGCTTCGATGATGCGATCTACTCTTCTGCGCGGCTTTTGGAGATCCTGTCGAGCGAGACGGTCAAGCTGTCGCAGTTGTTGGCGGACGTGCCCAAAACCTTCGCCACGCCGGAGCTGCGGATCGACGCGGCCGAGGAGACAAAGTTCGAGATCGTGAAGCGGGTCACTGAGGTGTTTCGTCGCGCGGGGCACTCGATCGTAGATGTGGATGGAGTGCGGGTGATCTTTCCCGATGGCTGGGGCCTGATTCGCGCTTCGAACACTCAGCCGATTTTGGTTCTGCGCTTTGAGGCGAAGACCCAGCAACGGCTCGAGCAGATTCAGTCATTGATCGAGTCGACGCTGGACAAGGTCAAAAACGAGATCAGGGGTTAAGCGCTCAGTTGAGAACGAAGTGATAGGTGAATGGAACGGTGGTAGCGGTGGGAGCCCCATTCTTCGTCGCCGGCTTGAATTTCCATTTGAGGATCGCGTCGCGAGCCGCCTCGTTCAGCCCGTAGCCCGGGCCCCGTAGCGCCCTGGCCGCCATCACGTGGCCCGTTTCATCCAGATCAATCGAGAGGACAACGTCACCCTCAATCGCCGCGTGCTTGGCCTGCTCGGGATAGGGAATCTTGACCTCGAATAGTATTTCTGGGCGGCTGTCGACTTGCGCGAACGGAGTATAGCGAGGACCAGAGTAGGGCTTCGCTTCCGCGGGGTCTTGCGCGCGTTCATCCGGTTTTCCGTAGAGCGTGTTGCCCGTCGGAAGCGGAGTTCCGTCGGCGGTCGTCGTCGAGGAGAGCGAAAGCCCAACAACCAACGGCGCTTCAGTAGGCTTCCGGGCGCTCTCGTTGGGCGGAGGTGGTTCGTCGCGCTTTACTGGATGGCGCGGTATTTCAGCTACGCGCAGCGGCGGGGGACGGATCTTGGGCTTCACCGGCTCGATCTTTGGCTCCTGTTTGCGCTCCGAAGGTCGAGCTGCCACCTCCACCATCACCAGATCGAGCGTCCTCAACTGAGGAGGAAGCGATCTTTGCTGAACTTTCTTGTTCAAGATGGCCAACGCTGCTCCATGCGCTGCCATCGAGCCCACCAAAAAAAGCATGAATCGACGGCCCGTCATCCTTGGAAAGACTACGGTCTGAGATGCACCAAAGCTCGCCATCCCGCTGTTTACCGCTGCGGTTGTGCCGCGGCTTCCTTCTCAATGTTCAGAGCGAACTGGTTGACTCCTTGCCCTTTCATCGTATCGATCAAGTGGATCAAACGCCCATAGCTCACGCTCTGGTCTGCGCTGACGATTGCGCGTGTCTGCGGCTGGGTGGAGACTGCCTCTTTGACCTTTCGCACCAGCTCTGCTTCGCCCACCTCCGACCCGTCGAGGAAAATCCGTCCCTCTTTGTCCATCACGACACTGATCAGGCCTTGGACCGTCTCTCCGGCATTCGCGGCGCGCGGCAGGTCGACTTCCATCGTTTCCCGCACGATGAAAGTTGCCGTCACCATGAAGATGATCAGCAACACCAGGACGATATCCACCAGTGGAGTCACGTTGATGGTGGTGATTTCGTCGTCTGCTTCCTGTGATGCGACGGCCATGGCGCTCTAACGAACTTCTCGCAGGCTTTCGCCACTTCTTGGCAGGCTCATGGTTGCTCGCTCGCGTTCCGCTCGTAAGTATCCAACCAGTGCGTGCCCAAGCGCATTGGTTCGGGCTGTGATGTTCTTCAACCACCGAGTGAACGCGTTGAAGCTGACCACTGCGGGGATTGCCACGGCCAGTCCCACCGCTGTGGCCACCAGAGCCTCGGAGATCCCGGTCATCACCGTTTGCTGCACGGCAGCACCTTTGACGGCGACCCTCCCAAGATCATGGAAGGCCTTGATGATTCCAAGCACGGTTCCAAATAGCCCAATGAAAGGCGCGTTGTTCCCCAGAGTCCCCAAAAACGAAAGCGACCGCTCGTAGTGTGGTCTTTCCCTGGCGATAACCGACGCGATGACTTCTTCCACCGTGTCGGCGCCCTGGGGCGCAGCCGCAAGAGCCTCGCGGACAACAGTCGCCTCCATCCCGTGTCCGCGCTGGACAATCCTCTCGGCCGCGGCAAAGTCTCCCCTTGAGAGCAAGGCGGTCAGATCCGCGTTCTTAGGTAGGCTCCGCGTCGAGAAGTAGGCGAGGCGTTCCAACATCACGGCGACTGACAGCACCGATAGTCCGATGAGCAGCCACAGGATCCAGTCCGCGCTGGAGAGTGTAAGTCCTAGGAGCCTTGTGGTGAGCCAGCCTTGAGCACTGGATGGGGAGATTTCCACGAGAAGAGAGAGATTCATCAAGAAGGTTGTGTGGCTGAAAGTTCAATGAAAGGCAAGACGCACTCACATAACACTCTGAATTTCTTACTCAGGGTGCAGTGCGTCTCCAACACCTACCTCAATCCGAGATCCCCGATTCGTGCCGGACTCTTCCGTTGGCCGCCACCTGTCGAGTGCATGCAAGCAACCCCTTCAATTCGGGAAAATGGATGGGGCAGCGGTGGCCTGCTAGCATCGCAGCAGGAACATACCGCAAATGGCGCGTAAGACTTTGAATTCGCTTAAGGTGCGCTCCATCGGTCGGATGAAGGCGGCTCCGTTGGGCGCCGAAGCCGCCCGGGCTTCAATCGACCGATTGCGGCGGAAGAATGCCACGCTTCGACGAACTCTGGCGCGCCTGTTGGCATTCCGAGCGATGGCCTATCGTGATCCCCTCACCGGGCTGCGCAATCGCCGTTACTTCGACGAGCGGCTGGCAGAGGAAGTCGAGCGCGCGCACCGCAATTTCGGCGGTGGACCCTCGGTGATTGCGATTGACATTAATTCCTTCAAGCAGATCAATGATCTCGAGGGTCACCGGGCGGGCGATGAGGTTTTGAAGTGGGTCGCTGCATTCCTGGAATCCACCACGCGCAGCTATGACATCTGCTGCCGCACTGGCGGTGACGAGTTCATGGCGATTCTTCCCGCCACGGGGGAAGACGGATGCGCCAGGCTGATCCAGCGGCTTCGGGAAAAACTATCGCGAGCAAATCGAAAGCTCGGGAGATCGCTTGGGTTGAGCATCGGATCGGCGAGCTGGTCCGGGGCCGGCACCACCGTGGAGGCATTGGTCGCCGCGGCGGATGCAGCGATGTACCTCGACAAGCGACGCCAGAAGGTGCGCCGCCTCAGTGCCGTTCCTCGAGCGGACCGGGTCGGCGCAGCGTCGTCCTAGTAATCTTTTGCCCAAACGATATCTGCGCTACCTGCCCTGGCATCGCCGTATTCCGCATCGAACTCCCAGCGAGGCGTGAACTGGTATTCAAAACGCACGGCGTTGCTATTTTCGCCACGGTACGGGTCCGCTCCGAGGCGCCCGGCGTATCCGATGTAGATTTTGTCCCCGAAATATCGCCCCGCTTCAAATTTGGTTCCGGTCAACCCGCCCTGCTCACCTGCCTCGACCGACAGCACGTCCAGGGGCAGCTTCGAGGACAGAGTCTTCTTCAGCTCGCTCGCAGCCAGGGATCCAACTACCGATGTCGCTTGCGCGCTGGGAGAGCTGGTCGCGGTGCTTCCCTGTTTGAGGCTTCGTCGGCCGGTGGCGATCAAAGTGTAAATCTCGGATTCGGACAACGGTGGTTCCGAGCTGGGCTTGATCGTGATGTCCTTTCCTTGGCCACGAACTGCGACCAGCACCTTCACTTGCTCGCGATCGTTGTTGTATTGGGCGGTGACGTTCAAATAGGGGAGCGTCGGCGGACCGACGAAGCGAATGTCGGAGTCCTTCTGCACATCAAACCGCCTGCCCAATACATCAACCCTGCCGCGCAACAGCCGCACGTCTCCGAAAATCGTGGTTTGCTGGGCGACGCTGACGTGAAACCCCTCGGCTACCCCTAGCTCGACATTCAAATCGCTCCCCTTGACCCAGATGTTGCGCGGCGCATCCAATGTGATGCGGATTTCGCGGGTTCGCGTGGCGGTTCCAGCTCCTCCAAACCCACTTGTCTCCCGACCTGTGCTCTTCGCGCGCGCGATTTGCTTGTCGACGGGCTCGCCTTTTTTCAGCACGACGATGTCGTCGGGACGACTCAGCTTCTGCAAGGGCTTGGGAGAGGCTTCCGGAAGATCGATTTGCGCGTGGGGAATCGAAAGTCGAGGAATGTTGATCAAGTCGTGAGTAATTTCCCCGTCCCACTGAGCGTGGGTGGTGACGGTCGCCACCAGCTGACCATCGCTGAGGATCGGAAATTGATTCAGATCGGCGAGCCCATTCAGCGTAAGGCCGGCTCCAGCGCGAGTCGCTTGAGCATTCAGCCGAAGGTTTCCATTCCCGCTGGAAACCGCCAGCTCCTTGATCTGCACGTGCTGGGTGTCTCCATTGAGCAGCAGGTGGATGTGGTGGTACTCGCCGTATCCGAGGATCGCAACCCTCCCAGTATTCCACTCGAGATTTCCGTGCAGGGTGGGAACACCAAATGTGCCACTGACGTCTGCGTCGGCGATCAGTGTACCGGAAATCACTCTCACCTCGGGCACAACGCCTGAGAGGAATGAGATATCGAAGTCCTGGGCGCGCAATGTCGCCCGCACTGGCGCGGTCCGAAGAGTGATGCCTTGGCGGATCGCGGGCAGGGACAAATCCAGCTTGGTACCGCCCTGGATTTGCATCTGACCGCCTATGGAGGAACTCAAAACCACGGACAGGTTCGAATCCCCCTTGGAGTATCCAAAATTGAGTTTCACCTCGCCAGCTGCCTGGGTACCTGCGCCTACCCGCTCCAGTTGTGAGCGCAACGTCAGCTGCGGGTCGTTGAGCGAGCCGGTGAGGGATAAGTCGGCCATCAGCAAGCCGTGCACCGGACTCCTGGGT
>Ga0099791_10000041_pt1 | contig 41918 bp, 77 predicted proteins | sample Rivendell_Oct201_7_FD_77318 | JGI IMG/M metagenome (GOLD analysis project Ga0099791, IMG submission 77318) | Vadose zone soil and rhizosphere microbial communities from the Eel River Critical Zone Observatory, Northern California to study diel... | ecosystem: Environmental > Terrestrial > Soil... | reverse complement strand
GGCCGCTGCCTTGGACGCTGCCGGGGCCGCTGCTAGGGTCGCTGCCGGGGCCGCTGCCTGGGCCGCTGCCGGGGCCGCTGTCGGGGCCGCTGCCGGGGCCGCTGCCGGGGCCGCTGCCGGGGCCGCTGCCGGGGCCGCTGCCAGGGACGTTGCCTGGGCCGCTGCCGGGGACGCTGCCGGGGCCGCTGCCAGGGACGCTGCCAGGGACGCTGCCAGGGCCGCTGCCGGGGCCGCTGTCGGGGCCGCTGCCGGGGCCGCTGTCGGGGCCGCTGCCAGGGACGCTGCCAGGGACGCTGCCTGGGCCGCTGCCTGGGACGCTGCCGGGGCCGCCCTAAAGCCCACCATCGAACGCCTACAGCTTTCGGCTCAGGACTTGGTTAGACGCATGTGCGAGGTCAAATCGTGAGCGAGTGCATCCTATGTCTAGGCCAAGGGACCATGCTCAAGCGTCGGAGCTACCACGGAGATCCGGGAGATACCATCGAGGTGGAATGCGACCGCTGTAAGGGAACGGGAAAGGAGCCGGAAATGGACTCCGCTTTTAGAAACCAGGAAAAGGTTAACGATTCAACTGCGATGGTCGCCGCATTGCGAGCCACTGCCGAACCTATAGCATGGGAAGGGGCTCTACGGCTTATGGAGGCATTGGACCGCGCACGAATGGCCGAAGCCAAGGTCACGACACTTGTCAGTATCTTGGGACGACTGGCGACCACCGCCTCATCGCCATGCGAAGGCGACTTCAAGTGCGACAAATGCGCCGTGGTAATGAAGCCGGAGCATTTCGCGGCCCTCATGGAGGCAAATGTTTTCCTGGCTGCTAATGGTTGGTTCGGTACTCAGGACCAACGAGATTCCGATGAAACCACGCCTGTCAGCGGCTCTGAGTTGGAGGCAGCCATAGATCCTTTCGACGTAGAGCCTAGTGATTCCGAGCCGGACTTCGATGTGGTCACTGACCGGGAACTCCAGGAAAGGATTCCGCCGCGATGACGCCGATCGTTCGCAACGGGCCGTTCCTTGAAGCGCTGAACTTGAAGAAAGGTTATCACCAAGAAATCGAGAAACAGTTTTGTGTCATGGAGGTAGTGGCCTACGTGGCCGGAGAGTCGTGGTCGGCCGCGCCGCGATGTGCATGCCCGGTCATCACTCAATTCATGGTCAATTGGAACGATTCGCTGCCCGATGATGCCACCCGGGACCGCCTACTCAAACCATTGATCCACATCCTAGTAGATTCGCGCAGCACTTCCGCCGTGGAGCGGCGGCGCTCATGGATGGCCTTCGACTGGTTGGTGCGCGAGAATGCCACGGCGTGGATGGATTTAACGCCCGCGCTCGCACCACACGCCCAAACCTTGCGTGTGTTGCCGGAGATCGACGCCGATTCGATCGGCCTTTGGCTGCCCATATTTCAAGCTGCTCGTGAAGCTTCGGCCGCTGCCCTGGTCACTGCCAGAGCCGCTGCCTGGGACGCTGCCGGAGTCTGGGCCGCTGCCGGAGTCGCTGCCTGGGACGCTGCCGGGGATGCTGTCGGGGCCGCTGCCGGAAACGCTGCCGGAGCCGCTGCCTGGGACGCTGCCGGAGCCGCTGTCGGGGTCGCTGCCGAGGACGCTCTGAAGCTCACCGTGGAACGGCTCCAGTTTTCGGCTCAAGATCTGGTCAGACGTATGTGCGCGATGGGGGAACTCCAGGAAAGGATGGGGATGTGACCATGGCCTACGTCGAGGCCGACGAATGGCGGAATGCGGTGGAATCTTTTATCCAGGCCCGTCGAATCCTGTGGGGCTCGGCATCCGCCAACTACGCCTGCAACGACGTCCATCGACTTCTGGAGCCGCTAGCTAAGCTCCTGAGACAGTCATGCGAAAAGTGGGCAACCTACCAAGAAGGCGAAAAACCGTGGCGAGAGGCCTATTACGAGGAACAAGCTCGCATCGCTGCGGCGGTTTCAGTCATCAAGCTCGATGACCCGGCTCTGCGGGTATTACTCAAGAGCAAACGATGAGAACCAGGCACCGCCTTCCCCATCTGGAACGATTGGAGCGAAGAGTTTTGAATGCCCTACGAATCGGACACGGTTCGCTGATAGGAATGACCGCTGAGGAACTGGAGAGCCGCGTGTTTCTTTCAGGCAACACGATCCGGCCCCGACTCATCGCTCTTGCCGGCAAGGGCTTGATTCGCAAGTCCGAGCAGCGCCGCAAGACTCGTTTGGGTAGGTGGGCAGCCGTATGGGTCGCGATCTAACGACGTTCGAGAAAGCCCTGCTTCATGCGGAGGAACTCATGGCCGAAGACGAAGAGAAGAGAACGCGGCGTAGCACCATCCCGTTTAGCGAGCGGTTCGATCAACGAGATTCCGATGCGGCCACGATAGCCAGCGGCAGTGAGTTGGAGGCGGCTAGTGATGCCGACCTTCTAGGTGTTCAACGTCGAGTCATCGGAGTTTTGGAGCGCTCTCTAGAGTCAGAGAGAGCCGCCCGGGCTGCCCTGGTGGATGGATTGCGGACGGCTCTTGATTGCGGGCACTTCCATGGCGCCAACTTCGACCTCGGGCGTCTACATAAGCTAGTTCGGGATTCCTCCGGCTCCTCGGAGACGTGGCTGCGAGAGAAGCTGGAAGTAGCGCGAGAAGAAGGGCGACAAGAGGCGAGGGTCGACGATGACTCGCTGTCGGAAACCGAGTTCAAGGCGCTCCATCCCGACTTCGCCCATACTTGGGACTGGAGCGAGCACCCCGATGGCTACGAAGATGTCTGCGCGTGTGCCGAGTGCAGGAGTAGCGGATGAGCGACCTAGACGATTCATTGGAGCAAGCCGACCTCCCTCTTCTGCAACAGATCGAGACCTGGAAGGCGAGCCACCAGATCATGGCCGAGAACGCCGCGACCAACTGGAAGAACTGGAACGAAAGCGCCGCGAGAATCGCCCACCTGGAGGAAGTGCTGCGGCGCATCCTGACGCATTTGCCGGCTCCGGTGGACATCGCACCGAACGTGATTACCGGCCCGTCTGACGATAGCTGCTATGACGACGTTGTGGCTGCTCGTGCCGCTCTCTCCAGCCCCGAGAGCACCGCAGAGTGGATGCGAGAGCGGGATGAGAAGGTGCGGCGGGAAGTGCTGGAGCAAGCGGCCCAGATGATCGATCGCGGCGGAGCCATCGAGCCTCGCGACAAGGATATGATGAACTTTTGCGCTGCCTCGATTCGAGAGATGGCTCAAGGTCTGGCCCGCCAGGAAGGTGGGGACTGAATGAATGGCGTCATCGAACTCCAGCGGTTTATTGGAAGTGGTGGCATACGCGCAGAGATGCATTCGACCTCCAAGAGGAGGGGCTGTGCCTGAAGCGTGGGACAAGGAGGCGATCGCGAAGGCCGCGCGGGAGTTCGATCATCTGACGATGGATTCCATGTGGGCCGATCTCAAGCGCGCCCGCGAAGCACTGCGCCACATCTCGGCAACCGCCGACACACTCTCGCCCCAGGAGTTCATCAACGTCTGCGCGGATGGGATCGGGGCGGATCGCCACGAATATGCGGGCGAGTGCCAGCCCAACACCAGCCTCACCGATCTCAGGATTATGATTGGAATCGTACTCCGAGCGGTGGCCGATCTTCAACGAATGGGGGAAGGGAGGGCCAATGCCGAACCATCCTCTGCACATACGCAGCCCCCTCCGGTCTAGAGAGGAAGTCCGATGATGCCCGAAGTTGGGGTGAGCCGACTCCAAGAGCTGGCACGGCGCGAAGCCACCGACTGGGTGAACCGCAATAGCGATATGATCGCAGACTGGAGACACGACGGCGTAGCTAACAGTCTCGCCGTTCTCCTGACCGCTCTCCTGGAGCGAGTCCAGCGGGAGGAACGGGAGGCGTGTGCGGCTCAGTGTGACGAACGGGCCGCGTTCGCGAAGTCCGAACAAGGGCGGCTCCTAGAGAGACGCGATCCGGTCTACGGAATCGGCAGCGCCGATAGCCTGGAATGGGACAAACATCAACGCGCCGCCGGGATGGCCCACGCTCTCGCCACAACCATTCGCGTAAGGACGAAGAGCAGGCGGGCTCGTGGGGGCACACCCGCAAGGGGAGACGCGATGTGATCCACCCCGAATGGAAAGGGGCACGCGACAACGAGGGCAGGCCATGGCTGACGTGCAGCGATCTGCCCAAGTCCTTCGGCGAGTGTTGCGGAAGCTGCGTCAGCGACGGCGAATATGGCTATTCAGCTGGTGGGTGGCAGGAATCTCCCGACGCACTGATCTACTTCGAGGGCTGCTGCAATCATGATCTGCGGCACCTCGCCCAAGAGCGATGGGACGCCCTGCTGGTCCCTGGGGGCACACTGGACCCGGAGGGCGCGTGAAGCCTCGCTTGACGAAGAAGGCCCGCGAAGCACTAAAGGAAGTCTGGTCACTTGCTCATGCGGATGTGGAGAGCGACGAACAGCGGTGGCCAGAAAAAGATCCGATCCACGCCGCCCTCGATTGGCTTCGATTCGTGGCGTGGTCGAAGGAGACCAGTCGATGACCGAGAGCGAGCGAGTTACCTTCGAGGAGTTACTCGACGCTGGAACCAGGGCTGTAAGGAAGCTGGGAAAATCGATGCCGCTTGCCGAGGTGCTCATCTATAGCATGAGGTACACCAAGGCGGCCAACGCGGCCGAGGAGATATTGGACCCACTACGCTCTCCGCTGGAGCGCCTACGCGTAGAGGACGGCATTCGATGACCGAGAGCCCGACCCCGCGAGTGAGCGACGAGCGCGTTGAGTCGATTTGCCAGTGGGGCGAAATCCGCTACCCGCCGAACAACAGTGTGGCCCTCGACCTCCGCGACGCTCGCGCTCGCATCACCGAGCTGGAGGCGGAGCGCGACGCCATCCGTGAAGGCAAGTGGAGCGACCGTGCCGCCCACCACATCCTAGCCTTGGAACGGATCAAGGAGCTGCAGGCTGAGCGCGCCGCAGCGCCCCAGGTTGAATGCCCCTGCCATCCGGGCGTGCGCTGGCCCGCCGCACAGTGGGGTAAGCCGTGCCCGCTTTCGGAACTGGAAGCTAACCTGGCAGCGCAGGCCGCCCGCCTAGAAAGTGCCGAGGAGGGGCTGCTGGAGGCGTCGAAGATTGAGATCGAAATGGCGGAGCTTCAAGCAATGGTTGGCAAGCTGGCCTGCTCGTACTGCGGCCACGAGTTCCCGACCCTGCTCGCCGAAGATGTGAGGCGTGCCTTGGCTGCTGACCACATGCGTGCATGCCCGAAGCATCCATTGGCGGCTGCGCTTCGCCATATCTCCGCAACCGCCGACACCCTTTCGCCGCAAGAGTTCATCAACGTCTGTGCGGACGCGCTCGGCGTGGATCGCCACCAGTACGCGGGCGAGTGCGACCCCAACCTCAGCATCTACGAACTCAACCGCCGCGCTCTCGGGAGCGCCCCAGCGGTAGCCCCGCCAAAGGAGTGGAAGTGATCCGAATCTACGGCGCGAGTGACGACCTCATCGAAATCGACGGCGACATCCGTGAAGAGTTTTGTCACCCGAGTCTGAGCGGCAAGTGGTGGCTGGCATGCTCGGACGGAACATTGTTCTCGGTGAGATACGACGGGCGTTGGCGCTTCGCGTTGGAATCGTCTGGATCAGCACCGTTCACGAAACTAGAGGCCACGGAGAATGAGGGGTCGCGCCTGGATAGTACGCCCGCCTATTCCGACATCATAACCCTGGATGCGCCTATTCGGTGGGTTGTGCTCGGGAGGGATCATGCGCGCGCGCTACCCCAGGAGAAGCCGTGAGCCTCTCCGACTACCTCGCTGAGCGGGAACGGACGGCGAAGGCAGCAAAGAAGAACAAAGCCGTCAATCCCGACGCAATCCTCCATTCGGACATATTGGTGGCGATGGTTCGTGAAGCCCATGCTGCACTGCGGGTGATCCGAATAGCTGCCTGTAAGGCCGACCACAATCACATGGCTATTCATGCCATCGCGAGGTTGGAGCATCTAGCCAGCAGGGAGACGGAGTGAGCCGCAAGTGGAAGCGCACCGAGGGGGGCCACAAGGGCGGACACTCCAACATGGCCCATTGGTCGAGCACGGAGGACATCAAGGCTTCGACCAAGATCGAGCGCCGGCATCAGGACAAGGCGGCCTGCGCCGACGACCAACTCTCTGCCGATGAAACCACGCCCGCCAGCGGCTCCGAGTTGGAGGCGGCCAAATGAAGCGTACCGCCTTGAAGAAATCACCGGCCCCCCAGAGAAAGACCCGACTCCGGTCCGCAGCGAAGGGCACTTACTGGAAGAAGGCCCTAGACGCCCTGGCGCGGAAGATCGTCTTTGCCCGCGATCCGGTATGCCAGAGGTGCGGACGCGCCGATCAGGGCCAGTGGTGCCACGTCAACTCCCGGCGCTATCTGTCCTCCCGATGGAGGTTGGAGAACTCGCTGCGGCTCTGTAGCGGCTGCCATCTGCTGTGGCACCACCGACCCATCGAAGCGGTGAGGTGGTTCGGAGACAAGTTCCCGGAACGGCTGGTGTGGACCGTATTCAGGCCCGGTGGCAAATTCGATCGTAAACTAGAGAAGCTCTATCTCATTCAGGAGGCGCAGCGCTACGGAGTGGAGCCTTGAGCCTCAACGCCTCCGAGATGGGCCGGCTCTCGCGTTCCAAGATGTCTCCGAGGGAACGAAGCGAGGCCGCCACCTTCGCCGCGCTGAGCCGTTACGCCCGGCGCCGGCTACCGGTCTCGAAAAAAGCATGGCAACGTCTTTCTCCTAAATGGAAAGCAGTGCTCAAAAATCGGTTTCCCGAACTTCAAGTTGCTTGACTTGCCAGCGTTGGCATAGGAACATGAACGAAAAGGAGGGACGATGAACCAATGCCCGGATCACCACTTGCCGTGGAAAACAGTCCCGGCGGGTATCTCACCTCGTACCGGACAGCCATACAACTCGTTTCTGACTTGCCCAGTCCAGGGATGTCGTCAGAAGCCCCCGAGGAATGGCCCACAAGGCCCCCAGGTTGCCCCAGGAGCCGCGATCGGCACCAGCCCTGGCTCGGACGCCATCCTTGAGCTGGCAGCGGCTATCCGCTATCTAGCCGACAAGCTTCCGGAGAAGAGTGCGGAGTGGCCGGCGTGACTCTGCCGCAGTCCTGGCAGCCGCAGCAGCGTCACCTTTCCGAAGTAGTCCGTGAGCATGGCTCCGGCGACGCCATCGCTCCGGTACGAGCCCTTTTGGAGTACGGGCTGGCGCGGCAACTCGAAGCTGAGGCCGAGGCGAGGCGCGCCGAAGGGAAGGAGTTCAAAACCAACGCCTACGTCTCGGATAGCGGCCGGTGCCCGCGCCAGATCTACTTCTCGCTGACGAATACGCCGCAGACCGAACCGCTGACCTTGGATTCGTGGATGACCTTGAACATCGGCAAGTTGGCCGAAAGCCTCTACATCAAGCTCTTGGAAGCGGCCGGTGTCACCATCCTGGCTCAAGAGCGCGTGGAACTGGAGAGCGACGGCGAGAAGATCACCGGCCGCCTAGACCTGCTCCTGGAAATTCCTGAGAATTTGCGGGAGGCAATTCAGGGCCTAGATCCACGGGAACTTTGGGAACTCAAGACCAAGAACAGCAGGGCTTTAGGATGGATGTTAAAGCGAGGTGGACCGGATACCGACGACCCGTATCGTAAGCAGTGCAATGGGTATCTACACGCCGCCGCTCAGAATAAAATCCCGCGCCCAACCCAGGCAAAGGCTCGACTGGTGTATTGCGCCTCGGGTGCGACGAAGGGCGAGCCTCTATTCCATGTCTGGACCGTAAATTACGACAAAGACGGGGCTGAGGAAGACCTGAAGATTCTGGGTCAAGCCATGCAAGACGCCAAGAATGGGCTAGACCCGGGCGTTCCAGTGGCCTATCGAAGTTGCCCGAACTGGCCGTGTAACTATTGCAGTTGGAAGAGGTTATGCCATCCACGTTAGTCCGGTGCGGCTCGGTGTGGCACGGCTAGGTGGGGCTAGGAGCGGCAAGGCAAGGAGCCGGCCTTGGCCGGGTGCCGCGTGGTGACGCATCGCAAGGCACGGTGAGGAAGGGCAAGGAGCTAGGCAATGCGGGGCAACGCGCCGTACGGTCTGGATGGGTGTGGTCGGCTAGGGTGCGGTTAGGTGAGGCAGGGAGCTGGGTGCGGCACCGCTGGGTCCGGCGATGTTGGGCGTGGCGTGGCTCGGATAGGCGAGGTAAGGAGCATGGCGGAGCATGACCTGGCATGGCGGTGCTTGGCGCCGCAAGGAAAGGCGAGGAGCATGGTTAGGCCGGCTTTGGCGGGGTCTGGTCAGGAAAGGCAAGGAGCTGGGCGAGCTTCGGCATGGCGATGCAGGGCGAGGTACGGCAAGGAATAATCTTAGGGGCCCGGTTAGCCTGGCGAGCGCAGAGCAGAAGGCGTGAGCCAGACGGGGGAGTGCTACAAGCCGGGCCCCGTTTCTCATCGAAAGGAGAAGCCATGACCAAAGAACTGTTGGAGAAGAAACGCAAGTAGTTGGCTAAAGCTCGGAGAGTTCTGGCCCAGAAACGCAAGCTCAACGGCTCGCTTAACTTGAGAGCCATAATTCGCGCCCGCGTCGAGACCATCGTTCGCGAAGAAGTCGAGCGCGCCATCCAGGAGACCACGTGAGCGACAGCGACCGTCTAGCTGAGATCCGCCGAATGCAAGGACTGCCAGCCATGCCCGACCCCGGAATCATCGACGCCGCGCCAAATCTATTGTCCGTAGCCCCTGAACTGCCAGACCCTGACGACTTGGAACGGGACGCCTTCGACCTGTTGCCTGATCCGCTCCCAGATGAGTCAGAAGCCACGATCTACCCCGAGCCTGGTTCTGGACCCGTGCCCTGGCCCGAGCCTCCCAGCGAGGCTCCTAGCGGCCTTCAAGCCATGGCGGAGTGGATCAACGCCCACGAGTTGGTGGTGACAGATATCTCGGCCCTTTACCGTCAGCGGCCGGTGACGCTCAACGAGGTGGAGCGGGGTAAAGTGGTGGCGGTCGTCTTGGGGGCGATGCGCCGTACCCTAGACGAGCAGTTTGCCGAGCTCGGGCTCACTCGGAAGCGAGTTCGGAAGAAGAAGGTGGCGGAGTCCGCGCTTGGTAACGACGCGGGTCCTGGCGACAGCAGAGGTCCTTCCGCTCCGCCACCTAAAAAGCGTGGCCGCCCCAGAAAGGTAAGAGAACACCTCGATGGGAGTGTAACGTGAGAGTGATCTGGCGTTCGCTCTTCCGAGGTCGGGCGCTGGAGTGGGTCATGAGTTTCGGAAGGTGGCCGGGTCAGGGCGGGCGCCTTGCATGATTTGAGCGCTCTCACGGCGGCATGCGGCCTGCCGTCGCCGCCCGCAAGGCTCGATCGGTCGCCAAGGATTTCGAGTCTGCTCGGTTGTCAACCAAAGGAGGAGAATGTGAACCTCGCCGAACGGTTGGTTCTGGTTGCTGCATGCGCGTTTGCGGGACTCCTGATTGCCCACCAAGCTTATGCGATGTCGTCCTGGTTCGACATCCTGTGGTGGATCAGGCGCTAGCGGAGCGGAGATGACCGGAGCATTGCTGGTGGGAGTGGTGGTGTGGGCGGCAGCGATGTACGGTTGGTGGAGATCGTGGAGGAAAGATGAACGCTGAAAACAGCCCACCAGGCTGGGATGACGGCGGAGCCTATCCCGCCTTCCACTGGTGGGATTGGGTCGGGAGTTACTACAGCATCATCGCCTGTCTCGATTGGTTGTAAGATGCACGAGTCCACGGTGTAGATGTTAGGCGCTGCAAGAACAAGAGCGGGAAAGGTTCTATCGGTCTAGCCTAGCGAAAAGCCACGAACGAGCGGAGAATGTAACGGGGAGCGGCGTGGGGCTGCTCCCCGTAAGACTTGGAGGCACCCTGAAGCTCCTAGGATGGGTTGTGCTGGCACTTCTCCTGCCCCTGAGGCTGGAGGCTCAGACCTGCACTCCGGCCCATCCTGGTTGGCGCTGCATCGCCTGGACGTGGCCCTTACTCGACTCGAATGGCGCCATCGAGATGGGTCAGGTGCAAGCGGTGGCCTATATGCGCGCCGACACTCTAGGAGCAGCGTGGGAGGAACTCTTCCGCACCTCGTTCCGCTACCATCACGGAGAGCCTGCAGCCTACTCCTTCCCGGAGTGGATCTTGGGTGAAGTCAGGCCGCGGCGCTACTACCTCGAACTCTGGGACCGCTCGGACAACATCAGCGACCCCTCAAACGAGGCGCTCTACGTTCCCTAGTGGCAGCGGGGCCTAGGAGTCGGGCTCGGACACGGCACGGCGACGTGGGTGCTACCCCAAGTCTCGTAGCAGGTGGAGGCCGACTGGGGGCGCGTGCTCTTGTCGCAGTCGCAGCCTCCGAGCAGGCAGACGAGCATCAGCAGGGCGAGTTTCACTTGGCCAAGCTCGGCACCGAGACGTGGAAGAGATCGAGCAGGAGTTTCAGCATATAGAACCCTCCCACCACGATCGCCGCCCAACGAACGAACGGCTTGATGCTGGCCGAGATAAAAGGCGCCGACTCCACCACCGCCGACTCCACCACCCACACCACGAATCCGATGATTACCAGCACCAACAGGATTTCGAGCAACATGAAGCCCCTCCTAGACGAAGAGGTGGAATAATCGCTTCAGAATACCTTCGTGTGCCGGGGGCTGAGGTTGCGGACTCCAGCGCTGACGCCGGACTTTGATCTTCAACTGGCGCTCGATGCTGATCAGTCGCAGATCCTTGAGCGAGTCGCGGGCGAACAAGGCCGAGTCGGCTTGGACTAGAGCTAGGCGTTGGTGCTCGGAGTTACCGATCTTGGCATCGGTCTCTAGCGCCCAGTTGGTGAGCATGGTCATCAATCCCAAGGCGGCGGCGAGAGCGGCGGCGGCGCCCGCCCAAGTGACATGGCGCTTCAGATCCGGACTCATGGCTTGAGCGCCTTGCGGAGTCTCAGGACTTCGTCCTTCAAGTTAGATAGCTCCTCGGCTTGGGCTTGTTCTTGTCTCACTTCGATGCGCGCCACTGCTCGTTCCAAGTTGAAGAGCCGGGCGTCGAACTTGGAGACATACCACGTGCCGAGCGCAAAGATAGTGAGCACCCACGGCAACTGCCCCACCACTACCTGCCAGAACTTGACCGGGCTCGAACCGTTGACTGGAGTCACCGTCATGCCACACCGAAAACATGGTTGCCGATCTTGGCCGTTACCTTCATGTCCTTGGCCCAAGTCGGGGCGCTGGGAGAGTCGTGAAGGCTCGCGGTCAGATAGTTCAGGGCTCCTTCGGTGGAATCCTTGACTAGCCCGTGGAGGCTCAGAGTCGCAACACCGATCGCCATGCCCCAGCTTCCGGGGTCTACCTTCCATGCGTCGACGAGATGTGCCCGGTTGGGATCGTCAGCATTGAAAGTTGAGAACTGTCGGGGCTGAAGGGCGATAGCCTTGACGCTCGTGTCGTGCTTGGTGGCTCGATTCGTAAGGACATTGGCCACTGCCAGCATACCCAAAGGCCCCTCGCCCCTCGCCTCACCCCATAGGCACATGGCCACCACGATATCCTCCGACTGTTGCTCGATCGCTAGTCCTGGCACCGGAATCTTCAACGCTTTCCTCCTAAGAGTTACTTAACAGATTCGGCCTTATTAAGACTTAGCTCGCGCCGCGCTGGCTCTATCCTTGAGCCCCGATACCCCGACCGAAGCATGAAGATCGGTGCGCGATACGCGGGCCTACTCACTCGCCTGCTGAACGCCGTAACCACCTAGCCGTGCAGCGTTTTGTAGGATGATGGGTAGGAATGGATTTTGGGCATGGAGTCCCAGTGTCGAGGCAATCGCCGGATCGAGCGCCGCACCGGCCACGAGCCCCTCGAAGGCATGCTGAGCGCGATTGCCAGGCAAGGCAGCTCCGATGGTGGCACCGGCAACTGGCAGGGCGCTGCGCTTGGCGATGCGAGCGCCGAGTCCTCCACCGCGTTGGACGATGGGCTGCACCACTTCTCGGAGCTTCTGAAGCTCGGATGGGATGGTGGCTTTGCCTGTCAACTTCTCGTAGGCCCCGGGATCGACGATGGTGGGGATATCGGCCTGAAGTGCCTCGCGGGAGCGGTTAGCCATCGCTCGGTTCCACATGTCCTGCACGTCTTCGGCAGCCTTCGCGCCTTTCTTGAGTGCCGTATGAGCCACCGCCGCTTGGTTGTCATAATACTGGCGCTTCTTTAGGAGGTTCAACGGGTTGATGTCTTGGGGGTTGTCTCGGATGAAGTCTTCCTGGAGCTTGGCGAGTTTCGAGAGTTCGGAACTTGGGGCTCCTTCGAGTTTGGATGCCACATCCGCATAGGCACTACGGGCTAGGGAAACCGGGTCTCTCCAGCCGATGCCATTGTGAGACGCATTGGCCACGATCTTCCGTTCTGCGCCGCCAGCTAGCCGGATTCTTGCACCTAGCTTCTCAAGCCCGAGTTTGGTGGCGGTGATACCTTCCTTGATCGCCGTCTGCGCCACCTCGGGGGTGAACTTGAGCGCCAGGTTGACACCCAACTTGCCCAAAGCTTTGACACCTTGGCCGGCGATGCCACCAGCCAGCCCATAAGCCCCCTGGATTGCTCCCTGCTTGCCGATCTCGCCGGGGTTGAGCGGTTGGCCCTGAAGTAGCTCCGAGCCCGTCTCACCCAGGCTACCGCCGGCTGCGGCCCCTCCCACCTCACCTGCTGGACCACCCGCCGCTCCGAGAAGACTCCCGGCCATGCCCCCAACCGTAGGCAAGGCACCACCGACACGCTTGCGCCAATCCTGCCGGGGTTTCATCCGGGTGTGGGCGGTGACTGCGACGGTATCGGCGGGGACCTCGGGTGTGGCGGATTTTGGCATGTAAGGCTGGTCAAGCAACTTAGCACTCTTGGGCATGTAAGCCATTACTGGGCTCGCTTCCAGCCGTTGGCGACCGCAGTTTTAACCTCACCCACGTCCACTTCGTAACGCTTCTTGTCGTCGGGGTTAATCATGACGATCTTGCCTGAAACCTGCGTTGGTTGCTGGAGTCCGGCACGTTTCAAGATCGGGCCTTCGGTGTTGTCCACGAAGCGGTTGACGCGTTCGACCCAGGCCCGGGCCGCCGGAAGCGGTGTGGTGATCGTCGGTGCGGCCTTGATGATGCGGTCGATTTCCGACTTATTGATGCGGACTCCGGTGCCTTGCCCGCCCGCTAGGGCCACGAACTGCTCGATGATCGCCGCGACGTTCTCGCGGTAGGTTCGGACTCTAGGGTCTGAGCCGGTGGCGTCAGCGGCGATGTTATTGCCGATCTGCAGCGCATCGTTCCAGTGCTTGGGGAGGAAGGCTTCCATGTCTTCCTTCATGGTCGCGACGTTGTTCCGCGCCACGTCCAAGCGTCCGAGTCGCGAGTCGTCTTGAGGGCTCACGAATGGAATCTTGTTCTTGGCCGCGTAGATCCTTGCGGCATCTACCGCCTTGCCTTTGAAGTTCGTCGAGGGAAGGTAGTTGCGGCCTGAGACCGTCTGCTTGACCTCGTTGTCGAATGAGGCGTCAAGCTCCTCTTGTGTGCCACCTTTGGCGGCATTGGTCTGACGTTGCTGGGCGCCTTGAGCCGCCACCACGCCGAGGCGGTTGGCCTGCCGCGTCTTCTCCAAATCCTGGGCGCCTTGCTGTTTTTGCGCTTCCAGGATCTGCTGGTAAGTCTTGGCGTACTTCTCCTGCTCCAGCCGGAACTTCTCGGTCGAGGCTAGGTCTCCGGCCTTTTGGGCTTGCTCGGCCTTCTGCTGGGCGATGGTTTGCAGGGATTCCAATGTCGCCGCTCGGTTCTTCAGCAAGTCGGCGTGCTTCTGCTGGAGGTTCTCGTGGGCGTGCTGCTGGTAGACAGGGTTTTGCGCCAGCGTCGAGGCAATGTTCCCCACCAGGGTGGGGATGAAGGTGTCGGCCGGGCTGAGTTCGGGCGCAGGCTGAGCGGCAGCGCCCGAGTACGCGCTCAGCGCCTGTTGGGCCGCCGCCCGAGCCTGAGCCGCTTGCTCCTCGACCAGCCGCTGCTGCTCGTTCTGAGCCGCTTCCATCTGGCTGATCAAGTCCATGCCATTCACCGTGCCTGACAGCGAGGCGGACATCTACCGGCCGCCAGCGTAAGGATAGGTGAACCCCGGCTGGCCCATCGTCAGCCCCGCGCCCCCTCCCAACGTCCCACCTGAGAGCAATTTCTGGAGGTAGGGCATCAATGCCTCCAAGCCACCGGCGAAATACTGCTGCGTCTGGGAAGGCCCCTGAGTTCCTGTCAGAGCCGCGATCTGCTGCTGGATGGACTGCTGGGCCTGGTTCTGGGCTCCGGCGTAGGTGGACGAGCGTAGGCCCGCCTGCTGCGATCCTACGAGGGAAGGAGTCAGCCCCGAGAGGATGGCCCCGGTGCCGGAGGTCCCGATACCTCGGGCGGCGAGGTTGCCTGCTACCTGGTTGCTGGTCTGGTTCGCTCCGGCAGCGATGTTGCCCTGAGCCTGAGAGTAGGCCGGACTCGCAAGTCCTTGCTGGTAGAACTGATTGGTGACTTTGCCCACGTTCCCAGCAGAAGTCAGTTGGTTGATCTGGCGCCGAAGTTTCTGTTGGGGGTTGCCGAACAGGCTGGAGATCAGCCCCGGAGCGAAACTTAGAAGTGCGGCGAGAAGTTGCGGTGGCACGTCGTTCCTCCTTGAACCGGCGCTAGCCTATGACTCTAGGAGCCGCGCCTCAACAGCTTTCCCTAAGCAGAGCTTACCGTCATGTTGACGATCGTCACCGACTGGCCCCCGAGATTGGCGGCGATGTCGGCCTTCACGTTATCGAGCGCGGCTCCGATCATGGTTTGAGCGTTTCGGTCGATCAGCCCCACCCCGTCTTTGAAGAGCGAGTAAGCGTAGGGTCCGTTAGTGGTTACAGCGATGATTCGGACCACGAATTGAGACATCTCGCCTCCTAGCCTAGTGCCGTAACACGGATTCTAAGCGCATAGGTCGCAGTCCCGAAGATTCCGGTGTGAGCCGTCGAGTAACTGATGTTCCCCGATTGGAGCCAGAGCGGGATCGTGATCCGGTTTCTACCCGTTGCGGTGAGGGTCTGGGTCAGCGTGGCATCAGTCGTCGCTCCGGCATCGTCGGTCCAAGCAAACGTCACGGTCACGATGCCCGCTGTTATGTCTGAAGCCGTGTCCTCCAGGATAGCGTCGATGACGTAAACGCCCGTCGAGGGTGAGAAGGTGAGGTTAGCTGAAGCGATGTCTCCGGCTTGGCCGGTGAGATTGACCTTGCCAAGTTTCCCTGAAGCCAAGGAGGCTGGCGCCGTATCCCCGGAGATTACTGGGACACCCTGATACTTGGTGGTTGTCCAAGTCCGCGTGGCGGTCATCGCAGAGGTATCGAAGGCCAGGGCATCGCTGCCGCCGGAACTGATGAGTAAGCCGCCGGTCAATAGGGTGGCGAGCGATACCTTGGCGTTGTTGTCGAGGCTAAATGTCAACGCCGCTGAAGGATTGTAGACTCGGAGCAAGTCCACGCTCTGGGCGGCATCGGCATTGATCGTTAACGGAACCCCAGCGCCGCCCGTTACTGCCATGGCGTTCGCGCCGTCGATGCTCTGACCGACAGTGAAGCTGTTGTTCTTTTCCTTGAAAGCCAGCGTCCAGCCGCTCGTGATATTGGGGACCGTGATCGAAACGAGTTGGCTGGTAAGCAGCGCCGAAGTGTTGAATTTCAATTGCTTAGTCGGATCGGCGGGATCGTAGAGGTAGAAGTCCGAGGTATAGAAGCCGGGCATTAGAGCTGGCTCCCACGAATGACCAAGCTGTAAGTCCCGGTAGTGACGACGGTAGTGGAATAGGTGATAGCCGTTGCGGCGGCAGTGCGAACCGCAACGCTAAAGGTCCCGGTGGGATTGGTGGTAGTGGTCATGTCGATGGTCGCCGCTACCAGGGTTTTGGCTCCGACATTGTCGGTAAACAATATGCTAACCTGAACGTTTCCGGTTCCGGCCACCGTACAGTTGCCGTAGCCATTGATGAGCCAGGTAGATGGAGAAGCGTTGAGTGCCGTGGTGATGATGGTTCCGCTGGTGGCGGTGGTCCGAGGTGCTACCGCGACGCTTCCGACTCGGATTAGGAACTGGCCATTGGCGTCCGGAAAAGAAAAAGTCCGATCAGCAGTAATGATGCCGGAGGTATTGAGGATCGCACTAGTTCCACCCGCGATCCCGGTATTATTGTCAATCCTCAAGCGGCGGCAAAAAACGCTTTGGGTCAGATCGCCGGGATCATTTTTAACCGCAAATGCCGCCACAGAAGCATCGTCGTTGACTTGAAAAGTCTGAGAAACAGCCCCCGTACTCGGTTGAACCAGCAGCGAGATGACATCCGCATTGGGAGTAATCGAGAGTTCGCCGTTGAGCCCAACGTAGTCCAGCACTGCTCCGGTAGCATCCACGACCGTCAGAATCCGACTCGAAACCGGCGCCGGAAGCACTCCGATAGTGGCCGGGCCCAGAATGACGCTGGTCGCCGAGATGCCAAGCCGACTGAACTTGTTACCTCCTGCCGAAGAGAGCGTGACGTGACGGTTCGAGGACTGAGTATCGCCGAAGATTTCCACGGTGCTTGAAGCCGAGTCGGCAAACGCCGCCGCCACCACTCCCTGGTAAAGAAGCCGGCTCGAACCGTCCACCAACGTCAAGCGGTCAGCCCCGCCCGCCGATTGAAGCGTCAAACTTCCGCGCCATGTCCCGGAGTTGTAGAGTCCGAAACTCCCATAGGTGGTGTTGGTGCGGTCTTCCTCCAGCGTCGCTAGAATCGGGCCTAGCACCTTGTTAGGAGAGAATCCGGTGCTGGGAGCACGGAGCGCAACTCCGATGGCAGCGGCAAAGTCGGCGTTCACCTCGCCATTGATCGCCGGAGTGCTGGTTTGGGTCGACCGCGCCACAAACGGCACTGCCCAGCCCGCACCACTATAGTCGTCAGGACGCACTCCAACCCCAACCCTCGTGGTTCCGACCGTGATCGCTGAACCGTCCCCCATCTGTGAAGACGAGTTGCTCATGGTGATGTTCTTGAACTCGTAGGCGATCGTAGTCCCGACTCGTGCCCCCGCCGCCCCTACCGTCATCGAGTCGTTCTGGACGTTCCCACTGATGAGTCTCAGCCCGCACTGGAGGAAAGTCCGATTGGTGGTCGAGGTGATGCGAAAGCCCGAGGTCCCATCGGAGGACGGGAAGAAGACCGGGAGTCCGGCGCCCGTAGGTCCAGTAAGGGCCACCTCGAACGTCCCGCCGAAGTTAAAGGGACGGAAGTCCAGAAGTCCCGTGGCCCCCATGCTCAGCCGTAGCGGGGGATTGCCGAGAGCCCCATCGACGGGAGGGTCCCCGCCGCTCCGGATTACTACCGATGGACTGGCGTCGAGCCCGATGACGGTGTTGCCCTCAGCGGTGCGTCCTGGGAGGTAGAGGTAGTCCTTGAGCAACCCCGCGAAACCCACCGGAATCGAGTCCCCTGAACCGTTGGGAGCCTGGCCTAAGGTGATTCTCTGGAAAGCGGCTTGGGAGTCTTCGAGGAAGTGCTGGATGCGGAAGAAGCGCTCGATGATCCAGGGCTGCGCCGTCTGATCGTCGAGCGGCGGCATGGTGCTGGGCTGAAGCGGAACGAAGCGTCTCATCGGCCCGAGTCTTCCTCGCCCCAGTCTTCACCGTCGATGATGAAAGACTCCTGGGAGTAGGCGCTGGCGGTGATCTGGGCCGTTACCTGGAGTCCCTCACACATCGCTCTGGGACTCACTTTGTGAAGCTTCTGGCCGGCAAGAGTAACGCTCTTGGTCGAGACGGTTGTCGGCCCCGAGTCGTCGGTCTTGGTGTTGATGAGGGTGTAAGTGATGGCTGGAGCACCGGAGTAACTCCCGGTGTAGCCGTAGAGGTCTCGGGCGATCCACTCGTTGCCCAAGCCGGCCAGGTACATCCTCCGGCTCGCCCACTTCGCCGTGCTGTCCTGGGTCGGGATCGTGGTCCCGGTCTCGCGGTAGACGACTCCCGCCCCGGGTGCCGCACTCGCGCCGCCGAAGCCCAGGTAGATGTCGGTCGCTCCAGTCGAGCGCTGCACCGGCCAGGCAGACTCGAAACTCGCGAACCCCCCTCCGACGGAGTCGAAGTTTCGCATGTGAACTGGCCCAGAGATTTTCAACTGGCCATTCGTCATGTGCTCGGCGGCGTAGCTCAGGTGCAGGCACATGAAGGTCTCGTTGCCCAACGAGTCATTGCGGTAGAAGAACAGCAACTCCTTGCGCTCCCGGTCGTTGATGAGGCAGATCGGGGCGCTGGTAACCGTCCGGCTGATGATCCCGCTCCAGTCCAACCCTTCGGTGTAGGTGCGGAGCGTGTTGCTATCGGTGCCGTGGATGCCGGAATCGGAGACGAAGGCCAGGGTCTCGGTCGTCCCATCGGGAGAGAACACCGCGTAGCACATGGGGTTGAAGCAACCATAGGTGGTGCTGATGGCGCGCATCGCTTTGCCACGGTCGAAGCTGGAGTCGCGCTCCGAGGGAAGGTAGTTGATGGCCCAAGTCGAAGCGTCGAGAGCCACGATCAGAACCTCGTTCACCACCTTGATGAGTCTTACTTGGTCGTTCTCGCGGGTCTCGAAGTCCAGGAAGTAGGTGGGCGGGAAAGACTCCGGTTCTCCAGGAAAGCTCCAGCGAATGAGGCTCGGGTTCGAGACGTCGTTCAGAACTAATTGATCCTGGAACAAGTCTCCGGTGCTGGCATTGGGGGGTGGATGATTCTTCGATACCTGGGCGGAGATGTCGCCGAAGGTATAGATCACGGCCGGGTACTGAACCGCCGAGTCTACCGTGGCGCCGTAGTAGACCGTGACCGTAGGACGCCGGACTCCCAGGGTGGTGCCGATCTTGTTCATCGACAGCATGAGCATGAAGTTGCCGTCGAACTCGGAATCGGCTAGGACTCCGAAGTTGGTGCCGAACCAGCGATCGGTCGATCCTCCGAGCGTGATGGTTTGGATTCCAGCGCCGGTGGCCGTCACTACTCCCGACTTGGAAGCGGTATCGGGATCGAGCAGCGTGCCGCGTTGCTTGAAACCTCCGGTAGAATCCCGAACACCGATAGTGGCTTGGACTGGCGTACCACCGGCCGTCACTCCACCCGAGATGTACGCCTGCATCCCGACTTGGATGCCTTTGACGTTCCCCGCGAAACCTCCGAAGTTGAAACCGAAGATGCCCTGCTGCTGCGGAGTCAGGATCGACCCGCCCGAAGCCGAAGCAAACGCCGCACCCCCGGCCGTAGTCAGATTGGTAGCATTGGTCCAGTCGAAGAAGTTCCCCGAGGAGTTGAAGTTGGTGGCCGAAGCCGAAGCGGAGGACGTGGTGCTGCCGTCCGTCACCGTGCTCATCCCGGTGGCCTGCTCGGCGATCATGAACCCAGTCGGGAACTTCTTGTCCGACTCCTTGTCTTTCTTGGGGCTGCGGTAAACCCGCCAGTGGGTGGTGATGGGGTTGCGAATCGTCGGCATCGAGATGATCGGCGCCATGCCGGTAGAACTTACAAATATAGTGCTGGGCCCAGTGTCGGAAGAGAATGCGCTCTCCAAGGTGGTGGTCGCCCCGTCCTGGGTCAGCTTCGCCACCTCGGTGGTCCAATACTCGTAGTAGCCCGTCACCGTCTGTGAGAACGCCGTAGCTGATCCCACAGCACTTGGAGCGGCAACTACGGGAAGAAGTCCATGCTGGCGGTTAGAAGGAGCTGTAGCGGCAGCAGTGGCACTCAGGTAGACGACTAGGTTGGTGCCGGTGCTGGAGGCGTCGGCTGAGACCCCGTTCAGGAAAAAGAACCGGTTACGGTAGTGAACTACCTCTAGCTGGTTTCCGGCCTGAGTCGCGGTCAGGGTGGCGAAGGTAAGGGTGTCACCCACCGCCGAGTAGCGGTAGAGGCTCGACGCCATGGCGAACAGGTAGGCGTCGGCGTTATCGAAGGTGATGTCTCGGAGCCCATCGACGTTGCTGGCCCCCGTCACCGTACCGGCCGCCGAACGTCCTCGGGCCCGGTTCAAAGCCAGGGCCCCGGGGAGGTAGACCAAGTTCGTAGTCTGGGTGAGTTGGCCCGGTTCTAGAAAGGTTTCGTCTTCCGCTGTCCATAGCCCGCCGTCAAGCCGCTCGACGTGCCGGGTCACGGGCTAGGTCCAATCCCAGGACAGCCATCTCGTCGAGAGGCTATCTACCCAGAAGGGGAGATGGCCTGGGGTCATCGTCAGGTCATCGTCGGGGAGATTGGTCTGTTCGGCCAGCATGCTCTTGAGCCCGTCTTGAGCTAAGCTCAGCCAGGTGGTGGCTTGGTCCTTCCGCCCCTCTCCCTTGTCGGTCAGGAAGTGCCACTTGGCCCAGGCAATCGGAACTTCTTCGTAATCCACCGGAATGTCTAGCACCGCGCCTGAACCCGAGGTATTGGCGATGGTGAACCTACGGTAGTAGCGCTGCTGCAAGAGGTCCGAACCCCCCGGAGGGGGAACTAGCCGAACCTTGCTGGCACTTCCCAGCATGAACAGGTCGTACCAGTAAGGGGTGGAAGCGGTGTACTCGTCGGTCCCGCTGCGGTCGTAGGGCCGGCGCTTGATGTAGATCAGCGGCCGTTGAGCCAGTAGCAACTTAGCCCCGTACTCGGTTCGGAAGTCGGCAGGAGCGGCGTACATATCCCGAGTGAAAGTCCCGGTAATGGCACTTCCACCCGCCGTCGGAGCTACGGTGACGCCGAACCCAGTGCTAGCGGTGGCGGTGACTCTGGTGCCGTAGAGGAATCCCGAGGCAGAGACGATATCGTCCACTGCGATCCCATGAGCAGAAGCAACTCCGGCATAGGCTGAACCCGCCGTAGCCGACACCGTGCCCAGCGAGAATGGAGCAGTAACGATCTGGACTGGGTATTCCCCTCGGAGGAAGTCCCACCGTGCCTTGGACCCGATAGCCTGGAAGGCCGCTCTTAGGGAAGAGTGGGCGCGGGTGGTCATCTCGGTGTCGGCCGAGGCCCCTCCGGCGTCTGCAATCCGTTGCACCGCCGAGACCCAAGGAATCTGAGACTGAGCAAATAGAGCCATCCTGGCTCCTTATGTGGCTACTGCGGCCTCTTGCTGTTCCTGCTCGCGCGTCGCCTCAGCCTCGATCTCCAGCCACTCAGCGTCCGAGACGTGCGGCTGCTCGCGCTTGCGGTCTTCCCTCAACTGGCGCCAGTAAGCTACCCACTCCGGCACCTTCTTCCGGGCGTCGCGGTTCTCTGATACCCAGTCCTTGGCGTTGGCCGCGAGCCGTTTACGCTCCGCAGTGTCTTCGATCAAGAGGCTCAGCTTGGCCTCGAACTCCTCGGGATCGTTGAACAGCAGCCCCGTCTCGCCGTCCTGAACCTCGTGCTTGTAGGCTCCGGAGTTCTGCGCCAGCACTGCCGCCGGCTTTTTCAAGACTGCCGCTTCATAGAACTTAATGGCACTCCGGCAGCGGTTGAACACATGTTCCTGGAGCGGAGCTAGGGCGATGTCGTGGCCGATGGTCGCGAGTCTCAGCCGGTATTCGTTATAGGGACACCAGTCCTTGTAGATGTAGCGATGGGGCGGCATTAGTTCATTTACCCAGTGGTACTGAGCCCCCCAGATGATCCAGTGGACTTGAGGATAGCGCTTGGTGATGTTGCCCAAGGCTTCTCTTAGGGGGTACCAGTCCTCGAAGTGGGCGGCCCCGCCTTGCCAGAGGATCTTGATCTTCTCCGACTCCTTCAAGTCCACCTGTTCGTAGTCGTTGAACCTCACCAAATTGGGAAATACCTTCGCCCGGCGGGGGGTGCATTCCTTCAAGACCGAGTCTTTAACGGCTTCGGTCGAGCACGTCACCGCATCCACCATCGACAAGATATGGCGGTAGCCCATCAGCATCTGGCGATTGCGGCGGATGTCGAACCCCGCCTCGCCGTCCCGCCAGTAGATCTTTCGCTCCCCGTTCTGGATGCCGCCAATCTCATGCCCGGGCGGGATGTCCTTGCCCTCCAAGTCACGGAACCCCAGGTTCTTAAATGCCGGGTTCAGAGGCGAGACGTTGAACAGGTTGTCGTCGGTCTCGCAGATCACCGTGGGCGGCCACTTCCACTTCCCATCGCGCTTCGAGGGGATGAAGCTCTGCACCCCGCGGATATTGGCCATCGGCACATCGCCCACCGGCTGGTACATCAGCACCACGTCCGACTCGCAGAAGTTCTGAATCCGGGCTTCGGGCGGGATCGACATGTCGTTGGTATCCACCACCGCCCGGATACCCAAACCCAACTCCACCGCGGTCTTGATCGGCACCGTCAAGCGGTAGTAGTAGCTCGCCGAGGCCCCGTGAGGGATGGCCGTGTAGATCGTTAGCGGCTCGCTCATTGAGGCTTCAGCAATGGCTGTTTATTGGCCTTGCGCGCCCGCTTCACTGCTTCCACGGCACTCGGACGCTTGGTGCCGCTGACGTAGGCCGCCTCGGTCTTGTTCATGGGCGTGCCGGTCATCTGCGCCTTCATGTCCTCATCCATCCCTACGGTGTCTACCGGAGCAGCGTAGCCTCCGACTCGGCCGATTACCGGCTTCCGCTTGACGATCGCCGCTCTAGCCATTGGTTGCCGGGCTCCGGAAGATGTCCTTGGGCGTCTGGTCGCTGCCGTGGGACTCCGGATTCTGGACGTCAGTCGAATCGGTCGGGATCGAAGCTCCAGTCGGCATGTCGAAAGCCATCGAAGGGTTGCCGGGGAAGCCGCTGTAAGTCGCCTGCTTGATGTTCACTCCCGGCCCTACCCCGCTGTTGTTGCTGGTGTCGAGCAGCGGCTGAGGACTACCCGTAGTCGGCACTGGCGGATCACCGCCACAATACTTGGCCTGCTTGATGTTGACTCCCATCGTCTTACTCCTTTCCGATGTGACCAACGTCGCGCGCCACCTGGGCCGCGCGACAAGCCCGAGTCGGACGCTGATAGGTACACCACTGCGGGTTCTTGTCCAGCCAATCGTAGAACTTACGCGAGTCGCTCAGGAACTCCGGCTCGATCGCTCTCAGGAGGTCTTCTACGGGCCCCACAAGGCTCGCCACGCGCCGGAACTCATTCCCTCGATGAAGGGAGCCGTCGTCGAGGCTCCGAAGCTCCTGGATGGCGTCTAGGCGCTCTCCGACTTCCGGGTTGCGGGCTACCAACCCTTCGGGACTAGCCACCTTGTCCATCAAGTTCTCGGTGGGCCGAACGAAGAACGATCCCATCAGTAGGTATTGCCCGGCTCGGGATCTGAAAGCGTCATCTTGGGCTTGCCGTTCTCCCTAGACTCTCGCCCCGCGTCCGGAACGTTGAACGTCACCTTCTCGTCCATGGTCGGACCGGCACTCGTGTTTGCTGCCGGTGCTTGAGGCACCCCACCCGGGATCTCTCCCATGCTGGGACTGAACGGCTCACGAGGATGGTCCCAGCCTAGGATGGACTCGGTGTAAGCCCCCTTGTCCTGATCCCAGACTTTGGTTGAGTCCCAGCCCTGAGTTTCGGAAATCTGAGTCAGGGATCGTGCCGTGCTGTTGGCTTTTGCCATCATCCACCTCCGTACTTCTTCAGATACTCCATGGCGGCTTCTAGGTGTGCCACCGTGTCACCGATCATCCCCATGCCCGAATTGCAGTTGTTGCAGAGCAGCCCCCGGACCTTGCCCGAATCGTGGCGGTGGTCGATCACCAAGTTCTGCTCCACGTGGTTCGTGCCGTTGGGCAATCGACCGCAGACCGCACACACACCGCCTTGTTCGGCCACCATCTCAGCATACCGCTCCGGCGTGATCCCATAGGTTTTGATGATGTGGCGGTTCCTAAAGTAGGTCCGGTACTTCTCCGGATCGGCCTCTATCCGGGCTCGCTGGCGCTTGATGTATTCCGCTTGCTTGTCCGGATTCTGATCCAGCCACGCTCTTTTGTAGGCCTTTCGCTTGGGACGTTGCTGGTATTCCCGGTGATAAGCGCGTTGTTTTTCTTTGTCAGCGTACGGCATCTCTCCTCCGTGGTAGGTGGTGCAGCCTGGTTACTACAACTGCACCACTATACCACAGAGAAGGGCTAGGTGTTGATAACTCCTGTCATAGCACCCCAGGAGCTAGGATGGTCGATTTGAAGCGTGGCCTCGATGAGTACGATGCCCTGCGTGTGATCTCCCGCCTTACCCATGGGCTTGTGCTGCGGCGGACGCAGGATGGCGAGCTTCGCCATGCTCCGGTCTCCCATGTAGTAAGCGCCCGAAGCCACATTCGTCAGCGGAATGAACCGATCGGTGATAACCGCGAACAATTGGCCGAACGGAGACTCGAATACGTCTACGTTCATCGAGAGACGGTTATCGACCGCGGCGATGTTGCGCGCGTTGATCGTGGTGCCAATCGTCTGGAGGAAGAACTGGTACTTGCTCCGCGGAGAGAACCAGAGCGAGTCAGGTTCGGCGCCGTTCTGGAACATGGTCTGCGCGAACAGCGCGATATCCGCCGTTAGCACCACACCGGAAGCACTCGCCGAGGTGAAGATCGCACCGTTACCGAAGGTTCCGAGGAACCCAGACATACGCGGCGGAGTGGAAGCGGTGATGCCCGAGGCCGACTGCGCCGAGGCCACACCGATGGTCCACAGTCTAGACTCCAAGTCCCGTGCCGCATCCTTGAAGCCCTTCATCACCTGGTGCTCGTAGAAGTCCCGGATACCCGCCGGGCGCACTGCGCGCTCGCGGTCCGAGACCTGGACGTGCTTGCCGAAGATTTGAGTGTAGTTCCACAGCCGCACCGGGGTGGTCATCGAAGCGGCGAGGAAGTTGACACCTTCCGAAGTTCCGGCGGTCGCCGTTGCATCCAGCGCGTCGATGGCCCACGAATGAACCACGTCGGTCGCCCGAATCTTCGGCATGGAAGAGAACATCGGCGTCTGAAAGCTGTCGATGATCGTCACCATGTCCATCAGGTCTTCGTGCTGCGGTGCCGTGTTTAGCGGCCAAGACCCTACGTCATAAGTAGTTCCGCTTGCAGCAGCCATTCCTTTGGCTCCTTACCGTCCTTTATTGATTCAGGAACGAATCCGGGATTACTTGCCTGAGTCTCGCCTTGGCATACCGATCCACGAGATCGGGGGTTTTACCCTTCTCGCGAATCTCTCGCCGCAGTTCCGACACGTCTCCGTCGTCCGGCCGGCGCCGGCTTTCGCCCGAACGCTCGGTCGGAATCGCCGCATCCGCCACTCCCTCACGAGAGCCACGCCCACTCTTGTGGGTCTTCTGGACCGAGGCTCCGTACTTCATGTAAGCCCAGTCGTTGGCTCCCACGGGATCGGCGGAGAACATGCGGTTATACATCTCGCTCATCTTGGGGTCGTTTTGGACGAAAGCGGCGACGTTGGCTTCATCCTTCGCGTACTCGGGATGCTCAGCCAGCATCTGGTTCCGGGCCTGGAATCCCCGGGCGATCGGATCGAACGCCGCTTGGATGCGGGCCGATACCTTGGCATCGACAATCTCGTCAATGGCCCCGGCGTCCACTCCCGTCTCCACCAAGCGTTCGTAGGCACTCTGACCACGTTGAGGGATATTCTGGCGCGGCGACTCGTGCTGGAACGCTTGGAGTTGCTGGTTCAGCCGGATCGCCTCGTTAGAGGAGGCGGCGTAACGGCTGGACAGTTCCGCGTTCTTCCGTTCCAGTTCAGCGATCCGCTCGTCAGCGTTGGGCTCCTTGTTATCGGATGCCGGACTGACTTGGTTCTCGTCCATTGCTTCCTCTTCTCCCCTAAGGGGTTAGACTAGGCTCAGGTAGTCCGCCGCCGTTCTGGCGCTGGAGTTCGTCCTGGGCCCGGTTGAAATCGAACACCTTCAACTCGTTCAACCACACCGATAGGTGCCACTCGCACTCGCGGATCGTGGCCCGAAGCTCGTCGTCTGAGCAATCCTTGAACTCGCCCCCGTGGGTCTTCCGTTCGCCCAAGGATAGGCACAGGGCCTTGATCGCCGAACTGGCTCGGCTCTGGGTCGCGGGCTGCATGATTTCGCGCCAGGCGGAGCCCATGAGCCCTAGGCGAAGCTTCTGGGCTTGGTCTTCGGTCAGGTTGGCCATTAGCTCGTCATCCCCGCCATCGGTATGGGTGCCTGCCCCTGAACGTTCATCAGACGGCCTAGGATCGCCGGAGACAGGCTTTCGAGGGGTTGGCTGACTGCGGACGCTACCCCGTTCGGACTCATGCCGCTATCCTGGGCCATCTGGTTCACCATCGGCACTTGGTTGACTAGGAGATCGTTGACGTTCTTGAAGTCGAACAACTCAAACGCCTGGCGGGCAAAGTTGGCCCAGTTGACAATCTGCATCATCGCCGGGTTGGCGCTCAGCACCTGCATGATCGCGATCAGGTTTTGCTGGCGGATGCTGCGGCCTAGCATCTGGCTGGCGCCCACGGCCCGCGCTCGGTAGTCGGGCACCAAGTCGTCGTAGTCGATGGTGGCGCGCTCGTCGGGATAGGGCAGTCCGGTAATGGGATTCACCGTCGCCAGACTTCCGACGATCTTCACCTCGTGCGGCATGGTGAGCCACAACCTGTCCATAGCTCGGAAGGCATTGGCTAGTGGCTCAATGAACCCCTGCTCGGCCAAAGTCGCTTCGAGGGAAAGCCTTGTGAGCGCGTTTTCCTGGCGCCCCATGAAGCCCCGTGCCGTCTCGCGTCCCGAGGAGGCTTGGCCCAAGAGGCTCTCGGTCTCTCCGGTGCCCAATTGCATGAACTGGAACAGCTGGCTGATCTCCGAGTAGGCCGCCTGGAGACCCTGCATGTTCATCACCAGGGGGCGGATGTTGGAGTCGTCGGCCGGACCATCCACCATGATCACCCGTCCCGCGCGGGAGAACAGGTTCTGAGTGTTTAGGTTGGCGCCGGTCGAGACCACCAACTGGGGATCGATTAGGAGGTCGATGGCGTCCAGTTTCTGGTTGTTGATGCGGTCAGCGGTACGCTGGGGGCCGTAGGCGATTTCGGCCTTGCCGACCCCGTCGAAGCCGTAGGGATCGCGCATCTGAGAGTAGGAGACGAACGGCTTTTGGCCGTTGGGCATCACCCCTTCGATGTTCTTGAGCACCACCCGTTCGTTGGCCACCGCGATGCAGCGATGGCGGATGCCGCCGATGGCGAACTCTGAGGGGACGAGCCCGTGGTACTCCCAAATCTCCACCGGCTTGCTAAAGTGCTCGGCGGTGCGGGCCATGTAGTCGTACTCGTCTCGGAACGTCAGCCTTCGTTCCTGGTAATCAGTCGCACCCCTTCCACTTAGGGGGATGCCGTCCAACGCTCTCACCGCCCGGGGGTCGAAGTAGGGATTGGGGCTGTTGGCATCTTCCTTCAGGTTGTCCAAATCCGCCCAGTAGCGGTGGATCACCCAGTCCATCTCGTCGATGGTCCGCCGGGCGGGTTGCTGCCAGAAGTCCAGCCGATCCACCACTTCCCAACTCGGGCCGTCGAAGATCTCCGAGTCTTCCTCGTGGATCACCGGAATCGAGAATCCGGGGGCGACTTGCTCCATCCGGCGGTAGCGAGTTTTGCGGGTGATGTTCTTCCAGCCGAACCGGGCGATGGCGGTGCCGCAGATATCGGCCTGAAGGAAGAAGTCCACCGCCTTGATCACCGAGTCGCAGTCCTTCATCTGCGCCGAGATCAGGACTTCGTTCCGCTTCGCCCTTGATGCATCTTCGGGGGCATAGCCTTCGAACCCCACGATCGGCCAGGCGGCGAAGGAGGCTTGGACCTTCCTCGCCACGTCCGACTGGATCATGGCGAAGGTGAAGGGGATCGAGATGTTGTTGCGGAACTGCGCGTAGCGTCCCTGCCAGACCCCGCGATAGGTCTTGTAGTAGTCGCTCAACCGGTTGAACAGGTTGGTGTTATAGCGGGTGCTGTCTTGGCGGCGCCCGTCTATAAGTTCGATCACGCGAGACCAGGTAGGGTAGTCCCGTTCGCGTTCGATGCGGCCGTCTGGGAGCTTTCCTTGCCCCACATCGCCTCCTGGCTACTTTGCAACGCTACTAGAACTTAGGACGCGAGTCCACAACGGTCTTCCCTGAAGCGAGGCCGGCGGCAAAGAGTTCGTCTAGCTCGGTCATCAGGGAGTTCCGTTGTTTGTTCAGTTGATCGAGGTTCTTCACCGTCTCGGCGTCCAGAGGATCGAGGCGTTGGGCGGCGTGATGAACCTTGGCCTGGACTTCCCAAAGTTTGTGATCCACGGTGAAGAGCTTGTCCACCAGCGAGCCCAAAGTCTCAGACAACCGGCACCTCGTCCAACCAATGGTTACGCCACGACTTCCACTGAGTGCGTAGCTCGGGCTCGGTCAGGTTCAGGTGGTTCTTCTGGAGGTTGGACCATAGAACCTTAGGATGACTGCCAATCTCGTCGTGGACACGCACCGAGTTAATCTTGAGCACCCCGGCCAGCGACACCACCGAAGAACCGCACCCGACCACCAGCTTGGCGAACTTCATTAGCCGGGCTAATTCTAGGAAACTGCCATGATCGTCGAAGGTCTCCCAAGCAGGGTAGATCCGGGCACCGACTTCGCGGTCGCGCTCACTGCCAACGAATACAATGCGGTTGAAGCGTTCCTCTAGTTCCGGGGCGATGTCCGATAGGAACATCCAGAACTTGGGCGTCCCCTTGGTGTTGGAGTAGACCGCTTGGCCGTGGAGCAGACAGATCCTATCCTCCGAGGAGAAGCCGGGAGCTTCTCCCGGCGCCTCGATGCTCGGGACTTCGGCCAGTGTCTCTTGATCCACGTTGAGGCCCAGCCCGCAGTTCTCCAGCGTCTCGATCGTCAACTGACGTTGCGGGAAATTCCGGAAGCCCAGGTGATGGACGGTGCGGCCTTCGTAGTCTCCAGGCGCCAGATCGAAATGAAAAGGCTGGCCCCCGCACTGATAGCCCTCGATCCCGGGCTTGAACTCCACCTTCTCCACACACGGCTGGGCGGCGAATAGCGGGGCAACGATCCTGGTGCTCCGTTCGTCCATCCAGCAGGTGAAGCGCTTCTTGTTCTCGCGCGCCCACCAGTAGGCGATCGGCCACTCGTGGATCGCATCGCCGGCCTTACCTGGAAAGCTAAATACAGTTGTGTTCAGGACTTGCCTCCTTTGGAGCCATGCTCGATCTCAGACGTTCCACGACTCCCGGCAGCGAGGTAGCGACGAAGGCCAGAAATACCTCGGCGTCTTCGCTCCGTCTTCCTTGGTTGGCCGGCATGTGGCCATCGTGCTCAACTAGGAATGCCGTCTCGGGGGCGTGAAGAATGGCCGTCATTTCACCGATGATGCCGGTCAGGAGTGGCCAAGCGTAGTGGTACATCTCGGGGCAGGCAAACCAGCCGGTGGCCTTGACCCAGCCGTTGGAGACGAACGGCATGTCCACATGAAGCCCTAAGCTGTGAGCGGGGGAAATCACCCCCACCCGGTTAGGGAACATTCTTACCGCGCTCAGGCACCACTCGTCCCAGCCCGGAGTCTTGACCGTCGCATCGTCGGGAATCAGGCCGTAGAGGTCGTAGTCGGGGTAGAACTTGACCAAGTCGTTGGCGGCGGGGACGGGGCCTATCCTCGGCCCTTTGACCAGTGTAACTTTGCTCCGCACTTGCCAGGTCTCATGACTGCACTTGTCGTGGTAGTCGCCAAACTGGTCCTCGTCGGCGTAGATCAGCAGGTCCGAGCGGTTGGTGGTCGCTGAGATGTTCCTAGCCAAACGGCAGACACCATCAGCATTATCCCGGCTGGGGCACAACACGGCGACCCGGCCGTTCATGCCCGAACGAATAGATCGTTGTGGATGAGCCTGGTAACGGGTCGGTAGCCGCGTTCGGCCATGTAGGGATCATGCGTGTTGGGCTCCCATGACTCCAGCACCACCACCTTCGGCTTCCAGAGTTCGAGGTTGGCGCCCTCCATCACGTCGCGTTCCGTCCCCTCAACGTCTACGCACACCACGTCCAGTTTCGGGAACCTCCACTTAGAGAGCAGGTTCTCCACCGTGTCTACCCGGACTTCGGCGGCGTCCCACAGCGCATAGCCTACCGCGTGGCCATCGGGGCGGGGGCCGATCGTCGAGTAAGCCTCCGGGATCTCGCGGTTGATGTGGAGTGTGGCCTGGCCGGTGAAGTTGGAACACGCGCACTTCTCGACGAATGCTCTCGTGGCCGTCAGCACCGGCCAGAACTCAGGATTGGGCTCGACCGACAGCACCGTCCACCGCCGCGTCTTCTCCAGCCCGAACGTGGTGTTGACGGATATCCCATCCGATGCCCCCACGTCGATCGCATGCCCGACGTAGCCGGTGTCAAAATACTTGGCAATCATATCGGAGAGGGTGTGGTTGGGCGCGACTTGCTTATGCGGCACTTCTAGCCTCGGAGGACCTTCAGGCGCTTGGCGAGGGCCTCGATCTTCGATTGCTTGTCCTGGCCTACGATGGTGGCAATCAGCGTCTTGATCTCTTCCACGGTGGGTGGGCGAGTGTCCAGCTCCTTGATGAGCTTGGCGAGACTTCTCTCCACAAATCCTCCTAATCGGCAACAGGTTTGATGACGGTGATCTGTTCGATGGCGTCGGCGGCGAAGTAGTCGGTACGTCCGTTACGAGTCTCGACTAGGTAGTAGGGCGTGGTGAAGGTCGGCGGAGTCAGCGTCGCCCCGTCGAAGGTGGTCATCCGCCCACGTTTGAGAACTACGGTGATTGTCATATCACGAACTCGATGTTCGGTAGCGGCAGAACGAGCGTTGTCCCGTGGCCGCGCAAATCCTTCTCCCGGCTCAGGATCTCGTCTCGGAACGCCCATGGCAGCACCACCCCAAACCTCGGACGTTCGCGTCTCAAGTCCGCCTCGCTCTTGATCGGAAGCCAGCTTCCCACCATGTGGCGCCCGATTTTCTCAGGATTTCTATCGGCCACCGCCTCGAACGCATCCGCGCATTCCAGGTACTGCATCAGTACCGCGCCCTTGGTGGAAGCTCCGAGAGCCCACAGCGGCCCCGAGGTTGAGAGGCTTCTCACCAAGTCCGTCATCACGCTGCGCCACTTCACGATACGCCTGGCGAAGCCTTCACACTCTTCGAGGCTCGCTTGCGGAAGCCCAAGAATATCAGCCTTTTCGCCCTTCTTCTTCGCCACGGTGCGGACGCTGCCGCCGTTGACGTCGTTGAACCGGACATCCGTCAGAACCAGTCCGTGCGCTTCGTACATGCGCTTGAGTGTCGGGACGTCGTAGTAGCACAGGTGCTCGTGGCACAAAGCGTCGAAAGAATTGGTTTTCAACATCGTAGGGGCATCGTTCAGTTGGTTGATCCACACCCCGTCCTTGGTGAGACAAGCGTAGATCCCATCGAGGAAGGTGCCGGGATCTTCCACGTCGTAGAACATGGCGGCGGAGGTGATGACGTCGCACTTACGGTCGAGTGTGGCGCCGTCGAAGTAGTCTGAAATCACTCGGCCGGCAACCTTCTCAAGCTGTTCCTTCATGTTCACCGCGGGTTCTACGGCAATCTTTGAGAAGTCGTGGGGAACCTTGCTCAGCAAATAGCCGTCGTTGGCACCGATATCGAGCCAGGTGCCGTAACGCTGGTACTCCAGGCCGTGCCTCACCAAGTCGTCCATCGCCGCCCGCATGGAGTCGTTGATGCTCGTGCGGTACCAGAACTCGCGGAAGAGCAAGTCGGGGTAGACGCTCGTCCCTAGTTGCAGGAGCCCGCACTCGTCGCAACGCACCAAGTCCAAGGGTGCCTTAGGAAGCCCGAAGTCGGGAAACTTGGGGAAACGCACCAGGTACTGCTCGCCGAGGCTCAGGATGGGCCGTAGGAGCCTTGAGGCGCATCCTCGGCAGGTAGTCCGGCGCGCGTAGACGGCTTGCTCGCGAGTTTCGACGGTGCCTTCCTTGGCGTTGAAGACTTGCATCCTTGCTCCTACTTCAAGGGTTCTCGGGGGTTGGCGTTGCTCCACTCGCGGAACTCGTCGTTCTCGAACATGCGGCTATCCAGCCCTTCGACTTCAAAGGCGGTGGCACCACGCTCCCAGGGGGCGACGTTCTTGCTTTTACGCCGCATCGGCTGGTAAAGCTCGGGCTGGAAGGCGTCGGCGTGGGCGTCCACGTAGTCGTCCTTCATGCGGCGGTTCACCATCATCTGCCCGATCTTGGCCATCTGCTCAATCAGGTCATTCATGCCCTTTGGGTTAGGCGAATCCTTCACCCACCTGACATGGCCGTCTACCCAGAACGTCGCGGCGTTGACGATGCGGGTGATCTTCTCTTGCCCCACCTTGTTGCGGTTGTACTCATAGAGCGTGGGCATCGGCTGGCCAGCATCGTTGAAGTAGTTCCTCAAGGCAAGTTCCAACGATCCCGAACGTCCACCCGAAGCGAAGGCGTCTCCGGCGAGGGCGGACACTTTCTTTCCCGCGCCTCGATAGGACTGCACCTTGGCGACGATCCGGTTACAGAAGTCCTCGGCGCGCCAAGTCGGGCTCCCCCAGACCTCACAAATGTAGACGTCACCTGAACCGCTCCGAGGGTAGCCGTGGACGATGAACGTCGTCTCGTCCTTGGAGACCCGGCGCTCGCCATGGGCGAAGGCGGTATCGAAGCAGATCGCGAATCGCATCGAGCTCCACGGGACGTCTTTCGACTCGACGCCGCACTGCTGAATCTGATCGCGGGTGATCGGATTGAACTCCGAGATCGCCGGATCGTTCATCACCTGCGCGGCATACCGCAACGGATCTTTGCGTTGGTAGTCCTTCAGCAGTTTCTCGGGCCACACCTTGGTCGAGATGGGCTTTTCGTCCTTGTCTCTTGCGGCTAGGAAGTAGACGTTCCACTTGCCGTCCGGATCGACGACGATAGAGTCGGTTTCCATCCCTTCGAGGGAAGCAACGCCTTCATCACGGAATGCCACGCCGAAGTGATCGTCGTCGTCGTACCGCGTGCCGAGCCATATGACTAGGCCGTCAGCCTGGATCACCGGGAACATGCTGGAGACTTGAGAGTTGACGGTGGCGAGCCAGTTGGTGTCCGACTGCATGCGCTCGTAGGAGTTGGGATCGTCCTCGATCCAAGCATCAGGGTGGGCGCCGACGATGGACGTCTCGACCGCGAAGGTGCCGAAGCTCGGATCTTTCCTCGAAGTATTCTTGCGCGCGGCGTGGGTGACTTCCTTGCCGGTCCAGCTTCGAGCTTGAGTGGACCAGTTGCCGTAGAGCGTCGGGAACAGAGCATAGGGATCGGAGCCGTCCAAGACAGCTTTGATGCCGCCCAGGATCTTTTGGGACAAGTCGGTACGCTCCGAGCCGGTGTAGCTCGACATCTCCGGATCTCTCAGGTGTAGCCACAACTGGAGCGCCTGGCCCATCGTCGTCTTACCCATGCCGCGAGGGATCAAGAGGGCTAAGTGCTTTTGCTCCTTGCGACCGTAGCGGCGGTTCTCGAACCATTCATCGACGTGCTTTTGGAACCAAGTCGCGATCGGTTTGTGAATCTCGGGCTCGATCCAGTTCTTGCCCTTGGGGTTGACTCCGGCGCCGAAGGCGTAGAGGAAGAACGTCCAGAAGTCCTTGCGGCACAAGTCCCTGAGAATATCGATCTCGGCCTGGAAGGCCCAGGTAGTCTTCTCGTCCTGGTGCTTGCGGCTCTTCCAGTGGCGGCTAAGGCTTGGGAGCGACATCGGCGTCCGTGCCCTTCAGGGGCTTGCTCATGGTACGGTTGACACGATCCAGCATGGCCTTGACGGCTACTTGGTAGCGGTACGACTTCTGGGCGATGGGGCCTTGCTTGTAAGGAGTGCCAGTAAGCCGGCCGTGAGTGGCGAGTTCAGGGAAAGCCGCACGGATCTTCTTCGTCGAGACCGAGGCTTTACGGCAGATCTCGCGCTGCTGAGGCGTGAGGATGCCGTCGTCGGTGCTGAAGATCTCAACCGGGGCTTCGATATCGGACTTGACACCCGTCAGTCTAGGGAAGGCGCGGCGGAAGGCAATACGGCTCAAGTGCTGGCCGACGCCTTCGAGTATCCGGCTTACGCGATCGAGGACGTCGTTTTCGTCCAGGGGTTCGGGCAGCATCGTCGTCGAAGTCTGCATCGACAGCAGGAGTTTGCCGGCTCTGAATCTGTCCGGGCCCGCGTCCGGATCTTGAGCTACCTCATGAATCTGATCCAGTAGCTCGTCGATGGTGAGGCGGCGCTTCCGAGGCGGCTCGACTACGTACTCGCCGCCGCTCACAAACTACTTACCCGTCAGGAAGTTTCGCGTCTTTTGGTAGCCCGACTTGACCGCCGCGACCGCTTGCGGGACTTCCTTGGCCGCCGACTTGACCGACTTCACCACATCCTTAGCAAAAGCCACCACCGGCGCAGCGATGGTGTCCAAGCCGATGGCGTTGTCGTGGGGCTCGGAGACTGTCATGCGTTGCTTGATGCTGGAGCGTGCCATCTAGCTCACCTTTCCGCCTTGCCTCGGCTGAATATCGGTAATGTCCACCGCGCCTTTGAGTTCCGGTGGCGGGTTGCGTCTCAACTTGGCCGCTTTGACGGCGGCGTTGAACTTTTCAATGAGACTCGGGCGCTTGGGACGGTTGTAGCCCCACGCACTGCCCATCATCGTCGGCGGCGCCCTGCCTTCGTCTAGCGCGTCCTTCTCGTCTACCTGCTGCTGGAGTTTCTTGCCCAGCGCCGAGCGGTTCTTGATCGGAGTCCTAGCCACGCTTCCTCGCCGCTACCGCCTCGTCAGATCGCTCCTCGATGCTCCAGGCGGGCAGAGAGCCGCGTTCGGTTCGCACCTCAGCTACCGGCTCAGACTCTAGCTGATCGTGGCCGTGGAAGCCGATGGGGCGCTTCTGGCGGTACTCCTGGCCCCGCGCGTCGAAGATCACGACTCACCTGGGGAGGTTTTAAGCGCGTCCGTTGCCTCGGCCCCTAGAAATGCGTCTAGAGCGGCGTCACGAATCGAGTCTTGCATCTCGCCCGTCATCTGCCACTTGAGCCTTCGGCCGTCCTTGTCATATCCCATCGCGGTAGCTGTGGCGTAGTGATACGCGAACTCCATGAAGCACTTAATGGCGCGATCCCTTACCTCCGGCGACATGGCTTCAAAGAACTGGCTAGCGTTGCGAATTTCCCGCGGCCCGAGTTTCACCGCTTCTTCCTCGTGACGTGTAGCCGGGGTGTCTTGTCGGGACTTCCCGTCGCTTCCTCGTTGCGCCGCTCGCTCAACATGATGGCGATGGCTTGCTTGCGGCTCGTCACGGGCTTACCTGATCGGCCAGACTTGAGTCGGCCGGTTTCGAACTTCTCCATCACTTGGCTAGAGGGCATCGCGATCCTCAGGGTCGGACCGGAAGAACCAGAGTCCGGCCACCAGAACCACGAGAACAAAGAGAAAGACCAACATGGCTTCTAGGGAACCGGCGGGGGAGAAGGCGGCGTGTTAGCCGCAATCGCGGCGTCGAGCTTGTCTTCCGAGCCCTGAATCTTGGCCAGGATGGCGGCGAGGACGTCGGGCGGGATGGTGCCGGCGGCGGCGAGCGAGTTCAGAAGTGCGATGACCGAGTCCACCTTGGTGTCCTCAGCCGTGACCTTGTCGAGGATGTCTTGTCCGATAGCCATGTTGGCGGCCTCCTTGACGACTAGTTGAGTGATGAGTGCTTCGATGCTGGTGAGCCTAGCGTCCACGTCGCTAGAGACGTGGTGGTAAACGTCTATTCTCACTTGCCCTTGCGGTACTTGGCATAAGTCTGGGCCAGGTTGGCCTGGCGCCGCGTCTTGAGGTTGGACGAGTGAGTGGCGGCTTCGATCCTTGCGGCGCCGATCTTCTGGCCTTGCGGGATACCGAGACTTTCGTGCAGTCCGCCGCGGTGTGTCTCTTCTGACACGGCTTCGAGGGGCTTCCTAGACTTGATCTTGGCTCGGGCCATCCGTGGGCTCCTAGGGTGAGAAAGTGAGGGCGCGGCCGAAAGGAGTCGAAAGCTCCGCGCCCTCACCATGCACTCGGTTCGCTTCGCTGACTCAAACCTTGAACCTTCTCTTAGGGGGAAGTCAAGTTCCAAAACGACTTGCGAGAGTTGTCTTGCGCTCATGCGGCGCGTCGCTAGACTTGTCGTCCTTCGCTCGCACGGAGTCCTCGTAGGAGGGCCGCATGGACGCCACGTAAAGCCCACCGACGCCCAGTGATGGGCGTTTTTTGTTGCCCGCCGCCGAAAGGAAACGCATGGCGTACGAACCGTGGATACTAGTAAAAGGTCTAGAAAAGCCAACAAAGTGCGACTTTTGCTGGACGCCACTCAAAGTTAGAGCATGGGCTTACAAGTCAACCGTGAGGGAGGTAGTCGAATGCCAAGGATGCCGAAAGGAAGCGTGGCGGGCGGAGAGGACAGCCATCGGACTGAATTCGCGTTGACTCGATAGACCATGGAAGCCTAGCCTCGCGGCCATGCGAGGCAGAGGATCGCGATCCGGGTCGAGTAGCGGCAGTCTCTGCCTCGCAGCAGGACAGCGTGAAAGCGCGCCGCACTTGGCCCGGGTCGCTTTTGCTTTCTGGAGAAATGAATGAAAACCCATCCCTATGCGGAACTATGCCCGCCGATGACGGCGGATGAACTTGATGCGCTAGTCACAGACATCAAGGAGCACGGACTGCTTGAACCAATCGTTGTCTTCGAGGACATGATCCTCGATGGACGCCATCGTTTCGAGGCTTGCCGACGCTCCAAGATCAAACCCAGATTCGCTCCCTACAAGGGAAACGGCGCCATGGAGTACGTGGTATCGAAGAACGTCAAGCGACGGCACCTAACGCCCACCCAACTCGCGATGGTTGCCAGCGATCTAGAAAAGCAAATTGCTAGCCGCGCCGGGCGGCGCGAAGACCCTAACGGCAACTCGTCCAGGGACTTGGCGGCCAAGACTGTCGGGGTAGGCACACGTACTATTCAACGAGTGCAACGGATTGAGCAGGAAGCCCCAGACTTGCTACCCAAACTACGTAGTGGCGACCTAACAGCCACGGAAGCAGACGAGCAAATCCGCCAGCGAACCAACCAGCAACGCCGCGTTCAACTCCGCCAGGAATCGGACCGGATACGCGTTGCCAAACCCGTTGCCGCCATGTTCCGCGAACTGAAACAAACCGCTCGGCTAGCGGAGGGGCGGTGGCTAACCGTAGCGCAAGGAGGCTCTATCAGCCCAGAAGCAGCACGGTTCGGAGAAAAGAGAGTTCGGGATTTGATCCAGGTCCTAGACCGTCTAGCGGCCAAACTCCAACGCCGAGGGGAATCATGAAAGAACCGTTTTCTGGGCCGAAGTGGCTGGCGGTATGCACAGCGGTCGAACGAGATCACAGATCAAGGTCGTGGGCACACAACCAGAGCATCCACCTCCGTAACTATTGCCACCACCTTGCCTATGAGAATGGCTGGGAGACTGTCAGCAACGCCATTGTTCGAGAAGCTGCCCGGAAAGCCGGGTGTTTTCTTCGGGTGGAGTCAGGAAGCGAATGGGTCACAGTGGTGCACCTGGACTGCATTACTCAGGAGCAGATTGCCGAGACCGCCCGCTCCCTCAGAATGCCGTGGAAATCGCGTGTTAGAGATGGATTTAGCGGCTCAATCGAACGAGACGCTGAAATGCTCGCCGAATCAATCAGCGACGAGTGCGGTGGCATCGAACCAGCGCGAGAATACGTAGCCGAGCAGCTGCAACTCCTACTGACAGTTGGGTCTGTCAGCGTCTAGCAGAATTGTGGATAACTCAAACCAGTGAGTTTCTCGCCAAAGAGATAAAAAGTTGACAGCCCCCTCCGTTTTTGCTCACGCTTAACTCAGCGGAGGGGGACGGTGTAGCGGACTCGGAAGGAGGCACAGTGTTGGAGAACACCCTTCCGCAACTCGCCCTCCTCGAAGCCCACGGTTGGGAGGTAGTCGATGAGCCAGTACGCCCGTTTCCGGACCTGGCTGATAGGCCAGATCATCCAAGGCGCAAATCCAAGTCACGTCGCGAGCTACTTGAGGAAGTACAAGTCTCGTTGCTCGACGGTTGAGACTTCTTGGGCCGACGGACTACCGGAACTTCCCACCGAGAGGGAGATCTCGCACCTCGAAGGTTTGGGGGCGGCGTGGTAGGCCCCTGCTCCATCTGTCTTTCCGAGACCCACTCGTGGCAAGAGTGCCCGCAAAACCCTCAGTTTCATCAGTTCTCGGCCGACGCTAAGAAGACGGCGCGCGAGCTACTCACCGATGTCGGACTCACCAAAGAGCGCGTCCTAGAAGCGAGGCGGCTCCTAGCGGGAGACTAGGAACGGGTAGGCGCCGGCATCGAAGCGGGTGGAGAACTCGAACTCGGAGTCGGTGAGCGGCTGGACGAGCAAGTCGCCGTCCGGGTCCAGGGCGTAGAGCAAACGCCCCGTGATGTAGACCACGCGCCCGAGCAACCTCTCGTAGTACCGCGCCAGGGGGCATGAACATGAGATCCCTCGCTCACCCTTGAATCCGAGCGCCCGAAGCTGGCGGGCCATCTTATCGGGGCGGGTTGAGAGTTTCACGGCTGAAGAGTCCTTAGGTACCAGCGGCGCCATGACTCGAACTCGGCTAGGCACTCCTGACGCCATGCTTCGTCGAAGGTAGTTTCGGCTTCGGCGGCCCAGCCCAAGGCCATGAGCAAGCCGCGGGCGTAGCGTAGAGGCGGAAGTTCGAGCGCTCCGAGGGATTCACCACTGGCTACTCGGTCTCGGAGCCGGGCGAGGGCTAAGCGCTCATGGAAGCTGACGCGCGAGCGGGAGGCGCGGTCCAGAAGTTTAACTACCTCGGCTCTAAAGAAACTTAGGGGCGCGGTTTGCGAGTTATGTCCCTTTTCCATGCTGGCGGAGCCAAGCGATGCGGTCGGCGGCTTCCTTGAACCCTGCCGCCACAACGAAGGTGATAGCAACCAAAAATAAAACGCCGGACGTGTATAGTACCGGCCGGCCCCAACCGTGGGCAACCAGCCAAACCACTCCGAAGGCGCCGGTTAGGACGATGCTCATCAAAGCTACGGCTCTGAGCACTGCCGCAGTCCAGGTCATGGCTTCCAATCGTCCGGTGGGAGGGTCAGGGGGCGATAGCGTAGCTCTTCGGCGCCGAAGTCGATGCGTATGACGTCGATCGTTTCCCGCCGCGCCCACTCCATCAGCCGGATCACCTCCTCGGCTTGAGCGGCGGCAACCTCATTCTCGAACGGCTCGGTGCAGAAAATATTGAGCGAATGCGCCCCAATCGCTCCGCGCGTCCCTAGGAGCCTCCTCGCTACCTGCTCCCTCAACGAGTCGGTCATGCCGTCCCCTCGTCGAGCAGATGCGTACCGCCACACTTCTCGCACTTCCTCGGCGGGTCCTCGGTCCCCGGGTGAAAGTTCATAATATGCCCGCAATCAGCACACTTCACTAAAAGCCTCATCTTTTCGCCCTCCCCAAAACCCGCACAGGCGGGCTCAGTGCTCCTCACACCTCCAGCCTGCGCCAAACCGCCGTATCCCCATCTTCGTACAACCGTGAAAACTGCACCGCCGCGGCTTCTCAGCAATCTCCGAGGCCCGCATCATCCCTGGGATCTCAGGCATCCTGGGTTTAGGAGCGGGACTCATAGGTGGCGCTGTAGCCTCCTCATCCTCGCTGATCGGCGCGAGCATCTCCGCGATCACCTTACCGCGCCGCAGGATCTCCACCGCCTCCCCAGACTCCACCGCATCCAGGACCTCCTTCCACCGTGTACGCGCCTGCCTCGCCGTCAGTCTCATGTGTACGCACTATCGCGTACGCATTGTGCCTAGTCAAACTCCATGTGTACGCGGTGTGTGTACGCGTTCATTCCTGGAATTTTCGGGCAAAGTTCTAGTCCGGGGCTCTCGCCGAAGCCGCTTTTGCCGCGGGGGGCCCGGCCCGGCTTGGCCTGGCTAGCTACAGCTGTAAGCGGCTGTAAGTCGTTGTGGCGCTGAGTGGCGTGTAGACCGGTAAGGCATAGAATCAGTGTGTCAGCATAGACACACCTTGGTAGGTTTACGGTTTCCGTAGACATGCTCGTAACGTGGCAGGAGAGACACGTGTCAAACCAGACACGGCTAGTCACAACCTTTAGTCCTTGAGTCTCTGGCATCCTCGGTGCTGTAGCGCCTAGAACCGTGAGGTGTTGCATATGCAGGAAAGCCTTGATCCGTCCCGGCCGCCGGCATGTGCGCAACGCCATGAGCCATAGCGCCACGCAAGGGACCTAGCTTCCCCTAGGAGAGACTTTCTCCCACGATGGGAGTCCCTAGCGCCACGCGGGAGAGATCGAGCCTCCTGAGCCGTCCTTGAGCCTTTCATGCGTTGTGCCGTTGCGGCGGTCGCGTCATGCATGGCTCACGAGACTGGCGCCGCGGCCCGACAAGCACTTACGCCCGGCACACTCACTGCTCTCTCTTTTCCCTTGACTGCTAACGCTAGAAGAACTAGATTGAGGGTGTCGCTCACGAAAGGAGAGACAAACATGACCAAGCACACTTGCGGTGGCCCGAGTTTCGGAAGACTCACCGAGGGTTGCCCGCGCTGCGATGAACTCAAGTCTGGTGCCGCGCCCCGACGCCAAGCATGGCGCAAGACTGCCGTCGTCGACGCCGCACGCCACTGTTGGGAAATCGAACACCACGACTGCGAACGCACTGGATGTGGGCCCGTCTGCACCTTCGGAGGTTGGTAATGAAGCTCGCCCGCGATCTCCTGCTCGCCGCCGTCTTCGGCGCCATCATGGTGGCTTACGACTACGAGCACCAAGCCAGACTGCTGGCCGAGGCGCACCTCGACCGTTGCGAAGCTCTCGGCCCCCAAGGTGGCACCGACCAAGCCTTGGCCAGACTCCACCCTAACTGGAAAGGCTCCTACGCCTTTCATGAGAAGGCTAAGCCATGACTTACCGCTGCGACGATTGCGGCCGTGAACACGAACATCCCGGCTACTGCGTTGAGTGCCTTGGACTTCACCGCATCTTTAGCGCCGCCGCTTGTGGTTCCTTCGAAGCCCTGGACGCTGAAATCTCTGCGGCACGGAAGCGCATCGACGAAAGGTGGGGTAAGTGAGCGCTGCCTTGGACTTCAACGAGCGCCGGCATGACCCGAAGCGCCGGCAAGCGGTCTCACTTCGCGCCGCTCAGGCTTTCAACCGGGAGACGGTGAGACTCTTAGCCCATGGGGAGATCGTCGATCCTGGGGCAGTCTGGGACGCTTGTGTAGCTCAGGCGGTGAAGGACACGGAGTGGTCGCTGATCCCGGAGCGTTGCCGATGACACCGCTCACGAAAGCCGTGACGCGCGCTGCGAAGCGCGCAGCCAGAAAGGCTTGGACTAAGACACTCGTGAAACACGGGCCTTGTGCCGACGGTCTGGCCTGGGCGCGCGGTTTCGACTCAATGCAGGCCGCCTGGGATGCGTGCAAACGGCCGGATTGGATGTTGTGGCTTCTTCACAAACGCGATGCGGATCGAAAGCTAATAATCGCGCTCACATGCGACTGCGCTGCCACTGCTCTGCCGATCTGGCACAAGAAATATCCACACGACAAACGCCCAAGTGATGCCATCCAGATCACCCGATCGTGGCTACGCGGCAAGGCGACGCTTGAGCAGGTACGTAAAGCACAATCCGCCGCCAATGCCGCCGCCTACGCCGCCGCCGACGCCGCCGCCGCCTCCGCCGCCAATGCCGCCGCCTACGCCGCCTACGCCGCCGCCGATGCCGCCGCCGCCTACGCCGCCGATGCCGCCGCCGACGCCGCCGCCGCCGCCGCCGCCGACGCCGCCGCCGACGCCGCCGACGCCGCCGCCGC
>Ga0099791_10000039_pt1 | contig 42923 bp, 40 predicted proteins | sample Rivendell_Oct201_7_FD_77318 | JGI IMG/M metagenome (GOLD analysis project Ga0099791, IMG submission 77318) | Vadose zone soil and rhizosphere microbial communities from the Eel River Critical Zone Observatory, Northern California to study diel... | ecosystem: Environmental > Terrestrial > Soil... | reverse complement strand
GGCCCGCGTCGATCCATGATCTCGGGTAAATCTACACCCCTCGGAAGGCGTGTCCGAATTTCCGCGCGCGGGGGTTCTCCTGCAGTCCCGGGCCAACCGCGGTAAGCTCCCGCCATGAGCCGGAGACCGGAGCCGCGATTCGATTGGTTCATCCCCATCGACGGGGACGGCGCGCACATCGGGACGCGAAGGGCGGAGAGGCCGCCCACGTTCGAGTACCTGCGCCGCGTGGTGGAGACGGCCGAGGCGGAAGGCTACTACTCGCTGCTGATCCCGACGCGATTCGCGAACGGGCTGTTCGAGGAGACGGCCCCGCTGGCGGAGACGTGGACGACGGTGACGGCGCTGGCGGCGGTGACGCGACGGATCCGATTCCTGGTGGCGGTGCGACCCGGATTCATCTCGACGGGGCTCTTCGCGCAGATGGCCGCCGCGCTCGATCAGATCAGCGGCGGGCGGCTCGACCTCAACGTGGTGCCCGGCGGAATCCAGGGCGACTTCGAGCGGCTCGGCGTCACGATGGACCACGACAAACGGTACGAGCAGGCCGAGGAATTCATCGCCGCCTTGCGGGCCTTGTGGGTGAAGCCGGAGCCCGTCGTGTTCGAGGGGAGCACCATCCGGCTGAAGGGCGCCGTGGTGTCGCCCGGGCCCGTGGGTGACGGGCCGCGGTTCTACGTCGGCGGCGCGTCGCCGCGGGCGCTACAGTTCGCGGCCAGGGAAGCCGACGCGTACCTGGCGTGGATCCAGCCGGTGGACGACATCCGCGCGCTGCTGGAGCGGCTGCGGGCGGCCTGCGCGTCCACGGGACGGCAATCTTTCCTGGGGTTGCGGACGCATCTGGTCGTCCGGCCGACGGAACGAGAAGCGTGGGAGGCGGCGGACGAGCTCATGTCGCAGGTCGACGAGCGCGTCGTCGCGCAGCGGCAAACGGCGTTCGCCGGAACCCAGATGGTGGGACAGCAGGCGCAGCTCCGGGCGCACGTACAGGAGAAAGCGCCACGGCTGTGGAACGGCATCTCGCGCGTGCGCGTGAATCTCGGCACCGCGATCGTCGGCGACCCGCAGCAGGTGATCGCTGAGCTGCTCGCCTACTGGCGGCTCGGGATCGACGAGTTCATCCTGTCGGGCTTCCCGCACGACGACGAATGCCGGCATGTGGCGTCGGCAGTCTTGCCCGGTCTGCGCGAGGCGATCCGGCGCGAGCCCTAGAGCGACCGGAACAGCGGAGTCGACCTCCCGCCGTCCTCGATCGTCAGCAGGCGGCGCTTCGTCGTCACGCCGCCGCCGGCGGAGAAGCCGCCGATACCGCCGCCGGCCGCCAGCACACGGTGGCACGGCACGATGAGCGCGAACGGATTTTGCCCGAGCGCTCGGCCCACGGCCCGCGCGGCGCCCCGCTCGCCGAGCCGGGCCGCCACCTCGCCGTACGTGAGCGTCTCGCCCGGCGGAATGCTGCGGGCCACCTCGTAGACGCGGCGGTTGAACGCCGGCACTCCGGCCAGGTCGAGAGCGACGGTGGAGAGATCGCTCGCCTCCCCGTGGAGCAGCGCGACGATGCTGTCGACCGCCCGCTGCACCTCGGGCGGCGGCGCAGCTTCGCGGGCCTCCGGGAATCGCCGGAGGACGCGGGCGCGCGTCCCAGCTTCGCTGCCGGCCTCCGGGAGCTGCACGCCGGTGACGCCGCGATCATTCCACGCGATGCCGCACCGGCCGATAGCCGTGTCGAAGAGCGCAAAGTCTGAGCTGTTCATCGTTTAGTTTCTCGCGGTTCCGGCGTCGGTGGTGGCCGCACCCGGTCTATCGTGCGCGGCCCGGCGCCACTCGCGAATCTGTGCCGCGTGCTCGCGGCAGTGTCCGGGGCCGGTGCCTTCGAACAACTCGCGGGCGCCGCCACCCGACTCGAAGTGCTGATCAGGCACCGACCGTGCGGCGCCGACGAAATTCGTGTGCGACGCGTCGAGCTCCGCGATGACGTCGTCGGTCTTCACGCCCGTCTTCCGCAGGACGAACCGCGCATTCCACGCGTCGACGTCGTCGTACGTCCCGGCCGGGTACGGCGCTTCGCCCCCGGCGATGCGTCCGAGGGCCGGGGTCATGGCCTCGTGCCAACCCGAGATGTGGATCAGGATCTCGCGCACGCTCCAGCTTCCGAGCCAGACCTGGCGCATCTCCTCGTCGGTCAAGTCCTCGACCGCCCGCCGCAGCTCGGTGAACGCCTCGTCCGCCTCACGCAGCAGTCGCGCCTTGTCGCCCATCTGTCCCCTCCCGGCCGGAATGATGTTGTCTTCTGCGTGTGAGACCCCGGAGGGGGCCCGCTGTGAAATCGGTTGCCCGGGCTTGCAACGCGCTCCCGTGACCCAGGCCCGCCAGGCCCAGGATCCACGGGTTGAGGTATCATCCAGCCCGCTCTCATCTCGCGGATTCGATCAGGGGGCAAACGATGGATTTCGGACTGCAAGGCAAGCGCGCGCTCGTGACGGGGGGCAGCCTGGGGATCGGCAAGGCCATTGCCCTCGAGCTGGCCCGTGAAGGTGTCGACGTGGCGATCGTGGCTCGGTCGAAGGAGCAGCTGGAGACGACCGCTCGTGAGCTGGAGGCCAAGACGGCCCGGCGCGTCATTCCACTGGTGGCCGACGTGACCAGCAAGGAGCAGGTCGATCGCGCGGTCGCCCAGGCCGCGGAGCGGCTCGGCGGGCTCCATATTCTGGTCAACAGCGGCTCTCCGCCCGGCGGCTCGGCCGCCGCGACCGGTCCCATCGAGAGCGTCGTCGACGAGGACCTGCTGCACGACTTCAACGTGAAGTACGTGGGCGCGCTGCGCTGCGCGCGCGCGGCGATTCCGTACCTCAAGCAGCAGGGGTGGGGGCGCATCATCAACATCAGCGGCACCAACGCCCGCAACGCCGGCAACCTCAGCGGCGGCGCTCGTAACACCTCGCTCGTGCACCTCACGAAGACGCTCGCGGTTCAGCTGGGCCGCCATGGGATCACGGTGAACTGCATTCACCCCGGCACGACCCGGACCGAGCGTACGCCGCGCCTCCTGGCCGCCCGCGCCGCCGAGCTGGGTATCTCCGCCGACGAAGTCGAGAAGCGGGATTTCGCCCCGGACTCGCCCCGGGGCAACGCGATTTGCCGCATGGTCGATGCCTCGGAGATCGCGTATCTCACGGTCTTCCTCGCCTCCGACAGGGCCTGGGCCGTCTCCGGCGAGCTCGTGGTCGCGACCGGCGGGGCCGGGCGCTCCGTGTACTACTAGTCCGGGGCTAGGTGCGCGAGAGCGTGAGGGCGTCGAGCACGACGCCCGCGCGCGGGGCTTCGTCGAGGCGCCAGAGCGTCTGAAGCGCGGCGTTCGCGCGCTGGGCGCCGAGGCCGTCGCCGGCCAGGTCGCGGAACTTGGTCTCCACGTCGGCGTCAGTCATCGGATTGCGCGCGTGGCCCTTCGGGTACTCGGCTCGCTCCGTGAACCGCTGCCCCGATCGCGTCGTGACGTCGATCTGCGAGCGCAGCTCCTGCGGGAAGCGCCGCGTGAATTCGGGGCTCTCCGCGACGCGGATCTTGTTCATGAGCGGTCGCAGGCTCGGATCCAGGTACCGCTGCGGCTCGAAGCTGGCCGGCGTGATGCGGCCGTCCCTCAGCGCGACGGCCAGCATGTAGGGAAGACTGTGGTCGGCCGTTTCCCTGGTCCGCGGATCCCACTTGGCCGGCTCGCTCCCGATCTCGCTGTACGCCATCGCGTAGATCTGCACGTCGATGGCGTCGATCTCCTCGACCCGGACCTTGCCCCGCAGCGTTAGCGCCATCGCGAGCGGCGCCTGGGCGTGGTACTCGGCGGCGAAGAACTTGAAGTTCGTCCGCTCGACGGCGAAGGGCTGGCCGCCGCCGCCGAGCCCGCCGATCTCGAAGGGCCCGGTCACCTGCTCGCGGAGACCGTGCCGACCCTCGAAGGCCGCGGTCGGCCCGGTCATGCCCTCCCTGGCCAGCTGCGCCGCGAAGAGCCCCGCCTTCGCGGCCGTCGCGGTGGCGCAGCCTTTCCACATGGCCAGCTCGCCGGCGCGCGTTTGACGCGTGGCCACGCTCGCCGTCACCGCGATGGCGATCGCGTCGGCCACCTGGGCGGCGGAAAGCCCGAGCAGGAGGCCGGCGGCCGCGGCCGAGGCGGGCGCCACGAACACGCTCTGATCCCAGCCGCGTTCGCGCAGGGCCACCTGATCGGCCAGCGCGCCGAATACCTCGTAGCCGATGACGGTCGCCAGCAGAAGGTCCTGGCCCGACGCGCCGGCGACCTCCGCCGCCGCCAGGAGTGCTCCCAGCATGTCGCTGGGATGGCCGGAGCCGCGCGCGATGTACGTGTCGTTGGCGTCGAGAAAGCGGATCATCACGGAGTTGGCGAAGGCGGCGGCCTCGGGCGTCGTCGTGCGGCCCTCGCCGAGAAGCCGCGCCGAGGGGGAGCCCTGCCACGCCGGCGCGACCCGGCGCGCGATGGCGGCGGGCTCGCTCCCGTAGCCTCCGATGGCGCAGCCGAGCGAGTCGATGAGGTGGCCCTTCGCCGCCTGGACCGTCGACGCGCTCAGGTCGGCGTAGCGAAGCGAGGTCGCGTAGCGCGCCAGCGTCTCGGTCGTCCGGTCCATCGCGTCAGGGAACCAGGATCAGCTTGCCCGTCGACTGCCGCGATTCGAGGTAGCGATGAGCCTCTGCCGCCTGCGCCAGCGGGAACCTCCTGGCGACGTGCAGCTTGAGGCGTCCCTCGCGCAGCAGCGCGAAGCACCGATCGGCGCTCTCGCGTGTCTTGTCGGGGAAGCCGCGGGTCAGCGTCGGCAGCGAGAAGGCGCTGACCTTCTGCGACTTCGGGGAAAGCACCGAGAGGTTGACCGGATCCGGCGCCCCGCCGGCCCGACCGTACAGGACGAGGTGCCCGAACGGGGCGAGACAGCGCAGCCCCTCCTCGAAGGTCGGCTTGCCGACCGCGTCGAGGATGAGATCGACGCCCCGATCGCCGGTCAGCCGCAGCACTTCGTCCGCGAACTTGTCCTTCACGTAGTTGATGACCGCGTCGGCGCCGGCCTCTTTCGCGAGACCGAGCTTGGCGTCACTCGAGACGGTTCCGAAGACCCGAGCGCCGGCGGCCCTGGCGAGCTGGACGGCGGAAAGCCCGACGCCGCCCGCGGCGGAGTGAACGAGGACGCTTCGGCCCGGTCCCGTGGTGTCGACCGTGTGCAGCAGATGGTACGCGGTCAACACCTGGATCAGGAACGCGGCGCCGTCGACGAAGCTCACGGAGTCGGGGAGCGGGATGACCATGAAGGCCGGCGACACGCAGTACTCCGCGTACGCGCGGCTGGTGAAGGCGGCGACACGCATCCCCGGACGAACGTTCGTCACCCCTTCGCCGACCGCCTCCACCACGCCCGCCACTTCCATTCCGGGGATGTCGGGCAGCTTGGGCTTTACCGTGTAGATCCCCTGGCGGAAGCGCGTGTCGGCGAAGTTCACGCCGATCGCGTGGTTCTTGATCAGCACGGAGCCAGGACGCGCGGCCGGCTGCGGAGCGTCCGCCAGCGTCAGGACCTCGGGGCCACCCGTTTCGGCGAAGACGATCGCTTTCATCTTGCTCCTCCTTGGCCGGCCCGACTCTGCATGCACCCACCGCCTCGCGCAAGGGGGAAATTGTGTATAAGAGCCTCGGAGGGCGTTCATGATCATACGGACCGCCACGACGCGCTTCACGGCTGCGGCGATCGTTCTCGGGGCGATCGTCGGATGCGCCTCGGCGCCGATCAGGGGGCGCCTGAGCATTCCGGGCCAGGAGCCGGTTCCCGCCGTCCTGACCTATCGATCGAGCCTGTTCGGCGGGAGCGGCAAGCTCTGGACGACCTTGCCGGCCGGGGAGACCTTCAACGGCAAGTACGTGCTCTCGGGGCGCGATGCGCCCGCGACCGGCACCCTGAGCGGAGATCGGGGGAGCGTCATGGTCTGCCGATTCGCGCTGAACGAGCCGGGCGTCGGTCCCGACAAGGGCGGCACGGTCCGGTGCGAGATCTCGACCGGCGGGGTGTTCGACGCCAGCTTCTGAGGGCGCGCCCGGCCGCCCGGCGCCGCTCGGCTCACGACCAAGGTCCATACCGCATCCACCTTCCGCCCGGGTGCTCCGTGTCTGAGGGAACAATAGGAGACGAGTTTCCCTTGACTTGCCACTCGAGTCGTCGTCTCTTCGCGACAACCGGAGCGATCCTTCGACCGGAGGAGGTCGGCCATGAGCGGATCGATCGTCAACCTGATCATTCAGCTGGTGGCGGGCGCCGCGGGCGGCAATCTTGCGGGCAGCCTGTTGAAGCAGTACAACCTCGGGACTCTGGGCAACTCGATCGCCGGCATCGTGGGCGGGGGCCTCGGCGGCCAGCTGCTCGGGATGCTCATCGGGAGCGGGGCGTCCGGCGGCGGGATGGATCTTGGCTCCCTCGTCGCGCAGGTGGCGGGCGGCGGCGTGGGCGGCGGCATCCTGATGGTGATCGTCAGCATCGTCCGCCAGGCGCTGGGCGGCGGGCAGGCCGCGCGGTCCTGACGCTCTGACCGACCGATGCGGCCGGGCAGCGCCGCCATCCGCCCGGCCGCGTCGTCACGGTCGCTCGCGAGCGCCTCGCCTTGACCGAGTCGGGCGGGGGCGCTAATGTCGGCTCACCATTTCGGTGTGAGAGGGGCGACATCATGAGCGACCGGATCGACCCGTTCGCCTCCGCCGTCGACATGCTGGCGGCGCTTCGCGCGCGCCGGCTGTCCGCCGTCGAGCTGCTCGAGATGCACCAGAGCCGCATCGCGCGCCACAATCCCGAGCTGAACGCCATCGTCGAGCCCGACTTCGAGCGCGCGCGCCGCGACGCGGAGGCGGCCGACGCGCAGCGGGCGCGCGGCGAGGATGCGCCGCTGCGCGGGCTGCCGATGACCCTCAAGGAATCGATCAACGTCCGCGGCCTGCGCACCACCGCCGGAATGACGATGTGGAAGGACTTCCGCTCGGAGCACGATGCGCCGGTCACGCAGCGCGTGAAGGGCGCGGGCGCGGTCGTGATGGCGAAGACGAACGTGCCGCAGATGCTCGCGGACTGGCAGTCGAACAACCCGGTCTACGGCCGGTCGAACAATCCGTGGGATCTCGCGCGGACGCCGGGCGGCTCGACCGGGGGCGGCGCGGCCGCGCTGGCGGCCGGGCTCACGCCGCTCGAATTCGGCAGCGACATCGGCGGCTCCATTCGCGTGCCGGCGGCCTTCTGCGGTGTCTACGGCCATCGGCCGAGCGAGACGGCGATGCCGCGGAGCGGGCAATTTCCGATGCCGCCGATGCCGAACGCCGCCGTCGTCATGGGCGTGCAGGGGCCGCTGGCGCGCTCGGCCGCCGATCTCGAGCTGGCGCTGGACGTCGCGGCCGGGCCCGAGGCCGGCGAGGACGTCGCCTGGAAGCTCGCGATGCCGCCGGCGCGGCGCGAGCGCCTGCGCGATTTTCGGGTCGCGATCCTGCCGCCGGTCGACTGGGTCCCGGTCGACAGCGAGATCGCCGCGTCCCTCGAGGATCTCGCCGGCCGGCTCGGTCAGCTCGGCTGCGCGGTCAAGCGCGCTCAGCCCGAGGGCCTCGGCGATCATCGCCAGCACTATGAGCTCTACCTGACGCTGCTATCGGCGGTGACGTCGAGCCGTGTGCCGGCCGAGGAGCGGCGGGCCCGGCTCGAGGTGATGCGGACGCGCGACGACGAGTGGAGCCGCGCCTTCCAGCGCGGCATCGAGAGCGGCGCACCCGACTACGTCGCCTGGTTCGGCCGGCGCGAGCAATACCGCGCCGGCTGGCGCGCCTTCTTCCGAGAATGGGACGTGCTGCTGGCGCCGGCGTTCATCGTGCCGGCCTATCCGCACTGGGACAAGCCGTGGCCGAACACGCCCGAATCGATCCGGAAGACGCTCACCGTCAACGGCGCGCCCGTGCTGGAAGAGATCGGCCTGTTCTGCGCGTCGGTGGCGACGCTGGCGGGCCAGCCGGCCACGGCGTTCCCGGGCGGCCGCACGCGCGCCGGCTTGCCGATCGGCCTGCAGGCGATCGGGCCGTACCTCGAGGACCGCACGCCGATCCGGTTTGCGGGCCTCGTCGAGCGCGAGCTCGGCGGCTTCGTCCGTCCGCCCCGATACGAGAGGGACTGACCCGCAGCGCCCACGCGAGGGACCCATGAAGATCAGCGCGTTTCATCTGATGCCGTATCGCGAGCTGCCCGAGGATTTCGAGAAGCGCTACGAATCCGTCTGGGTGACCCCGCCGTGGTGGGAGCTGGCCGACGCTCGCCGCGTGGGCCAGTACTACAACTGGACCCTCGACGAGCTCACGTACGCGGCGAAGTGCGGCTTCGACGGCGTGTGCACCAACGAGCACCACCAGAACGCCTACGGGTTCATGCCGAGCCCGAACTTGATGGGCAGCGTCCTGGCCCGCGCGACGAACGGCACCGACGTCGCGATCGTCCAGATGGGCGCGACCCTGCCGACGTCCAATCCGCCGCTGCGCGTCGCCGAGGAGTACGCGATGCTCGACTGCATCAGCGGCGGACGGCTCGTGGCGGGCCTGCCGCTCGGGAGTCCGATGGACGTCAACCTCTGCTACGGAATCACGCCCATGGAGCATCGCGAACGGTATCGCGAGGCCTTCGCGCTTACCCTGAAGGCCTGGCAGGCGCGCGAGGTGTTCTCGTGGAACGGGCGATACTTTCAGCTGGCGACCGTCAACCTGTGGCCGAGGCCCATCCAGCAGCCACACCCGCCGGTCTGGGTTCCGGGGTCGGGCAGCATCAGCACGTTCGATTTCGCGGTGGAGCATGACGTCTGCTACTGCTTCCTGAGCTACTCGGGGGCCCGGTCGGCCAAGACGATGATGGACGCCTACTGGCGCGTGGTCGCGGAGAAGGGCCGCGACCTCAATCCGTACCGCGCGGGCTTCCTGCAGCTGGTCGTCGTGGCCGAGAGCGACGCGCGCGCGGAGGAAAAATTCGCGCGGCACGTGGAGTACTTCTACCACAAGTGCCTGCACGTTCCCGCCATGTGGTTCTCGCCGCCGGGCAACCAGGATTACCGGAGCCTCGTCGCCAGCATGGCCAATCCCGTGCGCCGGGCCGAGAACCCCAAGAATCTTCGGTACCGGGATTTCGTGGACAAGGGGTACGTCATCGCCGGCAGCCCCGCCACCGTCCGCGACCGCTTGAAGGAGGAAGTGATCAAGGGGCTGCACGTCGGGAACTTGATGGTGCTCCTGCAGATCGGCTCGATGCCGCACGAGCTCGCGCTGGAGAACATCGAGCTCTTCGGCCGCGAGGTGCTGCCGGGGCTGCGTCCCGTGTGGGACGACGAGGGCTGGGTGAATCACTGGTGGCCGGAGCGCCTGCGGCAGCGCGCCCAACCGTCGATGGCCGCGGCGGCCGGCGGCGCATGAGCGCCGCGGTCGGCACCTCGAGCGCGAGCGAGGTCCAGGAGCGCACGATCACGGTCTGGCAGGACCGTGTCCGCATCCGGGTGCTCTCGAAGGGGCGCGGGCCGTCGCTGGTCTTCTTCCACGGCCCCTGGGGCCTTACGTGGGATCCCTTCCTCGACGAGCTCGCGCAGCACTTCACGGTGCACGCGCCCGAGCACCCGGGCACGACGCCGGACGCTCACGACGACGTCTATCATCTCGACGGGCTCTGGGACCTCGTGCTCTGCTACGACGAGCTGATGACTGCGCTGGGGATCAAGAGCGCCGTCATGGTCGGCCACTCGTTCGGCGGCATGGTGGCCTGCGAGCTGGCGGCGGCCTACCCGGATCGCACGCGGCGCCAGGCGCTGATCGCCCCGCTCGGCTTCTGGCGCGATCCCGATCGCATCGTGAACTGGATGATGCTGGAGCCCGGCGAGCTTCGCCGCCACATCTTTCGCGATCCCGAATGCGATGCCGCGCGCCAGATGTTTCCGCGCTCGGACGGGCACGAGGCCGGGGCGGCGGCGGCCCGCGTCCGGATGGTATGGGCCATGGGCACGACCGGCAAATTCATCTGGCCCATTCCCGACAAGGGGCTGAAGAAGCGGATCCACCGTGTCGCGTCGCCCACACTGCTCGTGTGGGGCGGAGAGGACCGTCTGATCCCGCCGGTCTATGCCGAGGAGTTCGCCGGACGGCTTCGGGACGCTCGCGTCCAGATCGTGGGGGACGCCGGCCACGCGCCGCACCTCGAGCAGCCTGCGACGGTGGCGCGCGTCGTGCGGGAGTTCCTGAGTCAGTAGGGCGGAGCCGGGCCGGTCTGACCGGCCTTCACCTCAAGAGGGCGGGTACTGCCTCGCGCCCGCGCGGTACTTCTCGGGGACCGAGTCGATCCGATCCGTCCAGTGCACGACGCCCACCGTGTCGGTCCAGCGATAGAGCTGGCTCTGGCGTGGCGCCGCCGGGCCGCCCGGCGATGAGTCTCCCGGCGATGGCACGAAGGACGGCGGCTCACCCGCCGGCGGTGGGGGCGCGGCCGGAGGCGGCGGTGGGGGATTCGGGATCCACACCCACCGATACGGTGTCGCGACTCCATCGCCACGAAGCTCGTAGCGCCCGTGCGAGTACTGGATGACATTCTCAGGCGGCGCGGGCGCGACCGAGAGCGTTCCGCTGGGTGGCGCCGGGCTGTAGTAGGTCGCGGGCGGCGGGCTGTAGTACGTCGCCGTCGGCGGAGTGTAATAGGTCGGCGGCGGATCGTAGTACGTGGGCGGGGGGTAGTAGTACGGCGCCGCGTAGACGACGGCCGGCGCGACCGCGAAGGGGAAGAATGGCCGAACGAAGGGCCGGAAGAATGGACGGCCGACGAAGCCATTATGGTGGTTCGGGAACCGTTGATTCCCGAATGACTGCTGTCCCACAGCCGGGCGGCCACTGCCTGGACCCCGACCCATCGCCGCACCGTTCCCGCCGCCGCCGTTCGAGCGCTGAGCCAGGACGACTCCCGGCGTGACCAGCACTCCGACCAGAAGCAGGCTGGCGGCCACGACCGCCGAACGCGTCTTGCAGGCCATCGCTTATCCTTCGGCACGAAGTGTGCGCCTCGTGAGCCGGTACCGTCAAGTCCTGGTCGTCACGCGCGTGCGCGACGTCCCTCGCGCCCGAATTGGGCTTGCGTTCATCAGAGAGCGGGGCCAGAGTAGCGCCCTGATGGTCACGGGGTCGGGAGCTTTCTAACAGACCCAGAGGGTGTGCCGCGTCTCCTATGCTCGCCGATCGAAAATATCCGCTCAGCCTGGCCGCGTTCTTCGGCCTGTACGTCGTCGCCGGCAAGCTCGGCCTGTCGCTGGCGTTCGTTCACGCGAGCGCGTCGCCCGTCTGGCCTCCGACCGGCGTCGCGCTCGCGGCGCTCTTGACGCTCGGCTATCGTGTGTGGCCGGCGATCTTCGCGGGCGCGTTCGTCGTGAACGTCACGACGATGGGCTCGGTGGCGACATCGCTCGGGATCGCGTCGGGAAACACTCTGGAAGGACTGCTGGGCGCATATCTCGTCAATCGATACGCCAACGGCGCGCGGGCGTTCGACCACAGCCAGGACGTCTTCAAGTTTGCCGGCTTCGCGGCGCTGCTGAGCACCGTCGTCAGCGCGACCGTCGGCGTCGGCAGTCTGGTCCTCGGCGGGTATGCGGCGTGGGCCGACGTCGACGAGATCTGGTTCACCTGGTGGCTCGGCAACGCGAGCGGGGCCCTGACCTTCACGCCCCTCCTGGTTCTCTGGCTTCGCGACTGGCGGGGGGCCCCGTCTCGCGGACGCGTCCTCGAAGCCGCTGCCCTGTGGCTCACGACGACGCTCATCGGCCTGGCCGTGTTCGGCGAGGGCCTCACGCGCTTCGGTCTCATGACGCTACCGCTCACATTCCTGTGCACGCCGCCGCTCGTGTGGGCGGCGGTCCGCTTCCGCCAGCTCGAGGCGGCGATGCTCGTCACGGCCCTTTCCGGCATCGCGACCTGGGAGACGCTGCGCGGCTTCGGACCCTTCGCCAGCGCGACGGCGAACGAAGCGCTTCTGCTGCTGCAGCTCTTCATGGGCACGGTTTCCGTCATGGTCATCTCGGCCGGCGCGCTCGTGGAGGAGCGCCGGCGCGTGGAGCAGGAGCGCGAGGATCTGCTGATGCGCGCGCAGCTCGCGCGGGCGGAGGCGGAATCCGCCAACCGGGCCAAGGACGAGTTCCTGGCGATGCTGGGTCACGAGCTGCGCAACCCGCTGGCGGCGATCATCAGCGCGGTCAGCGTGCTCGATCGCCTCGGACAGCAGGACGACGTCGCGATGCGGGCGCGAGGTGCGATCCGCCATCAGATCACCCATCTGGGCCGGCTCGTCGACGACCTTCTCGACATCGCCCACGTCACCAGCGGCGACATCGTCCTGACGTGCGAGCCCTTGAACCTGGCGACCAGCGTCCAGCGCTCGGTGAGTAACCTGGCGAGCACGGGACGCCTCGAGCGACACGTCATCGACGTTCGCGCCGAGCCGGTCTGGGCGAACGCCGATCCGACGCGCCTGAACCAGATCGTCGCTAATCTATTAACGAACGCGATCAAGTACACCTCGCCCGGCGGGACGATTCGCATCCGCGTCGGCGGGGAAGAGGATCAGGCGATCGTCGGTGTCGCCGACACGGGAATCGGCATTCCGCCGAGCCTGCTCCGGCACATGTTCGACTTGCCCGTCCAGGGCGACAAGAGGCTCGATCGCGCGCAGGGCGGGCTCGGCGTCGGACTCACGCTCGTGCGCCGACTGGTGGAGCTGCACGGCGGGCGCGTCCAGGTGTTCAGCGAAGGACCCGGTCGAGGGAGCGAGTTCTTGATTCACCTGCCCCGGATCGAGCCCGCGAAGCCCGTCGACTCACAGTCCGTTCTCCGGGTGGTCGGCAAGGTCGCATCGGCTCGGTGAGACGCGGGCTTCCTGGCGGCCCTATCCCCAGGTCTCCGGGTTATTCACTTCTGTGGATAACAATGTTGATAACACTCGGATTCTATTCCCTAAATATCTAATAAACATACTGTCTCAGGAATGTTACAGAAGGCATGATTGCGGTCGTTGGCGGCACCCTCATCGACGGAACGGGTCGCCACCAGGCGGAGCCAGTGAACGTCGTGATCGACGGCGACCGGGTGGCCGGGGTCGGGCCGGCCGCGGCGATGCCGGTCCCACCCGGCGCGACGGTGATCGACGCCCGAGGCAGGTTCCTCACTCCCGGCCTCGTTGACATGCACGTACACGTCCACACGCCGGACAAGTGGCATCCCGAGCTGTTCCTCGCCGCCGGTGTCACCACGGTGCTCGATCTCGGTGGCCAGCTCCACGACGTCGCGGCGTACCGCCGGGTGATCGAATCGGGAGCCAGGCCGGGCCCGCGGATCCTCTTCACCGGACCGATGCTGGAGGAGGGCGATCCGTACCCGGGCTTCGCCGGGTTCTGCCGGCGGTTCGATGCGGAGCGAACGGAGGCCGAGGTCGACGCCCTCGCGGACGCGGGGGTGGATGGAATCAAGCTCTATGTCACGGTGCGCCCCGAGACGGCCCGTCGTGCCTGCGCGCGCGCGCACGCTCGCGGCCTTCCCGTCTTCATGCACCAGCACGCCACCTCCGGAGTCGAGGCGGCGCTCGCCGGTGTCGACTCGGTCGAGCATGTCAACGTCTTCGGACAGCTTGCCCCGGCGGGATTTCACCTGGCGGAGCCGGCGAAGCTGAGTCCGTTCGAATACGGGGGGTGGCTCTGGCGCTGGCTCGACGCTCTCGATCCGCGATCGGACACGGTACGCCGTCTCTACGACGGCCTGATCGAGGCCGGCACCGCGCTGGATCCGACGCTGGTCCTCTACGCCGCGCGCCCGGGCGCGATCGGCGACGACGTGGGGGACACGTCGATGGACGATCCGGAGCGCACGCGGCTCCTGCCGCGGCTGCCCGCGCCGGTGGCGAAGGAGCTCGTCGAGCGGTGGGCCGAGCGCCGGCGGGCGGCGCTGGACGCCTCCGAGAGGTCGAAGCATCGAATGCGCCGCGCGTGGGACAACATCCTCACCCTCGTCGGCGGATTTCAGCGGGCGGGCGGAATCGTGCTCGCGGGGACCGACTGTCCGAACGTCGCGATCGTCTCCGGCTTCTCACTGCACCGCGAGCTCGAGCTGCTCGTGCGAGCCGGGCTCTCGCCGATGGAGGCCATCGTGGCGGCGACGCGCCGTCCGGCTGAACGGCTGGGCAAGCAGGACGTCTTCGGGACCATCGCGCCTGGCCGCGCCGCCGATCTTCTGGTGCTCACCGCCGATCCGCTCGCGGACATCCGGAACATCAGGCGAATCGAGCGGGTGATGGCGCGCGGAGTCGTCTTCGAGCCGTGCACGCTCCTGGCCGGACGCGCGAGCTAAGAGGACGCCGCCGCCCGCTACCCCGTCGCCGCCTGGGCCGACGGCTCTTCAACGCTGACCCGGGTCCGCGGTCTCTTCGCGCCCGAGACAAGACGCGCCCAGTAGACGCAGGTCTGCGCGTGGGCGGCGACGACCGCGGTCAGATCGCTGCCGCACAGCGGGCACGAAAACAGCGCCGGGTCCGAGCGCGAGATCCAGCCGATGCGATAGGTGTCCTGGCACCGCTGGCACGGCACGGCATGCTGGCTACAGCAGAGGAACAGGATCGCCTTCGCGTCAGGATCCCCAAGATCGATCTGGCTCGAGGCACGGGGAATTGCGATCCATCGGTCGACGCGGAGCTCTGAGTCTGCGTCGAGGCGATGGCGCCGCTCGCCGTTCCTGCGCTCGGGTCGAAATGCGCCCGATCGCACCCGCCGGTCGTTGAACCGGCGGTCGACGACGACCTGCACGGCCGGATCTTCCCCGAAGACCTGAAGCAGCGACCGACCCGCGTGCTGGCCGGTTCTCGGAACCACAATGAGGAGGGAACGTTCGCTGTCTTGCATACCGGGTTCTCCTTGGTGAGGGTAAAGATTACTCCGGGGACCCCGGGAAAACAGCAAGAAGTATTGTCGGTCCGCTCGCCCCGCCCACGCGCGATGGATGGTCCCTGAGGGGGTGTGCTTCCGAGAAAGGTGCATCGCCGATGCCAGGCTTGTCACGTGCGCGGACCGGTTGTCACAATGACAGGCAGAAAGACGGGTCAAATCGCCGTAAGCCCCTGTTTGTTCGCGCTAAAGCCGCGTCATACCGACCGTCGCTCTGGCAGATGGGTTGCACTGAGACACGTATATGGTGAGGACCCGGCACACCGCATCAGGGGAGGCCTGCGCTCGATGGCCAAGGTGATGGTGGTGGACGACGCGTATTCGGAGCTCCAGGTGATGGAGACGATCCTCCGATCGGTGGGTCACGACGTGTTGACCTACCTCGACGGCGACCAGCTCGAGGAGAAGATCGTCAAGGAGCGCCCGGACGTCGTCCTGCTGGACATCGTGATGCCGAGGCGGAGCGGGTACGAGGTGCTCCGCAGCCTGCGCAAGGACGAGCGGATCCGTGAGACGCGAGTGGTCGTCGTCAGCTCGAAGAACCAGCAGAGCGATCGCGTCTGGGGCATGCGGCAGGGCGCGGACGAGTATCTGCCGAAGCCGTTCACGCCGGAGCAGCTCGTCACGATCGTCGGACGGTTCCTCAAATGACAACGAGCCTTCTCGACAGCTCTGCGGCGGTTCGGGCGTGCGTCTTCACGCTGGCCGGCGAGCCGTTCGCGATCGACGTCACCCAGGTGCGCGAAGTGGCCGTCTTCCAGGAGTGGACGACGGTGCCGCTGGCCTCTCCCCATCTCGTGGGCGTGGCGAACTTGCGCGGCGACGTCGTCCCGATCGCCGACGCGCGCGGCGTGCTGAAGCTGGCCGCGCGGCGGAGCGGACGCAAGCTCTGGACGCTGATCGTCGAGGCGGAGGGCTGCGAGGTCGCCCTGGTCATCGACGGGGAAGTCAGCCTCGAGGCGTTCGGTGGGATCACGAGCCTCGATGAGTCGAGTCCACAGCCGCACGCCGAGTGGGCGCTCGGGTTTCTGCCCGACGGCGAGCGGCTCGTTCCGTTGCTCGATCCGGCCAGACTTCTGCGCGCGCTCCGCGAGGGGCGCGACAAGGAGGGATGACGATGCAGCGGCGGGCAATACTGCAAATCCTGTCCGGGGCCGCAATCGGCGGCGTCCTCGGCCGGCGGACGGCATGGGCCCAGGCGCCGGCCAGAGGCGTTGTCGACCCGCGGGGCCCCGGGGCGCCCGGCGTGAACGCCAAGGACCTCAAGATCGGCATGAGCGCCGCCTTCCGGGGACCGTCCGCGGACTCGGCACCGAGCTCTACCGCGGCGCCCAGGTCTACTACACCGAGATCAACCAGCGCGGCGGCGTGCACGGCCGCACGATCTCGGTGGTGGCGCTCGACGACGGCAACGAGCCGACGCCCTGCATCAAGAACACGATCGAGCTCGTCGAGAAGGAGCAGGTGTTCTTCCTCTCCAACTACGTCGGTACTCCCACGCTCACCCGTGCGCTTCCGGTGATCAAGCGCTACGCCGATCGCCAGGTAATCCTCGTCGGCAACTTCACCGGTGCGCAGCTGCAGCGCGAGGAGCCGTACGTCGAGCAGGTTTTCAACATCCGGGCCTCGTACCGGCAGGAGATGCTGGCCCTGGTCGACCGCTTCTGGCAGACCGGCGCGCGAAAGTTCGGGGTCTACTACCAGATCGACGCCTACGGCCGCAGCGGGACCGACGGCGTGGCGCGAGGCCTCGCGCAGCGCGGAGCGACGATCGCGGCCGAGGCGACGTATGTGCGCAACTCCGCCAGGTTCGCCGCCGACGTGAGTCCGGCCGTTCAGGCGCTCCGCCAGGCCGGGGTCGACGTGGTCCTGTGCACCGGCTCCTATCAAGGCTGCGGCGCGTTCGTCCGGACCGCGCGGGATCGGGGCTGGACCGTGCCCATCTCGAACGTCTCGTTCGTCGGTTCCGAGGCGATGCTGAGCCTCTTGCTGAGCCACGGCAAGACCACCGGGCGCGACTACACGCGCGGGCTGATCAACTCCCAGGTGGTCCCGAGCTACGACGCCGTGGGCCTGCCGGCGGTCGTCGAGTACCGCACGCTGATGGACAAGCACAATCCACAGCTGCCGCCGGGACTGCGCGACCCCCAGCACGCGGCGGAGCAGCTCAGCTTCCGCAGCCTGGAGGGTTTCGTCAACGCCAAGGTCATCGTCGAGGCGCTGCGCCGAAGCGGCCCGAGCCCGACCCGCGCGGGCTTCCGGCAGGCGCTGGAATCGCTGAAGAACTTCGATCTCGGGATCGGCGCGCCGCTCACCTTCGGGCCGGAGCGCCACCAGGGGCTGGACAACGTGTATTTCACCAGTGTGGTGAACGGACGGTGGGCCCCCGTCTCTGACTGGGCGGCCGCGGTGAAAGTATGAAGAGGCAACGCAAGCTGAGACTCGGTCTGCTCTCGAAGCTCATCTTGTTTCTGGCCGTGACGCTGGTGCCGCTGGCGGCGATCACCTGGTGGATCTCCGTGCGGGCGCTCACCACGAACCTGACGGACGAGTTCACGTCCAAGGGCACCGCGATCGCGCGAAGCCTGGCCAGCTCCGCCGTCGACCGCATGCTCCACCGCGACGCGTCGACGGTGCAGGGGCTCGTCGACCAGCTCGGCGCCATCAACGGCGTGAAGTACGTCATGGTGTACGACCAGCAGAAGACGCTGGTCGCCCACACCTTCGCGCCCCTCGTCCCGCCCGGCATCGTCGATCGGAACCTGGTGCCGGGCGACGCGACCCAGCAGGTGAAGGAGATCGCGTACCCGGACCCGGTCACCGGAGCGACCCAGCAGATCATCGACATCGGAGTGCCGGTGCTCGCGGGCCAGCTGGGAACGGTCCGCGTGGGGATGGACCGCTCGATCATCGCGGCGGCGGCGGGCCGGTCGGGCCAGTACTTGCTCCTCGTGTTCGTCGGCATCGCGATGCTGGCGGTGCTGGCCGGCGTGCTCTTCGCCCATCACATCACGAAGCCGGTGACCCAGGTCGTCCGGGCGGCCGAGCGCGTGGGTCAGGGCGATCTCACGCGGCTGGTCACCGTGTCGTCGCGCGACGAGATCGGACAGCTCGCGACCACTTTCAACGACACCATCGTGCGCCTGCGCTCGCAGGTCCAGACCGAATCCGAGCGCGACGAGGAGCGGCATAAGCGCGAGGATCTCCAGCGCAACATCATGCGGTTTCTCGACACCGCCACCGAGATCGCGCGGGGCGACCTCACCCGTCGCGGCCAGGTCACCTCGGACGTCCTCGGCGGCGTCGTCGACGCGATCAACGTGATGGTCGAGGAGCTGGCGACCCTGATCGAGGGCGTGCGCGAGGCGGCGCATCAAGTCCTCACGAGCTCGACCGAGATGATGGGCACCATGGAAGCGACCGCCGGCGGCGCCCAGACGCAGTCGCGAGAGGCGGTGGCGGTGAGCGACACGATGGAAGCGCTCACGCGCTCGATGCGCCAGGTGGCGGAGAACGCCGAGCAGTCGGCCGCCTCGGCCGACCTCGCCCTGGAGTCGGCGGAGAAGGGCGAGCACGCGGTGCGCGCGAGCCTCTCCGGCATGCAGCGCATCCGCGGCGAGGTGCAGGGAATCTCGAAGAGGGTCAAGAGCCTCGCCGACCGCTCCCTCGAGATCTCCGAGATCGTCAACACCATCGAGGACATCTCGTCGCAAACCAACCTCCTCGCGCTCAACGCGGCGATCGAGGCCGCCGGCGCCGGCGAGGCGGGGCTACGCTTCGCGGTCGTGGCCGAAGAGGTCCGCAAGCTCGCCGAGCGCTCCGGCAAGGCCGCCAAGGACATCGTCGTGCTCATCAAGGGGGTTCAGACGGAAACGCAGCAGGCGGTGGTGGCCATGGAGGAGGGCACCCGGGAGGTCGAGGCGGGCTACCGGGTCACGGTCGAGGCCGGCGAGCGCTTGCACCAGATCGGCGAGATCTCGCAGAAGGCGGCGGCGCTGGCCCGTGACATCTCACAGTCGGCCCAGGAGCAGGTGCGCGACGTCGAGGGCGGCGCGGTCGCCGTCCAGTCCATCGCGGGCGTGGCGGTCGAGACCGAGAAGGCGGCGCTCGAGACGAGGAAGACGATGGACCAGGTGGTTCGCGTCGCCCAGGCCCTCACGTCGAGCCTCGCGCGGTTCAAGCTGGCTACCTGACGCGTCATCGAGGGGAGAGATCGTGGCGGACGGCGACCGGCAGTTCCTGCTGAGCGTGTTCTTGATGGAGGCGTGGGATACCCTCGCCGCCGTCGAGGACGGCCTCACCGCGCTGGGACACGCGCCCCGCGAGGAGGCGACGCTCGAGAGCCTCGCGGTCGTGACCCACCGGCTGCGCGGCTCGGCGGCGCTCAGCGGGTTTCCGCAGGTATCGGCCCTCGCCACCGCGATGGAGGAAACGGTCGAGCGGGTGGCGGCGGCGCCGGTCGACGACCGGCGCGCGCTCGCGGTGCTGTCCGACATGGTGCTCGCCCTGAAGACCGCGCTGGACGTGATCGGCGCGACCGGCGCCGAGGACGGGGAGGCGATCGCCGAGGCGCTCGATCGCATCGTTCCGGCGGCACCGCCCGAGCCCGGGACGGAGACGGCGCGGCGCCTCGAGGAGCTGGACCGGTTCTTCGCCAGCCAGCCGGACGTGCTCGAGTATTTCGTTCCGGAGGCCGTCGAGCATCTCGAGTCGATGGCCCAGTCGCTGGTCGCGCTGGAGGGTGAAGGCGTCACCGCCGACGAGATCGCGAGCCTGTTCCGAGCGGTCCACACGCTCAAGGGCGCCGCCTACACCGTCGGGTGCGAGCTGGTCGGAGACCTCGCCCACCGTATCGAGGACATGCTGGGCGCGATTCGCGAGAATCAGCGCTCCCTCGACCGCGGCGCGATCGAGACGGTGTTCGCCGGGCTCGATGCCCTTCGGCTCCTCGTGCGCAGCGGAGAAGGTGTCACCGACGGGCGGGCCGTCGCCTACGAGCGGGCCCTGGCGATGCTCGCCGCCCCGCCGACGCTCGAGTCGCCGATGACCGGCGAGCCGAGCGAGGCGATGACGGCGCCCGCGCTGGCGACGGCGGACGCGCCGAGACGGGCTGAGACGGTCAGCGCCGAGCCGGCGCCATCGCACGAGCCGATGGTCACGGCGCGCGCGTCCGCCCCGACCCGTGCGGCTCGTGAGGCGGTCGCCCGGCGCGGCCGTCCGAGCATCCGGGTGAGCCTCGACCGTCTCGACGCACTCATGAATCTCGTCGGCGAGCTGGTCGTCACCCGGAGCCGTCTCGAGCGCCACCTGACGCAGCTCGAGCAGGCCGGCGAGCTCCTGTCGTTCACACAATCACGCATGACCCAGACCGTCGCCGAGTTCGAGTCCAAGTACGCGCACCGTCCGTTGCCGGACGTCGAACCGGGCCCGCCGAGCCGGCCCTCGATTTCGGAGGTGACGCTGGGGGAGGTCTTCGAGGAGCTCGAGTTCGATCGCTACGACGACTTCAATCTTCTGGCCCGCCGGGTCGGGGAGATCTCGAGCGATCTCACGGAGATTCAAAGCCAGCTCAGCGGCCTGGTCCGCGTCGTTCGCGAGGACGCCGGCGGCGTCCAGCGCCTCAGCGGAGAGCTGCGCGGTCAGATCACGCGCGCGCGCATGGTGCCCGTCGGCCGGCTTTTCGCGCCGTTCGTGCGCATGGTGCGCGAGGCGTCGCGCGCGTCCGGCAAGGCCGTGAGCCTCGAGATCAGAGGCGAGACGGTCGAGATGGACACCACGATCGTGGAGCTGATGGCCGACCCGCTGGTTCACCTGGTTCGGAACGCCATTGCCCACGGTATCGAGGGGGAGGAAACCCGGCGCCGGCTCGGCAAGCCGCCTCACGGCACCCTGCATCTGGGAGCGGCGCACAAGGGCGGGTCGATCTACATCGAGGTCGCGGACGACGGCCGAGGCATCGACCTCGAGGCGGTCAGCGAGGCGGCGCGCCGCGCCGGCTTCGTGACGGCGGAGACGATCGCGCGGCTCGGCGAGCGCGACATCGTGGATCTGATCTTCCTGCCCGGCCTCACCACCGCGACCTCGGTGACGACCGCGGCCGGGCGCGGGGTCGGCATGGACGTCGTGCGCACGAACGTCGGCCGCCTCGGGGGCGAGATCGAGGTGCAGACCCAGGCGGGCCGGGGTACGCGCTTCCGGATCAGGCTGCCCCTGACGGTCGCCATCTCCGATGCGCTCGTGGTCCGGGTGGGCGCGGAGACGCTCGCCGTTCCGGTGCCGGCGATCAAGGCGGCCATGCAGATCCGCGCGGAGGAGATCCGGTCCTTCGACGGTGCGGAGTCGGTCGAGATCGACGGCGAGACGGTCAACCTCGTCCGTCTCGGTCGCCTGCTGCGCATCCCGAGCGACGACGACACCGGACCGCTGTCGATCGTCACGCTCCGGACCGGACGCAAGACGCTCGCGGTGGCGGTCGACGAGTTCCTCCTGAAAGAGGAAATCGTCATCAAGAGCCTCGGCGGCTTCCTGCAGGGGATCGGGCCGTTCTCGGGCGCCACCGTCACCGGAGAAGGGCGCGTCGTTCTGCTGCTCGATGCCCTGAAGCTCCTCGAGATGAGCCTCGCCGCGCCGGCGCTTCAGGCGCTCGACGAAGAGTCGCCGCGCGTCACGAGCGCGCCACCGGCCGCCGACGGCCAGCGCCGGGTGCTGCTCGTGGACGACTCGGTCAGCGTGCGGAAGTTCGTCGGCGGCATGCTCGAGCGCGCGGGCTTCCGCGTCGTCGCCGCCCGGGACGGCGCCGAGGCTCTGCAGCAGCTCGCCGAAAGCCCGGTGGACGTCGTCGTCACCGATCTGGAGATGCCGCGACTGAACGGCTACGAGCTGATTCGCGATCTCAACCGGGAGCCGACCACGTGCGGCTTGCCCGTCGTGGTGCTGACCACCCGGGCCGGGGCCAAGCACGTGAATCTCGCGCGCGAGCTGGGCGTCGAGCACTACGTCGCCAAGCCGGTCGACGAGGCGAGCTTCGTTCAGCTCATCGAGTCGCTGACCGTCGCGGCGTCGGCCCGCGGAGAGGCCTGAGCACCATGTCCCGCGTGCTGCTCGTCGATCCGGATCGCGCCGGCCTCGCGGCTCTCGAGGCGGCGCTGAACGCGGCCGGCTTCCGGGACGTCTCCACCGCCACCAGCGCGTCGTTCGCGCTGACGATGCTCGAGCGTAATCGGCCCGACCTCATGGTGAGCCGCGTGGGTGTCCCGGACATCGACGGCTACGAGCTGTGCGCGATCGTCCGCAAGGATCCCTCGATGACGGGCGTGCTGTTTCTCCTGCTCGCGAGCCCGGGGGACGAGACGCCGGAGGCGATGCTCGAGGAGAAGCCGGATCAGACCCTGGCCGGCGACCTTCCCCTCAGCGCGATCGTCGCCGAGGTTCGCGGTCTCCTCGGAGCCCGCCGGCGGATCGCCCCGGAGCCACCCGCCGCTCCCGTCGAGGTGACTCCGGGGCTGAACGGCTCGCTCGGGGTCATGGACCTTCCGGAGATCGCCAAGGCGGTCGCGCTCGGGGGCAAGACCGGCGAGCTGCTCGTCACGCTCCCCTCGGGGCGGGGCGTCATCGTCTTCGACCACGGCCGGCTCGTGCACGCCGAGTTCTTCGGGCTCATCGGCGAGACGGCGTTCGCGGCGCTCATGGTGGCGGCGCACGGGGCGGCGCTAGGCGAAGCGCACGGGAACTTCGTCTTCCACCAGCTCGAGAACGGCGCGGCCAACGGGACGAAGACGATTCACTGCGACCTCAAGCAGCTCCTGCTCAGCGCCGCGGCCGAGATCGACGAGGGCCGCCCGGGCGCGGCCACAGCACCACTCTCCTAGGAGAACAGCTGATGCCTAAGGTCCTCGTGGTGGATGACAGCCTGAGCGTCCGGAAGGTGGTCGAGAAGGCGCTCGAGGGTCGCGGGCTGGAGGTGCTCTCGGCGGCGTCCGGCTCCGAAGCGATCGAGGTGCTCGAGCGCGATCGTCCCGACGTGGTGATCTGCGACGTCATTCTCCCGGACAAGGACGGCTATCAGATCTGCCAGTACGTCCGGTCCCATGCGGCCATCGGCACGACGCCCGTGCTGCTCATCTCGGGAATCGACAACGGAACGGTGCAGGCCCGAGCCGCTGAAGTCCGCTCCGATGAGGTGCTGTTCAAGCCGTTCGGCGTGGACGACCTGCTCCGCAAGATCGACCGGCTCCTCAGCCGTCGCGCCAATGGCTCGGCGTCTCGAGAAAACGGCGCGACGCCTCCCGAGCGCGATCGCGCGGCGCCGCCGGCTTCGCCCGCGCCCGCTTCACCGGTGGTCCCGGCCGCGCCGCCGGCCGCCACACAGGCGCCCGAGCCGCCCGGGGGAATCAAGCAGCATCTCGCGGGTCTCGCGGCCACGCCCGGCGTTCGCTTCGTCGTTCTGACCGATCGGGAAGGTTTCCTCATCGAGACCGCGGGCGATCTTTCGCCGGATACGGACGAGGTGGCGGGCGCTCTCGCGTCCTGTCTCGCCGAAGCCTCCGATGGCATCGGTCGCGAGCTGGGTCAGGGGCAGCTCCTGGGGACAATTCTGGAATATGAGGCGGGTACGCTCCTGCTGCAGGCGGTCGGATCGGCGGCGCTGCTGGCCGTCCTGGTCGACGAGCCGGGCGCGCTCGGAAAGATTCGCTACTACGTGAGGAAGGTCGTCCCCGAGCTGGCGCGGGTTCTGTGATGTCCTTCCTCCGCGCCTCGAGGGCGAAGCTGGTGTGGGCCCTCGAGCTGGCGCTCGGTCTCGAGCTCTATGCCTGCGCGGTGCTGGCCCTCCACGCGCGCGGCCTCCGGGCCACGCCGGTGCTCGCGTCGGCGGGGCTCGTCATTCCGGCGCTGGTGATCCCTCCCGTGTTCTACGTGCTCGTCGGTCTCGTCAGCGTGCGTCCACTCTCGGCCTGGCGAGTGAGCATCGCGACGGGCGCGATGTGCGGGGTGCACGCGGTGCTCGTCATGGCGACGGGCGCGCTCTTCGTGATCCCGGACCTCGTCGACTACGGGGCCGCCGTTGCCTTTTCGCTCTGGGGCTCGCCCGCCGTCACGATGCTTCAGCTCACGGCGGCGCCTCTGGTCCTGGCGCGCCTTCGGCCCCTGATCGCGGCGCCACGGCCCGGCGCGCGCGGAGCGGTTGCGCGCCGTGTCGAAGCGCCGGGAACGGGTTCGGCGTCGACGGCGGTGCGCGAGCCCGTCGGCCCGACGCCCGCACCATCGCGGGAGAGTCCCGCGGCGGTACCGCGCCCGACGGCCGTGACGCCGCGGGTCATCGCGCCGGCGGCCGCGCCGCCGCCAACGACGGCTCCTCCGGCAATGTCCTCCCGACCGGCTTCGGTCGTGCGAGAGCCGACGGCGCCGGCCGCGTCGACACCAGCTGCGCAGGCGCCGATCGTGGTCTCGCCGGAGGCGACTCCGTTTACGATCAGCGTCCCGGTCGTTCGAGCCGACGCGACCCCGCGCCCAGTGGAGCGGCCCGACCGCCGGGCTGCGGTCGGGTCAGCAGAGCCGATGGTCCGCGTGGCGTTCAGCCGGATCGCGGATCAGTTGCCCGTCGAGATGTTCGCCCGTGGTCGGAAGGGCTTGAGCGACACGCTCCGGCCCGGCGTCTCGCTCCTCGTTCCGCGACGTCTCGTCCTGCCGCACCTCGCGGAGGGCGTCGCGCCGGTGAAGTGGGAGGTCGTGGCCGATCAGTTTCCGCGCGACGAGCTGGTGCTCACGCACGCGGAGATCGAAAAGCGGCTGCCGGACGGATCGCTGCTGCTCCCACTCGACGAGGTCGTGCCGCAAATTCCGGCCGAGCTGCTCGCGCGCTCGGCGCCGGCCACCGCCGTCTCCCGGACCGAAGAGCTCCCGACACCCGTCCAGCTTCGCGTCCCGTCCCCGCCGGTAGCCGCTGCCGTCGAGGTTGACGAAGTGCCGAGGCTCGACGTGCAGGAGCTGGCGGCGCTGATCCTCGAAGCGCAGAAGCCCGAAGCGGCAGAGCTTGAAGCGGCAGAGCCCGAAGTGGCGGAGCCCGACGAAGCCGAGCCGGAAGCGGCGGAGCCTGAAGTGGCGGAGCAAGAAGCAGCGGAGATCGAGGTCGCGGACGTCGCAGAAGCGGAGACCGAACCAGCAGCGGCCGCGCCGGCAAAGCCTCAGCCGACACAACCCGAAGCGCCGCGGCCCGCGGCGGTCGTGCTGCGAGCGCCCGAACCGCCGTTGATGCCGGAGCCGCGACATTCCAGGGAAGCGAACGGGATCGCGGTGGACCCCGGTCGCACCGATGAGGCGCGCCGTATCGCGACGCTCCTGGCCCCGGTGATGAACGGGCTCGAAATCGGCGAGCGTGACGGCGCCGGGACGCCACTCGTCACCGCGATTGCGCCCAGCCTGCCCGGCGACGCCGTCATCGAGGCCGCGCTCCGGGTCGTGCCGTGGCTCTCCGATCCGCGCCTGCCGGAGCCCGTGAGCCAGGCCACGCTGGCCGCGACCGAGGCGACGATCGTGCTGACCCCGTTCGGGTCGCCGGGTGGCGACGCGCTCCTCGTGGCCGCCGTCGCCTCTCGCGCGTCGCTCGCGAGGCTCGAGCGGCTCTCGAGGAGCGCGGCCGGCGAGCCGCCGTCCGCAGCCCGGAACGCGACGCGGTTTCCCGAGGGCTCCGATCCGGCGCACGAGCTCCGCGCTGCCGCCGTGCCGCCGTCGATGCGCGAGCTGGCCGCCTCCCTCACGGCGGTCGGCCCGGTCGCCCCGGCCGTGCTGCGCGATGCGGCCGGCGCGTTCCGGGTCTGCCTGTTCGGGCCGGGGGCGCTCGAGCCCGCACCGCTGGCCCAGCTGGCTCGAGGCCTGCTCGGCGCGCTCGAGGGGACGAAGATCGGCCCGGTGACGTCGGTGATCTTGCGGCTGGGGGCGTATCGCCTCGTCGTGAGGGCTCTCGATTCGTCAGCCGGTCAGACGACGCTCCTCGTCGTCGTCGGCTCCACGGCGCGGCCGGGGCTGGCGCGAATCGAGCTGGAGCGAGCCGTGAAGGCCATCGGGCGGGGCTGACGTGCGTCTCGTGCGGGCCGCGGGCGACGATCGACGGAGCCACGAGCAACGGCTCTGGATGGCGCTAGCGCTCCTGGCCGGCCTCGCCGGCGTGGGAATCCTCGTCGTCGTGGAGACGCCGGGCGCACGGCCCCTGTGGCTCGGTGCCGGTCTGGTCGCCGTGCTGACCGCGCTCAAGCTCGGCGGGCCCACCACGCGACGCTTGCGAAGCGTCCGCAAGGGGCGGCTCGGGGAGCGCCTCGTCGTCGATCTACTACGCGGCCTGCCGGACGACTACTGGCTCGTCAACGACGTGACCCTTGGTCTGGCGCGCGGCAGCGTCGACCACGTGCTCATCGGGCCGTGCGGGGTGGTGGTCATCGAGACGAAGCGGGTGGCCGGGAACATCCGATGCCGGGACGACGAGTGGTCGATCAACGGGGATCGGCGAACGAACGTCAGCGGGCACGTGAACTCGGGAGCGTGCGCCGTGCGGTACTTCCTGGCCGAACGGCACCCCGAGCTGGTGTTCACGGCCCTCCGGTGGGTGGAGTCCATCGTCGTCTTCACGCACCCGCTCTCCCGCCTCGAGGCGAACACCGGGCAGACGATCGTCGTCCGCTATTCGCAGCTCTTCCAGGCGGTGCTCGAGCTCGCCAAGAAGCAGCGGATGGAGCCGGCGATCGGGGAGCAGCTGGCCCACACGCTGGTCGCCTCGCAGACGCGCGGCGCCGCCGACGCGGGGCGCGGGCTCCTCACAGCCGCGTCTTGATCCGCTCGACCGCTTCTTCGGTCTGCGCGCGCGAGCCGAACGCGGTGAGACGAAAGTAGCCCTCGCCGCTCGGGCCGAACCCCCCACCCGGGGAGCCGACGACGTGCGCCGTCCCTAGGACCCGATCGAAGAAATCCCACGACGAAACGGAGGGCGGGGTGCGGACCCAGATGTACGGCGCGTTGCGCGCGCCGTAGACCGTGAAGCCGGCGGCCGCGAGCCCCGCGCTGATGATGCGCGCGTTCGCCATGTACGAATCGACCAGTGCCTGGACCTGCTTCTTGCCCTCGGGCGTGTAGACGGCGGCGGCCGCGCGCTGGATGACGTACGGCAGACCGTTGGACTTGATCGCCGTGCGGCGCGCCCAGAGCGCGTTGAGGCTCATGGTCGTGCCGTCGGGGGCGCGCCCGCGCATCTCCTTGGGGACGACCGTGTAGGCCAGGCGCATCCCGGTGAAGCCGGCGTTCTTGGAGAAGCTCCGGCACTCGATCGCCACCTCACGCGCACCGTCGATCTCGTAGATCGAGTGCGGCACGTCCGGATCCGCGATGTAGGCCTCGTAGGCGGCGTCGTACAGGATGACCGCTTCCTCGGCGCGCGCGTAGGCGACCCAGCGGGCCAGCGCCTCGCGCGTGACCACGGCGCCGGTGGGGTTGTTCGGGTAGCAGAGGTAGATCAGGTCGACGTGCCGGTCGGGCAGCGCCGGCTGGAAGCTGTTCTCGGCGGTGCACGGAAGGTAAGTGATGCCCGCGTAGCGACCGCCGGCGTCGGCGCGGCCCGTTCGCCCGGCCACCACGTTGCTGTCGGCGTACACGGGATAGACCGGGTCCATCACCGCGACCACGCAGTCCGGGGCGAAGATCTCCTGGAGGTTCGCGCTGTCGCTCTTGCCGCCGTCGCTCACGAACACCTCGTCGACGGCGACCTGGACGCCGCGCGATCCGAAGTCGTGCGTGGCGATGTCCGCGCGCAGGAATTCGTAGCCGACGTACGGGCCGTAGCCCTTGAAGGTCTCGCGGCGGGCCAGCTCGTCGGTGGCCTCGTGCATGGCGCGGACGACGGCGGGCGGCAGCGGCTGGGTCACGTCGCCGACCCCGAGATCGATCAGGCGGACGTCGGGATGGGCGTCGGTAAACACCTTCGTCCGGCGCCGAATCTCGGCGAACAGATAGTTCTGGTTGAGGTTCAGATATGCCGCGTTGAAGCGTGGCACGACGTCAGGACGCGGGGCTCGCGGCCAGCGGCGGCGAGTCGGCCCGCGCGTAGCTGACGGTGAGCATCTCCCAGAGGTGGCCGTCCGCGTCCTGCCAGTAAACGTTCTTGCCGCCGAGCCGCCGGTTGACCTGCATGTCGTCGTCGCCGCGCGGCCGGCTCCGGTACGTGAGCCCCGCCCGCTGGATGCGCGCGAAGATCGCGTCGAAGTCGGTGTCGCTGACGCGGAAGCAGAGGTGATAGCGCTCGAACTGCTCGCGATCGGCGAAGTCGAAGGTCAGGGAATCGTTCACGTAGACCGGCGTGAACTCTCCCCGGCTCTCCTCCCACGGCACGGCCAGAAGATCGGCGAGGAGCTTCGCCGATTCACGCCGACGGCGCGACGGAACAATGACGTGATCGAGCTGGATATTCATCACGCACCTCCACCGATGTCGGAACGTTAGGGCTTCTTCAGGCGCATGTCTTCCCAGGGCGACGTGAAATAGAGCTGCGGGCTGAGGCCGACCCCCGGCTCTTCGACCCGCGGGCCGATCCCGTGCAGGGTGGCCGGCTCGAAGATCCCCCCGTACATGACACGCTCGTACATCAGATGCTGAATCTGGTGCAGGAGCGCCTCACGCTTCTTGCGGTCCCGCTCGTGCGCTTGCTGCCGGAACAGCTCGTCGATGTCCGGGTAGCCGCCGGTGGCGTAGGGCGCGGTGCTGATGACGAAGTTCTCGATCCGGGAGGCCGCGTTGCCCGGCGCCGCGGTCACCGTGACGAACACGCCCTGCCGGGTCTTCGTCCGCCACGCCTCCATGAAGGTCGCCCGCTCCATGCCACGGACGCGGCTCTTGATGCCGACGGCGGCCAGATAGTTCGCCACGCTCTCGCCCATGGTGACGAACGGCGGTAGCGGCGTGACCTCGCCCGCGTCGAAGCCGTTGGGGTAGCCGGCGTCGGCGAGGAGGCGCTTGGCGTGGGTCGGGTCGTAGGGATAGGGCTCCTTGCGGGCCGCGAATTCCATGACGCTCGGGACGATCGAGCCCGTCAGGCGTGAGAAGCCCAATCGCTCGGCCTCGTTGAGGGCCTTCTTGTCCACCGCCATGGTGGCCGCCAGCCGGACGCGGCGGTCGTGCCAGGGCGACTTGGGATTCCACTGCTCGGGAAAGTCGAGCCACCACACGGCGGGCGGAATCACCTGGGCCAGCCGCAGCTTCGAATCCGCCTTGATGGTCGCCGCCTCGACGCCGACCATCAGGTAGCCGATGTCCGCCTCGCCGGTCTTCAGCATGGCCAGGCGCGTCGTGCGGTCGGGCACGCCCTTGATGACGATCGTCTTGATCGACGGTTTCTTGCGCCAGTATTGCTCGTTGGCCTCGAGGACGAGCTCGACGCCCGGCGTCTGCCGGACGACCCGATACGGCCCGAGCCCGACCGGTTGCCGACGGAAGCCCTCCTCGCCGACCTTCTCGATGTACTTCTTGGGCACGATCCAGGCGGCGCCGGTGGCCGGCGTCGCATAGAAGAGCAGGAAATCCGGCCACGGCCGGTCGAGCGTGAACCGGACGCGCAGCGGATCGACGACATCGACCGCTTTCACCCGGTCGTGCAGCAGCTTGGCGGCGGCGCCCTTGTAGCGCTGGAAGGTGAACTTGACGTCGTCCGCCGTGAACGGATCGCCGTTGTGGAACTTGAGACCCGGGCGCAGCTTGAACTCGTAGACCAGCCCGTCCGGGCTCTCCTTCCACGACTCCGCGAGGCAAGGGGCCATGTCGTTGCCGGGCAGCGGCTTGATCAGCGCGTCGTGCATCGCGTACAGGAAGACGAACGGCGTTCCGATGCCCGGCGTCTCGGCCGGGTCGAGGAACACGGGCGCGATGGACGCGTCGAAGGCCACCGTCAGCTGCCCGTCCGGCTGACCCTGCGCGACGGCCGTTCCGCACCATCCCGCCAGGACGACGAAGGAGACGAGGACAATCCCGCGTGTGAGCGCACGCATATCCAATCTCCTTACGGTGTAGGTTTCAGGACGGCGCTACGGGGCTTGCCTCTCGTTGGCGGGCGGTTGCGTTCCCGCGGGGAAGTTGACGATATCGCCATTCGTGGCCCGGCCGCTCAGCGGCGGCGTGTAGACCTGGTGGTCGCTCAGCCGGCGCTCCCAGTGCCCCGGCACCATGACCTGCCCATCCGTACCCGGGACCTGGACGAAGCGATCCGGTACCCACGTGTCGCTGGGCGTCGGCGCCACCGGTGCCGGTGTCTGGGGTATCGGGCGCGTGGTCGCGCTGTTGAGGCGATCGAAGAGGGCGCCGGCCGGCGTGGTCCCGCCCGGCGGCGACTTGAGCTGACTCGACGCCACCGCGGGCACGCCGACATTCAAGATGACCACCGAGCCGATCAGCATCGCGAACGATCGCAGGCCCATCGCGTGCCTCCGCTCCTTGCTCGACCTCCAAGTGCCTTCGCCCACGCCCCGAGTCTAACAGCAAAGGACGACCGGGGCTTCTCATCGCCGCTTCGTCTTCGGCCGCTACCGTGTGGACGGTCCGACGACCAACACAGATTCCGAACCGGACAGGTGAGCGCTGGCTGTTCACGGTGCCGAGCCGACTTCTCACATCTCATTCACACCGCTCTCACGTCGGCACGGTATCCCAAGGGCATGGTGATCGAATCCGCTTCGACGAAGGAGGAGACGCGATGAAAAGGTATCAGGTCGTTCTCGCCACGATGGCGCTCGGCGCGGTGGCATGGGTCGGCCAGGCCACGGCCGACGGACCCGGCGGTGAGTACGGCGCCGAGAGGATGGGCAAGGTGCGGTTCATCGACCGCAGGCTCAATCTGATCCAGCTCGACAGCGGACTCGAGCTGCGGACGACGGACGCCCGCCTTCTGAAGGACATTCACGAGGGCATGCAGGTGAAGGTCGACTACACGGCCTCCGGGGACAAGAACGAGATCAACAGCATCGAGCCCGTCGTGTCCGACACCGGGGTTGGCGTCCGCCCGACCGGCGTCGGCGGCAGCGGCTACCACGGTTGATCGTCGTCGGTGCCGGCTCGGCCGTGGGCGGCTCGCCGCCGCCCCGGGCCGAGCCCGGCGCCGAGACGTCTCACGTCAGGCCGCGCGGCGGGTCTTGGTATCAGGCCTGGCGGCCCACCGATACGGACGCCGCACTTCCATGAAGCGGCTCCAGGCGATCCCGAGAATCACCCCGTACACCACGTGCCCGACCAGCAGAGGCAATGCGACGTCGCGAACCCGGTCGACCGCCGAGGCCGAGAGCGGCCAGACGGCGAGCAGCACGGGAATGAGGACGAGCTCCGCCGCGATCCACCAGCCGACGCCGTAGAGCCCGCCCCACATCGCGGCGCGGACCTTGTCGAGAGCGCCGTGGCCGAGGAGCCACCCGAAGAGCGCCCCGATCGCGATGCCGTAGACCGGGTAGACGAGCCATCCGGCCAGCGGGCTCCCCGCGCGGACCAGGTCGGCCGCGAATGCGACCATCGAGCGGTGCTCGGTTCCGACCGGAAACAGACGCATGAGCACGTCGAAGACCACGCCGCCGATCGCGCCGCCGGCCGCTCCAGCTGCGATTGTCTTGTGCATGGACGTTACCTCCTTCACCCGGTATCGCTCCACGAAGTGAAACGAGGATGAATCCCGGATTAGAGACTTCTCATCCGCCTCTCATGCGTGCTTCATCTCGCGACCCTATTGTTCCCAGGAGCGAGGCGCGATCGGCGCTCGACTCTTCGGCATCCCGCGAGGAGCGGCATGGCTGACTGGTGGACCGAGCTCGAAAGTGAGATCCTGAATTGTCTCGAGCACGCGGGCGCCGTGACGCCGGCCGAGGTCGGCCGTCGCCTGGGGATTTCGGAGGCCGCCGCAGCCGCGCTGCTGTCCGTGCTGGGACGCGACGGCAAAGTGCGGATTTGCCTCGTGGAGCTGGCGCGCGGCGAATCCGACGAGCTCGAGCCTAACGCCGCCCCGCTTCGCCGCGGGCTCGCCTGACGAGACGACGGCGGGGACGCGAGGGAGAGTCGCGAGCGCGATGCGGATCATCGTCGTCGAGGACGAGCGGAAGGTCGCGAGCTTCATCCGCCAGGGCCTGGAGGAAGAAGGGTACGCGGTCGAGTTGGCGCACGACGGGGAAAGCGCTCTCGATCTGATCGCGTCGGGCCCGCCGTCCGACCTGGTCGTGCTGGACCTCATGCTGCCGCGGCTCGACGGCTTCGCGGTTCTGAAGGCGGCGCGCAACCGAGCCGTCCCGACGCCGGTGCTCGTGGTCACGGCCCGGGACGGTGTCGCCGACAAGGTGAAGGGACTCGATCTCGGCGCCGACGACTATCTGACGAAGCCGTTCTCGTTCGACGAGTTCCTGGCCCGCGTTCGGGCGCTCCTGCGCCGGAGCGGCAGCCGGCGCGAGCCGGTGCTGCGGCTCGCGGATCTGTCGCTCGACCCGGCCACGCGCGAGGTGAGCCGCGCCGGTCGCCGCATCACGCTGACGGCCCGCGAGTACGCCCTCCTGGAATACTTCCTGCGCAGCTGCGGCCGAGTCTTGACCCGGCCGGTGCTGGCCGAGCACGTCTGGGGCCTCGACTTCGACCCCGAGAGCAACATCATCGACGTTTACGTCGGATACCTCCGGCGGAAGATCGACGGCGCCGGCGAGCGGCGACTTCTGCACACCGTTCGCGGGGTCGGTTACGTGCTGAAGGCCGACGATTGTTGATGCGCTGGAAGCCGCCCACCTCGATCCACACGCGGCTGACGCTCTGGTACACCGCCGTGCTGCTGATCATCCTTCTGGTGACCAGCGGCTTTTCCTACTGGCTGCTGGCGCTGGCGCTGACGCGAGACGTCGACCCGGTGCTCCTCGAGCTGGCGGAGGTCATTCGAGAGTCGGTCACGGCCGAGCGCGGCGGCTCGAGCGCGTCGGAGGCGGTCGCGGACCTCGATTCCGGATTTCGAGATCAATTCGTGCAGGTGGTCGACGCCCAGGGCGTGCCAACCTACCGCTCGGCCCGCTTGAAGGGTCAGGCGCTGCCGCTGTCCGCGGCGGCGCGTGAGAGCGCCCAGCGGGGCAAGCCCACGTTCGAGACGCTCCGAATCGGCCCGCGGCAGATGCGCCTGGTGACGCTCCCCGTTGTTCGCGGGGGCCGGCCGGCCGAGGTCGTCCAGGTGGCCGGGTCGCTGGCCCGCAGTCATCGCGCGCTGGCGCGATACCTGGAGACCCTCGTGATTCTGATTCCCCTCGGCCTGGGGCTCGCCGCGTCGGGGGGGGCGCTCATGGCGCGCAAGGCGCTCGAGCCGGTCGACCGGATGTCGCGCTCCGCCCGGCGCATCACGGCCGAGGATCTGAGCCGCCGCCTCGAGCTCCGCGGGACGGGTGACGAGCTGGATCGGCTGGCCGACACGCTCAACGAGATGCTCGGCCGCCTCGAGGGCGCCTTCGGGGCGATGCGGCGCTTCTCGGCGGACGCCGCTCACGAGCTCCGCACGCCGCTCACCGCGCTCAAGGGGGGACTGGAGGTCGCCCTGCGCGCCGAGCGATCACCCGCAGAATACCGACAGGTCCTGGCGGCGAAGCTCGAGGAGGTCGACCGGCTCATCCGCCTCGCCGAGGATCTGCTGTTCATCGGCCGATCCGGCGCCGACCTCGCATCCCCGCGCGCGCCGGTCGACCTCGAGCAGGTGGCGCTCGAGGTGCTCGACGTCGGCGCGCGGCTCGCGCAGCCGCGGGGCGTGACCGTTCGCATGGAGGTCGCGGATGCGGTGACGGTGCTCGGCCACGCGTCGGCGCTTCACCGAGCCGCACGGAACCTCGTCGAGAACGCGGTGAACTACACGCCCGCCGGAGGCCTCGTCGAGGTCAACGTGGCGCGGGACAACGGGAGCGGTCTCCTGAGCGTGCGGGACACGGGCCCCGGCATCGCGCCGGGCGACGTGACGCGTGTGTTCGAGCCGTTTGTGCGCCTCGACGCCGCCCGCGATCGAGCCAGTGGCGGCGCCGGGCTCGGTCTCTCGATCGCGCGATCGATCGTTGCCGCCCACGGCGGCACGATCACGCTGGAGACGTCACCCGGTCACGGCTGCCGCTTCACCATTCGCCTGCCGGCGGTCGGGTGAGCGCCGTGGACCTTCTCATCGGCCTCGTCACGGCGCTGGTCGGTCTCGGCTTCATCGTGGCGCCCTGGGTGTTCGGGCTCACCACCAACTCGCTGGCGGCGACGACGATCATCGCCGGGGGCGTGATCGTTGCGCTGCTGGGCCTCGCGTTGGCGCGGCGAGCACCCCGGCCCCTGCCGCCGGAGCGCCGGCCGCGCTGAAGCGCGGAGCCGGCCTGCCTTTCGTCTCGGTCAGCAGGCCTTCAGCATCGTGTCGGCGTCGCTGACCTCGAACTTGCCCGGCTGCTCGACGTTGAGGGCCCTGACGACGCCGTTATCGACCAGCATCGAGTAGCGCTGCGAGCGCACGCCCATACCGCGCGCGGTCAGGTCCATGTCGAGGCCGAGCGCCTTCGTGAACGTCGCGCTTCCATCGGCCATCATCCGTACCTTGCCTCCGGCCTTCTGGTCCTTGCCCCAGGCGCCCATCACGAAGGCGTCGTTCACCGAGACGCACCAGACCTCGTCCACGCCCTTCGCCTGCAGCTTGTCGAAGCCCTGCACGTAGCTCGGAACGTGCTTGGCCGAGCACGTGGGGGTGAAGGCTCCGGGCAGGCCGAAGATCACGATCTTCTTCCCCTTGGTGATCTCGCCGACGGCAAAGTTGTTGGGCCCCACGGTGCAGCCCGGCCGCTCCGTGTCGATCATCTCGGTGAGGTTTCCGTCGGGGAGCCGGTCGCCTATCTTGATTGCCATCGTTGCCTCCTTGTCGTGCTGCGGGTTGACCGCGTGATCATCCTGACCGTGCCGGGAAGTATCCGGCGCCGCCGGCATGAACGCCAGCCGTGCGCGTGCGTGTCCTCCGCCGTGTCACCGGCGGGCCGCCGCGCGCACCACCGGCGCCACCTCGGCGGCGACCCGCTGCAGGTGGCCGATGTCCAGCGTCGGCACGCCCAGCATGAGCCGGGTGACGCCGGCCTCAACATGCTCGGCGAGCCTCGCGGCGACCTCTCGCGGCGGCCCGAAGATCGCGCTCTGATCGACGTCGAAGCGCGAACCGTAGTAGCCGTGGAGAAATCCCCGGAGCGCCTCCCGAGCCCGGCCGCGCTCGTCGTCGACGGCGACGTAGACGAGACGACCGGCGGTCAGCGCGTTCGCGTCCCGACCGGCGGCGCGCGCGGCATCCTGCACGACGCGCCACGCGGGCGCGAAATCCCGCAGGGTACCGAAGGGGCCCATGATCCAGCCGTCGGCCAGCTCGCCGGCGCGGCGCAGCGCTCCCTCGGCGTTCCCTCCCACGTAGAGTGGAACGGGCGCGGGCGGGCGTACCGTCGCCTGCTCCAGCCGGAAGAACTCCCCGTGGTGGTCCACGGGCTCGCCGGCCAGCAAACGGCGCAGCACCGTCATGCTCTCGCGAAAGACCCCCACCCGGCGAGTCATCGGCACACCGACGGCCGCGTACTCTTCGGGGCGACCGCCGAGCGAGACACCGAGCGCCAGCCGCCCGCCCGAGAGATGGTGGAGCGTGGACACCTGGCGCGCGAGCACGGCGGCATTGCGCAGCGTGAGGACGACCACCGCGGTGCCGAGCTGGATTCGCCGCGTGCTCGCCGCCGCCGAGGCGAGGAGCATCAACGGGTCGAGCATGTTGGCCCCGTGGAAGATGCGGTCCTCGGTCCAGACCGCGTCGAGGCCGAGCGTCTCGACCTGGCGGAAGAACTCCGCGTACGCCTCGCCCGAGCCCAGCGGGCCCACCGCGGAGCTCGGCACATGAATGCCGACCGAGACCGATGGGATCAGCGTGATCTCGGCCCGAAGGGCTCCGGCCGGAACCCGCCGTCGCGCGCCTCCAGGAACGCCTTCAGCCCGCCCTGCTGCATGGCAGCGATCAGCTCGGCCCGCTGGGCGTTGTACGAAGCGTGCGCCATGCTGGACAGCGGGATATTCATCAGCATGCCGGCCCCAAGCCCCATCGCCAGAAGGCCGTAGCAGGTGACCGCCTTGTTGAGGCGCACCGACGGCTCGGGCACCCGGGCGATGCGCTCGGCCAGGGCCCGCGCGCGCGGCAGGAGCTGATCCACCGGCACCACCTCGTTGACGAGCCCGAGGCGCAGCGCCTCGGCCGCGTCAAAGTGATCGCCGGTCAGCCCGTAGCGATGCGCCGCCTTCCAGCCGGCGAGCGCCGCGAAGAGGAACGTCGTGTTCGACGTGTGCCGGACCTCGGGCTGGGCGAAGACGCTGTTGTCGGCGGCAATCGTGATGTCGGAGGCCAGGGCGTACCAGAACCCGCCGCCCATCACCCAGCCGTGGACGGCGGCGATGATCGGCTTCGTGATGTGCCAGAGGTGCATGAGCTCGAGCGACGAGTCGCGATCGCGCGCCCACCACCGATGGATGTACTCGGCGACCTCCACTCCGGTGGCGTCGAGCGACGAGCGGCCGTCCGGACGGCGCGCGATGTCGAACCCGGCCGAGAAGCCGCGGCCGGCCCCGGTGAGGATGATGGCGCGAATCTCGCGGTCGGCGTCGGCGTCGTCGAGCGCCGTGTGCAGCTCCTCGGTCATCTGCGGATTGATCGCGTTGAGCGATTCGGGCCGGTTGAGGGTGAGCGTCAGCACCGGGCCCTCCTTCTCGTAGAGGATCGTCTCGTAGGGCATCACGCCGCCTCCTTTTCGATCACGCGAGCTCGATCAGCCAGTCCACCGCCACGACGCCCCGTCCCGCGTCGAGCACGAGAAGGGGGTTGATGTCGAGGGCCCGTAGCGATCGATAGGCGACACGGCCGCACGACTATCGCTCTGCGCTCTGCGGGTGTCAAACGCGCTTGGCGGCGCGGGTGGGGCAGCCGGGACGGGTCGGGGCGCGGCGGGGTCGAGAGGACCACGCGGCGCGCGTCCGCTTGCCCTTTTCGGCTGGGCTCCATCCGGGCGCGGTGCGTCCGTCGCCCGCGTGGAGGGAACGGGTCCCTTCGACCCCGCCGCGCCTCGACCCGTCCCGGCTGCCCCACCCGCGGCATCCGGTTCTTCGACCATTCGTGAGCGTGCGCGGGACTCGGCGCGAGCTTGGGTCCTCGGGCAATCAATGGCGCCGGCCCGGCTTCGATCGGCGCGGCGGGTTGGCGGTTATTTCAGGCGGGGGTCGAGGGCGTCGCGGAGGCCGTCGCCGAAGAGGTTGAAGCCCAGCACGGTCACGAAAATGGCGATGCCTGGGAAGAGCGAGATCCAGGGATTGGACTGGATGAACGCCACGTTGGCTTTCAGGTCCCAGCCCCAGCTCGGTGTCGGCGGCTGGGTGCCGAGCCCGAGGAAGGAGAGCGTGGCCTCCACGATGATCGAGGTCGCGATGCCGAGCGTCGTCGTCACGATGATCGGCGCCAGGCAATTCGGCAGGACGTGGCGCAGGAGAATCCACGGATCGCGCACGCCGAGGGCGCGGCACGCCTCGATGTACTCCTTCTCCTTGATGGACAGGACGCTGCCTCGCACCAGCCGCGCGTAGATCGGGATCCGGACGATCGCGATGGCGCCGGTGACCTTCATCGTGCCGATGAGCCCGGCCGTCGGCGCGAAGATGACCATCAGGATGATGGCGAGCAGGTAGATCGGGAACGCGAGGATCAGGTCCATCGCGCGCATGATGATGGAGTCCGCGCGGCCGCCGTAATACCCCGCGATCATTCCGAACGGGACGCCCACGAAGAGCGCGAGCAGCACGGAGGAGACGCCGACCGCCAGCGAGATGCGGCTGCCGTGAATGACGCGGCTCAGCATGTCGCGGCCGAGCTGATCGGTCCCAAGGGGATAGTCGCGGCTCGGGCGCTCGAAGGTATGTGTCTGGTCGCTCGCGATCGGGCTCTGGGGCGCGAGCACGTCGGCGAAGATCGCCACCACGAGCAACAGGCCGACGATGCCCGCACCGATAACGGCTGTCGTGCTACGGCGGAGCCGCCGCACACCCTGGGCGAACGGCGACTCCGCGCGATCGGCCTTCGCCCTCCACGCGACATCCGAAGTCGCCGGAAGCTCGGCCTCCTGGATACTGCCTCCGCTGATGGGCCGCGACGGTCTGGCGAGCGATCCGCGGTCGTCGGTCATCGTGCCCTCAAGAGTACCGGATCCGTGGATCCAGGAAGGTGTAAGTGAGGTCGACGATCAGGTTGATGAAGACGAAGGCGAGCGCCGTGATGAGCGCGAAACCCTGCACCTGCTGGTAGTCGCGCGCGATGATGGCGTCGATCCCGAAGGTGCCGAGCCCCGGCATCGCGAAGAGCGTCTCCACGACGATGGCGCCGCCGATGAGGAAGCCGACCTGCAGGCCCATCACGGTCACGGTCGGGATCAGCGCGTTCTTCAGCGCGTGCTTCAGGATGACCGGACGCTCGCTCAGGCCCTTGGCGCGCGCGGTCGTCACGTACTCGGTGCGGATCACCTCCAGCATGCTGGCGCGGAGCAGCCGGGTGAGGAGCGCGGCCCGCCCGACGCCGAGCGCCAGCGCCGGCATCAGCACGTGCTGGGTGTTGCCCCACAGGCTCGCCGCGCAGACGACGGTCTGACACGTCCCGGGCAGGTACACCCAGCCGGAGCTGGGCAGCGCGCCGCCCATGCCGATCGAGAACACCAGGAGGAGTAGCACCCCGAGGAAGAACTCGGGAACGGAGACCCCCACCATGGCCACGGAGGTCGCCGTGTAGTCGGCCCACGTGTTCTGGCGCAAGGCGCCGATGATGGCGGCGGGGATCGCGATCGCGAGCGCCACCGCCATCGAGAGAACGATCAGCTCGAGGGTCACCGGCAGGCGCACCAGGACGTCCTTGAGGACCGGCCGCCCGCTCAGGATCGACGCGCCCCAGTCGCCCTGCGCGAGCTTGCCCAGCCAGATCACGTACTGGAGCAACACCGGCTTGTCGAGCCCGTAGTCCTGGCGGGCCTTGATCGCGTTCTCTTCGGTATAAGCGTCACCGAGCAGAGAGACGACGGGATCACCCGGGATCGATCGCATCATGACGAATACCACGAACGTGATTCCGAGGATGGTCGGAATGATCTGCAGCAGCCGCTTGAGGATGTACGTTCGCATCGCCTACTTGCCCAGCCAGACCTTCTTGTAGATGACCTTGAACTCGGCCTGGTACACGTAGTCCTTCATCCACGGCTGCGCGGCCTGGTAGAACGGCGAGCCGGAGATCGTGTTCCAGTAGAGCTTGTCGGCGCTGTACTCCTGGAGCTCCCTGGCGATCGCCTTGCGCTTCACGGGGTCCATCTCCCGGGCGTAGCGGGTGTAGAAGTCGTCGATCCTCGTATCGGTGTGGCGCGAGTGGTTCCAGGCGGCCGTGGTGGCCGACAGGTAGGAGTTCTGGTCCACCGTCAGCAGCGACGCGAGGTCCTCGACGTACATGTCGAACGGGCCGTCCTGGGTGGACGTGACCATCCAGCTCGGCTTGTCGACGAGCCGGATGTTCGCGGTCACGCCGATCCGGCTCATCTGCTCCTTGATCACCGTGGCGATCACGCTGAACACCGATTTCTCGGTGTTGGTCATCAGCTCGAAGGTCAGCGGCTTCTGGGGACCATATCCGGCCTCGGCGAGCAGCGCCTTGGCCTTCGCCGGGTCATAGGGGCACATGTGGTTGACGTCCACGGTGTCCACGGTGCCGGGCGGGATGATCCCGAGCCACGGCGTGGCCTGGCCCTTGTAGGCGATCTTGACGATCTCCTTGCGGTCCATCCCGTAGCACGCAACGGCCTTACGAACCCTGATGTCGTTGAAGATCGCGTGCGGCGCGCGGTCCTTCGACAGGGGCTTTCCGTCCGCGGGCACGGTGACCTTCATCATCGCGACCATCGGCGTCGTCTCTTTCCCGGTCATGATCTGGGCGCGCGGGCTCTGAGCCCGGAGTGTGTCGACGTGGTCCGCCGAGAAGTCGGCGATGAAGTCGATCTCGCCCGCCTTGAACGCGGCCATCTGCGTGACCGGGTCCTTGATCGCGCGGATCACCACACGGTCCAGATAGGGGAGCCCCGGCTCGAAGTACTTGTCGAAGCGGTCCATGACCAGGTGGGTCCCCTTCACCCACTCGACGAGCCGGAAGGGCCCGCACCCGACCAGCGCCTCAGGCTTTCCCGCGCGACGCTCTTCGGGAGAGTACTTGTGCGTCACCGTGGGCGAGATGATGATCATCCCCATGCGATAGATCGCCAGCACGTGCATCATGAACGCGTACGGCTGCTTGAGTCGGATCTGGACAGTGTGGGGATCGACCACCTCGACGGAATGCACCGCGCCCAGGAACTGCCGCATGTTGGCCCTGTTGGCGGGGTCCAGGACAAAGTCGAACGTGAACTTGACGGCGGCGGCGTCGACCTTGGTGCCGTCGTGGAACAGGACGTTCTTCCTGAGCTTGAACGTGTACAGGAGACCGTCGGGCGAGACCTGCCATGATTCGGCGGCGTCGGGGATGAACTTCCCGTCGGGGGTCATGCTGACAAGGCCGCACCCGACGTTCGTCGCGACCCAGACCATCTCGTAGCCGGGCGTGGTGTAGAAGTCCATGCCCAGGATCTCGTTGCCGTAGGCGACCCGTAACGTGCCGCCGCGCTTCGGCGTCTGCGCCTCCGCGGTTGTCACGACCGCCGGGCCCAGCAGCATGGTAGCTCCGAGGAGAAGGCCGAGGAGGGAGCGTATCGAACGCATGACACGTGTCCTCCCTGATCCCATGATCATCAGAACGGGCACTCGTTATTTGTCCAGCCAAACCTTGTTGTAGTGCACTTCGAACTCCGCGTTGTACGCGTAGCCCTTCATCCACGGCTGCGCGACCATGTAGAACGGCGAGCCGGAGATCGTGTTCCAGTAAAGCTTGTCGGCGCTGAACTCCTGGAACTCCTTGGCGATGGCCTTGCGCCTCACCGGGTCCAGCTCCCGCGCGTAGCGGGCGTAGAAATCGTCCACCTTGGCATCGGTGTGGCGCGTATGGTTCCAGGAGGCCTGCGTGGTCGACAGGAACGCGTTGCTGTCCAGCGTCAGCAGGGACAGGAGATCCTCGACGTACATGTCCCACGGCCCGTCCTGGTTCGCCGCGGTCATCCACGTGACCTTGTCGACCAGCCGGATGTTCGCGGTCACGCCGATCCGGCTCATCTGCTCCTTGATGACCGTGGCGATGACGTTGAACACGCTCTTCTCGGTGTTGGTCATCAGCTCGAACGTCAAGGGCTTCTGCGGACCGTAGCCCGCCTCGGCGAGGAGCGCCTTGGCCCGGGCCTGGTCGTACGGACACATCAAGGTGACGTCGACGGCGTCCATGGTGCCGGGTGGGATGATCCCGACCCACGGCGTGGCCTGGCCCTTGAACGCGATCTTCACGATCTCCTTGCGATCGATCCCATAACAGCCAACGGCCTTGCGCACCCGGATGTCGTTGAAGATCGGGTGCGGCACGCGCTCCTTGGACATGGGCTTGCCGTCCTTCGGGACGGTGACCTTCATCGCCGCCAGCATCGGGGTCGTCTCTTTCCCGGTCATGATGTGGGCCTTGGGATTCTGCGCCCGCATCGTGTCCACGTGCTCGGGCGAGAACGACGCGATGAAGTCGACCTCCCCGGCCTTGAACGCCGCCATCTCCGTAACCGGATCCTTGATCACGCGGACGATGACGCGGTCCAGATAGGGCAACCCCGGCTCGAAGTACTTGTCGAACCGGTCCATCACCAGGTGGCTGCCCTTGACCCACTCGACGAGCTTGAACGGCCCGCAGCCCACCACCGCGCCGGGCTTGCCCTGCTTGCGGTCGTCGAGGCTGAACTTCTGCGTGGCGGTCGGCGAATAGATGATCAGCCCGGTGCGATACCCCGCGAGCATGTGCAGCATGAAGGCGTAGGGGTGCTTGAGCCGGATCTGCACGGTGAAGGGATCGACCGCCTCGACCGAGTGCACCGATTCGTAGAAGATCCGCATGCCCGATCCGGTGGCGGGGTCCATGAGACGGTCGATGCTGAACTTCACGGCGGCGGCGTCGACCTTCGTGCCGTCGTGAAAGAGGACGTTCTTCTTGAGCTTGAAGGTGTAGAGCAGGCCGTCGGGCGCGACCTGCCACGACTCGGCGGCGTCGCCCACGAACTTACCGTCGGGCGTGATGTTGACGAGGCCGCACCCGACGTTCATCGCCACCCACATCATTTCGTAGCCGGGCGCGGTGTGAAAGTCGAGATGGGCGATCTCGTTGCCGTACGAGACCTTGAGCGTGCCGCCGCGCTTCGGCTGATCCGCGGCCAGCGCGGTGCCAGACACGAGGAGGAAAACGCCGAGAAGGGCGAGGATTCGTGGGCGCATGGGGGGTCTCCTCACTTGTCCAGCCAGACCTTCTTGTAGAGGACCTTCCACTCGGCGTTGTAGACGTAATCCTTCATCCACGGCTGGGCGACCTCGTAGAACGGCGACCCCGAGATCGTGTTCCAGTAGAGCTTGTCGGCGGTGAACTCCTGGAACTCCTTGGCAATGGCCTTGCGCTTCGCCGGGTCCATTTCTCGAGCATAGCGGGAGTAGTAGTCGTCGATTTTGGTGTCGGTGTGACGCGTGGTGTTCCACGCCGCGGTGCTACTCGAGAGCAGGGTGTTCTGGTCCAGGGTGAACAGCGACGCGAGATCCTCGACGTACATGTCGAAGGGCCCATCCTGCGTAGCCACGTTCATCCAGGTTACCTTGTCGACCAGCCTGATGTTCGCCGTCACGCCGATCCGAGCGACCTGCTCCTTGATGACGGTGGCGATGACGTTGAACACGGACTTCTCGGTGTT
>Ga0099791_10000037_pt1 | contig 45132 bp, 38 predicted proteins | sample Rivendell_Oct201_7_FD_77318 | JGI IMG/M metagenome (GOLD analysis project Ga0099791, IMG submission 77318) | Vadose zone soil and rhizosphere microbial communities from the Eel River Critical Zone Observatory, Northern California to study diel... | ecosystem: Environmental > Terrestrial > Soil... | reverse complement strand
GTAGGACAAGTCCATTTACGCACAGCCCACGACTGTCGTTCAGGCTCCTGTGGTCGTTGGGGACGCACGACGCGCTGCTGACAGGACTCGATGGATACGCACTTTTCTTCCCGGGCACGCGGTCCTACGCGGCGGATTTGCCAATCGGTTGGCGACATCAGTTTTCGCCCAGCACCGACGGCGATCTCTTGGTGGGCCTAGCCGGAGGGCGCTCGATCACCTCCGAGCTTATCGAAACGCAGCTTTATCCGTACTTTAGTGCAACAATCCGCCGGAAACTCCTGCAAGGGCAACGTCAAAGCCTTTGGGGAAGCCTCTCCCTTCGGATCATACCCGCGATCGACCCGATCACCGGTGTCTTCTACGAGCAGGCTGAGAGTTACGCGGTCCTCAACTATTCCCCAATCACCAAGCTTACGCTCATCGCCACCCTCGGTGGATCCGTGTCGCTTAGCAGCTCGGTCCACCAAAAGCTCGGGTTGGCAGGTTTCAGCGCCTCCTATCAAGTGAGTCATCACGTTGCGCTCAGTGCGGGCGTGCGGCTTTTCACATTCCCCACGGCACTGAGAACAACCCCGGTGCCCGGTCCCAACCGCTACCAAGTGCAGTCTGTCGGATTTCTTGCGATTACCGTGTCCGATAACGGTCACCTCTGACCCGGAATTGCAAACCGACCGGTTGAAATGCGACAAGGTCGACATGGTGTGGCGTTGCGAGCGGAGCCTGCATCACTTAAGGGCGCCGAAATACCTGGGAAAAAGCTGGTTTCCCGATAAGGGAAGCAGGCAGTGCCCAACCGCTATCTACCAGCGGTTCGAGAGACGAGCGGTTTGGTCGGGGGTTGGAACCGTTTCACTGCGGCGGTGTTCTTGGGTAGAGTCGGCGCCTTCTGAAGACCTGGATGGACAGTGAGGTGAGTGGAAAGTGACTGACTTGCGAAGGCCGCGGGCGATCAAGATGGAGGTTGGGGAGGACGAGCTTTCGGCCCTCGAACCCAGCCGCCTGGGGCAGCTTCTCAGCTACGTTCTAGGCGCGCTGTGGAGACGCAAACTGCTGGCTCTTGGACTGTTTCTCCTTGGGCTCGGCACCGCCATAGGCATTCTCAAGACGCTTCCTAGAAGCTTTCACGTGGACACCAAGATCCTCGCCCAGAAGCAGCAAGCCTTACCGATGCTGTCTCGCTACGCTAGCGAGGAAGCTCCCACTTATGTGGCAGCAGAAATCATCCGCCGCCGCGATAACCTTCGCGCGATCGTCGAGAAGACGAAGCTGCTGGACCGCTGGAACTTTCCACCCAATCCGTCGTTGACCAAGGAGGAGAAGCTGAACACGTTGGTCGCGAGGTTAGCGGGCGCGCTGTCGGTCAACACGGGCGAGGGGACACTCACGATTGGCATTGATTGGCCGGATGGCGAAACGGCGGCTCTCCTCGTGGAGGCGGCGCTGCAAAGCTTTCTCGAATCTCGGCGGCTGTCTGAGCTCTCTTCAATTGAAGAGGCGATCGCGTTGCTCGAGGCTCGTGCGGGGAATGTTCGCTCGGAAATCGAAACGCTGGAGGCCAGCGCAGCTTCGAAATCGAAGGGGGCAAAGGACAAGCGGGGGGCCTCCCGGCTCGGCAGGTTCGATCCGACTGGATTTCAGGTCAAAGCCATGCTCGACGCCCGAAAAAGAGTGATTCGCGAAATGGAGGACTTTCGGCAGCGCCGACTCGCGGAACTTCAGGTACAGCTCGCAGAAAAACTGGCAGTCTACGGTGAGTCGTATCCATTGGTGGTCGCCCTGAAGAAAGAGATTGAATCCTTCACGCGAGAGCCGCAGCAACTTGTCGCTTTGCGAACCCAAGAGCGAGAGCTGGAGGTGGCGTACCGATCACGGGCGGGTGGCGCGGAATTGGCCGAGGGCGAGGACGGTCTAACCAGTCGACTCTACGACGCATACGATGCGCGGGACGAGGCCGATTTGCAGCGCCGCTTCGCCCGGGTCCGATATCAAAGTTTGCTCGAGCGCGTCGAGAGCACCAAAATCGACTTAGAGGCCGCGCGCAGCGTATTCAAATACCGCTACAGCATCGTATGGCCGGCAGAGAACCCAGGCGAGCCGAACCGGCCAAACATGCAATTCGGGATGATACTGGCCTTTATCGGGGCACTCTTCTTCGCGGCCCTGGGCACGACTTTGGCGGACTTGCGCGCCAACCGTTTCGTCGCACCCTGGCAGGTGGAGCGCGCGCTGGGTCTTCCGATCATCGCCGAGGTGCGAAGGTCGTGAAACAAGGGCAGCTGCCCGATGACGCTCTCGCGCTCTGACGGGCAGTCTGCACGTCCGCTTGCACCGAGCCCGATCCAGCGGCCCGCAGAACTTGAGTCCCACCTCGCCGAACCTCGGCCGGCGCCTCGCTTTTACAAGCCGGAGCTCGACGTGCTTCGGTTTTTCGCGTTTCTGTTCGTCTTCCTCCACCACACCGTTCCTAACGAGGCCGCTGATTACGTAACGAAGTTGCGGCCTGACATTGCAGAATGGGTCGCCAGCGTCGGCCGCGCAGGGGCGCTTGGGGTGGACCTGTTCTTTGCTCTCAGCTCCTATCTGATCACCGAACTACTGCTTCGAGAAGCCGAGTTGTCGGGCACGCTCGATGTCAAAGCGTTCTACATCCGCAGGATTCTGCGCATCTGGCCCCTCTATTTTTTCTTCCTTACGCTTTCCGCCGCTGTCGTGCCTCGCATCATCCCCGGCGACCAGCTCCCCGTCGCTTACCTGCTGATGTTTGTGTTCTTGCTCGGCAACTGGATGTGCGCCTTCCAAGGTTACCCGTCTTCAACCGCCGCTCCGCTGTGGAGCGTCTCGATGGAGGAGCAGTTTTATCTTGGGTGGCCACTCCTCTTGCGCGTCACCGGGGCGCGCAAGCTCGCCAAGCTTTGCGTCGCTTTGTTGATCGTGGCCAGTGCCTACCGGCTGGCGTTGGTTGCACTCAGGGTAGCCCACCCCGCCACCTGGTGCATGACCTTTTCCCGCTTGGACCCAATCGCGGCCGGGGCTCTGGTCGCGGTCTGGCTTCGCCGCAGGCCGTGCCATATCGGGCTGGCGCATCGGGCACCGTTGGTGATCGCTGGGTTTCTCTGTTGGCTGCTGGTCGCCCGGTATTTGCCAATTGACAATCCTCCCACGGTGGCAAGGGCGCTCGTCGGGTACCCGGCGATTACGCTGGGGGCGGTGCTGATGCTGTTGGCCTTCACCGCTGGGTGGAAGTCGAGATTGCCCCGAGCACTGCGCCTGCCGCCGCTCATCTACCTTGGGCGCATCTCTTACGGACTGTACGTATATCATCTGCTCGCGATCCATCTCACCCCAAGCTTGTTCAAACGCTCCGTCCAGCACCATTTGTTGCCGCTTCAGTTCGTTGCGGACCATTTGTGGTCGCTTCGGTTTGTTGCCGGCCTGGCGCTCACGATTGTTTTGGCCTCCCTTTCATTTCACTTTCTCGAACAGCCATTCTTGCGACTCAAGGCTCGATTCACACACGTGCTTTCTCGCTGATCCGCTGGACCTACAGCGAAGGCATTACTCGTCGTGGCAGGAAACAGTCGACCGAATCCCGATGTTTTGGGAGCAAGCGCTGGTGTCGATGAGCCGCATCGAGATATCCGTGGAGCGCAGGATTGACCGTTCCGTTGGCGTATATCCTTCGTAGCTATAAGGGATAAACTGCAGGGGGTGCGCAGCACGGACCACAACTGCTCCGGAACGCGCGGGTTTTGGGCCGAGAACTGGAGCGAGATACTTCACATTGTACAGGATGTATCTCGAATTGCTTGCGACACTCTCACTCTCTGGGTTCGTGGTCTCAGCTAGGTCAACTGCACGTTCCTGCACAGGCAGCCACAGATCTTCGAGAGTTGGGCCCTGGACGGTTAGATCTCGCCGGACTGGTCCAAAATCTCGTTTCACCCGGCGTTCGAACTCGGCCGGGTATTGTTGCACGAAAGGCTGATGGAAGTTCACGAGCGTTTGACCCACCAACAAAGTCGTTCCGAAGATCGCCATCCCCCTGCCCCACCGCCAGCGGTTGACGAGGCAGGTTACCGCGCACGCCGTTGCGAGCGACAGGAAAGGGACCAATTCTCGCGCAGTGCGGCCGTGAATCGAGAACTTGGTAGGGCCGATGGAGCCCACCGCGATGATCAGGTAGCCACCGAGGATTACGGCGAGCCAGAGAGGCCCTCGACCTTGGCAGATCTGGGATCGCCTGATGCAGAACCACGCGAGCGTCACAACGCCGATCGCCCACAAAAGCAGCAGCCCATGTTCGCTGTGCCAGAAGAAGGCCCACGGGACCGACCATCCTTCCGGTGGGTATCCCCCTTGGCCCATCCGGGCGAACTCCATCATCGCTCCGATGAAAGGCTTGCTTCCGCGGGCGATGCTCGCGAAGGTCAACAGCAGCGGCAGGGCGACGAAGGTTAGACCGGCTACGATCCCGCGCTCGAGCACCCGACGTACCGACATGCCCCCGAATGACACGTGCACGGCTAGTGCGATACCCGCTACCAGCCAATACGCGTAGTAGGTCATGAAGGCGAGCCCGGCGAGGGCTCCACAAAGCGCGGATCGCCAAAGGATCGGACGCGGATCGAGCCCCACCCACAGAGCAAGCAGCGCGAGCGCGAGCGACACGTCGTAAGGCACCAAGTGACGCGAGTAATAAAATAGCGTAGTAGCGCTCGCTACCAACAAGGCGGCAACCAGCGCCTCCCGCTCACCGCCGCCCGCTCGTCGGGCGATCGCATAAGTCAAGCCGATGCACGCTACGGAGGCCAACGACAAAAAGAGCGCCCCGACCCACGCCGTCTCTTTAATTGTTTCCCATTGATAGGGTAAGCCGAGGAGGCGGATCGCTGCCTTATGTGCAGGTGCCACCGGGCTGACCACCAAGATGAATCCGGTATGATCCGGCTGGTCCAAGACGTAGTTCAGGCCACCGCGAAAATCTCCATGCGCGAGATGCTTGAGGAGATTCCAGCGATAGTACCGGATCTCGTCCGGGAAATAGTTTTGGCCTCCCCTCCGAACCAGAGCGACGCGCAAAATGCACGAGGCGATCAACAAAAAAGCAAGGGCGGCGCTTTGTCGCGATGCGAAGCGGATCATGCGATGGGCCCCTACTGCGTTCTCAAGGCTAGGCAGCATCTGGGCACAGGCGAACTATGAATTCAAGTGACTGGTCCCCGTGTCTGCGGGGCGATGGCAACCGCGAAGCGGGCGTGGCATCTTGCTCGTGACGATGCCTTCTCCGTCCGAAACTCCCCTTCTCATCCTCGCGGGAGGGCGCGCAACTCGGCTGCGCGACCTATCTGACGACCGGCCCAAGTTCCTACTGCCGATCCGCGACGGCCTGCTATTCGCCGATTTCCAGCTGCGCTGGGTTAAGGCGCAAGGCTTTCGCGAGGTGTGCCTCAGCGTTGGATATCGCGGAGAGCAAATTGAAGCGTACTGCGGCGATGGCGCGCGTTTCGGCCTGGCCATTTCTTACGCCTTCGACAGCCCCATCGCGCTCGGCACCGGCGGTGCGGTGAAGCGCGCATTTCGAGTGCCCCCGCCGTGGCTCGCCGTGCTCTACGGCGATACAATCCTCACGCTTAATTGCAGCGAGGCGCTCGCCCGCGCCACTTCCGACGTACTCGCGGTGATGACCCTGCTCAAAGATCCGCCGGCAGGGCACATCTGCAATGCCACCCTCTTGGACGGGTGGCCACTCTACTCGAAGCGCGATCCGAAACCAGGCTGGCGCTATATTGATTATGGCTTTCTGTGCTTGAGTGCCGAGTTTATCCGCGGCATGCCCGAGACGACGCCGCTGGATTTATCCTTGCCGCTCGAGGTGGCATCCAACGCACGCAAGGTCGGCGCACTCGAGGTTCCGGAACGCTTTTGGGAGGTCAACACTCCGGATTCTCTGGAGGAACTCCGCAGACATTTCAGCAATCGGTGAGCGCGAGCCCAGAGAGCGAAAAGCCGAACGTTCGTTCGTTACACGCTCTGCACCTACGGCCTCGGGTTTACAGCTGAGCAGCCATCCTCTATATAGTTCGCGTCACGTCTCGAGGGGATGCGCAGATGAGCGAATCGGTTTTCAAGAGGCGAATCAAAATCTTCACGGACTCATCCGATAAGATACAGATGCTTGAGACGTCGAAGAATCCGCTTATTTCTGGCTTCACGACCAACCCTACCCTGATGAAAAAAGCGGGTGTCAGCGATTACAAGGCGTTTTGTAAGGACATGCTGTCCTATATCAACGACAAGCCCATCTCCTTCGAAGTCTTCGCGGACGATCTATCAACGATGGAGCGGCAGGCGAAAGAGATCAGCACCTGGGGCCAGAACGTCTACGTGAAAATCCCGGTGACCAACAGTGTTGGCGAGTCCACCGCGAAGCTGGTCCATCGGCTTAGCCACCTGGGCGTAAAGCTCAACGTGACCGCGATCCTCACCCCCCGCCAGGTGCTCGAGGTTTGCACCGCCCTCCAGGCTGGCGCGCCGTCGATAGTGAGTGTTTTCGCCGGTCGCATCGCCGACACAGGCCGTGATCCGGTGCCACTGATGATGGCTTGCAAGGAGATCTGCTTCGCCCACGGCAAGGAGATCGAACTCTTGTGGGCATCCAGCCGCGAGCTCTTGAACGTGATCCAAGCCGAAAAAGCGAGTTGCGACATCATCACCGTCACGAACGACATCATCAAGAAGATGAGCGGGCTCGACCGAGACCTCGATGCGGTCAGCCTGGATACGGTGAAGATGTTCCGCTCTGACGCTGAGTCCGCTGGGTATAAGTTGTGAGCACCTTCGCCGAGCAGTTCATCGGCGAGACGATCGACGTTTTGAAGGCGATCGACCCTACCTTGATCGAGAAGGCGGCCGGGCTCCTCGCGAAGTCGCGCGATCAAGGGGGGCGGCTCTTCGTCCTCGGTGTGGGCGGCAGCGCCGGCCACGCCAGTCACGCGGTGAACGATTTTCGGAAGATCTGCGGTTTCGAGGCGTACACGCCGACTGACAATGTCAGCGAGCTCACCGCGCGGATCAACGACGAGGGCTGGGATAGCTGCTTCGCCGGTTGGCTTCAGGGCAGCCGGATCAATGACAAGGACTGCGTCCTGGTCTTCTCGGTCGGGGGCGGGGATAAAGAAAAGAACGTCTCAGTAAACCTCGTTCGCGCGCTCGAGATCGCAAAGCAGAGCCGCGCAACAATCGTCGGTGTGGTGGGCAAGGACGGCGGGTTTACGAAGCGGGTGGCGGATACCTGTGTCGTCATTCCGCCGCTCTTCCCGGAGCGCATTACTCCGCATACCGAGGGGCTCTGCGCTGTGGCGTGGCACCTTCTGGTCAGCCACCCAGCGCTCAAGCTGAGGCAAACGAAGTGGGAATCAATGAAGTGAGAGAACGTTACTTCATCGTCGGCGGCGCGGGATTTATCGGCAGCCACTTCACTGACAAGCTGCTCGAGGATCCATCCACCGCGAAAGTCACGCTCTATGACAATTTTGTGAGCGGGCGCGAGTGGCACTACCAGCACCATCAGAAAGACGCGCGCTTCTCCGTGATCCGCGCAGACGTCAAGGAGTCCAAACCGTTGCAGGCGGCAATGGCCGGGCACGGCGTGGTGATTCACCTTGCCTCGAATGCGGATATCGCCAAGGCAGTGGCCACCCCCGATATTGATTTCTGGGAGGGGACCTTCCTAACCCACCAAGTCGTCGAGGCGATGCGGATCACCGGCGCGAAACGACTCCTTTACGCTTCGGGTTCCGGGGTCTACGGAGACTTGGGTACCACCGAGGCGCGCGAGGACTGGGGCCCGATGCTCCCGATCTCCACCTACGGCGCGTCAAAGCTTTCCGGCGAGGCCCTCATTTCCAGTTACTGCTCCCTGTTTGGCATTCAGGCGTGCGCCTTCCGCTTCGGTAATGTGGTTGGGCCGCGACAGACGCATGGCGTGGCATTCGACTTCGTCCGCGCCCTCTCGGCGGATCCGAGCAAGCTGCGGATCCTTGGCGACGGCAGCCAAAGCAAGAGCTACATCCACGTGTTTGATGTCGTAAGAGCAGTGCTCACCGCGCATTGCAACTCCGAGGACGGCTTCCAGGTCTTCAATGTTGCGACAGGCGACTACATCACCGTAAAGGAAATCGCTGAGCTGACGGTCGAGATTTTACAGCTCGCGCCACGGCAGGTGCGTTTTGACTTTACTGGTGGCGATCGCGGCTGGAGGGGGGACGTGCCGGTGGTGCGGTTGAACACCGACCGCATCCGGAAGCTGGGTTGGAAAAGCGAGCTGAGCTCGAGAGAGGCACTACGGCACTCGATCCTGGCGATGCTGGAAGACGTGAGAGGCGGCCGGATTTCTGCACTGGGGCAAGGCTCGGAAACTGCGAAGGAGAGGGACGGGTCATGATCATCGCGAGAAGTCCCCTGCGCATTACGCTTGGCGGGGGCGGCACCGATTTGCCAAGCTACTACCGAGACCACGGCGGCTTTCTGATCTCCGCAGCCATCGATCGCTACGTCTACGTCATGGTCCATGACACCTTCGATGAAAAGATGCTGGTGCGCTACTCGCAGATCGAGTGGATCACCGACGTTGATGAGATCCGGCACCCGATCATCCGCGAAGCTTTGAAGCTACTGGAAATCGACCAGATCAATCTCGAAATCACCACCATCGCCGATATCCCAGCCGGCACCGGACTGGGCTCGTCCGGCAGCTTCGCCACCGCGCTGCTGAAAGCGCTCTACAAGCACAAGCGTGGCTTCATCACTCCCGCAGACCTCGCTGCGCAGGCCTGCTTCATCGAGATCGATCGGCTGAAGGAGCCGATCGGCAAGCAGGACCAGTACATTGCGGCGTTCGGCGGTCTCACCGTCCTCGATATCGATACCAGCGGCAAGGTCACTCCGCGCCAGCTCAAGTTGGGCGAGGAAACGTTCTTCCGGCTGCACGACAGCTTATTGATGTTTTGTACCGGCTTTACTCGTTCCGCCTCCGAAATGCTGCGCGACCAGGACAACAAGTCCAAGGCCAAGGATCAGGCGATGATCCAGAATCTGCATTACGTGAAGGAGCTGGGACGGCGCAGCCTGGAGGCGCTCGAGGGAGGTGACTTGGTCAAGTTCGGCGAGCTAATGCACGAGCATTGGGAGCACAAAAAGAGGCGCTCGGCGGGGATGAGCAATTCCGACATCGACCGCTGGTACTCTGTGGCACGAGCGCATGGCGCGGTGGGCGGCAAGCTGATCGGCGCCGGCGGCGGTGGCTTTCTGATGTTCTATACGGAGCGGCCAGAACAATTGCGTGCGGCGATGCGCAACGAGCGGCTGCGCGAGCTGCGCTTTGGCTTCGACTTCGACGGTACCAAGCTTTTGGGATGACCACCGTCGCCATTCGCGCTGACGCGCAGCTGCTTTCCGTTGATCCAGAGCTCTCGCTGCGGCTGCCGTCGATTGACTGCGCGGATCCCGAAGTGACCATCCTCATTCCGGCGCTAAACGAGAAGCTCACCATCGCGGACTTTGTGGACTGGTGTCACCAGGGCTTGAAGGCCGCCGGCAGATCCGGCGAGGTGCTTATCGTTGACAGCTCGAACGACGGGACTGGGGATATCGCGCTCGCGCACGGAGCACGGGTGCTGAAGGCCCCCAAGCGCGGCCTGGGTCGCGCGTACATTGATGCCCAGCCCTTCGTGCGAGGGAAGTTCATCATCATGGGCGACTGCGACTGCACCTATGACTTCAGAGAGCTCAAGCCGTTCGTCGATGCGTTTCGCTCCGGCCACGAGTTCGTAATGGGTAGCCGTTTCAAGGGCACGATCGATGATGGCGCGATGCCAGCTCTCCATCGCTACTTCGGCACGCCGGGGACGACCTGGATCCTAAACCGCATCTTCTCAAGCCACTTCTCGGACATCCACTGTGGGATGCGCGGGATGACCAAGGACGCCTTTGCTCGTCTGCAACTACGCTCGCAGAGCTGGGAGTACGCCAGCGAAATGGTTGTCAAGAGCGTTCACCTAAATTTGAAGACGACTGAAGTTCCGATCCATTTCCTCAAGGATCGCGAGGGCCGACTTTCGCATCACAAGCGCTCCGGCTGGTTCAGTCCATGGCAAGCCGGCTGGATCAACCTGAGGGCGATGTTCATCTATGGCGCAGACTTTTTCCTCTTTCGCCCCGGCCTAGTGCTCTTCCTGGTAGGGCTCGCACTGGCTCTGCCTGTTCTGGCGGGGCCGGTGGCGATTGGACCGGTGACGCTTTCACTCAACTGGATGCTCGTCGGCGTGACTCTGGCGACCCTCGGGGTCCAGTGCGTCTATTCCGGCGTCGTGGCACAGGTGCTCTATGACCCTTCGGATGGCGTTTTGGAGCGCTGGTTGAAGCGATTGCGGTACACACCGGCGGTCGCCAGCAGTGCAATCGCATTCTGCCTCGGTGTTGCGATGGGCATGCCGCTCGTCTTCAAGTATGCCCAAGGCGGACTTAGGCTCGCTGGCCCTGACTGGCGGACCCACCTTGCGGTAGGTGGGTTGCTCGTGGCCATTCTTTCCTTCATGACCTTCACCTTCACTCTTGTGCTACACGCATTGGGAGTGTCCCGGCGGAGGGTCTTCTAACGGCCTTGCCTGCGTTGCAGTGTCAGGCCGATCACCAAGTTTAGGTCGATCACCGGGATCAGGCTCGGAAAGAAGGCCCGATGCTCTACGACGAACTTCTCCTCGAGCAGGGCGATCACCTCGATTGCGGTATTCACGTGCTCGGTCCGAATGTACTCGTGGTAGTTCCAGTGGTAGCGCTTCTCGAAGATGCGCTGTGACGAGGCACGGCGTGCGAGCCCATATCCGAAGCCGCCCTCGCAAGGGATGACGACCGAGAACTCGCCTGTCGGCTTGAGCAGGCGGTGCACCTCGGTGAGCGCACCGGGGAGGTTAGGCAGGTGCTCCAACACGTGGATTGCGATCACCCGGTCGAAAAATTGGTCCGGGAAGTCTAGGCGCTGCTGGCAGTCTCCGATCGCGGTCTGCGCACGTGGAAAACGTTCCCGGATTTTCTTCGCCAGCTCGTCTCGCAGCTCATTACAGTAGTAGTTCTGGTTGGTCAGGTTTTCCCACTGGCAGTGGGTCCCCACCCCGGCGCCAAGCTCGAGGGTGCGCGCCCCAGGCTTCACGCTCCGAAGGGGGTATCGCTGGTTAAAGTTGTCGACTAGACGCAGGTAGGCCTTCTTGCTCATCTGCTCATCCAACCAGTGCTTCATCCAGTCGTTGCTGATGCGCGCCTGCTCCAAAGTCAGCTCTGGTACCTTCTTTGGCCACGGGCCCATCGTTGGTGCGCTCATCGAATAAGCTCTCCCCAACCTTTCAATATACATGAGCTTGAGCCTGTGCAGTGGCGCGTGCTACCACCTCGACTGTCTTCGGCCGAGTCTGGCTCAAGGTTAATTGAATGGCTTCAGAGTTCGACCAGTACGTCGAATCATATCGGGAGATTATCAATCGGGGGGCGGCCCTGACCGGGGAGACCTTCGAATACTTCATTGGACTCCGCCTCAACCTTCTTCGCGCTGAGCTGGGTTCATTGGGCGAGCCGTCACCGCGACGGATTCTCGATTTCGGTAGTGGAATCGGAGCGACCCTCGCCCAGATCCGGGAGCAGTTTCCTCGAGCCTCTCTGGACGGGATTGATTCTTCCTTGAGGAGCGTAGAAGTTGCCGAAAAACTCAGGCTTCCCGACACAAGATTCCACCACTCCGACGCAAGCGAATTACCATTCGCTGCTGGCACATTCGATCTTGTGTATTCGAATGGGACGTTCCATCACATCAATCCCGAACAGCGCGAAGCTATTTTCGCCGAGCTGGCACGCGTCCTCCTCCCTGGAGGGCACGCGTTCATCTTCGAGAACAACCCGCTGAACCCGGTGATGGTGCGGGAGATGCGTCGCAACCCCTTTGACGCTGACGCACGGATGCTGTTTCCTTGGCACCTGCGGAACCATCTCCGTCTCGCGGGGCTGCGGGCCCGCTCACCGCGGTACTACGTATTCCTGCCGAGGCACCTCAAGCGAATCTGGTGGACCGAGCGGTACCTGCGGCGCGTGCCTTTGGGCGCGCAGTATTACGTCTGGGCTACGAAGACTGCTTCAGCTTCGAGCTCGGCCTGACCGTCGATTTCGCACACCGCTCGAACAAATGCGGAAACGTTTGCACTTAAAGACAGACGAAAAATATCACCGGGATGGCGCTTTCGCCTTCCAAGGCAGATCGATTATGGTGCGCGCGCGCGCCGGGAGGGAGGGCGATGGTTTGAACGCTGATTACATTGTCTTTGGGCGTCCCAGCTTTGGCCCCGACGAAATCGAAGCCGTAGTGCAGACGCTGCGCAGCGGTTGGGTCGGGACCGGGCCGCGGACCAGAGAGTTCGAGCACCGCTTTGCAGAGTACGTGGGCTCCCGATACGCGGTCGCGGTTGGCTCCTGCACCGCCGCGCTCCACATCTCGATGCTTGCCGCCGGGATCGGCGCCGGGGACGAGGTCATCACCACGCCGCTTACCTTTGCAGCCACCGCAAACGCCATCCTGCACGCAGGGGCGAGCCCGGTGTTCGCGGACGTATCCAGGCAAACGATGAATCTGGATTCATCGAGGGTCGAGGCCGCGATTACGCCGCGAACGAGGGCGATCATTCCAGTTCATCTCGCGGGAAGACCTTGCGAGATGACCGCGCTGCTCGAGATCGCCAAACGCCACAAGCTCCTGGTTTTGGAGGACGCCGCCCACGCGATTGAAGCCTGGTACCGAGGTCGCAAGATTGGAACCTTCGGCAACGCAAGTTGCTTCAGTTTCTATGTGACGAAGAACATGAGCACGATCGAAGGCGGGATGCTTTGCACGGATGATCAATCTATTGCCGACAAGGCCCGGGGCCTCGCGCTGCACGGGATGAGCGCGGATGCTTGGGCGCGGTTTAGCGATCGGGGATATCGACATTACGAGGTGACCCAACCCGGCTTCAAGTACAACATGACCGACGTCCAGGCGGCGCTTGGGCTCTGCCAGTTACCCAAGCTCAACGCCTGGCTCGAGCGACGCAGGCAAATCTGGGCGCGCTACGACGAATTATTTGCGGATCTGCCTTGCCAACGGCCAGCTCCCGAAGAGCCGGACACAGTGCATGCGCGTCACCTGTACACGTTGCTGATCGACCCGCCATCGGCGAAGATCAACCGCGATCAGGTGATGGCTTTTCTCCACGAGCGCGGCGTCGGAACCGGTGTCCATTATCGATCCTTGCACCTTCACCGGTATTACCGGGAGCAGTTCGGCTATCGCGCCGAGGACTATTTGAACGCCTATTGGATTGGCGAGCGAACCGTGTCCTTGCCGCTTTCGCCCAGTTTGACCGATCGCGAGGTCGAGCGAATCGGGCAAGCCGTCCGGGATGTCTTCCGCAAGTAGAGTGCACTGATTGCGGTTCGTCTTCCTCATTCCCGACCTCCGCCGAGACGTTCTGATCCGAGCGTGGCAGCTGCTTGGAAAGACCCCCGCGCGCCGACTGCTCCCCAAGCCGCGGATGGGAATGAGCAGCGACGTCGTTTCGGGCGGAACGCTGAACATCATGCGCCATGCCCGGATCGCGCGCGCGCTCGGCGCGAATGCGGTCTTGGCGACCGAAAGCGGCCGCGACACCTACGGACCAAGCCGCGCGCTAGCGGGCCTACCCTACATCGCCTGGTTGCAACGCCGACCCGAGGACGTGTGCATCGTCCCGGATATCTACACGCATCAGATTCCGCTGATAAACGGCTTCGCTGTCGCATACCTGCAGAGTCCGAGCTGGGTGCGCAATGACTTCGATCATCGGCTCGACCGAGTAGCGCTCTGGACAGATTCGCCATTCATGTTCGAGCTTTGTCGCAAGATATACCCGGGCAAGACGGCGAGCATGGTTCCGAACGTAATCGACGACCAAGCCTTCCCCTTCATCCCGCAGTCCCGCCGGCGCAAGGGCGAATTGATCGCGTTCCCGCGAAAGGGACGTGACTTCATCCACGAGGTGTTTCGACGCTACGTTGCCAATGGAGGTTCATACTGGCGCCTTCAACTCCTAGATGGCCTTCCCTTTCACAGGTTCGCCGCGCGATTGCAGACGCCTCAAGCATTCCTCGCCTCCGCGGAGGTAGAAGGCTGTGCCCTCCCCCCCTTGGAGGCGATGGCGGCGGGGATCGTGGTGGTCGGCAAGGACGCGCGCGGCGCAAACTTCTACATGAAACATCGCGAGACAGCGCTTGTCGCAAACGATCCTGACCCGGCTGCCGAGGCCCTGGCCGCGATTGAAGCGGACGAGCTCCGCGAGGAGCTGTCACGCGGTGGTTACACTGCAGCTAAAACGTGGTTTCCCGAAAATGAACCCACCGCTTTCTGGAAGCGCTTCCTGGCGGAGCGACCCTGGGCGTGAGATCGAGGGGTTTCGCCGAGACCTTGCCTTCGTCGTAGGCAATATGCCATACAGCCAGCCCCCGCCGCCTCTGGCCACCCTCGAGGAGCCTCCCGGGGAAGGCGGCAAGGAGCCAACAAGATGACGGCACCGATGCTCTCCGTGATCATGCCGGTGTACAACGCCGAACGTTACCTCGCCGAAGCCGTCGAGAGCGTCCTTTACCAGACCTTTCCGGATTTTGAATTCATCATTGTCGACGATGGGTCAACGGATGCCTCCCTCGCTCGCTTGCGCCATTACGCCGAGCAAGATGCGCGAATCCGGCTGAGCAGCCGTCCCAATGCCGGTTGGGTACAGAGGCTGATCGAAGCCGTGCCGCTCGCCGCCGGGAAGTATATCGCGAGAATGGATGCCGACGATGTCTCGCTGCCGCAAAGATTTGAGCGACAAGTCCGCTTTCTCGAGAAGAATCCCGAGTACGTGGTCGTCGGAAGCAAGGTGTTGCTGATCGACTCGGACGGAGCCCCACTAAAATACATGGGGGAGAAGCTGCGGCACGAGGAGATTGATGGTGCCCACTTGAGGGGCGAAGGTGGCGCGATCATTCACCCGGCCGCGATGATCCGAACCGAGGCGATGCGGGCGATTGGCGGCTATCGCTTGCTCAGGGATGAAGACTTGGATCTGTTCCTGCGCTTGGCAGAATACGGCAAAGTCGCCAATCTTCCCGATGTCCTACTGCACTACCGGCAACACCTCAAGAGTGCCGGCTACCAGCACTATGCGGAGATGACTCGGAGCGTTCGGGATGCGGTAGCCGCAGCCCGGGTCCGTCGCGGGTTACTTCCACTGCAGAAGTCCGAGGTATTGGAGCTCGACAACCACTCGTGGAATGGAGCAGTCAAGACGGCCCAGTACCACAAGAAATGGGCGTGGTGGGCGCTCCAGGGCGGCCACCCGGCGACCGCGCGGAAACACGCGCTGGTTGCTCTGCGACAGGACCCGCTATCGCTCGAGTCGTGGCGCCTCGCACTTTCTGCATTGCGCGGACGATGAGGAGCCGGCTCCCGCGAGCCCCTGCCATTTCGGAGGAAAGATGATCCCGCCAGTGCCGCAAACGGTTCGCCTCGCGCGACGCATCGCCGAAGGAATGGCGCGAAGGCTGAATACGCTCGAACGCACCGTCTCTCCCGAGGTCGAACGCGCCTACCACAACGACGCCGTGGTGCGCGCGATGAACAAATACGACATGGTGACGCAGCCGGACGAGCCATATTACGGGCGTCAATACCTTCACTTCGTCCTCCCCGAGCTCGAGCGTCGCTATCCGGAGCGCCGGATCGATCTGCTCGACTTGGGCTGTGGGCAGGGACGGCTCGCTCTGCCGATCGCACGCTGGTCGGCTCAGGGCGGAGGGACGGTAACCGGTGTGGATCTAACCCCGGCCGCGGTTGCGCAAGCGCAGCAGTACGCGGCGGCCGAGCAGCTGCGCAACGTTCATTTCGTCGCCCGCGATGCAACCGACTTCGTGCGCGAGGCACCGGACAATTCGGCCGATGCGATCCTGTTCACCGAAGTGACCTTCTTCATGCCCTCCTATCGAGAAGTGCTCAAAGAGCTCTCACGCTTGCTCAGGCCAGGGGGCGTCGCGTTCATTGCCTTCCGCTCCCAGTACTACAACCTGTTGCAGTTGGTCCTTGCGCGAAACTGGGAGAACGCGAAGCGCTGTTTGACGCAACGAGAAGGGCACATTTTCGGCGGCCCAATGGGCTTTGCGTGGCAGACGATCGACGAAATTCCACCCCTGCTTGAAACCTTCGGGCTTCGAGCCCTGCGGCTGCTCGGTATCGGCGTGCTCTCGGGAGTCAAGGGAGATGCTCGCGGAGCAATCGTTCATCCCTCGGCCCTTTCGCAGGAGGAGCAGGACCGGCTGATCGAGCTCGAGTGCGCCGTCGCCGAACCGTACGCGTCGTGCGGCCGCTACATCCTCACCATCGCCGAGCCTCAGGCGAAGCGCTGATGCTTCGAGGGCTGAGGTCGCGGGCCTCAATCGAGCCGATAGACCAGTACCGTGCGGCCGATGGACTCGGCGGGCAAAGCAAAAAAGCCAAATGGGTACCAGCCGGGCAGAGGCGAGTTCAATCGATCTGCCAGCCGATATCCCAGCCCTTTAAAGCACTCCCAATCGTTCGGCTCGAATCCGGTCTCCTCTGCGACCATCGCTGCGCGCTTGGGCCGACGAACGAAGTCCTCCACCCAGCGCTGCTGCTCAGAGGTGATGAAAACCGTCTTGGGCAGAGCGCTGGGCGAGCGGATCACCATCGCGATCGGCCGGGTGTCGAGACCATAACCGAAAGTCTCGAGGCGAGACTTGCCTGGAATCCGCGGCCAAAAGGAGAAGATCGCAAATCGTTCCTCCTTCGCCAGATGTCCGCGAACGTAGGTCTCGATCAAACCTTCGGGTGTCGAACGCAGTTGGAGCCAGGCGATGTTTGCATAGAGCAGGTTGATTCCGCCCAGCGCCGCGAGCGCAAATGTCAATCGCCCTGAACGGGACGCCATCCGTTCCCGCAGAGCGTCGACCGTGCATGCGATCAACGGGATCAGCGCGAGCGCCCCAGGCAGCGCGAAGCGGTCCGGAGAGTATCCGGTGGGGAGCATGCCCAAAAGAACGAAGCTTACAAGCGGCAGCGCCAACCATAAGGAGCGCTGCGGTCGCAGCCAGATCAACACCGGGATGCAACCCACCGCTGCGATCATCCCCCCGGGACCCAGGTTGTTAGCGAGCGACTTGAAGATTTCGAGCAGAAAGTCAAACGGTGAGCGGTCTGGAGCGCCCCAAATCTCCGGATCGGCTGCTCCCGAGAGCACATAACGGATCCGCTTGAGCCAGGTGGCCGGCGCGTAGATCACATTAAGCAGCGCGTACCAGCCCACCAGCGTCGCCAGGCCGACCGCTAATGAGCGCATATAGCCTGACCGCAGCTGAGGCGATTGCGCCGGGCGCAACGCCCGAAACGCCAGGGCCGCACAGGGCAACGCGAAGAGAGGAACCGCAAACTCTTTCGCCGTCACTGCCCAGGCAATGAACGTGGAGAACCAAAGGGCCCTTGCGATCGTCAGTGTGCGACGCACGATCACCACGTACGTTCCGAGCGCCAGGGAGCTGAACGCAATCATCGGTCCGTCTCCCTTCAAGAGCACTGCATGCCAGATCATCGTCGGGTTTGTGGCCGCGCAAAGCAGGAGCGCAAAAAAGGCCGCTTCTCGCGAGAATCCGGCTCGCGCCAGACCCACCCCAAGTGCCGCGAGCGATATCAGGACGAGCGAGAGCACCAGGATCCGGCTCTGTAGGATCAGCGCGGTCAATTGCTGTAGCGGTCGGTGAAACCCATACGGAAACCTGCTACTCGCGGGGCCGAAGGTTCCTTGATGCTTCCAATAGAGCAAAGAGAGGGCATATCCCGGCGCGTAGAGAAAATTGTCGGCCGGACCCCACTTGTGAAACTCGCGCCCGCGCGACTGAAAGAACTTGAAGGTTTTAAGCGGCTGATACTCCTCCCCAAGATGCGACTCGTAGTCCGGAAGGCCATGAATCACCAACGGAAGGGCGAGCAACGACGCCGCAAGACACGGTATGAGAACGAACGCGCTCCGCCGCACGCTTGCGCTCATCGGTTTGTGCATCTCAGCGCCCTTCGCAGGTTCCCAGGAAGCTCGAGGCCCGGGGGGCAATCTAGCTCGTTTCTGCGAAGTAATGCGCCGATGAACCGTCCGAGCCGAACAGGCTCGCATCCGCGATTGACCCGATCATTGGAGCTGTCTTCACACGCGCCGATACCTATGGCGCCCTCACCTATTCTCGGTGGTGGCATTGCCAGATCTGCTAACTGTCGGCTTTCTGGCGATTACTTGTCTGAACGCAGTCACTTATGACCGCGCCCCTTGCAATATAACCCGTCGGAGTGTGAGAACCGCCCCCATGGATGCCCCTCGCCAACGTCGTACCGTGCCATTTGTCGAAGGCGACTGGCGGCATCGCAAATCCCTACAAAGACGTCTGGAAAAGCTTGTTTTGCTGGTGAGCGAGCGCGACCTGCAAAACGGACCGCGTCGAACCGGAGAGGGCCGGCGCGTCCGATTATCGGGTCAAGCCATTCACTGCCGCGGCGTTCTTGAGTACAGTCAGCGCCCTCCCGAAGACCTCGATGGAGCGCGGGGTGGGCGCAAAGTGACCGGGTCGTGACGTGAGTTTCGCGGATCTTCTGCTGGTACTTGTCGCAGTCCCAGTGGTTTGCTTTAGCGGCTACCTTTTCCTGCTCGCGTTGTTCTCGCAACGGATTGCGCCGCCCGCGGCGTCGGCGATGCCACAGCTGTTCTTCGATGTGATCGTTCCGGCCCACAACGAAGAACCCGGAATCAGCGCGACGGTAAGATCGCTGCTCCAGGTCGATTATCCGCGGAACCTCTATCGGATCGTCGTGATCGCGGACAACTGCACCGATCAAACTGCCGCGCGCGCGCAAGCCGCAGGGGCCAGCGTTCTGACCCGCAATGACCCCGCTCATCGTGGGAAGGGGCACGTGCTCACCTACGCTTTTGGGCACAGCCTGCGAGAGGGACGCGCGGACGCAGTCGCAGTGGTCGACGCCGACACCACCGTCTCCCAAAACTTGCTGCGCGCCTTCGCCGCCCGAATCGAGCGCGGAGCCGAGGCGGTACAGGTCGATTACGCGGTTCAGAATCCAGATGCTTCGTGGCGAACCCGCCTATTGCGGATCGCATTTGGGACTTTTCATGTTCTGCGTTCGCTCGCGCGGGAGCGCTTGGGCTTGTCGACCGGCTTGCGCGGAAATGGAATGTGCTTCACCGCGCGGCTGTTGCGCGCGGTTCCGCATCGGGCTTTTTCCCTGGTGGAGGACCTCGAGTACGGCATCGATCTGGGCGAGGCTGGGCATCGCGTCCATTACGCGCCCGAGGCCCACGTCTATGGAGAGATGGTTTCGCTAGCCACCCCCGCGCGAACCCAGCGGCAACGTTGGGAGCACGGCAGGCGCAAGCTCGCTTTGCTCCGCGGACCAGCGCTGCTGGTGCGCGGACTGCGTCGACGCGACAAACTGCTCTTCGATCTGGCGATGGACCTGCTCGTACCTCCGCTGTCCTCACTGGTGATCATCAGCGCGCTGGGCGTTTTCGCCTCATCGCTGGTCTCCGCGAGAACTGCTGAGCCGAGCATTGCGGTGATGCTTTGGATCATTTCACTGCTTTTTCTCGCTTTTTATGTGTTGCGCGGATGGGCTCTCTCGAGCACCGGCGCCCGCGGGCTTCTTGACCTAATGTGGGCACCTGCCTATATGGTTTGGAAGCTGACGCTTTTGTTCAGTCCATCAGACTACAAGAAGGACGAATGGTTGAGGACCACGCGAGAGCAGAAGTAGCCCTGGCGCCGGCTGTGCCACGCGATGGACCGATTCAGCTCGGTCAATCGCGCGCAGCGCCGCTGGATCTGCAGCAGCTCTGGTTCTCGAGCCTCAGATGGGATTGGTCCTCCTTGGCGCTGGTGCCGGCAGGCTCCAATGGATCCGTGCTTCGGATTGCGAAGGCGCTTGCACAGGTCGGCAATCGCCATGGCGGACGCGCGGTCACCAGGACAGAGGCAACAGGCTTGGGCACGAGCGCGGAACTCGCGGAAGACATCACCGGCCAATTCACAGTGCACACCCCGAGTGTTGGAAGCGAACGCTGGAAGCAGCGGACGATCATCGCACTTGACCCGGTCCTGACGGACCCAGCCGGTATCCCGGTCGCACTGGCTGCCGATGCCGCCCTGCTCTTGGTCGAGCTTGGCAAGACGAACATTGCCGAGGCACAAAAGACCGTCCAACTGATCGGCCGCGATCACTTCAGGGGATGCATTCTGATCAAGTAGCTTTGCCCGATTCCCACCGCCCGACGTGGTATGGACAGCGCCGTGCTTGAGATTGTGAGTACCACTGCGCGTCGTTTGCGCCTGCGGGTGGGTCAGCTCTGGATTGACTGCCTGACGTTCAATGAAGCGTTGGCCGAGATCGAGCGCCTAGTTGAAGCCCGCGACGGTGGCTTCGTCTTCACGCCCAACGTCGATCACGTGGTGATGGCCGAGACGAATCGCCAATTCAGGGAAGCGTACCAAGCCGCTGGCCTGTCTCTGGTCGATGGTCAGCCACTGGTCTGGGTCTCGAGGCTGCTCGGGATGCCCCTTCCCGAGAGAATTGCCGGATCCGATCTCGTTGTCCCTCTGATGCAGCGCGCCGCTCGGCACAACTGGAAGGTCTACCTACTCGGAGCAGCTCCGGGAGTGGCCGATTTCGCCGCAACGCAGTTAAAGACTCAGTACGGGGTCCAGATCGCGGGCGTCCAGGCGCCGACCATTTCGATCGTTCCGGAGCAAGACGAGCCGACAGTGCTCGCGCGCCTGCGCGCTGCCCAACCGGATCTAGCCTTGATTGCCTTGGGCTCGCCAAAGCAGGAAATCTGGATTCACCACATCGCCAAGGCCATTCACCCGACAGTCGCGATCGGGGTCGGCGCCTCTTTCGATTTCATTGCAGGCCGAGTCCGCAGGTGCCCAAGGTGGATCGCGGCGGCAGGACTCGAATGGGTGTTCCGAATGACTCAGCAGCCTCGCTTGATCCGCCGTTATCTGCTGCGCGACCCAAAGTTCGTGCCCATCCTTGTTCGCACCATGATGTTGCCCCGTGCCGAACGGGTCACGAACACGTCGCGTTAATGTCCCCGTGAATGAGAATAAAAACATCCAAAACGGGAAAAGTCGCAACCCAGGCGGCGACCGCAAAACGTTTGCTTATTAACGAGTAGTTTCAAGCTACCACGTCGCAGTTGTCGTGGACACGTCGCGTGTGCTACATGCTGCGCCCGTCTGGAAACGTAAGCCTCGCTGGGTAGAGAGAGCTTATCCGGTTCCTAGAGAGGGCGATGTCGTACATCAAACAGGGGTAGCGCAACGGGCGAGGGGGCCATCTATGTCCGACAACTCGAGTGGTGGTTTGGGGGCTGGTGAAAGTGCCGTTGGGCCATCGCAGCCGCCACCGCCACGCAGCGATGGATTGCGGATATGGCCGCGCCGCGCCCGAGCGCCATCCGGGGAGGTCCCCGAAGCCGCAGGCCTGTGGGGGGTCGGCCGTCGCTTCCGCAATCGGCTCGTTGGAGACACCCTCCAGCGCCCAGAGCCCACGAGCGGATCCGCGGGATTTGCCACGACCCTCAACTCGGTCGTCGACCTGTGTGTACTGCTGATTTCGATCTCGATAGCGACGATGCTTTCGGTTTCCGAGCGGCCGGTCGAGATCAGCTTCCCAGAATTTGTTTTCACCACCTTTGCGGCCGGCTTGGTCTGGGTGATCGCGTGCGCGGTGCTTCGGCACTACGATCTTCGGGCGTTCGAGCGGGACGCCGTGGAAGACGCGTGCCTGGTTTCGGTGATGGTGATCGGCCTCGCGATCTTCATTGGATTGTTGCACCTTGTGCTGCCCGATTCCGCGGCGATTCCCAAAGCTTCTCATTTCCTTCTCGTGTTCTGGCCCGGCGTGCTCGCGTTGCGACTGTTCGTGTTCCGCGTCCTGTCCGAAAACCAAATCGCGAAGCAGGAGGCGTTAATCGTCGGGATCGGCTCACTGGGAAGGCTCACCGGCGAGGACCTCGAAAAGCGCGGCCGTCACCGTGTCGTCGGTTACCTGGAATTTCCGGATGAGACCCGGTCGGGCCTCCTGGGCTCGCGTCTACTTGGTACCTCGAGCAATCTCGAAGCGGTGCTGCAAACCACGCCGGTGAGCGAGGTGTTCATCGCGGGAGACCTGCTCAAGCAGGCGGAAGCGATGCAAGCGGCGATTCGGGTTTGCGAAACGTTCGGGATACCGTTTGCCCTACCCGCCTACGTCTTCCGCTTCGAGCGCGCGACACCGGTCGCCAGGGCAGCTATCGCGGACGGATATCTGCACTACCATTCGGTGAGGATCAAACGGTACGAGTTGGCGGTGAAGCGGCTCTTCGACATTCTCTGCTCCGCAGCGGCGCTGACCCTGTTGCTGCCGCTGTTCGTGGTGCTCGCGATTCTGATCAAGCTCACCTCGTCGGGTCCGGTGTTCTTTAGACAGGTCCGGGTCGGCTTGCATGGAAGGCCGTTTCAGATGTTCAAGTTCCGTTCGATGATCTCGAATGCCGAGGAGCTCAAAGAGCTGTTGGCGAAGCACAACGAGCGCACCGGGCCGGTTTTCAAGATGCGCAACGATCCGCGGATTACCCGGGTCGGTGCTTTGATGCGCAAGTTTTCTCTGGACGAGCTGCCTCAACTGATCAACGTACTCCGCGGAGACATGAGCATGGTGGGCCCGCGTCCGCCGGTGCCGTGCGAGGTGGCGAAGTACGAACCCTGGCAGCGCCGTCGCTTGTCGATGCGTCCGGGGCTGACATGCATCTGGCAGTCCTCGCCGAACCGCGACCAAATTCCATTTGAGCAATGGATGTATCTGGATATGCAGTACATCGATCATTGGAGTCTGGCGCAGGACTTCGCTTTGATCTGCAAGACGCTCCCTGTGGTCGTGAGCGGCGCAGGCGAGCGCTAGTTTCCCTGACCGGCGCCGACGAGCCGCTCTCCGAGAGAGTGCATCGCGGCATGGATGTCGAGCGGGCAATCGAGGAGCTTTACCGTGCTGACTGGGGTCGGATCCTCGCCACCCTAATCCGCCTGGTAGGAGACTTCGAGATCGCCGAGGAAGCCACACAAGAAGGTTTCGCCGCGGCGATTGAGCAGTGGAAGAGCGGCATTCCACAGAACCCACGTGCCTGGCTGATTCAGACGGCGCGGCACAAAGCGATCGATCGCATTCGACGCAAGGCCAGGCTCCAAGAAAAGCTGGGGGAGCTCGGTGCCGAACTAGACGAGAGCGCTCAGGGCCTCTTGGAGTCCACCGGCAAAAGCGCGCTGCCGGATGACCGCCTGCGCCTGATCTTTACCTGCTGCCACCCGGCGCTGGCGATGGACGCGCAGGTCGCGCTCACGCTTCGCACGTTGTGCGGACTGACCACCGAAGAGATCGCGCGCGCGTTTCTGGTCCCGGTCCCGACGATGGCGCAGCGCTTGGTGCGCGCAAAACACAAGATTCGAGAGGCGGCCATACCCTACGTGATCCCGCCCGAAGCCGAACTACCCGAGCGGTTGGATGCTGTGATGTGGGTGATCTACCTGGTGTTCAATGAGGGGTACGCGGCGACTCACGGAGACGCCCTGGTTCGGGGCGAGCTTTGCGCGGAGGCGATCCGACTTGCCCGCCTACTGAAAAGCCTGCTGGCGGTCGCTCCATCGGAGCTAACCGGTCTTTTGGCGCTGATGCTCCTGCATGATTCCCGTCGAGACGCGCGCGTCGCACCGGATCGCGCCCTGGTCCTGCTTGAAGAGCAAGATAGAAGTCGTTGGGATCATGCCCAGATCGATGAAGCGCTGCCGATGGTACAGCAGGCTTTGCGCGGTGGAGCTGGAGTCTACAGCTTGCAGGCGGCGATCGCGGCGCTCCATGCCCAAGTCGCCCGGCCTGAGGACACCGATTGGCGGCAGATTGCGGCGCTCTACCAGCTTCTGGAGGCGATTCACCCATCCAAAGTGGTGACGCTCAATCGCGCGGTGGCGGTGGCGATGGCAGAAGGTCCCGAGCCTGCAATGGCGCTGGTCGATCAGGCGGCCAGCGGCGGGGTACTCGAAGGGTACCACCTGCTGCATGCCGTACGAGCTGACCTCCTGCGTCGGCTGGGACGCCGCTCCGAAGCCGCCGACGCTTATCGGCGCGCCATCGGCCTGGTCGGCAACGAAGCGGAGCGACGATTTCTCGAGAAGCGTCTTCGAGAGGTCAGTCCGGACCCAGCAGCTAGATCTTCATGATCGGCCGGACCTCGATTGAGCCGGTCCGGGCGGTTGGAACTCGAGCGGCGAGGGAAATCGCTTCATCGAGATCCTTCGCCTCGATGATGTAATAGCCCCCCAATTGTTCCTTGGTCTCGGCAAATGGGCCATCGGTCGTCAGTCGTTTGCCACTGCGAACCCGCACCGTGGTCGCTGTGGAGGTCGGTTGCAGTGGATTGCCTCCCACGTACCGGCCGGTTTTCTTTAGATCGTCGCTGAGCTGACCGTACTCGCTGAAAACCTTCCCCTTTTCGGCTTCGCTCATCTTCGCCCAGTTCTTCTCATCCTCGTAAATCAGCAGCATGTATTGCATGGCTCCTCCTCGTCGCATTGGGTGCGATCACTGGATGGTCGAATGGCGAAGCCCCGAATCGACAGGCTGCGAAACTGCTCCGGACAGACCTTGTGCCTGAGGCTATGGGTCTCTATTCTCCGTAGCCCGCTTGACAGATCGCCCACCCTTCCTTAAGTCCGAAACCGGAAAGCCTACGCCGATGTCAACTGCCGGCCCGGTACAACACCAACCGCTCGATTACGACGCCCTTGTTGCGCAACATGGCGAGTGGACCGCGATGGCGGTTCACCTCGGGCAAGGTAAATACACTCGCCGCGCGGAGCCGGACTGGAGACTGCGTCGACTCACTCAGGTGATTGCCGATGTTTTGGGCAAGCCACTCTCCGAAGCCCGGGTGCTCGATCTGGCGTGTCTTGAGGGCCACTACGCACTCGAGATGGGCCTGCATGGCGCGCGAGTCGTGGGCACGGACATCCGCGAGACAAATCTCGTAAAGGCGCGCTACGCTCAAGGCGCCCTCGGGCTGGGCAACGTGGAGTTCGTCCGCGAGGACGTCCGGGATCTGCGCCGGGAACGCTTCGGCGGCTTCGACGTGGTGATCGCCTCCGGGATCCTCTACCACTTGGATGTCCCGGCAGTGTTTGAGTTTGTCCAGCACGTTTATGACGTATGCGACCGCTTGGCGGTCATCGACACTCAGATCGCGCTCTCGCCGAGAGTCACGGTCGAGTATCAGGGTCGGTCGTATTCAGGATTGTGGTATCAGGAGCACGAAGAACGGAGAGACGCCTCTCAGCGTTATCGCGATTTCTGGGCTTCCATTGACAATACCTGGAGCCTTTGGCTCACCGAGCCCTCGCTCTATAACCTCCTCACGGATGTGGGGTTCACGTCCATTCTGCGCGTTGAGGGCCCGCAAATGCCCGTTGGGCCCGACCGGCAGATGTACCTGGCGATCAAGGGTGAGCGAGCGCCGATTCGCTCCTCGCCGGTAACGGACGCCCTGAATGAATCGCCGCGCCCCCAGCGCAATGAGTGGCCTGTGAATCAAGCGCAGATTCAACACGGGCGCATTTATCGCGCGCTCAAAGCGGGGCTCCCTCAACCCGTGAAGAACGCGATCAAGCCGGCGTTGCGATTGGTCGGCCTGCTGCCGCCGGATACAACCCCAGAGTACTTGCGGCCAAAGCGTTAGCGCCCGAGATGAACTCCGAGCTCCAAGCTCCGGAGAACTCGAGAAGAAGTGCAGTAGGAATTCGAAGAGCTCCTTCAACAGGAGCCACGGCCGCGAGAACCTAGCCTACATCGCTAATCCGAGCAGCCCCTTCGCGCGCTCTGCGAGCTCGCGATCACGCCGAAGTTTGCTCGGCCGTCGAAGAAAGCATTGAAACTGCATTCGCGGGCAAGCTGCGAACAGTGCGATTGGCTTTCAAGGCGACCGGAGAACGAGAGTTTCGTTTCAAGATCTGTATCAATTCCGCGGAATTAATTTCCCACACCTCACAACGTGGGAAAAACAGTGCTCTCATAAATTGTAGAAAACGCCTAATCATTGTCGTCCCTCCAGAACGGAGAGCGGCGAACACCGGTTGTTTGCCACTCGACATGAACGCCCCTCCCCATCCCTATCACCCACTGTGATCCAACGGCGTCCTCCGCGGCTTAAGCTCTGAGCGATCAGCTGTGACGGACGTATGGCTGGCTTCACGCACCCCATCTAACGAGTCATCCGACCCATCGCCCGCAAATGATCCTTCAACAAAAGATTGTTGGCTAGATGAAACGGATCGGGAGCATGAGTGTCTATTATCCGCCGGAAGTTTGCGACCTGGGTGCCATTGCTCGGCACTGAAGCCGAGTAGGCCCCGACATTCCCGGCGACTTGGAATGTTGCGGTCCGGCCTCGATCGCTGGTGACACCACCCCGCGCAATCAGGCTCGGATGTGGAAGACCCAGTGATTACGCACTATGGAGGGGGCATGGCAGGCGTCCTGGCCGTGTCCGGCGTGCGTTACGGAACCTCCAGCGGTCGGTGGGTGCTGGCAGCAACCATCCTCGGCTCCGGGTTGGCAAGCATTGATGCGACGGTGGTCAACATCGCGCTCGTTTCCATCGGGCGTGAGTTCCACGCTGACCTCACCGGTTTGCAGTGGATCAGCAACGGATACACCCTTAGCTTGTCCGCCCTCCTTCTCCTCGGGGGAGCGCTAGGAGACCGTTTTGGGCGACGACGCACAATGGTTTTGGGAGTGATCTGGTTTTCCCTCGGATCGCTGATTTGCGGAGTGGCACCCAATCTCTCCGCCTTGATCGCGGCGCGCATCTTTCAGGGCATCGGAAGCGCGCTGATGACCCCTGCGAGCCTGGCTATTCTGGAAACGGTGTTCGCTCCGGACGACCGGGCGCGAGCGATTGGAGCCTGGTCGGGCTTGGGCGCGGTTGCTGCGGCAACTGCCCCGTTTATCGGGGGCTATCTGGTAGACACGGTCTCCTGGCGGCTGGTGTTCTTGATCAACTTGCCCCTCGCCGCAGTAGTCCTGTGGGTCACCTCGAAGCACGTTCAGGAGACAAGGCCACCCGACAATCACGCTCGTCTGGATCTTCCAGGCATCGTGTTCGGGGCGGTCGGTCTCGCAGGGATAACGTACGCCGCGATCGAAGCCCCAGCTCTCGGCCTCAGCTCGCCGGCAGTGATTGGCACAGCTGCCCTTGGCCTCGTCTCGCTCGCGGTTTTTCTGCTCGTCGAAACCCGCGCTTCGAGCCCGATCCTGCCTTTGCAAATCTTTCGGGCGCGTCAGTTTTCCGGCACCAACCTCGTGACGCTCGTGCTTTATGCCGCGCTCGGAGCAGCATTTTTTCTTCTCCCGATCGAGTTGCAGGGAGGCCTCGGCTACTCCGCACTCCAAGCTGGCATCGCCCTCCTGCCAGTCACCGGGATGATGCTGCTGCTTTCGAGCAGGATCGGAGCTTGGTCGCGGCTGCGCGGTCCTCGAATGGCAATGACCTTCGGTCCGATTCTGGTGGGCGTCGCCTTCGTGCTGCTCAGCCGCCTCGCGCCGACCGAGCGATTTACGACGGCCGTGCTGCCCGGCGTTCTCGTTCTCGGCTTGGGGCTCAGTCTCACTGTCCCGCCCCTGACCGCGACCGCTTTGGCCTCGGCCCCTGTCGAATTTTCAGGCACAGCCTCGGCGATCAACAACCAGGTCGCGTATTTCGGCGGAATGATCGCCGTAGCCCTGCTTCCTTCGGCCGCAGGCCTGTCGGAGCATTCGCTGAACGACCCGGCTGCACTAACCGATGGGTTTCGCCACGCGATGTTGCTCTGCGCCGTCCTCGCCGGACTGAGTGCAGCTTTGTCATTTCTGACCATTCAAAATCGGGCGACCCCCGTGCAGCCCCAAACGTTGTGCGCGCTCGAAGCGCCGCCCCTCCAAACGCCCGAGCTTTTGGCGCTCGAAAAGCCTCGAGAACGCATCGCGACGCTCCCGACGGAGGAGAGCGTGGAGCTTCTCGACGGTGGCACGGCAGCCTATCCCCGGATGTTGACGGCGATTCGAGAGGCCCAAAGCAGCGTTCATCTTGAGGTCTACACGTTTGCCGACGATCGCATCGGAAGGAGCTTCGTCGACGCTCTGAAAGAATCCGCCCACAGTGGGGTCCAATGCACGGTGATCCTGGACGGCTGGGGCTCGGCCCGGTCCGGCCGCCGAATCGCACGCATCCTGCGTGATGCAGGCTGCCAGGTATTCATTTACAACCGCTTGATGTCCCTGCTGCTTGGACGTTTTCGGCGCGATCACCGAAAGATTCTGGTGGTAGACCAGCGAATTGCCTTCGTCGGTGGGATCAACATTGGTGAGGAGTACGCGTCGACTGAAACGCGAGCCGGTTGGGCCGATTTGGCGCTCGAGCTACGGGGCCAACCCGCGGCCTGGCTCGCAATGAAGCTGCGGGGGGAACGAAGGCTGCCGCGGCAACGGGCTACACGGATTTTCCTCTCCGGGCTCGCGGGTGGAGGGCACCTGCGAAAGCGTTATCTGCGCGCGCTCGCACGTGCCCGGCGAGGCGTTTTGTTCGCGCACTCCTACTTCCTTCCGGATGAGCGGCTGATTCGAGCGCTGACGGCAGCCGCCCAGCGCGGTGTTTCGGTGACGCTGCTGCTCGCGGGGACGAGCGATGTTCCATTCGTCCGTGCTGCTACGATGCGACTCTACCGTCGATTCCTCGATTCGGGCGTAATGATCTACGAGTGGAGTAACTCGGTGCTTCACGCCAAAGTGGCAGTAGTGGATGGAGCCAATGTGCTGCTGGGCAGCTTCAATCTCGATCCGCTGTCACTCGCCAATCTGGAGGTCCTGGTCGAGGTGCAAGACCCGACCACCGTGAACAAGACGGAAGCTTGGGTTCGCGCGCGCATTCAAGCGTCGCATCGAGTGGGCGTGGCCGACTGCGCTAACCCGATTCAGAGTTGGCTGACGGAGCGGTTGGGCTACTGGGCGGCGAAGCTTGCCGAACACTTGGCGCGATTCATTGCCCGCTCGCGGCCTTATCCGCGCAGGCTCTAGGAGCTGAGGGCCGACGCCAGGTCTGCGATCAGATCGTCCGCCGCTTCCAGTCCAACCGACATCCGAATCAGCCCGTCAGCGATGCCGATCCGCCGACGCTCGTCCGGAGACAGGCCCACGTGAGAGGTAAGCGCGGGACGGGTGACCAGCGTCTCGACGCCTCCCAGGCTTGGCGCGTTGAGCGGTAATTGGATGCGCTTGAAGAAGCGGTCCGCCGCGGGCACGCCGCCCTGGAGCTCGAAGCTCAGCATCGCTCCGGGCCGTGCCAAGAGCGCACGTCCCCGCAGGTACTGAGGATGTCTCTCCAATCCAGGATAGTTTACGAGTGATACCCCGGGATGCTGTTCGAGGTATCGGGCGATCTGGAGCGCTGTCGCGCATTGACGATCGAAGCGAACCGCAAGAGTCTTCAAACCTCGGTGAAGCATGAAGCAAGCGTGCGGGTCCATCGACCCGCCGAGATGATCGAGCTTATGCTTCACTCTCGAAATCCGTTCGCTTGATCCCATTACTGCGCCAGCGATCAAGTCATCGTGGCCGTTGAGGTACTTGGTCGCACTGTGGAGGATCAGGTCAAACCCCAACGACGTTGGGCGCAGGCCGATCGGTGTCGCGAACGTATTGTCGATCATCGATACCAGTCCGTTGCTGCGCGAGAAAGAAGCGACCCCTTCGAGATCGGCGACCCGCACGAGAGGATTGGTAATGCTCTCGCAATAGAATGCCCGGGTCGTCTTTCGCACAGCCGCGGCCCAGGCGGAACGATCCTCGCCGTCGACAAAGCTCACTTCGATGCCCAACTGTGGAAGATCGCGGGTCAGCAGATCGTGGGTTCCCCCGTAGAGACCTTCCTGGGCCAGCAGATGATCTCCGGCACGCAACACTGAAAGGAGCGTGGCGGAGATTGCTGCCATCCCGCTCGCGGTGACCAGGGCGCTCTCCGTCCCTTCCAGTGCCGCAAGCTTGCGGTGAAGTGCCTCATGATTAGGCGTATTGGACAGCCGGCCGTAGCGGATGTCGTGATACCCAGCCCCGGGTTCGTAGAGAAACGTGGACGATTGGAAGATGGGCATTGCCACGGCCCCGCCCCAACGAGGGCGCGGCTCACCTGCATGGATCAAAGCTGTTTCCAGTTTCATGGCTACTCCGTGGAAGGCGCTGACCGGGGCATACTAACCGGCTGAAGCGGCTCATCGCCAACAACTCAGAGACGTCGCCCTCGATTAACCGTGTCGAGCGTGTCTTTGGATTGCCGCCCACGAGATCGACGGCATCAAGCGGTTTACATACGCCGGACGAGCGGCCCAACTCGGCCGCTCGTCCGGGACTGAGGCGCTTTCTTTACGCCTTGGCCTTTTCGCCGCCCTTTTCAGTTTTTAGAGGGATGCGCTTCGGCTGTACTTCCGGCTTCTTCGGCACGACGACGTTAAGGACGCCGTCCTTTAACTCTGCCTGAACGTGCTCTACGTCAACGCCCTCAGGCAACGTGAACGAACGGGAAAAACTGCCGTAGTTGCGCTCGTACGTGTAATATTGGTCGCCCTCGTCCTTCTTCTCTTCTTGGCGTTCTCCGGAGATGGTGAGCCGGTTGCCAGTCACGGAGATGTCTAGGTCGCTCTCTTTCACGCCCGGAAGATCCGCCTTGAAGAGGTAGGCGTCCTTCGTTTCCTTGACATCGAAGTTGGGAACAAATCCAGCCAGGTCGTCCCCCGCGATTCTGCGCGACATTTCACGGAAGGGATCCCACCGCATCAAATCCTGCATCACCTCCAATGGGTCCCACCCACGAGTGCGCGCAAGTCCGCGTTCCGCCTCTGCTTGCTGCCGCCGTCGAATAATTGCCATCGTTTATCTACCTCCTTCTGAGACGCTCGACTCCCGGAGGACCGTCCTCTCGGACCTCCGGTGTCGCTCCAATGTGTGTCAGCGAGTTGAATTGTCCAGTCAGTTCGATCGAGACCCCCGGTGCCAACATTCGAACGAAATGCAAGGTGCGCCTGCCGGCGGCCGCGTTAAGTCATTGGATGCCTACCGCTGTCAGAATCGAGGAGGTGCGACCATGCCGGAAAAGCCACTCGCAGAACGGATCAAACGGGCGAAGCGCGAGGGTGTAGCCGTTGCAATCAAAAAGGATGATCTCGGGCCAGTAACCGACAAGAGCCCCCATTCCGTAAAGAAGAGCCGAGGCATCGTCGATTTCGAGCCACCACCGGATCGACGGGCAGGGCTCAAAGCGGCACCGGGACGTGGCCGCAACAGAACTGCCCAAGCGGTCAGCTCACCGCTGCCGAAGAAACGACGCCGCGGGGAGAACCCAGAGCGCGCGCCAGAAATTACTGCGCGCCACGTAGCTCCGGTGCGGGGTCGAAAGAAATCCCCGAGCGAAATGCACATCTACCATCCAGGCGGGTGAGCGATTGCGTCTCAATCGGTGAAACGACCAAGGTCAGCTGTTGTGCCCGGCAGCCACTCGGCCAGAAAGCCTTGGAAAGTATTGCCCGGCCGTACCCGCACCGACCGCAGGTACCAATTGTCGATTGAAATTTAACGTTACATCGGCGAATACACGCCCAATAAAGCGCATCCACGGGGGACAAAAATGACTAGCGCGATCGGTTTTGCTCTCGGGTTATTGGTTTTCGCTGAGAACCAGAACGCGGGCGACCAGGTGACTGTCTTACGAAACGTGGCGGTGCTCGACGGAACCGGGAGAGCTGTCCAACAGAACCAGGACGTAACGATCAAGGGCGATCGAATTCTCTCGATCAAAGCGGCGAGTTCGGTTGTTCCAAAAGGTGCCAGAGTCGTGGACCTAGCGGGCAAGACGATCATGCCGCAGCTGATCAACTCCCATGGGCACTTGGGACTGCTCAAGGGTACCACGATGTCCTCGGCGAACTACACCGAGGACAACATCCGTGCACAGCTGCTGCGCTATGAGGCCTACGGGGTGGGCGCGGTTCTCGTCTTGGGCACCGACCATGACGAGATTTTCGGTTTGCGGGAGGCCTCACGGAAGGGAACTTTGCCTGGCGCGGCGATCTACACCGCCGGCAAGGGCTTTGGAGTGAAGGATGCCCTGCCACCCCTCAGCTTTGGGATGGATCAGGTCTTTCGTCCTCTGACTGAGGCCGAAGCTCGCAACGAGCTACGTCAACTGGCCGCGAAGAAGCCAGACGTAGTCAAGATCTGGGTGGATGACTTGTGGGGAACGTTGCCCAAGATGAAGCCCGAGATCTACGGTGGAATCATCCAGGAAGCTCATCGCCATGGGTTGCGAGTGGCGTCTCACGTCTTTTATCTGGAGGACGCACGAAAGCTGGTTGGTTCAGGACTGGACATCATCGCCCATAGCGTCCGCGACGCCGAGATCGATGATCCGTTGCTCGCCGAGATGAAGAAACGGAAGGTAGCCTATATCCCAACGCTATCGCTGGATGAGTTTGCATTCGCCTACCAAAACGACCCGCAATGGCTCAACAGTCCTTTCTTTCAGGCGGCGCTCGAGCCCGGCGTGCTGCAGATGATTACCAGCGCTGAATACAAAGAAAAGGTCCGCAAAAATCCAAACACCGCGAAAGAAGTCTCTGCTCTGCAAGTCGCGCTGAAAAATGTGAAGCGAATCCATGACGCGGGCATCCTCCTCTCGATGGGGACCGATTCGGGAGCGCAGCCGATCCGCGTGCAGGGCTTTTCCGAGCATATGGAGCTCGAGCTACTGGTGAAGGCGGGCCTAACGCCCCTGCAGGCGATCGCCACCGCTACCAAGAACGCGGCAGCGCTCCTCAAGGTGGACGATCGCTACGGCACCCTGGCACCGGGAAAGAAGGCGAACTTCATCGTGCTCGATAAGGATCCATCGACCGACATTCTGAACACCCGGACAATCAGCGCCGTTTGGAAGAATGGGGAGAAAGTCAACGAGGGCCCGCTCGCGACGCTCGCCAAGGCGAATTGAAGATCATTCGGTCGGCGGCTCCGAAACGCCAAGCACGTACGTCAAGCGTGCGGAGGCAAACTCGCACTGTAACGTGCTCGAAATGACCAACTGATATTGAAACCCGCTCGGCGGATCAGGAGGGCCGCCGCATCCCCCCCGTACAGTACCGACGTGTTGGGACAAATCGGTGTTCCCCAGGACGGTCCAGTCGCGAACGCCGTTCACCGCGTATCCATAGCCGAAGTGGATGCCCTGAATGACGTTGTCCCTAACCGTGCCGCCATAGTTGACGGTATGCGGGCAACTCCACACGTCGGGTCCCATCGCGATGCCAACCTTGATGAAGGCCCCGCGGGCGTCAATCACGTTGTTGGTCACAATCGTTCCGGTGTAGTTGCCGCTGACCGGCGCGTAGTCGACCATGTTGATCCCGCCGAGCAACGTCTGGTTGTCCGCAATGATCGTGTTGTTCGAGACGATCGACCCCGGTGCGCCGAAAACAACGATCGCCCCATCGGTTGCATCGATGACGGTATTGTTCATCACTACGCTATTGCCACAGGCGTGCGAGATGCCGTCCGCCCATCTGCCATCCGGAGTACCGGCCGGACCGATGAGATTGTCGGTGATCGTTGCGTTCTGACACTGGGGAGTGCCATCGATGACTCTTCCCTCGTGAATATGCAGGCACGACCAGCTTCGGGTGTCGTGCGCAACGATATTCTGGACCGTCTGATCGGAACCGGCGTGGCCGATCTCGATCAGCGCGTCGCCGGGCTGGTAGCCCAGCTCGCCCCGATTGCCATCCACTTCGATGTACTGAATGGCAATCCCCGATTGATTGTTACCGTCGATGGCCTTGGTCAGCGTGCCTCCGCCAATCCGAAGGACCGCGCGCGAGGCGCCGGTTTGAAAGCCCTGGGTGTAGATGCGTTGGTTGGGCGCGGTGAATACCACTGGGTTGCTAAGAGTGAAGAGCGCTCCCGGACAAAGCACCGCCTCCGCTCCCTTGCCGACAAGCGCGGCGTTGATGTCCGCCTCGGTCCCGGAAACGATGCAATCGGTGAGCGCCTGTCCACTGGATCCGGCAATGACGAGGAGCGTGGGCAGGCAAACGAGCGAGTTTGTACCGGACATTGCTTTGTAGACCTCCGACGACAAGATACCCGACGACGTCCCTCGCCTGCCAAATCCCTTCGCGCCGGATAAGCTGGAACTCGGGCGAAGACCGTGTCGGCGGGCCCCGGATCTTTTGCGCTTGACCTGACTCGATCTGGGGTGTTCCAAGAACCTAGCGCAGGTTCAAGAACCGGGCGCTACGGGGAGCGAATCATGAGCCAGAGCCGCTACATCCGCCGCGCAAGCGTTGCTCCGCTTGTGCTCATTACGCTGTTTGCCAACGCAGTGCTTTTCCGGTCATCCGCCCAGGCACGGATCACCGAGATTTTGATTGACCGGGTCGAATCGCCAACCTTCGAAGGGCTTTCGTTTGGCCGCACAGGGCAGTACGAAAAATTGGTGGGGCGAGCGCGTGGCGCAGTCGATCCAAATGACCCATCGAACTCGATCATCACCGACATTGCGCTGGCGCCGCGCAACCGAGCCGGGTTGGTGGAATACGAGACCGATTTCTTCTTGCTCAAACCGATCGACATGCGCCGTGGGAATAGGAACATTTTCTACAACGTGGTCAATCGCGGCAACAAAGGTGGGCTGAGCACTTTCAACCGTGCCCCTTCCTCGAATAACCCAACCACTGCGGCGGATGCTGGAGATGGCCTGCTGATGAATCAGGGGTACGCCATCGTCTGGAGCGGGTGGCAGCCCGATATACTGGCCGGAGGCGACCGGATGACGATGCGGGTGCCGGTGGCATTGAACCCCGATGGCTCGGAGATCACTGGCGAGCTGCGAGCCGAATATATCGTCAACGCGCCGACCACCACCCAGAATCTCGGTGGAGGATCATTTACGGCCGGCACGCACGCCAGCTATGAAACGGTCAGCCTCGACACCTCGACGGCCACCCTTACCCGGCGAATCCGTGAATCGGACCCGCGAATCCCGGTGCCCGGCGATGGATGGGCCTTTGCCGACTGCACCCAAGTTCCCTTTCCCGGCGTCCCAAGCACGACCCAGATCTGCCTTCGGGACGGCTTTGATCCTGATTACATCTACGAGCTCATCTACACCGCCAAGAATCCGCTGGTCCTCGGCCTCGGCTTCGCGGCGACCCGCGATTTGATCTCCTTCTTCCGGCACGCGATGCGCGACGATGCCGGTACCCCCAACCCATTAGCAATCGAGCGAAGACGGACCGGGATTCGCCATGCGCTGATCATGGGTTCCTCGCAGTCCGGCCGCTATGTGCGTAGCCTGATCCATCTGGGGTTCAATGCGGACGAAGAGGGGGAAATCGTGTTCGAGGGCGCGTTCCCTCACATCTCCCCCGGTCGGATCCCGCTCAACGTACGCTTTGGGCCGCCAGGTCGGGCGTACCTGCAGCACGAGGACCATCTCTTCCCGGCATACGAAGCGTCCTTCACGTACTCGCCCGTTTACGATCCGAATACCGGTCGAACGGATGGAATTTTGGTTCGCTGCGAGGAAACGGACACCTGCCCCAAGATCGTGCACGCGATGAGCTCGCTTGAGTTTTGGCAGGGGAGGCAATCGCTGGACCAGACGGATCCGCTCGGAACCCGGGACCTGAACTTTCCGGAAAACGTTCGGATGTACTTGATGTCGAGCACGCAGCATGGACCGGCGCCGCGCCCGCCCCCGGGGACCTTGCCCGACCGGGGGGTCTGCCGTTGGCCCGCGAACTACGCGCCGCAGTCCGAGACAATGCGCGCCCTTTGGGTTGCGCTCGATCGATGGGTGAATGAACACTCCCGTCCTCCCGCGAGCCGGATACCGAGGATTCGAGAGGGCACACTGGTCGAGGCGGACCCGGCGACATTCGGGTTTCCGGGCATTCCCGCCACCACCTACGTGCCAAACTACCCAACCGAAGCAGTGGACTTTAATGGCATTCACAATGGTCTGACGCTGCTGGAGTACGGGCTTGCATTCGATGCTCAAAATGAGTCGGGCAACGTCACCTTGAACCCACCAAGGATCGTGGTCGGAAGAGACTACGGTGTGCTGCTGCCAGCGGTGGACAGCGATGGGAACGATGTGGCGGGCGTTCGATCGACGGAGATCCAAGCGCCGCTTGGGACGTACACCGGCTGGAGTCGGCGCCGGCCTGGATTCGCGGCCGACGAGCAATGCGGCCTCACTGGTATCTACATTCCGTTCGCCCGAAGCCAAGCCGGGAGGACGGCCGCGGGCGATCCGCGGCTCTCGCTCGAGGAACGCTATGCAGATCACGATGGCTATGTGGCTGCGGTGCGATCAGCGGCACAGCGGCTCGTCTCCGAGCGACTCCTTCTCCCCATCGACGGCGAACGGCTGATCCAGGAGGCACAAGACAGCGACGTGCTCCGGTAAGTCGCGTTATACATTTCCATCGTGCCTGGCAGCGAGCGCCGCATAGTCCGGACGATGTGTCCGATGAACTGTCACCCGACTTTGTGCGGGATGCTCGTCGAAGTCGAGAACGGACACGTGGCGAGAATTACCGGCGACGAACACAATCCGGACAGCCGCGGATTTCTTTGTATCCGCGGCTACGCCTCTCGCGAGATCCTCGACAATCCCGATCGTGTGCTCCACCCGCTCCTGCGAGCCAACCGGAAAGGTGCGTGGCGTCGGGCGAGCTGGGACGAGGCACTGGACCGGATCGTTGAAAGGATGCAAGTCGTGGGTCGGGAGGCGGTCGGCACGTGGTCCGGACATGGACTCTTCGCCAACAACTATGGCACCCGGCTGCACTCTCACCTGCTGCGCCGGTTCGCGAATTTCTACGGTTGCCAATGGTGGAGCCCGACCATTATCTGCTGGGGCCTCGGCGCGTTCGGCCTCGGCCTCACCGGCGTCCTGGAGACGAGCACGAAAGAAGACATGGGCGAGCACGCGGAGCTGATCGCCCTATGGGGCGCGAATCTGGCGAGCCAACCCAACACCGCGCGACACCTCGAGGCCGCGAGGCGCCGCGGCGCCCACGTGTGCACAATCGACGTGCGCCAGACGGAGGCGGCGTCCCACTCCGACGAGTTCCTTCTCATCCGCCCAGGCACCGACGCGGCGTTGGCGCTCGGGATGATGCATGTGATCGTCGCCGAGCAGCTGCACGACATCGAGTTCGTGGCGCGGCACACGATCGGGTTCGACAAGCTCGCCGCCCATCTCGTCCAGCACTCCCCCGCCTGGGCGGCTGGAATCACAGGAATTCCCGCCGAGCGCATCGTCTCACTCGCCCGCCGCTATGCGACGACAAAGCCGGCGATGATCCTGGTCGGCGGCAGCTCGATGCACAAGGGCTCCAACGGTTGGCAAGGTGGCCGCGCGGTCGCCTGTCTTCCGGCGCTTACCGGCAACCTGGGCGTCGCGGGCGCTGGTCTTGGGCCGCGCCATGGCAGCTCCTCGCACGGACAAGCGCTGACGAGCATCATCGCCTCAGAGCAGCGTCCACCCGGTCGGTACATTCCGAACCAGATGTCGCGCATTACCCAAGCACTGCTGGATGAGCAAGTACGGGTGCTTCTCCTCTTCGGCACTGACATGCTCTCGTCGTTTGCCGACGCGGAGCGCGTGGCCGAGGGTCTCGGGCGCACGGACCTGTGCGTGAGCTACGATCTCTTCCTCAACGATACGGCGCGGCGCTTCGCCGACGTGTTCTTGCCTGGCACCTCATGGCTCGAGGAAATCGGTTGCAAGAGCACGAACACCCATCTCTACTTGATGCCTCGTATTCTCGATCCTGCGGGAGAGGCGCGCTCCGCGATCTGGATTCTCAAGGAGCTGGCCAAGCGATTGGGCCTCCACGACTTTTTTCCCTGGCAAAACGACGAGGGGGTGCTCGACGCGATCCTCGACCATCCCTCCACCGGACACGCCACAGTGGCGGCGCTGCAGCGGGAAGGTGGAATGCGGGCGCTTCAGATCTCCCACGTCGCTTACCCGGACCATGCCTTCCACACGCCATCTGGAAAGGTTGAGTTTTATTCCGAGCGCGCGCAGGCGCTCGGCCTTCCTCCCCTACCCGTCCATGAGGATCTTCCTTCGTCGCCGTATCCGCTGGCATTTCGCCAGGGGCGCACGCTGACCCAGTTTCACGGATTCTACGATCACGGGCGCGCGCTGCCGACGCTGGCCAAAGCCGATCCAGAGCCTTACCTCTGGATCTCGCCCGAAGACGCAACCGCCCGCGGTATCAAAGATCGCGTCCCGATTCGGCTGTACAACGAGCGTGGGGAGTTTCGCGCGCTCGCTCGCGTGACCACGAAGATTCGCCAGGGGACGGTCTGGATGCGCGATGGATGGGAGGGGTTGAACCGACTGACTTCGGGGAGGGCCTGCATCCCCGACCAGGCTGTAGACCTGTTCTCGTTCTCTTCGGGGCAAGCCTCGTTCGACGCTAGGATCGACGTCGCGAAACTTTGAGTTGATGCGCCCTGGCTAGAAGACCCGCGACCACTCCTTTGGCCATCGTTCTACGATTACTTTCTTGTCAGTGTAGAACTCGACTGCATCTCGCCCCTGCCCGTGGAGATCGCCGAAGAAACTGTCCTTCCAGCCGCTGAAGGCAAAGAAGGCGATGGGGGCCGCTACTCCGACGTTGATCCCGATGTTTCCGACCTGCGCTTCGTACCGAAACTTCCGCGCCGCGGCCCCACTGCGGGTAAACAGGCAAGCCTGATTGCCGTAATTCGATCGATTCACGACGTCGATTGCCTCATCAACGTCCTTGACCTGGATCAGGCTTAGCACCGGCCCGAAGATCTCGGTTTTGGCGATCTGCCCCTGCGGGTTCACGTCGGCGAGGATTGTGGGTTTAATGAAGTTGCCTTTCTCGAATCCGCGGATCTGTGCCCCGCGCCCATCGACCAGAATCTTCGCCCCTTCTTTGACGCCCACGTCGATCAAGCCTTCGACCCGGACCTTCGACTCGGCAGAAATGACCGGGCCCATCTGGACCCCGGGGTTCAGGCCGTACCCAACGACGCGGGACTTCGCCGCTGCCGCGATTGACTCTGAAAAAATACGCCCCGCCTCGCCGACGGCGATCGCCACCGACGAAGCGAGGCAACGCTGCCCCGCGCATCCGAACGCCGAATCCGCTACGATCTGGGTCGCCGCTTCCATCTCCGCATCCGGCAGGACGATCGCGGGATTCTTCGCACCGCCTTGGCATTGGGCTCGCTTCCCGCTCGCGGTCGCGCGGCTGTATACGTATTTCGCGACCGGGGTGGATCCCACGAAGCTCACCGCGCGAATCGTCGGGTGATCGAGCAGGGCATCAACGGTTTCCTTTGCCCCGTTGACCAGATTCACAACGCCCCGAGGAAGGCCGGTCTTCTCGAGTAGGCGGAAGATCTTTTGCATCGTAATCGGCACCTTCTCTGAGGGCTTGAGGATGAAGGTGTTGCCGCAGGCGATCGCATACGGCAAAAACCAGAGCGGAATCATGGCGGGGAAATTGAACGGCGTGATCGCGGCCACCACTCCGAGTGGCTGGCGGATCATGATTTCGTCGATTCCGCGGGCGATGTCCTCACTGTTGTAGCCCTGCATCAAAATCGGGATCCCGCAGGCCACCTCGACGTTCTCGATTCCGCGGCGGAGCTCGCCCACGGCCTCGCTGTGGACCTTGCCGCACTCCTCGGTGATCGATCGGGCCAGCTCGTCAAGATTCTCTTCGAGCAGCTGCTTGAGCTTGAATAGATACTGAATTCGATCGCTCGCTGGAGTGCGGCGCCACTCAGGCAGCGCGTCCGCCGCCGCCGCCACTGCTCGACTTACCTCCGCCGCCGAGGAGAGCGGCACGCGACCGATCACCTCGGCCGTCGCGGGATTCTTGACCGCGATTCGCTCGCCGCTCGTCGCTATCCACGTACCATCGACAAAATTCTGAATCGCTGTTTCCACGATGTTTCTCCTGAGCCGCGCCACGCAGCCTGCGCGGGTTGCTGCGCCTACGCGTATTCCCGCGTGACAGTAGATATTGTCAAGGAGGGCACGCCGCCGCGCTTACTTGAGCAAGTTCTCCGCGCTCTCGAGCTACTGACCGGCCAACATTCACCCGCGCCCGCCAAGTGATGCACGAGTTATAGTAAGGCGGTTGACATGGCATTCGTTCCCGGCGTCAGCTCCCCCGCCTCCGAGGGCAAGCTCTACATTGTGACCGACCAGTCGCTGTGCGTCGTACGCACCACCGGTGGGGTCGACGTACCTGCCGGGCCAGCCGCAGGCGCAATCTATCTCGGCCAGCGAGACGGCCTTCCGTGCTTCGCGCGCGCTCTCGAGACCGGCGAACCCCCGCCCGTGGGGAGCGAGCCGATCCCGCTGCGGCGTTTGTTTGGAGTCATTTCCGATGAGGATTTCGGAATCGCCGGGCGCGCGTTGGGACTCACCGCGTGGGATCGCGATCATCGCTTTTGCGGGCGCTGCGGAGCGACCACCGAGCGGTCGAGTGTGGAGCGCGTTCGCACCTGCACTGCGTGTGGACACAGCGCGTATCCCAGGCTGTCGCCCGCGATCATCGCGCTGGTAGAGCGAGACGGCCGTGCTCTACTCGCGCGCAATGCCCGCTTCCCGCGCCCGTTCCTCAGTGTTTTGGCCGGCTTCGTCGAAGTTGGCGAGTCGCTGGAAAGCGCGGTTGCGCGCGAGGTCCGGGAGGAGGCCGGGATTGACGTCACCGAAATCCGGTACTTCGGAAGCCAACCTTGGCCCTTCTCCGGCTCTCTGATGATTGGCTTTACCGCAAGGTGGGCAGCGGGAGAGATCGCTGTCGATGCTTCGGAGATTGTCGACGCGGACTGGTTCGCTCCCACCGAGCTGCCGCCGCACATTCCTCCCCGCCTCAGCATCGCGCGCGAGCTAATCGACGACTTCGTACGCCGGCACGGTGGAATACCCCGCGGGCAAGATTAGTCGCTTTTCGGAGGCAGAGGCTTCAGCACATACCGCTCCTTCGGCCGCTGCTGCCCGACCTTGAGAGCCGCGGCGATCCCAATCCCCTGAAGCAGCGCGACGCCCCCGAGCACCGCACTGAACATTCCCTTGTCCATCATTCGCCCGAACACCAGCGGTGCGGTCGCCAGTCCGACGTCCAGCCCCGAATACACGAATCCATAGATTCGCCCGAACGACTGCGGGCCAAACCGTTCCATCGCTGCTTTGCGCACCAGAAGATCACGCGATGGGGAGGCCATCCCGGTGCAGAACCCGATGATCGCGAAGAAGCCGCCGACGCTCCACGGCGGAATGCCGCCACTCGCGACGCCCAGAGCCGTCAACGCCGCAAACACCAGCGAAATCGCAATCACCCGATCGTGCGCGCCACTTCTTGCCGCGAGAAATCCGCCCAGCACGACGCCAGCAGCGCCACCAAGCAGATAGACGGTCAAAGCGGACGTGGCCACCGCTAACGACACCCCGTAAACGCGCTGGAGCACCGCCGGCGCGAAGTTCTGCAGAGCGCCAAATGCCAGCATCGTGACGAGAAAAAAAAGAAAACACATCCAAACCGCACCGACTCCAAGGAATCCGAACACCGAACCGCTAAGTGCCGCGCCGTGCGTAACTTCCCGCGGGTGACCCGTGGCGGTGTTAGCGAGAACATCGCGACGGGCAAACAGCACGGTCAGCGTGATCAGAGCAACTCCCGCCGCCGCGAACGCAGCCACGCGCCAATTGCTAGCCGCGGCGACGCCGGTCATGAACACGGGCCCTGCCGCCCAGCCGAGATTGCCGGAAAGGCTGTGCACCGAGAACGCATGGCCCAGCCTCGGGGCTGAGACCCGATGATTCAGGGTGGTGAAGTCGGCGGGGTGGAACACGCTGTTGCCGGTGCCCGCCAGCACCGCCGCTGCGAGCAGCATGCCGTAGCTATTCGCCGAGCCGAGGACGACTCCAGCAACCGAAAAGAGCGCAATCCCCGCCCAGAGCACGCGCTGTGCACCAACCCGATCGACGACGAAGCCCGCGAGTGCCTGGCCGATGCCGGAAGCGACGAAGAACGCCGCGGTCAGCGAACCCGCTCGCGTAAAGTTGAGCGCAAACTCGCGCATCAGCCAGGGGAACAGCGACGGCAGCATGAGGTGGAAAAAGTGGGAAGTTCCGTGGGCGAAGCCCATCAACGAAATTACTTCCACGTCGGTCCTGGCGCGCCCTGCTCCTCCGGAGTCGTTCATTTTGGCTGAGCGCAGCCTCTCACGTGAAACGCCGAGGATCAAACGGTCTGGCGCACTCTAATCCAGCATGCCCTGTAGGGTCGGCCCGTCGTAACGCTTACTCCTTGGTCTCCTTGGCCTGCTTGGCCTCGGCTATCTGTCGACGAACGTCTTCCATATCGAGCTTTCGGACTCGACCGAGAAGCTCGTTGATATCTTCGGCGCCTACCATCCCCGGTTGATTGAAGAGCAAGATTCCATCACGAAAGATCATCAACGTCGGAATCGACTGAACGGCAAAGGCGCCAGAGAGCTCCAGCTCCTCGTCGGTGTTGATCTTGCCAAACACGACGTCGGGGTGCTCCTCGGCGGCCTCTTCGAAAATCGGGGCAAAGGCGACACATGGCCCACACCAGGATGCCCACCAATCCAGGATGACAATCCCGTTTTTCACTGTGTCCGCGAAACTCTCCGCATTTACGTGAACGGTACTCATCAATTGATCTCTAGTTTCAGTAGAAATTGCATCGATGCTCCTTACGGCGTGAGAGCTTGATCTGCCAACAAAACGTTTAAATCATCGTCAAAACGAACAGCTAGCCTTGCCTGCGGCAACAGTCTAAGTAACGCCGCATGAAAGCCATTCTCGTTCGTGAGTTCGGGGGTCCAGAAGTTCTCAAGGTCGAGGAAGTGCCCACGCCAAAGCCCGCCGCGGGCCAGGTACTCGTTCGGATCCGCGCCGCCGGCGTAAATCCTTATGACACATACATGCGCAACGGAACCTACGCGATTAAGCCTGCGCTTCCCTACACGCCCGGGTCGGACGCAGGAGGGACCGTCGAAGCCGTCGGTCCGGGTGTACAGCGGATCAAGCCTGGCGATCGCGTTTACACGGCGCAAACCCTCACCGGCGCATACGCCGAGAGTGCCCTCGCGCTCGAAAAGCAAGTCCATCCGCTGCCAGCGAAACTTAGCTTCTCGCAGGGCGCTGGCGTTTGGGTTCCGTATGGTACGGCGTTTTACGCCTTGCACCACGCCACACGAGCACGCGCCGGCGAAACCCTCTTAGTTCACGGGGCGAGCGGTGGAGTGGGCCTCGCGGCCGTGCAGATGGCCCGTGCGATCGGTTTGACCGTTTTGGGAACAGCCGGCAGCGAGAAAGGCGTGGATCTGGTGAAGCGCGAATGCGCGCATCTGGCGTTCGATCACAGCAAGGCCGGGTATCACGAAGAAATTTTGAAGGCGACCGAAGGGCGGGGTGTCGACCTCATCCTGGAGATGCTGGCGAACGTGAATCTAGCCCGTGACTTGAAGCTCCTCGCCAACAACGGACGCGTGGTGGTGATCGGCAGCCGCGGTGATGTCACCATCACCCCACGCGATCTGATGAGCCGCCGCGCCTCCCTACACGGGTTTGTGATGTGGAACGTCACCGAGGCAGACGAGAAGGAAATCTTCGCTGGGCTGATGGCTGGCTTGGAGAATGGCACGCTGCGCCCGGTGGTCCGCAAGGAGCTGCCGCTTTCCGAGGCTCCGCGCGCGCACAAAGAAGTGCTCGAGCCCGGAGCCTGCGGCAAAATCGTCCTTCTTCCCTAAGAAGGTGGGCTTCCCATCGCCCTGGCGAAAAACTCAAGGCACGATCACGAGCGGCTTCGGACAGGCACGCGCAAGCACGAGGGTAACGCTACCAAGCAACAGCCGCGCAAGAGCCCCCTTGCCGGTCTTGCCAACAGTGAGCATCCCCACCTCAGGATTCTCGCAAAGGCGAGCAAGCTCTTCCGCGGGATTGCCAAGCAATACTTGGGTGGCAATTTCTGCGCCCTTGCCCTCGAGCTTGGTTCGCATTTCCTTCAGAGCGAGCTCTGCCGCCTGACGTTCCACCTGCATAATTTCCACAACGTTCGGTGGCGGGAACTCTGCTTCTGGCACGTACGGCGGAACCACGAAGACCAGGAGCAACCCTGCTCGAACGGACGTGGCGAGCTGCAAGGCAAAATTCGCTGCCTTCTCTGCATGGGGGGAGCCATCGAATCCGATCACAATCGTTTTGATATTCAAAACTTGTCCTCTCCGATGGCCAGCATCAACGTGTAGCTCGAATCCGCGCAGTCAAGCAGAACCAGTCGAGGAAGCAAAGACAACGTCTCAAAGAGAAAGTAACGGAACGCGGATACGCACCTATTCGCGGCGAACCTGGTATCGGCTACCCGGCCGGCCTGAACGCGGCGGGAGGGGCCTCCGCCGCTGGCTTGTCGACGAACTTCCGATCCGGATGCATGGTGAACGCGAGCACCGCTCCGACCAGCAGCAGCCCCACCGATCCATAGAAGGGCACGTTCCAGTTGCCGGTGAGGTCGACGATGTAGCCGAAGGCGAGCGGCGAGACGATTGCCGCCACCGCCGAGCCGGTATTCATCAACCCGCTGGCGGTGCCGGAGTACTGCGGCGCGATGTCCATCGGCACCGACCAGATCGGCCCGATGACCAGCTCGAGGAAGAAGAATCCGCCCGAGAGGCAGAGCGCCAACGTGGTGACGTCGCGCGAGTAGACGACCGGAATGATGCACCCGGCCGCGCCGAGCATGCCGATCAGGATCACCGTTAGGCGCGCCAACGTG
>Ga0099791_10000036_pt1 | contig 46970 bp, 37 predicted proteins | sample Rivendell_Oct201_7_FD_77318 | JGI IMG/M metagenome (GOLD analysis project Ga0099791, IMG submission 77318) | Vadose zone soil and rhizosphere microbial communities from the Eel River Critical Zone Observatory, Northern California to study diel... | ecosystem: Environmental > Terrestrial > Soil... | reverse complement strand
TGGCCCGGACGGCCGGAGCCCAGGCGCCCGCGATCGCGGCAACCAGCACCGCCGCCGCGGTCAGGTGCAAGAGGGTCTTCTGGAGTTTGCGATTCATGAAATCCTCCTTTGATGTATGGGGCACGGTCAGGGTTTGCTGAATCGGTAGTAGAACGTGAGGCGCGCCTGGAGATCATTGTCAGAGGGCGCCGTGGCCGTGCCCTTGGCACGGTACTTCGTGGCCTCCACGTTGGGCATCACGTGGATGTCCTTGTACGGTTGCCAGTCCAGACCCGCGATGTAGAGGTCCGTGTCGACGCGGTTCGGAGCCCGCTTGTTCGGCTGCCAGATGTCGTAGCGAATGTATCCCCCTAGGCTGGGGGCGGGCGCCATCCGGGCGAAGATCGAGTAGCCGGCCGCCTCCGTGTTGGCCGCGACTCTGGAATGCACGACCTGCCTGAAAGTCTCGCCTCCGACGCCGAACTTCTTGAATTCATATCCCGCGAAGATCTTGTAAAGCGCCTTGTCCGCGCCGTTCACTCCGGGCTCGTAATCGACGTAGGGCTCGATCTTGAGATCCGGAATGGGGTTGAGCGGGAGGCTCAGATAGTAGCGCTTGTACCGGTTGGTCTCGGGTTTTTGACCGGTGCCGTCCCCGAGCATGGCCGAGTACCCGACCTTGTGTCCGCCATCGACGAAGCCCTTCAACTCAAGCGCCAGATCCGATGCGGGTGAGAGCCCCCGGAAGTCGACGATGGTCTTCTCGACCGCTCGGTACTGCCAGTACTCCTCCGAGTTCTCGAACGTGGGGGTGGGAGTCTCGCCGAAGAAAAAGTTGGTCCGCGGCACGATATTCTTCACTTGGAGATAGGCTGCCTTGACGAACACGCCGATCTTCCCTCCCGACGTTAGCTCCTTGCCGTCCGCCTCCAAGCGGAACCGCGTCGAGAACTTGACCGAGAGGTCGTTGTCGAGCTGGAAGTAGACCCGCCGGAGCTGGATGCCATTCAGGTCCTTGGTGATAGGTCCATTTCCATCGATGTTGATCTTGCCCGCATCGACGCCCGAGCCCGAATAGGTGTGCGTCGGGTCTCCCGAAACATTGTAGTACGCGTCCCCGAACATGTATCCGCTGATCCGGCCGCGCGGGAAGTCGGGCTCCGTCTGGGGCACCGGAATGGCCGGCGGAGGTAATGGAGATCCCTCCGGCGCCGTCTGGGCACCCGCAGGCGGTGCGTTCTGGGGAACATCCGCCGAGTCGGCCATCGCGATGTCCTGCGCGGCCGATGAAATCGCCGGTGGTGGTGCGGTTGGTGAGACTCCCTGCGCCCGCGCGCTCCACGGGACCATGAAAGTCAGGACCAGCGCCACGATCGGTTCGCGTACTCTCATTCCCTCTCCTCTCCTGTCGACTCCGTCTCGCCTGCGCATCCGCCTTTTGCGAGAAACGTCAGCGAGACGCCCTGTGTACCTCAGGGGGGACGCTACCGTCGGCGTGTAACGGGGGTGTTACGGCGGACCGACTTCGAGGTAACGCCGCGGGGTGTCGTTCAGGGACTGTTGATCGCGTCAAGCATCTCGCGAACGGCCCGTTTCATGCCCACGAGAACCGCGCGCGAGACGATCGAGTGGCCGATGGCCAGCTCCCCGAAAGGATGGAGCCGGAGAAGCGGGCGAATGTTCGCGACGCTCAGCCCGTGGCCCGCGTGGGGGGCGATTCCCAGGCGCGTGAGCTCCTGGGCGGCCGCGCGGATGCGCTGTAGCTCCCGGTCCACGGCGCCACCCTTGGCGTTCGCGTAGGCGCCGGTGTGGATTTCCACGATCGTGGCGCCCGTCGCGGGAGCCTTCTCGATCGTGGCGGGATCCGGATCGAGGAAGAGGCTCACCTCGATTCCCGCCCGTTGGAGACGCGCGCAGCCCTCCCGGATTCGGTCGCCGTGGCGCTCGAGGTCCAGCCCACCCTCGGTCGTCAGCTCCTGCCGTTTCTCCGGAACGAGCGTGGCCCGCTCCGGCTTCACCTCGAGCGCGACCCCCACCATCTCGTCGGTGAGCGCCATCTCGAGGTTCATCACGCCGCGCCGAAGCGCGCGCAGGCGCGTGACGTCGTGATCCTGGATGTGGCGGCGGTCTTCCCGGAGGTGGACGGTGATCCCGGAGGCGCCCGCGTCGAGTGCGAGGATCGCCGCTTCGATGGGGTCGGGCTCGGTGCCACCGCGCGCCTGGCGCAGGGTAGCCACGTGATCGACGTTGACGCTGAGCTCGGTCACAACGCCACGCGTGAGATCGGCACCAGCTCCACGCCCAGCGCCTTGATCCTCGGCAGCTCGGATTCCAGGATGTCCAGCACCAGGGCACTCGGGCGCACCATCACGACGAGCGTGCCGCGCTGCACCGCGGTCGCGGCGATCTCCTTGATCTTGGCGCGGACGGAGGCGGCCGTCCCCTTGTCGTCGTCCAGCGAGGCGCCGACGATGAGGGTGCGTGCCCCCGTCTCCTCTCCGATCTCCTCCACCATGCTCGGCCCCGAGGGATGCGAGTCGATGAAGGGCAGGTCCCGGCGCTTCAGCTCGTCCAGCACCGCGCGCATCACGTCGGGGTCATTGAGGGCCGCGCTCCCCAGGCGGCTCACGACCGCCTGGACCGGACCGATGGCCGAGAGGCAGCGCGCGATCCGGTCCTCGATCTCGATCCGCGAGAGGTCGAGAAGGATGGCGTCCTTCCCGGGATCCACGCGCGGGTATCCCTTGGGCTCCATGGGAAGGTGCAGGAGGACCTCGTGATTGTCCTGGCGCACTTCCTTCGCCATGCGCGTGGCCTCGGACTTGTCGGGGCGAAGCGCCACCGAGAAGAGAACCGGGCTCCGCATGAACGAGCGGTAGAGCTTCATGGAGCATCGGTCGAGGTCCGTGACCACGAACGCGATCTGCGCTCCCGGGTCGGCCACCGCCTCGCTGGGCTCGACCGTGATCGCGTGCGTGACCCGGTCGCCGTAGCCCAGCCTCAGGTCGAGGAGAGTGCCCGAGACGGGCCCAGGGCGCTCGATGCCGCGGATGACATTTCCACCGAGGACCTGGATGGCCTGCGTGAGCGCGTCGTTGATGCGGTAGAGCGACGCGCGCTTCGGCACCTCGATGTGCCACTGGATGGGCGCCGGTGCCAGGGAGGCGGAGGCGTTCATGGCGCTGGAGCCCGGTGCTGAGGATCGTCTTGGCGCGGGTCCGTACACGGCGGCCGAGGGATCCACGTGCTCCTCGATCCGGGTCTTGTCGATCCCGATCTCCTCGAGCGACAAGCGGAGCGTGCGGCTGGTGAGCCGGAGCAGCGCCGCGCGATCGCCGACGCGCACCGTTCTCAGATAGGCCGATTCCAGGCTGACCCGAAGCCGGTCCCAGTCGGAATCGAGCGAGAAGTGTTTCACCGCCGGGGCGGGTGGGGGCGCCTGTTGCTGTGTCTTGGGCGATGGGGCGGAGCGCGTCGTGATCGGGGTGAGGCTCTTCGAGATCAGCACGGCGACGCCGGTGAGCAGCACGACGACGCCAATCAGGAGCCCGCGCGAGGACGCACGTCGGCTTCTTCGCTGGGAGACGCGCTTCTTACGGGCCAAGGGCGTTCAGCCGATCTGGGGGGTGGGTTTTGCGCGGGGCGCCGCGCGGATTCTAGGCGCGGGTGTTGAGGTGAGTCAAGGAAGTGCCGGCTACCGCCGGACTTCGGTCAGCTTGATGACCTTCCAGGATGTGTCCGTGGGCGAGGATGCATCCGGGGTATGGGGAATGAATCGCATTTCGAGGTAGTCTTGGGTCATGTTGACCACGAAGGACGAGTCGATCGTGCTCACTGCGATGCTTTGAAACGGGACCTGGATGGTCATCCAGCCTGGCGGATCACCAAGATCCTGATAGGGGGTGAGAGTCGCACTTAGTCGCATGTCGACGTTCGCGTTGCTCTTGGCCAGAAACGCGATGTGACGAGCTTCGTCGTCCTTGTAGTAGGTGACAAGCTGCGGAGAAGGATCCTTCTGATCCAGGTAGGAGGCTTGGTACGTGTCGTCGAAAACCCCCTTGTACGCCGTGCTGTCCTTGTGGTTATAGGCCTCTGCCAGATTGTGCAGGGCAAACTCGGGACGAGATGGAATCATGTATATGGGCGGCGGCAGCGGCCCCCCGCCGTTACCCTTCTTTGGACTAAGAAAACACCCCCCCAGGACCAGGGTCGGCATGAGGAAGCTGACGGAAAGGGCAATGATCCGGAGCGCTTGCTTGGGGATGAAAAGCAGGATTTGCTACTCCTATCTCAGGGGTGCTTGCCATCTAGGATACCGGGAATTCCCCTCTGGATCAACACCAAGCCGGGGATCAGGTTCCTGCTGGACGGTACAGCCGTCTCAGATATCCCCAACTTCTGAGCCCGGAACCGTCCCGTTTATCGGCCCAATCCGTGATGCGCCACTGGGTATCGGTTCCCTGAAACAGTGTGAGGTCGGCCCGACCCTGGTAGAGGGTATCGGCGGACTGAGGCGCCCGGATTCGCAGGTGGTAGGCATAGAAACGGATCTGAGTGTGCCCATCGGCCGACACGACGCGCGCGGCGTATTCACTGTCGAATACGGCCTGGTGGAAGGTGGCGTTCGCCGCGAGATTTTGATCGACCCTGGTCTCCACGTCCCGATTCCAACCAACATAGACCGTATCCGGCAAGGCTTCGTTGGAGTCGCCCGGGTCGGGATGAAACACAAAGCTCGCGTCCAGCATCGAGGTGTAGCATGTGATCCCCGCATCACTCGCGTAGTGATCCACGATATTGGTGATCACGTCTTCGGGCGAATTGGGCGTCACGCACGGCACGATCGTCCCGCCCCCTGGTTTTGGATTGCGCGGCTCGAAGAGCCCGCAGCTCGCGAGCGTCAACAGGGCCAGAAGCAGCACCGCGAGCGCTCCCTCGATCCGGATCGTCATCAGAACTCCTTGTGGAGCGCGACTCCAGCGACCCAGACGTCCGACTCCCTCAAGTCATCGGCGGGCGACTGGCGCTCGGTATATTGCTGAATGCGCTGAAACGAGCCGTGGAGTGAGGCGCTTCCCAGGATGGTCCGATCGACACTCGCTCCGGAGACCAGCTGCCACTGATTGTCCCGAGTTCGCAGGTCCGACGCGGGCTGATGGATTCTGGTGTTGTTGAGATTCTGGCTTATGTAGATCTGGATCCCACGCGCCGGCTTGGCGGTAAGGGTCGCCGACAGTGCCTGCTGCCATCGTTCATTCAGGACGTTGTACAGACGCGCCTCACTCGCGCTCCTTCGCTGGAACGATCCGCTGTCCAGGAAAAGAAAGTTGTGCGTGAGCTGGAACGTAGCGACGGAGAAAAACGTCTCCGTTACCGTGGTGTCGATCCGTTTGCTGCGGTTGAGGACATTCTTCGATTCCGAGGGTAGCTGATCGTAGATCGTGTAGCTTGCGACGAACGAGTAGTTCTGGTTGATACTGAGGGTCGGAGTCACACCAAGCTTCAAACCGGCGTCCACCTGATAATTAGTAAGGGCGCTGTTCGTCCCGGACCTGCTCGGATCGATCCAGACGAGGTGACCCCGTGTAACGAGAAAACGTACCGTCGTGCTGCACTGTTTCGAGATTGTGTACGTTCCGGCAACGTTCAGCGCGGCACGCGCGTAATCCTGATCCGCTTTCGCCTCCGCGGGGACAAATTGAATGGAATTCAGCGAGGCGCTCCCGGACCCCTGGACTCCAAGCCTGCGTGTGAGACGATACATCCCGGTAAGCTGTAGGAACCGTGTGATCGTGACACCATTGCCACCGATCGTCTGAAGATCCGTCTTCCTCTGATCGACGGTGAATTCCGCGCCTGCGTTGCCCTTTACCGACGGGCCGTAGAAAAGGGAAGAATGTGCCGACTGCCCAGTGACTCGGCTTGTTCTCGTGCCGCGAGTCGAATATTGACTCAGGGTATAGTCTCTCTTCCCGTCGATCGTGAGCTGGGCCCCCCGAATAGGAGGGTATTCGAAATGTCCGAGCGCGCTTCGTTGATTGATTCCCAACTGCTCGATGTTTCGCAGATCCTTTTCGTAATAACTCTGATCACTGTCGAGGTATTTCATGTTCAGTGACGCCAGGAGGCCACGCTTCCCGGAATAGACCCACTGGGATTGAGCCGACTGGGTTCCATCCATAGGGTTGAAGTGCTGAGTGTCAGGCACCTCAACACGAACGCCGTCCTGCCTCGTTCCAAACTCATGAAGATACGATGATATCTTGCGCTGCGTGCGCGTGCCGGAGAAGTCGGCGGACATCTTCATCCAAGGCGCAATCGTCCAGCGGGCGCCCATCGTGATGCCCTCCTGAGGACCACGCGTATAGACCGAATCGCGCTTGGCATCCGTGCGTATCGTATCGGCGGCAATGGTTCGCGTGCGAAAAGCCGGTCCGGACGTGAGTCCATGATCCTGCTCGATCTCTCCATAGAGGGTGGATTGCAAGCTGAGCGTTGGTGAGCTCACCAGGTTTAGTTGATTGCTCAGCCGGAGACGGTTCTGGCGATCATTCGCTCTAATTTGGGGATCGCGGGAGCCGAGATGAGTGAACGTTCCTTCCAGGGCGAGATTCCAGCGCCTCGTCACCAAGAAGCTCCCTCGTGTCGTCAAATTTCCACTCTCGCTTCCGCTACCCTGATTGAGAATCAGGTCGATGGAGGTGTAGTTACCGTTGGCACTGAGCGAAAGTCTCTGACGTGCATAGTTATAGGAGAGTGATTGGGCCCAGGTTCCCGTGGATCGGTCGCGGTCGTAGCTCGTGTCGTACAAGAGGGGCGTTCGGATGATCGCCTGAGCCGAGTCGGCGCTGAAAACGTCGCCGCTCGTTTGCGCTCGAACGGGGGTGCCTGCGAAGAGAGCGGCCGATGCTAGGCAAAGAAGCCCTCGACCACACCTCAACTCCCACCTCCGCGTCTCATCCACACGCGGGCCAGCGATACGAACTCCGGGGTCGAAAGCGTCTCGCCTCGCCGGACCGGATCCAGACCCGCGTCGGAAAGCACGGCGCGGGCCTCTTCGGCCGGAATGCCCAGGCCGTTCGCGAGCGCGTTCGCCAGCGTCTTCCGGCGCGTGCCCATCGAGGCGCGCGCCATCATCGACGCCGCTTCGCGCTCCCCGGCAGTCGTGCCGGCGAAGTCGCGGGGCGTGATCTCGAGCACCGTGGAATCCACTTCGGGGCGGGGGTGGAACGCGCCGGGCGAGACTCGGAAGCAGTTTTGGACTCCGGCGTTGAGGGAGACGAACACGCTGATCGAACCGTACTCCTTGGAACCCGGCTTGGCGGTAAGACGCTCCGCGAATTCACGTTGAACCATGAGGAGCGCCCTTCCGACGCGCTCCTTCTGCCCGAGGATCCACTCGAGCGCCGGCGTCGTGATCGAGTAAGGCAAGTTCCCGACCACAGTTAGCCGATTTCCCCGGGGGAATAGCTCGTCCAGCCGCTGGTCCAGGACGTCGCCCCGGACCAGCCGCGACATCGGATACAGGCGGAGCTTCCCTTCCATGTATTCCGCGAGTCGGAGATCCAATTCTACCGCGACGAAAGGCCTTCCCGAAGCGGCCAATTCGAGGGAAAGGGCGCCCAGACCGGGGCCAATCTCGAGGACAGGCTCGAGGGAATCGGGGATCAGGCCGGCGATCCGGCGAGCCACCCGGGGATCGGTAAGAAAATTCTGGCCCAGACGCTTGCTGGGCCGGACCCCGAGGGAGCGCAGGACGCCGGGCACACCCGACGCGCCGCTCCCGCGAGCCCGCACCCGCTCCCTAGAGCCGGAAGAGCGCTCGCGACGCGGCGTCGGTCCGTTCCTCCAGCGCGGCCGGGGTGATTCCCAGAGCACCGGCAAGCTGGTCGCGCACGAACGCCAGGTACGCCGGCTCGTTTCGTTTCCCGCGATGGGGCATCGGGGCGAGGTAGGGAGAATCCGTCTCCAGAACCACGTCCTCGAGCCTGAGCTCGCGGACGATGCCGGGCAGGACGCTTTTCTTGAAGGTGGAGGAGCCGCCGACCCCGATCTTGAACCCCATCGCGATCACCCGCCGCGCAAGCGCCAGATCACCGGCGAAGCAATGGAAACTCCCGCCGGCGGGAAGCGGACCTTCCTCCTCGAGCACCTGCGCCACGCGCTCCGCCGCGTTCCGGTGATGGAGCACGAGAGGTTTTCCGGTCTCGCGCGAGATCGCGATGTGGCGCCTCAAGAAGCGCTCCTGTACCGCGGGCGCCGCGTTCTCCGGCCAGTGAAAATCGAGGCCCGTCTCCCCGATCGCGACCACCTCGGGCTCCTTGGCGAGCGAGGCGATCTCCTCCATCTCCGCCTCGCGCTCCTCCCGCACGTCGCAGGGATGCATCCCCACCGCGGCGCGCACGTTCGCGTGCTCTCGCGAGAGCTCGATGGCGCGGCGGCTGGATGCGGCATCGGTGCCCGCCTCCACGACCCATCTCACGCCTGCCGCCGCGGCGCGGGCAAGCACCTGCTCGCGGTCCGCATCGAATTCGGGCCGGCCCACGTGGGCGTGGCTGTCGATCATCGCTCGATTCGTGGGAAGAGCGGCTTGCTCTGGCCGATCGGCTCCGGGGATCCAGGCGGGGGAAGCAGGGCGCCCGGGGCGGGCAGGCGCACCTTCTCGATCGCGGGGGAGAGACGCAGCGTCTCCCAGACCTCGCGCGCCTTTGCGGGCATGATGGGGAATAGGAGGAGCGCCGTGTGCTGGAGCGCGACCGCCAGCGTGGCGAGCAGGGCGTCCAGCTCCTGGGCGCGCGCGGGGTCCTTGGCCAGATTCCAGGGCGCCTTCTCCTCGACCAGCCGGTTCGCGCGCCGGACGATCGTCCAGGCCGCCTCGATTCCCTTGTCGATCTCGTAGTTCTCCATGGCGGCCGTGTAGTCGCGGAGCGCGTCCGCGATCACGCCATCCAGGCCCTCGATCGGCTTCGCCTTGACCACGCGTCCCTCGCGGTACCGGTGGATCATCGACACGGTTCGCGTGAAGAGATTCCCCCAGTCGTTTGCGAGGTCCGCGTTGTAGCGGTCGATGAAGAGCTCCCACGTGAAATCGCCGTCGCGCGAGAGCGGCACCTCCTTGAGCAGGAAGAACCGGATCGCGTCGGCTCCAAAGCGGTCCGCGATCTCGAGCGGGTTCACGATGTTCCCGAGCGACTTCGAGAGCTTCTCTCCCTGGAACTGAACCCAACCGTGCCCGAGCACCGTCTTGGGCAAGGGCAGCTTTGCGCTGAGGAGCATCGCGGGCCAGATCACGCAATGGAACCGCGTGATGTCCTTTCCGATGACGTGGAGGTCCGCGGGCCAGTACTTCGAATAGTCCCCGTTCGTATTCGGGTAGCCGACGCCCGTGATGTAGTTGATCAGCGCGTCGAACCAGACATAGATCGTCTGCTTGGGATCGTTGGGCAAGGGGATGCCCCAGGAGATGGAGGAGCGCGAGACCGAGATGTCCTCCAGCCCGCTCTCGATCACGTTCACGATCTCGTTCCGGCGCGTCTCGGGAATGATGAACTCGGGATGCTTCCGGATGTGCTCGAGCAGCCGCGGGCCGTAGGCCGAGAGCTTGAAGAAGTAGTTCTCCTCGCTCACCCACTGCGGCACCGTCTTGTGAACCGGGCACTTTCCGTCGACCAGATCCTTCTCGGGATAGAAGCGCTCGCAGCCCACGCAGTAATGGCCTTCGTACTTGCCCTTGTAGACGTCGCCCGCGTCGACGATGGCGCTGAAGAGCGCCTGCACGCCGCGCACGTGGCGCGGCTCGGTGGTCCGGATGAAGTCGTCGTAGGAGATGTCGAGGCGCTTCCACACGGTCTGGAACACGACGGCCATCTCGTCGCAGTAGGCCTTGGGATCCATTCCTTTCTCGCGGGCGGCCTTCTCGACGTTGATCGAGTGTTCGTCGTTGCCCATGAGGAAGTGCGTGTCGAATCCGGCGAGGCGCTTGTAGCGTGCGATCGTATCCGCCGCGATCTTCTCGTAGGCGGTGCCCAGGTGGGGAAGGCTGTTGACGTAATCGATGGCGGTGGTGATGTAGAACTTCGGCATCAGTTTTCCGAGAGGGGAAACTGGAGCTTCTGTCCCTTGACGGACTCGCCGTCGCCGGGCTTCTGCCCCCGGGCGCCGCAGCGGGTCTTGTCGCAGCCGCGCCTCCGGTCCCGCGCGGGGCCGACCACCTTCACGCCGATGGGAAGCTCGGCCAGGGGCAGCGGCGTCTCCTTCCCCGATTCGTCCAGGAGGAGGAGCGTGCGGCGGAAGATGTCCACGCGCGAAACCTCCTGCTCCACGCCCGCGAACACCAGCTTACTCCCGATCCTCGGGAACTCGCGTGAGGCCTCCTTGTAGAAATCCAGCTCGTAGCGAAGGCAGCACTTCAGCCGTCCGCACGCGCCGCTGATCTTCGAGGGGCTGGGCGAGAGACCCTGGTCCTTGGCCATCTTCAGCGTGATGGGCTCGAACTGGCGGAGCCAGGTAGCGCAGCAGAGCTCCCGGCCGCACGTGCCCACGCCTCCAATCCGGCCCGCCTCGTCGCGCACGCCGATCTGGCGCAGCTCGATCCGGGTGCGGAAGATGGACGCCAGATCCTTGACCAGATCCCGGAAGTCCACGCGCTTCTCCGCCGTGAAGAAGAAGGTGATGCGGTTTCCGTCGAACTGGTACTCCACGTCCACGAGCTTCATGTCCACGTCGCGGTGGACGATCCGCTCCTTCGCGGTGTCGTACGCGCGCGTCTCCTTGGAGCGATTCCGCTCGAAGACCTCGATGTCTTCGGGCTGCGCGGGCCGGAGGAGCTCGCGGAGCTTCGCGGGCGCATCGCGCTTCACCCATTCGCTCGTGTGGTGGACCTTTCCCAGATCGATGCCGCGGTCGGCCTGCACGATGACCCAGTCTCCGTCCTGCACGGGGATCTCGCGCGGGTTCGTGAAGTACTCGCGACGGCGCCCCTTGAATACGACTTCGATCAGATCGCTCATGGAGCTATGCCTCGTTCATGCGGTGCTGGGCGGAAGCTACCGCGTAGGGAATCGTGACGTTGGTTTGAACCGCCTCGGCGATCTCCTCGAGATCGCGCACGCGCCGTGTGAGCGAACCCACCGTGAGCGAACGTGCGTCCACGGAGATTCGCCTTCTCAGGTCCTCGTTCACAAGCTCCGTCTTCTCGCCCATCAGAACGAACCGGAGCACGTCCCGGTAATAGTGGAGAGCCAGGGAGATCGCGGCCAGGAATCGGGAGCGGTCCCGGTCCAGTCGTCCTTTCCGGAGCGGCCCCAGCACCGCGGCCTCCTTGGGATCCACCAGGAGATCCAGCGCCGCCGTGCGGAGCTTCGAGAAATCGCTGGGATCCAGCGGGCCCTTGCCGGGGACGTCCATCGGCGTCTCGAAATGCTGGAGCGCTTTGCCCAGGCTTCCATCGGCGGTCGCCGCGGCGAGCCGCGCCACCTGCTTCGCCACACCCCGGGACTCGAGCACCGACGCGATCCAATCCGTGGAAAGCGGACGGAACCGCACGTGGAGACAACGCGACTGGATGGTGGGTAGAAGGCCGCTGACCTGCCGCGCGCCCAGGATCAGCACACGGTTCGGGAGCGGCTCCTCGAGAATCTTCAAGAAAGCATGCGCGGCCGGGATGGTCATGGCCTCTGCGCGCTTCACGATCAGGACCTTGGCGCCCCCCTCGCGGCCCGCCGTCATGGACAGGAACTGCTTGGCGCGCGCCAGCTCCTCGACCGAATGGGCCGCGGGCTTGGCGAAGATGGGAAGGAAATAGGGATCCGAGACGATCCGGGAGCGGATGAGCGCCCGGGCCTCGGCCCGCGCCTCTTCCGCCTGCCGGTCCGTCCTGCCTTCCGAAGAAAAGCTGGGCAGGGGGACGAGAAGCTCGAGATCGGGGTGCCGGAGCGCCAGCACCAAACGGCAGGATTCGCAGGAATCGCAGGCGGAGCCGTCGGGGCGGTGCGCCTCGCAGAGGATCGCCCGCGCGAACTCCAGAGCCGCTCTCGTCTTTCCGACCCCGGAGGGGCCGTGAAAGAGGTAGGCGTGTCCCGTGTGGCCTGTATGTAAGGAGGCGCGGAGAAGCGCTAGCGCTTCGTCCTGGCCGTGGAGCGTCTCAGCCATGTGTTCATTCTCAACGGAACCAGTCGAGGGGATTCAGTGCCGTCTTCCCCTGCCGGATCTCGAAATGAAGGGCCGTTCCGACGGTGGAGCCGGTGTCACCGACCTTCCCGATGACCTCGCCGGCGGCAACCTCTCTGCCGACCGCGACGAGGATCTCGGAAGCGTGGGCGTAGAGCGTGTAGAAGCCCCCACCGTGGTTCAATATAACACACTTGCCGTAGCCGTCGAGCCAGGTCACCAGATCCACCCGCGCCTTGGAAACCGCCGCGATCGGCGTCCCGAACTTGGTCGCGATATCGATGCCGCTGTTGTAGATAGCGGTGCCAAATCTAGCGTTCTTCATCAGTCCGAAGCCTCCCACCAGCTTGCCGGTGACGGGCCAGGGGAGACGACCCTTGTTCTTCGAGAAATCGCCGTAGAGGGGGAGCACCCCTCCCGGCGCCCCGCGCTCCTGGGCGAGCCGCCGCTTCTCCAGCTCGCCGATCAGGGCCTGGATGCGCTTGCTCGCCCGCTCCAGCTCGGCCGCGGCCTGCTCGTTCGATTTCCGCTCCGAGCGGATCTCCGATAGAAGCTGCCGCCGCTCCAGCGCGAGCTGCTTCTGGGAGCGACGCTGGCGCTCCGTCTCGCGCTTCAGCCGATCCAGCTCCCGCTGCCGCTCCTCCAGCCGGGCCTTCGTGTCCTGGACCTCGGTCCGGTGCGCCTGGGTGAGCATCATCTGGTTCCGATCCTCGCGGGCGACCTTCGCCAGGAAATAGGTGCGGTTCACGAGATCGGGGAAGGTGCGGGCGGAGAGGAGATATTCCAGGTCGCGGCTCCTTCCTCTCTTGTAGATCTCACGGAGACGCCAGGACAGCCGATTGCGGTCTCCCTCCAGCTGAACGGCGGTGCGGGCCAGCTCGGTGGTCGCGGTACCCAGGTCCGAGGAGACGATTCTCCGGCGCCGCTCCAAGGCACCCAGATACCGGATGGTCAGCGAGAGCTGGACCTCTTTTTCCTTCAGCTCGCCGAGGAGGTTTCGCTCCCGCCCACGAAGCTGCTGCGATTTGGCGCGGCGCTCGTCGAGCTCCTTCCCCAGCGATTCCAGCTCCTTCTTCTGGTTCTCGATCTCGGCCTGCGTCTCATCGACGGGCTTGGGCCGCGTGGAGTCCGCGGAGGCGCGGGCGGGCCCGGCAGCTTCCGCCCTGGGCGGAGGCGTCCCCTGCGCGGCCGCCCGGCGCGCGGGCACCGCGGGGAGCAGGGCAAGCCCGGCGAGAGCGGCCACGAGCGCGATTCGCATCGCGCTCCGGATCAGAGCAGCCATCTCCTCGGAAGCGTGGCCACCGCGATCCAGCTCCCGAGAAATCCGAGCAGGCCCGCCATCGCGGCGAATCCCAGGAGGACTTCGGTCGAGGGCATGGGAAGATGGAAGAGCCCCTCGGCCAGCGAGTCGTGGATGGCTCGGGCCAACAAGATGGTGAGGATGGAGCTGATCGTGGCGAGCACGAAGCCCTCGGCCAGATAGGGCGCGTCGGTGAAGAGAAACCCTCCGCCCAGGGAGCGGATCACGTGGAGCGAGTCCAGGCGCGCCTGGATGGCGAGGCGCGTCGTCGCGCCGACCACGAAGAGAACGCCGATCAGGATGATGAGCCCCAGCACGGCGCCGATCTGGTGGAGCGTCCGGGTGACCTGTTCCGCGCGCAGCACCCATTCCCCCGCATACCGGACGTCCTCGACATGAGGGAGGGTCTCGGCCTGGCGCGCGATCGAGCGCACGCCGTCGGCATTCCGGTACTCAGGCTTGGGGCGCACCACGAAGGACGCGGGCAGCGGATTCCCGCCCACGGCCTGGAGCAGCGCCTCGTCCGCGACGTCGGCGCGGAATTGCTCCCAGGCCTCGTCCTTGCTCACGAAGCGCACGCTGTCCACGCCGGCCATGAGGCGCAGGCGCCCGGCGATCACGTCCACGTCCGAGCGCGAGAGCCCTTCGTTCAGGAAAATGGAGATCTCCTCCCGCGACTCCAGCTGCTCCGTGTAGTTGTCGACCCCGGTGAGGACCATCATGAAGAGGAGAAGGATGAGCAGGATGGAGGACATGGAGAGGATGCTCGCGAGACAGAGCGTCCGGTGGCGGCTCAGGGTGCGCCAGAGCTCGGTGAAGAGGTAGCCGAGCTGTCCCATCAGATTCCACCGCCGGGCGGGGACGGCGGCGCCGCGGGTCCATCCGTCCCGGCCCGCGGCTGATCCGATCGCACCACCCCCTGCTCGAGGCGGATCACGCGGCCCGGGTGCTTGAGCGTCCAATCCTCTGCGTGCGTCGCGACCACCACCAGCGTCTCGCGGTCGCGGTACTGGCGCATCAGGGAAAAGATCTGGGCCGCGGCCGTGGGATCAAGGTTTCCCGTGGGCTCATCGGCGATGAGGATCCGCGGATGACGCACCAGGGCGCGCGCGAGGGCGACCCGTTGCTTCTCTCCCGCGGAGAGCTGGCCGGGAAAGAGCTCCTCGTGCCCGCGGATTCCCATCTCGTCGAGGAGCGGAGCCACGCGCTCCTGGATCTCCTCCTTGTCCCACACGCCGGAGATCCGGCACCCCAGCGCGATGTTCTCGTACACGTTCCGATCGTTGAGAAGGCGGAATTCCTGGCCGAGCATTCCGATCGCTTTCCTCAGCCCCGGCTCCGCTTCCACGCGGCCGCGGCTGGGCCGCTCGGAGAGGGAGAGGAGACGGAGCAGGGTGGATTTGCCGGCGCCGCTCGGGCCGGTGACGTAGACCCACTCGCTGGGCTCGAAGGAGAGCGAGACGTCGCTCAGCGCGAGACGCTCGCGGTAGGACTTCGTGACGTGCTCGAGCTTGATCAGGGCCATGACCACCCCAGCCTCCGCCCTCCGGTCCGCGCGGCAAGCTCGATCGCCACCTGGGCCGCCTTCACGAGGCCTGCGGGGTCGGGCGCACGCGCGCCTCCCTTCCAGGCGCGATCGAACGCGGTGCCATGATCCACGGAGCTTCGAATGAAGGGAAGCCCCAGCGTGACGTTCGCCGCGCCGCCGATTCCCTCCATCTTCGCCGGGATCAATCCCTGATCGTGGTACATCGCGACCGTGACTCCGAACGCATCGCCGCTTCGCGCGAAGAAGGTGTCGGCTGGAAAGGGTCCCTCCGCCCGGATGCCCTCCGCGCGGGCTCGCTCGATCGCGGGACGGATCACGCGCTCCTCCTCATCGCCAAAGAGCCCCTCTTCCCCCGCGTGCGGATTGAGCGCCAGCACCGCGACCGGCTTCTTCGGCCCCCACCGGAAATTCCGCATGGCCATCGCGGCGTAGCGAAGGGTGCTTGCCAGCGAATCGACCCGCAGCGATTCGGAAACCTGCTTCAAGGCCAGATGCACGGTGGCGAGCAGGATCCGGAACCGGCCGCCGACGAAGATCATGTGCGTCTCCGGCGCGCCGCTCAGCGCACCGAGGAATTCGGTATGTCCCGGATAGGGATATCCCGCGAGCTGGAGGGCTTTCTTGGAGATGGGAGCGGTCACGATCGCGGTGGCGCGTCCTTCCAGGGCGACCTTCGCGGCAACCTCGATGGCGCGGGCCGCGGCCCGCCCGGTTTCCTTCGAGGGCGCGCCGGGATCGAACGTGCCCCACACGCCCGAGGTGGACAGGAGGAGCGGAATCCCATCCTTGGCATCCATCTTCGGATCGAATTGCTCCGGGTCGAGGGGGCGGAAGCGGAGCTTCATCCGGGCCCGATGCGCGGCGCGGTCGATCACCTCGGGGTCGCCCACCGCTGCGACGCGCGCCTGGGTGCGCAAGGCTCGAAGCGCCAGGGTCCGCACCAGGATCTCGGGGCCGATGCCGGCGGGATCCCCCATCGTGAAGAGGAGCGTGTGCCGACGCGGCGCCACCGGTCCGGGTGCCTCCTTGCGCTCAGTCCTTGACCTCGATATTGACGTTCTTTCGGATTCGATCCAGCCAGCGGTCGTATGCGTCGCGAAGCTTCTGATTCTGGACGAGCTGCTTCAAGTCGTCACGAATCTCTTCGAAGGTGAACTCGCGCTCGGGAACGCGTCCCCGGAGCTTGAACACATAGTACCCGGCTTCTCCCTTCAAGGGGACACTCACCTCGTTCTCGCCCAGTCCGGTCAGCGGCTCCTGGAAGGTGGGGGGCAGGCCCGTGACCGGCACCTCGCCGAGGTAGCCTCCGGAATCCTTGGTGGAGGTGTCCATCGAGTAGCGCTTGGCCATGGCGGCGAAGTCGGCGCCCCGGGTGAGCGAGTCGCGCACCGCGAGCGCGCGCTTGCGCGCCCGTTCCTCGTCGGGTGGATGGATCTTGGCCTGCAGCAGGACGTGACGCGCGTGGACGCGCTCGCTGGTCGAGTCGGTCTTCGGGAAATGCTCGAGCACCTGGATCAGGTGCCAGCCGTAGCGGCTGCGGACCGGCTGGCTGACCTCGTTGGGCTTGAGCCCGAAGGCCACGTCCTCGAACTCACCGACCATGTCCCCGCGCTCGAAGGTTCCCAGGTCTCCCCCCCGCTGCCCGGAGGGATCGTCCGAGAACTTCCGGGCGACGTCTTCGAAGGGCTGCTTCTTGACGACGATGAGATTGCGCAGGCTGTCGGCCCGCGCGTGGAGGCGCCTCACCTGGATGGAATCGGGCTCGAAGCCGATCACGATCGCGGAGAGCTTGAGCTGCTCCCCCCGCTTGGCCAGGGAATCCCGATGCGCCGCGAAATAAGTCTTCACCTCGGCGTCGGTGACGGTGGTCCGGTTCTGGACCTCCTTCTGGACCAGCCGCATCACGAGAAGCTGCTTCTTGACGTCGGGCTCGTACTTGCGCCGGAGCGCGTCCTCGGTGGTGTGCTCGTCCCGGAGCGCGCGCGCGAAATTCGCCGGCGACCCCAGGCGCGTCTTCACGCTCTCGATCGCCTTGGTCACCGCGGCGTCCAGCTCCGCCTTGGGGATCGTGATGCTCTGCCGCTGCGCCTCGGCCAGGATGACCTGCTCGTCGATGAGCTGCCGGAGCACGTCCTTTCTCAGCTTCGCGACGGTCACGGAATCGCTGGGGTCGACGTGGAGATTCGATATCGCCACGCGGAGCTGCTCGTCCACGTCCGACTCTAGAATTACTTCCTTGTTCACGATCGCGGCGATTCGCTCCGTTGCCGAGGCGCCGCGCGTGGCCGGGGTCGCCGCCAGAGCGAGCGCGAAGGCGATCCAGGCAACGGTTCTCACGGTATGACGCCTCATCGGCGTGTTCCTCCCTTGTCGGAATTCACTCCAAGCCGCACCGCTTCCAGGCGTGCGGGTACGGTACGGGCCGGCGTCGCCGCCCGCAACCGCTGGAGCTGTGTGGTCACCCAGGCATCCTCAGCGTCTTCACGCGCGTCGGCCGCCACCGATACCGAAACCTCCTCGAACGTGTGGGCCCGTGCCGGTTCCCGGGCCGTCAGCATCGCGATCGCGTACCCATTCGCCGAGGGAATGATGGACGAGATCTGGTTGGGCTCGAGCGAGCGCACCGCGACCGAGAGCGGATCCGGATCGGAATCGAAGACCGCCACTTCCCCATAGGATCGGGGCCACACGGTACCTGCCTTTGCTCCCTCCAGCTTCCGGAACCCCTGGATGCCATACACCGAGTCGCGGTACGAGGCCCGGCTCCAGCTCACGGCGGCGGCCCTGGCGGTGTCCTCGGCTGCGAACGCCGCGATGAGCGCGCGCCGCGCCGCAGGACGGCGGTAACGAGATGGGTGGGAATCGAAGTAGGCGCGGATCGCGGCGGGCGAAAGAAGCGGGACGGCCCGCGCCACCATCGCGCGGGTCGAGACTTCCTCCCGGATCAGCCGGAGCTGCCGCGCGACGGTGGGATCCTTCTCGACGCCCCTCTCCCGCGCGTCTTTTTCGATGAGGCGCGGGAGCACCGCCTGCGCCGCGAGCATGAGGAGCGCGCGCGAGTCATCGATGTGGGCTTTCCCGTCGGGCTCACGCTGAAGCACGCCGCTCCACGCCAGCTCCCGGTAGGTGATGGAATCCCCCTCCAGCCGCGCGATGACGCCGAGAGGGGGATGAACGCCGATCTTGGGTCTCCGGCCCTGCGCATCGAGCGAGGCCAGGATGGAATCCATGGGCTCGGTCGCGGCGGCGAAGATGACCGAGCTCACCTCTTCGGGGTTGAGCTGGAACCGGTACCTCCGAAGCAGCCCCACGCGATATCGGGAGTCGAGCTCGGCCGCGCGATCGCCCAGCATCGTCTCCCGAAGCTCCGCGTCGTCGGGGTCCTCGATCGCTTCGACCTTGTAGATCTCATGTGCGTTCGCATTCTCGTAGGGCCCGAAGAGGTCGCCGGGCTTGGCGTGCTGGAGCGGCTTCCAGGCCTGCTGGTTCAGCGCCCCGATCCGCTTCCACCCGATCACGCCCGCCTTGGCGGCGGAAGGATGCATGCTGTAGAGCGTGGCGATGGAGTCGAAGCTCGCCCCGTTTCGGAGGTCCTCGTAGACCTTGAACGTGGTCTGCTCGTCGGTGACGGCCAGGATGTAGTCCACCTTGACGCGCCTGTAGAGTCCCCCCGCCCGTGCCGTATCGATCTGGGACGCGGTGGGGGCGATCTCCGGAATCAGGTAACGGTCGCGGATCACGGCGTAGAGGAGATCCGCGGTGTTCCGCTCGATCTCTCGTTTCACGTCGGGATCGTTCAGGAGGCCCGCACGCTCCGCCTCCAGCGCCAGGAGCTCGCGATCCACGCAGAGATCCAGGAGCTTCTTGCGCCAGAGCGCGTGGTTCGTCTTGCGAAGAGGATCCCGCTCCATGACCAGGGCCGCGCGCTGGATGTCCGCTTCCTCGACGCGGCGGTCCGCGATGAGCGCGATCGCGCCGGCGGCCGTCTTCGGCGCCGTGGCAGGCGATTTCGGGCGTGGCGATGCCTTGGCGGCCGGCGAAGGCTGTTTCGCACCCTTGGCAGATCCGGAACCGAGGGGGAGAGACAGGAGCACGGCGAGCGCGGCGAGGACCGCGGGGATCGACCTCTGTCTAGGCATCGGAATCGTTGTCTTCCGGGCGGGCTTTCCAGCGCCGCACCGCTCCCCCATGAGTACCCCGAACTCCCGGTCGCGGTTCAACTTCCAGCAGCTGGAAGAGGCAGATCCGCGACGGTATCAGAGCCCCCCAGCACCCGCAACAGATTTGTGGCCAGTAGGATCGGCTCGCCGGGCTGCCGCACGCGGAAGGACCCCGTGCCGCCCCCCACGAACTCGATCCGGGCCGGCGTGGAGGCCACGAGGCGCAGGATCTGGTCGCGCTTCAGGGGCTCCGCCAGGTCGATCTCCAGTCGATCCCTTCCCACGCGCAGTCGGGTGGCCGCCACGTCGCGTCCGATGAGCCGCAGCCGCTTCAGCTCGAAGAGGTGCTCCGCCTCGGGCGGCAGCGGTCCGAATCGATCCCGGAATTCCGCCGCGATCTCCTCCAGCTCCGCCGCTTCCGTCACGCCCGCGAGGCGGCGATAGGCATCCAGCTTCTCGTCGGGATCCTGGATGTATTCCTCAGGGATGAATGCCGCAAGATCGCTCGAGATCGCGGGCTCGGAGCGGCGGTCCGGCGCCTTCCCCTGAAGCTCCTGGACCACCTCGTCCACCATTCGGCAATAGAGATCGAAGCCCACGCTCACCATGAAGCCGTGCTGCTCCGGCCCGAGCAGATTCCCGGCCCCGCGGATCTCGAGATCGCGCATGGCGATCGTGAGCCCCGCCCCCAGCTCCTCGTGCTCGGCAATCACGCGGAGCCTCTTTTCCGCATCCTCGTTCAGCACGGTCCCCGCCGGAACGAGGAGGTAGCAGAAGGCCTGGTGGTGGGAGCGGCCGATCCTCCCGCGAAGCTGGTAGATCTGCGCCAGCCCCAGGGCGTCCGCGCGGTTCATGAGCATCGTGTTCACGGTGGGGATGTCGAGGCCCGACTCGATGATGAGGGTCGTCACGAGCACGTCGGTGCGCCGCTCGAGGAAATCCAGCATCACCTTCTCCAGCTCCACGTCGCGCATCTGCCCGTGCGCGACCCCGTAGCGCAGCTGGGGAACGATGCTCTGGAGGTAATGCGCGATCCGGTCGATCGACTCGACCCGGTTGTGCACGAAGAAGGACTGACCGCCCCGGTCCGCCTCCCGGAGCAGCCCGTCCCGGATCACGTCCTTGTTCATCTCCACGATCTCGGTCTTGATCGGATAGCGCCCGCGCGGCGGCGTCTGCATGACCGACATGTCCCGCGCCCCGAGGAGGCTCATGTGCAGGGTCCGGGGAATGGGCGTCGCCGTGAGCGTGAGGACGTCCACGTTCTCGACCAACGTCCGGATCCTTTCTTTCTGGGCCACGCCGAAGCGCTGCTCCTCGTCGATGACCGCCAATCCCAGATTCTTGAACTGGACGTCCTTCGAGAGAAGCCGGTGCGTTCCGATCACGATGTCCAGCTCGCCTCGCCGGATCTTTTCCACGATCTCCTTCTGCTCCCGCGTCGACCGGAACCGGCTCAGCATGTCGATCCGCACCGGGAAATCGGCGAAGCGCTCGGTGAACGTGGTGAGATGCTGCTGCGCGAGCACGGTCGTGGGGACCAGGATCGCCACCTGCGTTCCGTCCTGCACGGCCTTGAACGCGGCGCGGATCGCCACTTCGGTCTTGCCGTAGCCCACGTCGCCGCAGACCAGCCGGTCCATGGCGCGCGGCGACTCCATGTCGCGCTTCACTTCCTCGACCGTGCGCAGCTGGTCCGGGGTCTCCTCGTAGGGGAAGGAGGATTCGAGCTCGCGCTGCCACGGTGTGTCCGGCGGAAACGCGCGCCCGCCGCGCGCCTTCCGGAGGGCGTAGTTCCGGAGCAGTTCCTCCGCCATTTCCTGGATGGCCTTGCGCGCCTTCGCCTTGGTCCGCTGCCACGCCGTGCCCCCGAGCCGCGAGATGAGCGGCGTGCGCCCCTCCTCCGCCGAGTACCGCTGCACCATCCCCAGCTGATCGATGGGGACGAAGAGCCGGTCGCCCTGGGCGTAGTCGATCTGGATGCATTCCGTGTCCTGGCCGTCGAGCGTGATCCGCTTCAGCCCGCGGTAGACCCCGATTCCATGGTCCAGATGGACGACGTACTGGCCGGGCTCGAGCGACATGAGATCGCGGATCGTGGCCCGCGAGGGGGCGGAGCGCCGTCCGCGGCGCCGCCGGTACCGCGCGAAGATCTCGTGGTCGGTGAAGACCGCGAGTCGCGCGGGCGGGAGCACGAACCCCGACGTGATCGCGCCCACGTCCACCGAGACCACGCCTTCGCCGAGGATCTCCTCCAGCCGTTCCGCCTGGCCGCGGTTGTCGCAGACGATGACGCGCTCGTATCCCAGCTCCTCGAGGCGCCGGAGCTCGCCGCGCAGGAGATCGAGCTTCCTTCCAAAGGAGGGCTGGGGCCGGGCGTCGAGGGAGATCGCGGGCTCATGCCCCCCGCCCTGGAAGGTCACCCGCGACTCCATCCGCTGGAAGGAGCCGAGCCGGGCCAGGGCCCGGTCGGGCGGATCGAAGAGATCTTCGCGCTCGGGGAGATGCGGGGACTTGCCGCGCGCGTCAGGCTCCAGGCGCTCCGCCTCGCGCTCCGCGGTCTCCAGCTCCCGGGCCACCGCCTCGGGCTCATCCACCCAGATGGCCGCATCCGCGGGCAGGTATTCGAGGACGGACCCCAGGGGGACTCCGAGATGAGGCGCGAGCCAGTCGACGCCCTCGAAATAAACCCCCTCGCGCACCAGCTCGCGGACGCGCACCCCCTCGAGATCGCCCGAGAGCGTCCCGCGGTCGAGCGCCTGCAGTCGCTCGTCCAGATCCTCGGGGAAGAGCACCTCGCGCGCGGGGGCGATGCGGGCCCGGTCGATGGGAGCGACGGAGCGCTGCGTGGACACGTCGAAGGTGCGGAGCGACGCGACCTGGTCGCCGTCGAACTCGATCCGCACCGGGTAGTGCGTGCCGGGCCCGAAGACGTCGAGGAGGCCTCCGCGGCGGCTCACTTCCCCCACTTCCCCGACCTCGCCCACCGACCGATAGCCTGCCATCACCAGACGATGCGCCAGAACCTCGGGGGCGATCTCGGTGCCTCGCTCGAGCGAGACCGCGCGCGCGCGGATCGTCTCCGGCGCGGGTGCCTTGCGATAGAGGGAGACCGCGGGGATCACCACGATCGGCGGATCGGGATCTCCCAGACGGAGCATCGCGGTCACGCGATCGTCGCGAACCGGGCCGGTGGCGACCTGCGAGGTCCAGGGGACCACGTCGTGCGGCGGGATGGAAACCACGCGGTCGGGTCCGAGGAGGAACTCGAGATCGTCGCGCCACGCTTCCGCTCGATCGAGATCGGGGGCGATCACCGCGAAGGGGCGCTTCACCGAGCGCGCGAGCGCGGCCAGGAAGAGGGCGCCCGCGCTGCCGGCGACGCCGCGGATGGGGATCGCCGGCGCGATTGCCTTGGCCTCGACGCGCGCTTTCAGCGCCTCGAATGCGGCATGGCGCTCGGCGCCGCGAAGCAGCTGCTCCGCGAGCGAGTTCTGGGTCCGGATCACGGCCCTACGGCGCGGGCGCTGGCGAGGGCCAGCTCGCCGGCGAGAGCGAGCGCGGCTCCGATGAGAAAAAGGAGCCAGAGCTCCCGTCCCTGGCGCATGTCCCGAAGATGCGTGCGGAGCGATCGCACGGTGACGATCGCGCGCGGCGGGTCCGGCGATCCAGCCTGGAGCGACTCCATCGAGACCGGCTTCAGGTCGCTCTCGATGGGATCCGGATTGACCGCCACGACCGCCGCCTCGCGCTCGCCCGCCTCGAAGACGTAGAAGCCCGGCGTGGGAGCGGGGGTGTCGGCCACGGCCAGGAATCCGGATCCGTCCGAAGCAACCGTAGCCTGGGAGCGGTAGGAGTCCGGACCACGCACGACCACGAGGCCCGGGGGCGCCGCGTCGAGATGCGCCGCGGGAGGACGTCCGACCAGCGAGAGGTCGCGCGATTCCGGAGACGTTGTCCGCGCGGCGTGATCGACCAGCCCCCGCACGAGCGGCACGAAGGCTCCCGAATACGGAAGATCGCCCCAGTCATCGGAGAGGGAGCCAAGGAACACGGAAACTTGATGTGCGGCGACCACGACCGGAAGCCCTCCCGTGGTCATGACGACCACCTCCGCGCGGGGGGACGTGGTCCGTCCCTTGGCGAGCGCTACGAGCCGGGACTGAGTCAGAGGCGAGCCGACCGTCAGGGACAATCCTTCCAGGATGGGATGCGCCGGAGTTCGAGCGCGGATCTCGAAGGCCTGGCCTTCCGCGGCGTGCTCGGTTCCCTCGAGCGCGAGATCCACGACGCCGGGGAAGAGCTTGTGCCCGTAATAGTCTGGGTCCGCGTGCGGGCCGAGCGCGATCACGATCCCGCCGCCTTCGCGCAGGAAGGCGCGGAGCTTCCCCTCGGCGTCGCTCGAGAGTGCGGCGATGTCCTCGAGGAGGATGACGTCGTAGCGGCTTCGGGAGAGGCTGAGCACGGACGCGGGCGTCCCGGTCTCGACGAGGTACCCTCCGGAGCCGTCCTGCCCCGGATCCAGCGCGAGGGCGGTGAAGCGCGAGGCGGGTTCGCCCGCGCGCGATTCCATGACGCGAAGGACGCGAAGCCGTCTCGGCGCTCCCAGGACCGCGAATCGCCGATCATCACCGGGTAGCGCATCCACGTCCGATTCCACCACGACCGGCGCCTTTCCCTTGATCTCCGCGCCGGCGCCGGCGCCCGCCCGCCAGTCGATGGGAAGCGAGGCCCAGCGCGACTCGTCCGGCTGAAGGGTGACGTCACCCCCTCCGATCAGGGCGTCGCCGAGCCGGGCGCGCACCGAGAGCCTCTCGCTCGGGGCGTCGGCATGGTTCACCAGGCGCGCGCGCATCTCGAGACCCTTGCCCTGAGGTCCGGGGCGGAGCTCGGGATCGAGGTCCTCGATCGCGTGATTGGGGACGCGCGAGGAGACGACCGGCAGGACCACCACGCGAGTCCCCGCGCGGGAGAGAAGCGCCAGCTTCTCCCGGGCCCCGCGCGTGAAGTTCGTCGCCTGGAAATCGCTGATCAGGTAGAGCTCGTGGGCGCGGAGAGAGCTTCGTCCCAGGAAGCGGCGCGCCCGCTCCAGCGCCTGCTCCATGTTGCCCGGGAGCCAGGTCGTCCCGATCTGGCGCACCGTGCGCGTGAGGCGCACGCGGTCGCCGGAGCGGTTGGAGAGCGGAGCGTCGGGTCCCGTCGTGGTGGTGATCGCGACCTCGTCGCCGGCCCGCGCCGCGTCCACGATGGCCAGCCCGCGCTCGCGCGCCCCTTCGATGCGGGGACGGCCCTGCTCGTCCATCGCCCCCATGCTCTCCGAGTCGTCCAGGACGACCGCCACCGCGGCTGCCGCGCGGGCGGCCGCGTCCTTGGGCTGGATCGACGGCCGGGCGAAGGCGCAGACGATGAGCAGGATGGCGAGCGTGCGCAGGATGAGGAGCAGGATCTCGCGCAGGCGGAGCCTTCGGATCTCGCGCGGCTCGAGCTGACGCAGGAAGGTCACCGTCGGGAAGCGGATCTCCGGGAGCCTTCGCTTGCTCAGGAAATGGATCAGGAGCGGAATTCCCGCGAGCGGAAGCGCCCAGAGAAATCCCGGATTGAGGAAGGAGAACATCAGGGACGCGCTCTCAGAGTAGCCGGGCGCGCTTGGAGAGATACTCGAGGAGCGCGCGGTCGTACGGAGTGCCCGTGGAGACGGCCACGTAGTCCGCCTGCTTCTCGATGCAGAACTCCCGGATCTTGTCCATCCAGCCCTTCACGCGCGTCCGGTAGTCGGCGCGCAGCTCTTGTGGCCGGGTCGTCACGCGATCGCCGCTCTCGAGGTCGATGTAGGTGGCCTCGCGCTCGAACTGGAACGACGTTTCTTGCGGATCGAGCACGTGGAAGACCAGCACCTCGTGCTTCCGGTGGCGGAAATGGTGGATCGCGCTCGCGATCCGCTCGGGGTCGTCGAGCAGGTCGGAGAGGATGACGATCAGGCCGCGCTGCTTGACGCGCTCGGCGAGCGCGTGGAGCGAGGACGCGAAGTCGGTTCCTCCCGCGGCTTCGAGCCGGTCCAGGAGCACCAGGAGCTGGCGGAGATGGCTCGGCGTGGACCGCGGAGGGATCAGCTCTCCGCGCCCGCTGGCGAAGGCGTACATCCCGACGGCGTCCTTCTGCCGGAGCATCAAATAGGCGAGCGAGGCCGCGAGCTGGCGCGCGTAATCCAGCTTCGAGAGGCCGTGCGAGGAATAGCTCATGGACGCGCTCGTATCGATGAGGAGGGTCGCGCGAAGGTTCGTCTCCTCCTCGTACTGCTTGAGGTACTTGCGGTCCGACTTCGCCAGAACCTTCCAATCCAGATGCCGCAGCGGATCGCCGGGCATGTACTGGCGGTGCTCGGCGAACTCCACGCTGAATCCGTGATAGGGGCTCTTGTGAAGGCCCGTGAGGAATCCGTCCACGACGAGCCGCGCGCGAAGATCGAGCCGGGCGAGCTTCGACACGAAGTGGGGATCGAGGAGGCGCTGCGAGGTTTTCGCCATGGCCGCTGCCGACTAGGAGCGCTTGCCGTCGACCGAGGGAGTGGTCTCGAGGAGCTTGTTGATGATGTCGAGGCTCGAAATCCCGTCGGCTTCCGCGTTGAAGTTGGGAATGATGCGGTGGCGCAGTACGGAGGGCGCGACCGCTTTCGCGTCCTCGGCGCTGGGAGTCGGACGGCCGTGCAGGGCGGCCCGCGCCTTCGCGCCCAGCACGATGAACTGCGCGGCGCGCGGGCCGGCGCCCCAGCTCACCCAGTCGCGAACGAAGGAGGCGCTCTCGGGTCCCGGGCGGGAGGCGCGGGCCAGCCGTACCGCGTAGCTCACCACGTGCTCGGCCACGGGAATCCTCCGCACCAGCCTCTGCAGATCCAGGATCTGCTCCACGCCGAGCACCGTCTTGGGCTCCGCCTCGTAGGCGCTTGTGGTGGTCGCGACGATCCGCTCTTCCTCCTGAGTGGAGGGATAGCCGACCGAGATGTGGAACATGAAGCGATCCAGCTGGGCCTCGGGGAGCGGATAGGTGCCCTCGAACTCGATCGGGTTCTGCGTCGCGAGCACGAAGAACGGAAGCGAGAGCGGATAGGTCTCGCCCCCCGCGGTGACCCGGTATTCCTGCATCGCCTGCAAGAGCGCCGCCTGGGTCTTGGGCGGTGTTCGGTTGATCTCGTCCGCGAGGATCATGTTCGCGAAGATCGGCCCGTGGATGAACTTGAACGCGCGCCGTCCCGTCACCGGATCGTCCTCGAGGATCTCGGTGCCCGTGATGTCGGAGGGCATGAGATCCGGTGTGAACTGGATCCGGCTGAACTTGAGATCGAGGATCTGCGAGAGGGTCGATACGAGCAGGGTTTTCGCGAGCCCGGGCACGCCCACGAGCAGGCAATGCCCATTCGCGAAGAGCACCGTCAGGAGCTGCTCGACCACCTGGTCCTGGCCGACGATGACCTTGCGCAGCTCGTGCAGGATTGCGCCGCGCGCTTCTTTGAGATCCTCCAGAAGTCTGAGGTCGTCCTTCGGGACCGCCTGAGTCATGTTTTCATTCTCCGCGGTCGCCCCCGGAGGGGCTTCCCTGGAAATGGAGCGAGGGTATGCGCCGCGCTCCCCACAATGTGCATAAGTGCGGCTTTCTCATCGGAAAAACTCACGGCTGCCCACGGAAGCGCCTGACGCGGTGAGCCTTGCCCGGTTATCCACCACACCTAGCGAGTTATCCACATTTCGGACTTTTTCGGCTTGATTAAGCTACGGGCAGTGCGGCCCCGATCCTTCTTCTGCTAGCGGCGGGCGTTAGCGGCGTCGGGACGCGCAATCATCGCGCATCCACGGCCAAGGATCGAAGCACATTCACGAGGCGGTCGAGCTCCTCTTCGGAGTGGTAGTCGATGAAGATCGAACCGGTGCCCCCGCGCCGGCGCGTAATCCGAACCCGCGTGCCTAAGGCTCTCATAAGATCGTCTTCAAGTCCCATAAGTTCCGAGGAGAAGGCTCGCTTGGGGGTCTTTCTCGTCCGCGGGCCCTTTTCGGAGGTGGATCTGCGGACTCGTTCCTCCAGCTCGCGCACGGACCAGCCGTGGGCCGCCGCCGACTTGGCGAGATCGACCTGGGTCTTCTCGCTGGTCAGAGCCAGGAGTGCTCGCGCGTGGCCCGCGCTGATGCTTCCAGTCTCCAGGAAGGTTTGGATTTCGGCTGGTAAGTTGTTGAAGCGAAGTATGTTGGAAACAGTTGAGCGATCCTTGCCCACACGCTGTCCGATCTCCTCATGCGGCAGACCGTACTCCATTGCCAGCCTGTAATATGCACGCGCCTCGTCCATCGGGTTCAGGTTCTCGCGCTGGACGTTTTCGATGAGCGCGATGAGCAGCGCTTCGCGATCCGTGAACTGGCGGACGATCGCGGGGATCGTCTCGAGCCCCGCCTCGCGTGCGGCGAGGAATCGGCGCTCGCCCGCGACGATCTGGAATGCGCCGCCCGAGGGGCGGAGCAGGACGGGCTGAAGGACGCCGCGCTCGCGAATCGAGGTCGCGAGGTCGCTGATGGCGCTCGGTTCGAATTGCGTTCTCGGCTGCGCCGGGTTGCGGACGATCTTGTCGAGTGCGACGTGCTGGATCTCACCCTGACGAGACTCGACCGCCCGCAGCTCGGGCGTGACCGCGACTTCCCGATTAGCTGCTGATGGAATGAGGGACGCCAGCCCGCGCCCCAAGGCCTTTCTCGCCATGATTGAGCACCTCGTTCGCAAGGTTCATGTAGCTCACCGATCCGGCACAGTCAGGATCGTAAACGACGACCGGCTTGCCGAAACTCGGCGCCTCGCTCAGTCGGACGTTTCGTGGGATCACCGTGTGATAGACCCGCTCCGCGAAATAACGCCGCGTCTCATCCATCACTTGCTGGGACAGATTCAGGCGGTTGTCATACATCGTCAGGAGAACACCCTCGATCATGAGCGAAGGGTTCAGCCCCTGTTGCACCAGCCGTATCGCGCCGAGGAGATGGCTCAGGCCCTCGAGCGCGTAGTACTCGCACTGGACCGGGACGAGGACCGAGGTGGCCGCGGTGAGCGCGTTGACGGTGAGGAGCCCCAGAGAGGGCGGGGCATCGATGAGGATGTACTCATAGCGCTCGTCCAAGGGGGCCAAGGCGTCCTTCAATCGGAACTCCCGCCTCTCGGCGTCGACGAGCTCCACCTCAGCTCCGGCCAGGCGCTGTCCTGACGGAATGAATCCCAGGCCCGGAATGCCGCCATCCACGATGGCCTGATCTGCTGCGAGGCCACCGGTGAGAACTTCGTAGATCCCGCGATTCGTGTTCTTGAGGTTTGGAAAGCCGAGGCCGCTGCCTGCGTTTCCCTGGGGGTCGAGATCAACGAGGAGGACTGTCTTGCCCTTGAGCGCCAGCGCAGCCGAGAGGTTCACGGCCGTCGTGGTCTTGCCGACGCCACCCTTCTGATTTGCGATCGCCACCGTCCTGGCCATCCACCCACTCTCCCATCTACCCCTCGGGACGGCTCGCGCCCATCCCGCATCCTTGCCGGGGGCCAAGCCGCAGAATAAGCAAGTGAGAGGAAAAGGGCAAAGGAAAATGTTTCACGTGGAACATTCTGGTAAGTGGCTGCAAATGAACCGATTGACTCTTGGCGTCCTGCGCCATGCAGGGCACCTACGCGTGATGATTGGGGGTTAGGCCACGAAGCGGGGTGGTTTTTGAGCCTGGATACGGGGCGCTGCCGGGGATCGGGTTGGTCTTTGAGGCTGAGCCCTTGCGGATAGGTCCTGAGTGTTGGGTCCCAGTGGGTCGGCCTCGCGGGGGGCCAGGCTTTGGGTGGGCGATCCTTCACGTCCACCCGCCGCCCCTGTGGTGCGGCGGACCACGGGAGGCTCGTCTCTCGACCTGATGGCCGGTTGACCGCGGACGCGTCGAGCTTCGTGTGGACGGCTGCCAGGGCCTTACTCCGGGCCGGGAGGCTGCTCGCCAGGCCAGTCTATCCAGGAGGCCGCCATCTGCCGGCCCAGGCTACCGCGGGACGTGAATCCATGCGCGGGCCCATGGCCCCACACTGAGACTCCCTCACGATGCCGGGCAGAAGCTGCGATCGCGTGATCGTCGTATGGATAATCGGCGTTAATGCAGTGGTTTATCGCGACGTTTCACGTGAAACATGGGAGAGATTGGGGGGTGGGACCACAGAATCAACCGTACGCGAGGGGAGATCCGGAGTTTCGGCTACCGTTTCCCCAACGATTGGGGCCCTGGCGGGAAGTACCCGCGAAGCAGGCGGCCGCCGAATGCGCCGGGCAGGACCGATGCCCACTTGCCCCCCGGGCCCAGCTGCTCGGTGAGGTGCTCGGGCGATGCTTCCGCGCCCAGGAAGTAGACCCACTCCGCGCCGGGTACCGCGACCCGCTCCGCGGACCGAAGCACCTCGGGCAGCTCACCCAGGGCCCTGACGTAGACAGACCGATGAGGCTCGGCGGTCCAGCTGCGTCCGTACTCTTCGAGCCGGCCACACGCGACCGTCACGTTGCGGATGCCGAGCTCGCGCACGGCCCGCTCGAGGAAACCGGCCTTCTTCTCTCTCGACTCGAGAATGGTGAATCGCGTCCCGGGCCAGACGATCGCCAGCGGTATGCCGGGGAATCCGCCTCCGCTTCCGATATCCAGCGCGGAAGCCGGTGGCGGCGATTGAATGTCGATGGGGTTCAGGGAATCCAGGATGTGCCGGGTGTAGAGCACGGTGCGATCGCCGCGCGCTACCAGGGAGAGCTGCGCTACCTGCGTGTAGACGAGCTGGCCGAAGCGCGCGAGCAGCTGCACCGCGTCGGCCGAAAGCGCCCCCGATTGAATCCTCTCGGAGACTCGGCCCTTGAACTCACCGAAGTCAGGCTCGAGGTCACGAGGTAACTGAAGAGAGATCTGCACGTCTACGCTCCCGTTCCGCATAAATTACGAGGACCGCCGCATCCGCGGGTGAAACGCCTGGGATCCGTGCCGCCTGCGCGACCGTGGTCGGCCGGATCCTGCCCAGCTTTTCGCGTCCCTCTCTCGAGAGCTCGAGCATGGGCTCCTCCCAGATCGAATCCGACAGGTGCAGGTGTTCATATCGCGCCGTCCTCTCGACCTCCCGAAGCTGCCTCCGAATGTATCCCTCGTAGCGCACCTCGATGGACGCGGACTCTACGGTCTCCCGGGAGAGATCCGCAAGCTCACGCCGGCCCAGGACGTCTTCCAGGGCGAGCGTCCCGTTGCAGAGGAGCTGGGCCAGCGACTCCTGGCCAGAGGTCGAACCCCGAGCTGCATGGTCCGAGTCCGGAGTCAAACCGGCTCTCGCGCCGCGCAGGCGCGTGACTGCGGAATCGCGATCCCGGACCCATCTCTCCGCAATCCGGAGCTCCTCCGAGCTCAAGGTCCCGAGCTCCCGCGCCCGGGGAAGAAGCCGATCGATTGCGTTATCCTGGCGTAGCAGAAGACGATACTCGGCACTCGAAGTGAACATGCGATAGGGCTCTTCGGTGCCTTTGGTCACTAGATCGTCAATCAACACACCGACATACGCCTCTTCGCGCCCGAGCCGCATCGCCTCCCGGCCCTGAATTGCGAGCGCGGCGTTGATGCCCGCGTGGAGTCCCTGGGCAGCCGCCTCCTCGTATCCCGACGTGCCGTTGATCTGTCCCGCGAGATAGAGCCCCGCGATCGCGCGCGTCTCGAGCGTGGGTCCGAGCTGGTCGGGTGGAAGGAAGTCGTACTCGACCGCGTATCCCGGACGGATCATCTCGACCTCTTCGAGCCCCGGGATCGTATGCAAGATTGCGCACTGGATCTCCTCGGGAAGACTCGTGGACAGACCATTGATGTAGTACTCGTGCGTCGTCCGCCCCTCCGGCTCGATGAAGATCTGATGCGCGCGCTTCTCGGAGAACCGCACCACCTTGTCTTCGATCGATGGGCAGTAGCGCGGCCCGATGCCTCGGATTTTCCCCGTGTAGAGAGGAGAGCGATCGAGGTTCGCGCGAATGAGCGCGTGCGTCTCCTCGGTCGTGTGCGTCAGGTGGCAGAGGACCTGATCCACCTCGAGCGCCCGCGTGAAATGAGAGAAGGGACGCGGCGGCTCGTCGCCGGGCTGCTCCAGCATCCGCGAGAAATCGATCGTGTCGCGATGGATCCGCGGCGGCGTGCCCGTCTTGAGCCGGAGCACGCGAAAGCCCAGCTCGGCGAGGCACTCCGAGAGCCCACGCGATGCCGCTTCGCCCACGCGGCCGCCCGCCAGCGAGCGGTCTCCGATGTGCATGAGACCGTTCATGAACGTGCCGGGCGTCACCACCACGGCGTCGGACTCGATCGTGCCGCAATCTTGTAATGCCACTCCGTGCACGCGGCCGTTCCGGACCAGGAACCCGACGACCTGCGCCTGGACCAGCGTCACCCCCGGCGTTCTCTCGAGATGCGCGCGAACGATCTCGCGATAGAGCGCCTTGTCCTCCTGCGCGCGCGGGGACCACACGGCGGGGCCGCGCGCGCGGTTCAGCATCTTGAACTGGATGCCCGCGCGATCCGCCATCTTCGCCATGATGCCGCCCAGGACGTCGATCTCCCGGACGAGGTGCCCCTTCGCGAGCCCGCCGATGGCGGGATTGCAGGACATCTGCGCGATCGCGTCGAGGCTCATCGTGACGAGCGCCGTCTCGACTCCCATCGCGGCCGCGATGCAGGCGGCTTCGCAGCCCGCGTGCCCGGCGCCGACGACGATGAGGGGGTAACGACCGAGGCTCATTTCCCGATGCAGAACTGGGAGAAGATGGCGTCGACTACGCTCTGGTCGACGCCTCGGCCCACGATCTCGCCGAGCGCGCGCCGCGCGTCCGTGAGGTCCACCGCCACGAGATCGTAGGGAGCATCGTCGCGAAGCGACCGCTCCGCGCGATCCAGCGCCTCGAGCGCCTGCCCGAAGAGCGCCTCCTGCCTCAGGCTCGTGGTGGGAAGCTCCTCCCCCGCGGCAGAACCGGAGAGGCGCGCAAGGGAAGCTCGAAGCGCCTCGCGCAGCGGCTCGGCACCAAGAGGACGAACCGCGACCGTCAGGACCTCGTCGAGAAGCTGCGCGCGGGGCACGTCGAGCAGCGGAAGGGTCGACACCGCGACCGCCGTCGCAGTCGCTACCGTCGCGACTCCTCCCGCGCTACCGTCGCCCGGAGCCTTGGCACCCCGGCCATCCGCCAGGTCCGCCTTGTTCCACGCAACCACCACCGGCCGGTCCCCAATCATCGCCAGCGCCGCGCGATCTTCCACCTCGCGGGGATCGGAACGGTCGAGGACCAGGATGACCAGATCCGCGCGCCTCACCGAATCCCTCGCGCGATCCAGCCCCAGCCGCTCCAGCGGCTCTCCGGGCTCGCGAACGCCAGCGGCATCGCAGAGACGGCATTCCACGCCCTCGAGCCAGATCGATTCCTCGACCGTGTCGCGAGTGGTGCCCGGCACGTCGCTCACGATCGCGCGGTCGAATCCGACGAGGGCGTTCAGGAGGCTCGACTTTCCGACGTTGGGGCGCCCGAGGAACGCGACGCGCACTCCCTGCTCCCGCCGGCGCGAGACAGGAAGCGCCGCGACCCACTCACGCACCGGCCGCGAGATCCCGGCGCACCGCGCCGCCAGCGCGGCGCCGTCCAGGGCCTCGTCCACGTCGTTCGGGAAATCGATCCGCGCCTCCACCTCGGCCAGGAGCTCCACCAGGCTCCGGTCCAGGTCCGCCACGCGCCGGGAAAGGTTGCCCCCCAGCGCCGAATTGGCCGCGCGCGCCGCGCGATCGGACCGCGACTTCACCAGAGCCGCGACCGCCTCGGCCTGCGCCAGATCCAGCTTTCCATTCCGGTACGCGCGCTCCGTGAACTCGCCGGGACGCGCGGGACGCGCCCCCGCCTCCACCAGTGCGGAGAGGATCGCGCCGGGAATCACGGCCCCGCCGTGCGAGGAAATCTCGACCACGTCTTCCCCGGTGTAGGAATTCGGCGCGCGGAAGACGGAGACCAGCACGGTATCGAGGGGGGTATCGCCGGCGCCGAGGAAGGCGCCGAAGAGGATTCGGTGGGAGCCGCTATCGCGCGGGGATCGTGTGCCCCGGAACCGCCGCGAGGCGATCTCCAGAGCCTGGGGCCCGCTCATGCGGACCACGGCGATGGCGGATTCTCCTGGTGCCGTGGCCTGCGCCACGATGGTCTCGTTTTCCACCATCCGCCATGCCTTGCCTACTCGGGGGATCCGGAGTGCTTTTCCTCGTCACGTCGGATGATCACGCGCTTGAAGAGGCCGTCGCCGATGCTCGTGCTCGTGAACGCGTCCGCCTCGGCGACCTCCAGATGAACGATGCGGCGCTCGATCGCGGAGAGCGGCTCGGTCGAGACCTCGTGCCCCGTCTCGCGGACCTCGTCGATCAGTTGGCGCGCCAGCTCGCGCAGGCTCTCGACGCGGCGATCGCGGTACCCGGCAACATCGACCTCGACGCGCGGGATCGCTTCCTCGGGGGCCCGGGCGCGAAGCATCCGCGCCACCAGGTGCTGGAGCGCGGCGAGCGTCTCGCCGTCGCGGCCGATCAGGAACTGGTCCTTGTCCCCCGCCGCGACGCCCACGCGGATTCCGTCCCGCGTCTTCTCCGCGGTGACGTCGGAGGGAAAACCCATCTCGCTCACGATTCCCGCGGCGATCGTGCGCACCGTCTCGACCAGCTCGGGCGTGATCAGGGAGACATCGAGCGGAGGCGGTGGCGGGCCGTAGGACTCCATGGAGACGCCGCGTCGGGCGCCTCCGCCCCGGCGTTCCTCCCCCACCGCAGAGCTCTGCCGGCGCACCGCGCTCGCGGGGATGCGCCCCGCTCCGTCGGGTGGCGCCGAGGGATCACGCCGCCACGCGCGAAGCTTCACCGGACGGAACCCGCCCAGCGAATTCGCCGAGCGCCCCGGATCCACGACTTCGACCGCGAGCTCCCTGGGGCTGATCCCCAGCTGGTCCGCCGCCTGGTGCACGGCATCCCCATAACTCGCGGCTTCGACTTGAATGGAATCGCTCATGTTCGATGCACGATCTCTCGACCTCGGGCTCAGCCCTGTGCGGCGAGCCTTCGGTCTTCGGCTAGGTTGACCAGGTACTGCTGGAGCGCGGAGAGCAGGTTGTTCACGGTCCAATACAGGACCACACCGGATGGAAAACTATACATGAAGAAAAGCATGAAGAGGGGCATGACGTACATCATGCCCTTCTGGGCCGGAGCGACCGGCGTCTGGGACTGGAGCGCGTAGGTGCTGGCGGTCATGAGGACGGGCATGAGGTGCAGCGGAAAACCCGCGACCGTCATGAGCACGTCCGGCGCGGACAGGTCCCGGATGTAGCCCACGAAGCCCGACGCGCGAAGCTCGATCGAATAGAGGAGCACGTTGTAGAGCCCGATGAACACGGGTACTTGCAGGAGCATCGGAAGGCACCCCGACATGGGATTTACCTTGTTCTCCTTGTAGAGCGCCATCATCGCCTGGTTCAGCTTCATCGGGTCGTTCTTGTACTTCTCCTGCATCTCTTTGATCTGGGGCTGCAGGTGATGCATGATTTTCATCGAGCGGAGGCTCGCCTGCGTGAGCGGATAGAAGAGGAGCTTCGTGGCCGCCGAGAGGACGATGATCGCCACGCCGTAGTTCGGAATGAGCTTGTAGAGCGCGTTCAGGCCCTGGAGGAGAAGGACGCTGATTCCGCGCAGCCACCTCCACCCCAGATTCGCGACCTCGTCCAGCCCCGCACCGATCGCGGCCAGCGTCTCGTAGTGGATGGGTCCGGCGTACACGCGCGCGTGCCGCGCCACCTCGATGCCGGGTGAGGCGGTTCCGATGAGCCACGAGGTCGTGTGCCACGCGCCGTCGCTCCGCAACGCCACCTCGGACACCGTTCCCGAATCGGGAATCACGGCGGCGATGAAGTACTTGCTGCGGCTCGCCACCCAGCGGACGTTTCCCGAGAAGACGCGCTCCGGTGACGCCTCCTTCGCTCCCATGACGTGCTCCAGCTTCGTTCCGAGCAGCGCCACGGCCTGGAGCTGGTTGGGCTGCGTGGAGGGCTCGGTGATGGGCAGAGGGGTTCCCCACCCGATCCGATAGCGCACGGGGCCCAGCTCCGCGGGCGCCGAGACGCGGACCTCGGTGTCGAGGAGGCGCCGGTCGTTTCCGATCCGATACGTCTTCACGACGCGGATGCCGCTCTGGTCGCGGGCCTCGAAGGTCAGGACGCCTTGCTCCGCGCGATCCTCCGTGATCCGGAACGGAGCCTGGGAGAAATCGAGCGCCTTCCCTCCCGCCTCCACGATGACCTTGTAGGCGCGGTTCCCCGGCGGGACGAGATCGATGGGTACGTTTCGGACTTCGTCCTTGTAGCCTGGAAGGACCCAGTCGGTGATCGAGGCGCCTTCGCTCGTGATCGTCGCCTGGAAATGCTCCGTCTTGAGCTGGCGGACCTCGCCCGGCGCCGCCGGTACCTCGGGCTGGATCAGAGCCGCCGCGGAAAGGGGGCCTGCCGTCGTGCCCGAGGGAATGGCGGTCGTCGTGCCGCCGCTGGGCGCCGGCGCCGTGGTCCCGGGCGTCGAAGCCGAGCCGCTTCCCTGCTGCGAGGGGACGGGCTTGGGCTTGGGCCGGTAGAACCGAGGCGAGATCACCTGGTCCAGGAGCAGCACGCCCATGATCAGCACCATCGCGAGGAGGACTTTGCGATCCATGAATGCGTTCCGGTCCGGTCAGGGGACCGGGTCGTAGCCTCCGGGATGGAATGGATGGCACTTCGAGATCCGGCTCAGGATGAGCCAGAGCGCGCGGGCCAGCGGCTTCCTGGCGATCGCCTCCTCGGCGTAGGCGGCGCAGCTAGGCTCGAAGCGGCAAGCACGGGGCAAGGAAGGCGAAATGGCCGCGCGGTACACCCGGACCAGGGAGAGGAGCACCCACCGAGGTCCCGGCGCCAATACCCGGATCCCCTGGCTCACTCGGGCTCCCTTCCCAGAAGCGACTTCATCTCGACCGTCACCTCCTGCAAGGACGCCACGGCGCAGGCGCTGCGCGCGATCCAGATGCGCCAGGAGCCTCGGTCGCGGATGGCCGGACTCTGGCCCCGGAAGGACTCCCGGAGTAGGCGCTTGGCGCGATTCCGACGGACCGCTGGCCCGACCTTGCGGCTGGCGACGAACGCCACGCGGCCATGGTCCCGATCCCGCGCGAGGCAGACGAGCGTCATCAAGCTGCCGTGGAAGGATTTCCCTGATTGGTACACTTCGCGGAATTGCCAGCCCTGGTGCAGGCGGCGATCGCGCGGCCGGAGCGCGTCGGACATCGTGGCCCGGTAACCCGTACCGGCGCTATACCGTGAGACGTTTGCGGCCTCGTTCACGGCGGCGCTTGAGGACGGCCCGTCCGCCTCGCGTGCTCATGCGTTCGCGGAAGCCGTGCACCTTTTTCCGGCGGCGATTGTGCGGCTGAAACGTGCGCTTCACGTGAAAGGACCTCTAGAAAGAGAAAAGGAACGTTGGAGACGAGCGCCGGATTCTAGCGAACTCAGGGGGTCCGGGTCAATCCGAAAGCCCGCGGTACCACGGCGGTTCCACCGCCGAAAGATTTTCGTTGCGCGCGTCCGAACCACGGATGCTACATTGCGCCCGTCGCGAAGACTGGGAACGTGAACGTCACCGCTCATGCTCCAGGTCTTCGCAGTCGGGTCTCCCCCGCGCGGACGACGCGCCCCTCAAAACTCGGACAAGACGCGTTGTGAGGATACTCAAGGCCGATAGCCCTTTCTCGGGGCGTAACGGATCGGAAGCACGCCCGTTACGCCCCGATTTCTTTGTGGATAAGTATGTGGATAAGCGGTGGACACCCTGTGCGGGGATGGGGACAACATGACGACGATGACGGAGTCCATGGTGGCGGGTGACGTGTGGCAGGGCGCTCTCGAAAAGATCCAGACTCACATCTCGAGTCAGACCTTCGAAACGTGGTTTCGCTCCCTCGGACCGCTCGACTTCGACGGGTCCGCGATGGTGCTCGAGGTTCCGAGCCAATTCTACGTGGATTGGCTCGACCACCATTATCGGGGCCTCATCCAGTCCTCCCTCGCCGCCGTGGCGGGCCACCCGGTGATTCTCGCCTTCCAGGTGCGGACGCCGGAGCCCCCGGTGTTCGAGGAGCGACCCCGCGGACCCCTTCCCTCCCGGAACGAATGCCTCCTCAGCCCCAACAACACCTTCGAGACCTTCATCGTGGGGAACGGGAATCAAATGGCTCACGCGACGGCTCAGGCGGTGGCGAAAGATCCCGGGGAGTGCTACAACCCGCTCTTCATCTACGGCGGCGTGGGGCTGGGCAAGACCCACCTCATGCACGCCATCGGGCACCATGTCCGCGCCAGCCGGCCCAGCGCTCGAATCTTCCTCGTGAGCGCCGAGAAATTCATGAATGAGATGATCTACGCCATCCAGCACGCCACGACGCTCGAGTTCAAGAGCCGCTACCGCACGGTCGATGTGCTCCTCCTCGACGACGTGCAGTTTCTCGCGGGCAAGGAGAGCACGCAGGAGGAGTTCTTCCACACCTTCAATTCGCTCCACGACTCCCGGAAGCAGATCGTGCTCACGAGCGACGCTCCCCCGAACCAGATGACCGGAATCGAGGAGCGCCTCGTCTCCCGATTCGGCTGGGGAATGTCCGTGGATCTCAAGGCGCCGGATCTGGAGACGCGGGTCGCGATCGTGAAGAAGAAGGCGGAGCTCCAGAACCGGACCATCCCGAACGAGGTCTGCCTTCTCCTCGCGAGCAGCATCAAGACGAACATCCGCGATCTCGAGGGCTCCCTCTCGAGGCTCCTCGCCTTTGCGGATCTCATGAATCAGAAGATGACCGTGGAATTCGCCCAGGAGGTGCTGCGCGACCAGATCAAGCCGGACATGGCGCGCATCGACGTCTCCGATATCCAGCGCCTGGTGTCGAGGCACTTCAACGTGTCCGAGGAATCGCTCCGCGGAAAGCGCCGCACCGACGTGATCGCCTTCCCCCGTCAGATCGGCATGTACATCGCGCGCGCCACGACCGACCTTTCGCTCGCGGACATCGGCAATAGATTCGGCGGTCGCGATCACTCCACCGTGCTCCACGCCTGCAGCAAGATCGAAGCGCTCATGTCCACCGACCAGGAGCTTCGACTCGTCGTCGAAGAGCTCATCTCCAACATCAGCACGTAGCGAAAATCAAACGGGCGACCCCCGCGGATCCCCGGGATTCACCGACTCAAAGACGGTGAGTTCCGTGTGGATAACGCGGGGGGCTCGTCCGTTTTGTGGATTACCGGGCATAACTTTGGGCTTGTCCACAACGCTTCACCGCGCTCGGCTCGTCGACACGATTTTCTAATCTACTGTGGCACAATTACTTCGGAGGTTTGCACTGTGCTCAATCCACACAATCCACAGCCCCTAGTACTACTGCTTCTATTCATGGAACCTGATCTTCGTAGCTCCCGGAGCAGGAAGCCCAAAACAGCATCAAAAATAAGGGGTTTTCTATTGTGAAAAAGACCCTCCGAAACTATACTTTTCGAGGAGCAAAGACCCTTCCCGACGCCACCTGCAAACCCTAATCGGACAAAAGATTAGCGGGGGATCAACGGAGATGATCACAGCACAGGAAGTGGCCATGAAGTTCTCGATTGCGCAGAGCGAATTTCTCGACGCTTTGCAGGTGGTTTCGAGCGCGGTTCCAAGCCGAACGACACTACCCGTCCTCTCGAACATTTTCCTAGAGGCTTCCGAGGACAAGGTGGAGATGCGGGCGACCGATCTGGACCTCGCGATCGCGACGAAGGCACGCGCGAACGTCAAAGATTCAGGAACGCTGACCGTCCCCGCAAAGAAGCTCTTCGAGCTCGTGCGAAAGCTTCCAAAAGAGGAGCTCAAGATCGAAGCGAAGGACCTCACGCTGAACGTGGGGAGTAAAAGCGGCCGCTACAAGTTTCTCTGCATCCGTCCGGAGGAATTTCCGGCGCTTCCCAAGGTGGAAGCGGATTCCGAGATCTCGCTCGAGCCGGATCTGCTCGAGCGTCTGATCCGCCGCACGATCTATTCGGTCTCGACGGATGAGACGCGGCCGGCCCTGAACGGCGCGTTGTTCCAGGTGCGTGACGGGGAGCTGCGCGTGGTGGCGACGGATGGGCACCGGCTCTCCAAGGCATCGTGTACGCCCACGGGAGGGATTCCCACGCCACCCAAGGGGGACGTCATCGTGCCCCTCAAGGCCTTGAATCAGCTGCAGCGGCTGCTGGCCCTGGCCGCGGGGCCCGTGAGCATTGGAATTTCAAAGAATCACGCCCGCTTCACGATCGGCGACACCACGCTCACGACGAAGTTGATCGAAGGGCCGTTTCCGAACTACGAACAGGTGCTTCCCAAGCAGAACAACAAGCATCTAAGGGTGAAACGGGAATATCTGGCCCAGGCGCTGGAGCGCGTTTCAGTGTTCTCCGACAGCCTCACGCGCCAGGTGAAACTCTCGCTGCGCCCCAATCGCCTCACCCTGATGGTTCAGACGCCCGACCAGGGAGACGCGACCGAGGAGCTCGACGCGCAGTACGGCTCGGACGACCTCGACATCGGGTACAACGCGGCCTACCTGCTCGACATTCTTCGTACGATCGACAGCGAAGAAGTCGACATTCGTCTCAACACGCCGGTGACGGCCGGACTCATCGCGCCCACCGCGCAAACGGACAAGGGGAGCGCCTCGAAAGAGGATCTTCTCTGTCTCGTGATGCCCCTTCGCCTGGCGAGCTGACCCGGAACGCGTGCGCCTTCAGTCCATCGAGCTTCGCGAATTCCGGAACCACAAGGAAGCCAGGTTCGACCTGCGCGGCGACTCTGCGTTGGTCGTGGGCGAGAACGGATCGGGAAAAACGAACCTGATCGAGGCGATCGTGCTGCTCTCGATCGGCAAGTCGTTCCGCGGCTCGCGTGATCCTGCGCTCTTGCGGCGTGATGCCTCGTCGTTCGAGGTGCGCGGCGTGACGCGCGACGGGCTTGGCGTCGTGCGCGAGATCGTCGCTCGGGGAGGCTCCGGTCCCAAGGAAGTGCTCGTGGACGGAGCGCCGCTCACGCGCATGAGCGATCTCCTGGGCCGGTTCTGCACGGTGCACTTCTCGGTCGAGGACGTCGCGGTGCTCAACGGCGGCCCCGCCTCGCGCCGGCGCTTTCTGGATCTGGCGCTCTGCCAGCTCGAGCCCGCCTATCTGGGCTCGCTCCGCGATTACACGGCGGCGCTGCGGCAGAGGAACCAGATCCTCATCGCCGAACGGCGGGGGCCGGGCACCGATCCCGCCGAATGGTCCGCGTGGGAAGAGATTCTCGCGCGCGCGGGAACGTCCCTGGACCGAAGGCGAAGGAATCTCTGTGCCGAGCTCGGCCAGAGCGCGCGGGAGCTGGCGGCGCAGGTGGATCCGGAGCTTCGGCCCGGGCTCGAATACCGGGACGGATTCGGCGATTCGGATCTCTCCGATGAAGAGGAAGCGCAGGTCCGGATGGAGCGCCTCTCCGGGGGACGCCGCCTGGATCGCCGCATGGGCTGGACCATGCACGGGCCGCATCGCGCGCGGCTCCGGTGCACGATCGGAGCGGACGAGCTGACGGACGGGGCCTCGCGGGGATATTCGAGGCTCTATTCGATCCTGCTTCGGCTCGCGCTGGCGCGGGTCTTCGAGGAGCGGAGGAGCGATCCGCCGGTGATTCTCCTCGACGATCCGGAATCGGAGCTGGATCCGCGCTGGATCGGCCGGATTCTGGGTCTGGTGCCGGAGTCGAGCCAGGTGCTCGTCACGGCGTGCCGTCAGCTTACGCAGACGCCGGGGCGGTTCCGGCGCATTCCCATCGAGCAGGGAGCCCTGCTGGGGAGCGCCGCGTGAGACGCACCGGGAGCAGGGGACACGAGGCAGCGGCGGAACGGGAAGGGTTCGAGCCGGTCGCGACCGTGCTCGAGAACGTGCTCCTGCTACTCAAGCTCGAGACGCGGTTCGCCGCGGCCGAGGCGACCGAGCGCTGGGCCGATGCGGTGGGGAAGGAGACGGGAGGACCCGAGGCGCTCGCGCGGACGAACTGCGTCGGCGTGCGGGACGGGGAGCTCCTGGTCGAGGTGCAAGGCGCTACCTGGATGGGGCACCTCGCCGTGTTGCGTCAGGGCATCCTGGAACGCATGAACCGGGAGCTTCAGCCGGAACAACGGATTCGCGCCATACGATTCGTACCCATGAGATCCAAGGAGGTAAGGAAGCGGTGAACGGACCCCGTGAGGAAGCGGCAACGCTGACGCCGGCCCCGGAGGGACACTCCTACGACGCGAGGAACATCCAGGTCCTCAAGGGCCTGGAGGGTGTCCGCAAGCGCCCTGCCATGTACATCGGCTCGACGGGCCAGAGCGGACTCCACCATCTCGTCTACGAGGTTGTGGACAACTCGGTCGACGAGGCGCTGGCCGGATTCTGCACCGAGGTCAACGTCACGATCCACACCGACTCCAGCGTCACCGTGATCGACAACGGCCGCGGCATTCCCGTGGACATCCATCCGACGCAGAACCGTCCGGCGCTCGAGGTCGTCATGACCACCCTCCACGCCGGCGGCAAGTTCGACGAGAACTCGTACAAGGTCTCGGGCGGACTCCACGGCGTCGGCGTGTCGGTGGTGAACGCCCTCTCGGAGTGGCTCGAGGTCGAAGTGCGCCGTGGCGGGAAGCGCTACCACCAGCGCTACGAGCGCGGCGAGGTCAAGGCGGACCTGGAAGTCCGGGGCGAGACGACGGAGACCGGCACGACCGTGACCTGGAAGCCGGACCCTACGATCTTCGAGACGGTCGACTACAGCTTCGACACGCTCTCGCAGCGCCTCCGCGAGCTGGCGTTCTTGAACAAGGGAATCCGGATCACCTTCCACGACGAGCGCACGGGGAAGAAGCACGACTTCCAGTACGAGGGAGGCATCTCCCACTTCGTGAAGTACCTGAACGAGAACAAGACCGTGCTGCACCCGTCCCCGATCTATCACACGAAGGACAAGGATCGGGTGACGGTCGAGTTCGCCGTCCAGTACAACGACGGCTACGTCGAGAACGTCTACTCCTTCGTGAACAACATCAACACGGTCGAGGGCGGAACGCACCTCATCGGCTTCCGCGCGGCCCTGACGCGCACGATCAACAATTACGCGGAGCGCGAGGGGCTCACGAAGTCGCTCAAGGAGGTCACGCTGGGCGGCGAGGACGTTCGCGAGGGCCTGACCGCCGTCGTGAGCGTGAAGCTTCCGGATCCCCAGTTCGAGGGGCAGACCAAGGCGAAGCTCGGGAACACCGAAGCGAAGGGCGTCGTGGAGTCGGCCGTAGGTGAGGGACTCCGGAACTACTTCGAAGAGAATCCCCAGGTCGCGCGGAAGATCGTGGAGAAGTGCATCGCGACCGCCCGCGCGCGGGAGGCGGCCCGCAAGGCGCGCGATCTCGCGCGACGGAAGAGCATCCTGGACTCCGGCTCGCTTCCCGGGAAGCTGGCCGATTGTCAGCTCACCGATCCCGCGCTGTGCGAGATCTACCTCGTCGAGGGGGACTCGGCCGGCGGCTCGGCCAAGATGGGGCGCGACCGGAAGAATCAGGCCATCCTCCCGCTCAAGGGGAAGATCCTGAACGTGGAGAAGGCCTCCCTGGACAAGATGCTCTCGAACGAGGAAATCCGGACGCTCATCACCGCGCTCGGCACCGGGATCGCCGAGGACTTCGACGCCGACAAGGCGCGCTATCACCGGATCATCATCATGACCGACGCGGACGTGGACGGCGCCCACATCCGGACACTCTTGTTGACGTTCTTCTTCCGGCACATGAAGGCGCTGATCGAGCGGGGCTACATCCACATCGCCATGCCACCCCTCTACCGGGTCCAGAAAGGGAAGACGATTCGCTACGCCTACGACGACGCGGAGCGGGACAAGGCCTTCGAGGAGCTCGGGGGGAAGAAGGGGATCACGCTCCAGCGCTACAAGGGTCTGGGGGAGATGAATCCCGACCAGCTCTGGGCCACGACCATGGATCCCGCCCAGCGGTCCATGCTGCGGGTCAAGCTCGAGGACCTGCCGGAAGCGGAGCGGATGTTCACCGTGCTCATGGGAGATCAGGTGGAGCCGCGGCGCAAGTTCATCGAAGAGTATGCGGACAGCGTCCGGAATCTGGATATCTAGCATTCACGCCGCTCGTGCGGCGGCGATCTCAACCAAGGAGCCTTTGATCGATGGCAACGCGCGATAGAGAAGTTCCGATCTACATCGAAGATGAGATGCGGAACTCCTACATCGACTATTCGATGTCGGTCATCGTCTCGCGCGCCCTGCCGGACGTCCGTGACGGGTTGAAGCCCGTGCACCGCCGCGTTCTCGTGGCGATGCGGGAGCTGAATCTCCTCCACGACCGCCCCTTCCGGAAATCGGCGAAGATCACCGGCGACGTGACGGGAAACTATCATCCGCATGGCACCGTGGCGGTCTACGAGACGATGGTGCGCATGGCGCAGACCTTCTCGATGCGGTATCCGCTCGTGGACGGTCAGGGGAACTTCGGCTCGGTGGACGGCGACGCCCCCGCGGCGGAGCGCTACACCGAGGCGCGGCTGACCGAGTTCGCGGAGGAGATGCTCCGCGACATCGAGCGCGACACGGTCGACATGCGCCCGAACTACGACGAGTCGCGCGAGGAGCCGGTCGTGCTCCCCGCGGCGGTTCCGAACCTCCTCGTGAACGGCTCGGCCGGGATCGCGGTCGGCATGGCCACCAACGTCCCGCCCCACAACCTGCGCGAGATCGTGGACGCCATCCATCACGTCATCGACAACCCCCAGTGCGAGGCGGACGAGCTTCTAAGCCTCGTGACCGGCCCCGATTTCCCCACCGGGGGAATCATCTACGGGCGCCAGGGAATCACGGACTGCTACCGCACCGGGCGCGGGCACATCACCGTTCGCTCGAAGACCGAGGTCGAGGAGATCCGGAAGGACCGCCAGGCGATCATCGTAACCGAGATTCCCTACATGGTGAGCAAGGCCGCGCTCCTCGAGAAGATCGCCGATCTCGTGAAGGACGGGCCGCTGGACGGGATCTCCGACCTCCGCGACGAATCCGACCGCGATGGGATGCGAATCGTGATCGAGCTGAAGCGCGACGCGCAGCCCAAGGTCGTCCTGAACCAGCTCTTCAAGCATACCCAGATGCAGACCACCTTCGGTGCGAACATGCTGGCGCTCGTCGGCAACCGCCCGCTCACGCTCACGCTGAAGGAGATGATCCAGCACTACATCGGCCACCGCCAGGAGGTCGTGGTCCGGCGCACCAAGTTCGACCTGGCCGAGGCGGAGAAGCGCGCCCACATCCTCGAAGGGCTGAAGATCGCCCTGGACCACATCGACGAGATCGTGAAGCTCATCCGCGCGGCCGCAGACACCGAATCCGCGCGCACCGGGCTCATGAGCCGCTTCGGCCTGAGCGAGATCCAGGCGAGCGCGATCCTCGAGATGCGCCTCTCGCGGCTCACCGGCCTCGAGCGGAAGAAGGTGGAGGACGAGTACCTCGAGGTGATCCAGCTCATCGAGAGCCTCAAGGCGATCCTCGCCTCGCCGGCCAAGGTGCTCCAGATCATCAAGGAGGAGCTGGTCCAGGTGCGGGAGCGCTTCGGCGACGATCGCCGCACGGAGATCGTCGCGGGCTCGGGAGAGTTCGAGGCGGAGGACCTGATCGCCGAAGAGGACATGGTCATCACCATCTCCCACGCGGGCTACATCAAGCGGCTCCCGGTCACCACGTACCGGAGCCAGCGGCGCGGCGGCCGCGGCGTCACGGGCGCGGGCACGCGCGAAGAGGATTTCATCGAGCATCTCTTCATCGCCTCGACCCACAGCTATATTCTCGTCTTCACGGACCGCGGCCGCGTCTACTGGCTCAAGGTGCACGAGGTGCCCCAGGGCGGCCGGACCGCCAAGGGGAAGGCGATCGTGAACATGGTCGAGATGTCGCAGCAGGAGCGCGTGGCGTCCGTGCTGCCCGTGAAGGAATTCGACGACACGCATTTCATCATGATGGTCACGAAGAACGGCACCGCGAAGAAGACGCCGCTCTCCGCCTATTCCAATCCGCGCCGGGGCGGCATCGTCGCGATCGGCGTGGACGGTGACGACTCGCTCATCGACGCGGTCCTCACCGACGGGACCCAGGACATCATCTTGCAGAAGCGGAACGGCAAGGCGATCCGCTTCAACGAAGGGGACGTCCGTCCCATGGGGCGCACGGCCTACGGCGTTCGCGGCGTGACCCTGGAAGAGGACGACGCGGTGGTCGGCATGATCGCGGTGAAGCGCGAGGCCTCGCTCCTGGTCGCCACCGAGAACGGATACGGCAAGCGCTCTCCCATCTCCGAGTACCGGATCACCGGACGCGGCGGGAAGGGGATCATCTCGATCCAGGCCACCGAGCGGAATGGGCGCGTGGTCGCGGCCCTCGAAGTCGTATCCAACGACCAGGTGATGCTCATCACCCGAGGCGGGATCGTGATCCGCACCAAGGTCTCGGAAATCTCCGAGATCGGCCGGAATACCCAGGGCGTCCGGCTCATCAACCTGGAAGCGGGCGACCAGCTGATCGACGTCGCCAAGGTCGAGGAGAAGGACGAGGGCGAGGAGGAGTAGCTGGATCCTCGGATCTCCACCTCGACGGTCCGGCGTCTCTCCGATTACTACCGGGTTCTCGAGGATCTGGAGCTGGAAGGCGTTCGCACCGTCTCCTCGCAGGGCCTGGCCCACCTGAGCGGAGTCACCTCCGCGCAGGTTCGGAAGGACCTCTCCTACTTCGGCAATTTCGGCAAGCGCGGCCTGGGGTATCTGGTCGCGCGCCTCAAGAAAGAGATCCGCCTCATCCTGGGGCTGAACCGCCGCTGGAGAGTGGCCCTGGTGGGCGCGGGGAACATCGGCTCGGCCCTCTTCTCCTACAAGGAATTTCGCCGCCAGGGATTCGACTTCGCCGCGGTGTTCGACGTGAGCCCCGAGCGGATCCACCAGAAGTGGCGTGACCTCCAGATCCTCCACGTGGACGCGCTGCAAGAGGAGACGGAGCGGCTGGGGCTCGAGATCGGGGTCATCGCCGTGCCCGCGCGCGCGGCCCAGGCCGTGGCCGACCGCATGGTGATGGCGGGAATGCGCGGAATCCTGAACTTCGCCCACCGGAAGCTCTTCATTCCGCCGCAAGTGGCGCTCCGGAACGTGAACCTGGCGGTGGAGCTGGAGAGCCTCTCCTTCTCGATCAAGGCCTTGACCGCACGGCCCACGCGGCGCCCGCGCCGTTGAGCAGGGATTCGAGCCGGGTCGCCGAGGGCACGCTCCTCCTCATCACGGCGATCTGGGGAACGACCTTTCCGCTCCTCAGCGTCATCCTCCACCGGGTCGACGCGTACACGATCGTGGCGGTGCGCTTCTCCATCGCGGCGCTGGTGCTCTGCCTGATCTACCGGCGCCGGCTCGCGCGGATGGGACGTCAGGATCTCTGGGATGGAATCCGCACGGGACTCTTTCTCGTCGGGGGCTATCTCACGCAGGCGATCGGGCTCACGACGATCAGCGTGCCGCGCTCGGCGTTTCTCACCGGAACCGCGGTCGTGTTCATGCCGTTCATCGCGTTCCTGGTGCAGCGATCGCGCGTGCGGCTCGGAGAGATTCTCGGGGTGGCGCTGGTG
>Ga0099791_10000032_pt1 | contig 49277 bp, 34 predicted proteins | sample Rivendell_Oct201_7_FD_77318 | JGI IMG/M metagenome (GOLD analysis project Ga0099791, IMG submission 77318) | Vadose zone soil and rhizosphere microbial communities from the Eel River Critical Zone Observatory, Northern California to study diel... | ecosystem: Environmental > Terrestrial > Soil... | reverse complement strand
GCTTCACGACGGCTATCGTGAGAAGGCATTCCTCATGACGAAGATCGATGGCCGCTCGAAGAAGGAGGCCGCCCGCCAGCTGACCGAGTCGCTCCGGCGGCTCGACGTGGACCACATCGATCTCGTCCAGCACCACGAGATTCTAAGATACGAGGATCCGCACCGGATCTTTCAGGAGCAGGGCGCCCATGCCGCATTGATCGAGGCCCGTGACGCAGGCACGCTACGCTACATCGGGTTCACGGGTCACAAGGACCCGCACATCCATCTCCATATGCTGGCGGTCGCGGCGCAGCACGGTTTCAAGTTCGATACGGTTCAGATGCCTTTGAATCTCTTCGACGCGCATTACCGAAGCTTTGCGAAACTCGTGGTGCCGGAGCTGGTCAGGCAAGACATCGGAATTCTCGGCATGAAGAGCATGGCGAACGGTTTTCTCCTGAGGTCGAACACGGCCACCGCGCTCGAATGTCTCCAGTACGCGTTGAATTTGCCCACTTCCGTGGTCATCACGGGGATCGACAGCCTGAAGATCCTCGACCAGGCGCTCGAGGCCGTGCGCTCGTTTCGTCCCATGAGCGATCAGGATCTGGCGCCTCTGCTCGCGAAGACCGCCGCCGCTGCGTCCGGGGGAGAGTTCGAGCCGTTCAAGACGACTTCCATTTTCGATGGCACCGCGCAGAACCCGGAATGGCTGGGTGAGGAACCCGAATCCTTGCGTCAGCTCGTGTCGGGCTGAGCACTGCATGTCGATCCGTCTTCCGAAGCCGGTCGCCGCATATTTCGCCGCAGAACAGGCGGGCGACGCGGATGCGCTCGCCCGTTGCTTCGTCGAGGATGGCATCGTCCGGGACGAGGGCGGAACGTTCACGGGGGCGGCCGCCATCAGGCAATGGAATGCTGCAGCCAGAGAGAAGTATCACCACACCGTCGAGCCGCTCAGCTCGGTCGAGGGAGATGGCCAGATCGCCGTCATCGGCAGGGTCTCGGGTAATTTCCCGGGCAGCCCGGTGAATCTGGAGCACATCTTCCGCCTGCAAGGCGACAGGATCGCGTCGCTGGAAATCCGGTGAGGAGCAACGCTAGCGTTGGCTTCGTGCCAGCGCTATCGAATTGCTGATGCGCAGAATCAGGTCCGTTGAATCCCAGGGCTTGGTGACATAGTCGTTGGCTCCGACACCTAGGCACCGTGCTCGTGACTCGGGGTCGGTCCGCGCGGTGAGGAAGATCACAGGAACGTGTGCCAGCCTCCTCTGGGAACGGATTCTCTCACATACCTCCACACCATCAACCCCGGGCAGGAGAATGTTCAGTAGAACAAGGTCCGGCGTTAGGGTCTCAAGTGTCGTCAAGGCGACATTGCCATCATCCAGTGGGACCACGTCGAAACCACCAGATTTGAGTTGAGCCTGGATAATGAACCGGAGCCTCGGATCATCCTCAACCAGCAAGACCGTTCCCTTGCTCACCTCGATGCGCCTGAAGCCGGAGAGCGGCTTCCGAACCGCTCGAAGCGGTACGCGAGCCTCGGACCTCCCCTCCCCTCGTACGCCAGCTGCGCAATGAGCAGCGTGAACGGCTCCGTGTACCGGGCAATCCGCAGGGGCCCGGCGTCAAGAGGATGGAACCCCACGTCGCGGATCAGCCTTGCCGCCACCCTCTTGGCGCCTCGGTCGTCCCCGCTGTAGACAAGGTCGGGCCGGCTGGCCTTGCGCCTGGCCTCGAACACGTCGAAGAGCACCTCGCTCGGCACGGTCCCGAACGCGGAGACGACCCGGGCCTTCCGAACCTTTCTGGCAAGGGCCTCCGCGCCCGAGGAAGTGTGGGCGATGACGAGGCCGGTGTCGTCGGCATTCATCGGGAGGGAGCAGGTTACGATGACCTTTCCCGAGAGGTCGCCTGCCTGTTTCAGCACGTCGTCCACCTGGGACCAGTGCACGGCGAGCAGGAGCACTTCCGAGTCCTTCGCGGCCTCACGAGGCGTGCCGGCTCGCGCGTCCCCTTTGGCGTTACGTGCGAGCCTCTTCAGCTTCTCCTGGCTGCGCGCATAGCTGAATATTACCTTGTGCCCGGCACGCGCGAAGATCGTCCCGAGCTTTCCTCCCATCAGCCCCGAGCCAAGAATGCCGATTCGCATGCTGCTCCTCCGGCTTACCTGCCCGCGATTCCCGCCGTCTTCGAGACCATCCCTCCCGCCTCCAGCCGAACCGGCTGAGGAAGGTCCGCCCGGCTTGGGTGAATGAGGGGATGCACCGCACGCGCGAGGATCTCCAGGCTATCCACGAGCCTGGGACCCGGGCGGCTGAAGTACTGGGAGCCGTCGACGACGTACGTGCGCCCCGAGCGCACCGCGCGAATTTGCCGCCAGTGGACGTGATCCCCGAGAAGCTCGATGTCGCGCATCGTACGCTCGACATCGAATCCGCAGCACGAAACCACGACCACCTCGGGCGCCGCTTCCACGACGGCTTCCCATGTGAGTGTCTGGGAGCGCTCCCCTTCCCTGCCCAGCACCTCGATCCCGCCTGCCAGACGCACCAGCTCCGGATTCCAGTGCCCGCTCGAGAACGGCGGATCCAGCCACTCCAATAGTAGGACGCGGGTCGGGTTCCGGAGACATCGCGACCGGCCCCGAACGAGACGGACGCGCCGCTCCAGCTCGTCCGCGACCCGCTCGGCCGTTTCTCCGACTCCGAGGGTGTGCCCGACCGTGCGGACGCTCTGGATGACCTCGAGCAGCGTCTGCGGTTCCAGATTGATCACGATCGGTCTTCCCGGAAGCGCTTCGGCTGCCGCGCACACCTCCTGCTCCGCGACCGCGCAGACATTGCACAGGGTCTGGGTCACGATCACATCCGGCTTCAGCCGGCTCAGGGTGTCCATGTCGATCGAGTACAGGGCGTTCTGGCTCCGCAGCTGCTCGCGCACCATCTGGTCGATTTCCCCGCTCCTGGCGTCCTTGGGGATCAATGTTCGCGTGACTTTCGGGAGGGAAGACACATCCGGCGGGTAGTCGCACTCGTGCGTGACTCCGACGAGCTGCGCTCTCAGGCCCAGGGCGCAGACGATTTCCGTCGCGCTCGGGAGGAGGGACACGATCCTCATGGCCTGCATGGTAGCAGCACGCTCAGGGAGGGGGGAAGTCGTCCTCTCGACGCGGAACGCAGGTCACGACGACATGGCAGCCCGGCTGTGGAACATAGGTGCTATCGGCGTCGTCCCCTCCGTCCCAGTCGCCCTCGATGAGGCAAAAGAAGTTTCTGGAAAGGTACCCCTCATTCGATCCATCCGCGCCGTCGGCCATGTAGCCGTAATGCTCCACCCATCCCGCGGCGGTAAGCGCTTCCTGGACGCACCCCATCAAGCCGCTCGCGAGTTCGTTCGCGAAGACCTCGAACGCCCAGCCGTGCGCTTGGGTCTTCGCGTACCGATAGTCGAACGTGACCGCTTCCCGGCTGAAGCGGACTGTGGAATCGGCGTGGTTCAGGCATCTCCAGACGATCTTGCCGACGCTATCCCGAACCGCCTCGAGCGAGGCGTATGCCGTGGTTGACGCGACTGAAGGCAAGCCTGGAACTCCGGTCGCGGGGCCGGTAGCCGCCACGGCGGACACCGGCGCGCATCCGGCGAGCACGACCAGCGCGCATCTGAGGAGGAACATCTTGGTCGAGCGGTTCACGCTAGTCTTATCGGCTCACCGGCGCTCGATCTTCACCGGATCACGGCGAACGACAGGATTCGCCGGCCTCGCGGGCTCCCTCCCGATCCAGATCCACGCGCAGAGAGCCGCCGCCAGGGCCAGACCCGCGGAAGCACGGCACACGGCTCGAAATCCCGCCACGAATGCCGTCGCGATCGCACGCCGGACACGCACGGCCTCTTCCGCCGGAATTCCGCGCGGCGGCTCCGCCGACGCCAGCTTGTCCCGTTCGGCGAGGACTTGCTGGCGCGTGCCGGCATCCAGCGGCAGAGCGTTGACGCTTCGCTCGAGCTCCCTTCCATAGACATTCGCGAGCAGGATTCCGAGGAGCGCGATCGAGAGGAGTCCGGCTACGCGTGACGCAGCATTGTTGACGCCCGAGGCGATCCCCGCATGATCCTCTCCGACCGCATTCATGACCGCGGTCGTCAGGGGAGCGATGCTCGCGGCCATTCCGATTCCCAGGACCAGAATGCCCGGAAAGAAGGTCTTCCAGTAGCTTCCTCCGATGCCGGGCACGCTCAGGAGAAAGAATCCGAGCGCCGCGAGGGTCGAGCCCACCAGGAGAGGCCGCCGCGCCCCGAAGCGCTCCACCAGCCGTCCGGACCAGCGCGAGAACAGGAACAGGATGAGAATGAAGGGGAGGAGCGCCGCTCCCGCCTCGAGGGGCGAATAGCCCTGCACCTGGATCAGATTCAGCGGGAAGAAGAGAAAGACGCACGCCAGGGCGCCATAGAGAAAGAGCGTGAGCATGTTTGCCCCGGTGAAATCAGAGGACCGGAAGAGATCGAGCGGAAGCATCGGCGATTCGGTCCGTGCCTCGAACGCCACGAACGCCACCAACCCCCCGCATCCCAGAGCGAGTGATGTCAGGATTGCGGGATGGCTCCAACCCAGCTGGGAGGACTCGATGAGCCCGTAGACCAGTCCGCCCAGGCCCAGGGTCGCCAGGGCCGCGCCCACCGGATCGAGCCGGCGCGCGGCGGGGTCGCGGCTCTCGGGCACTCGGGCGAGAAGGAACAGAACCACGATCGCGATCGGCACGTTGAGGAGAAACGCCCAGCGCCAGGAGTGATTGACCAGCCAGCCGCCAAGGAGCGGCCCGATCGCGGCCGTGATCCCGCTGAACCCCGACCAGGTGCCGATCGCGCGTCCTCGCTCGCCCGGCTCGAACGAGGCGGAGATGAGCGCGAGCGCCCCGGGTATGAGGAGCGCCCCTCCAACCCCCTGGAGCGATCGGGCGAAAATGAGCCAACGCACCGAGGGCGCGAATCCGCAGGCGATGGACGCGACGGTGAACAGCGCGACCCCCACGGCGTAGACGAGCCGGCGGCCAAACCGGTCCCCCAGGGATCCGCCGACCAGGAGCAGCGCCGAAAGCAGGAGCGCGTACGATTCGACCACCCACTGCACCTCGATCGCGGTCGCTCGAAACTCGCGCGCGATCGCCGGCAGCGCGACCGAGACCACCGTGCCGTCGATGAATGCCAGGCTGGAGCCTAGGATGGCCGCGGCGAGGACCCGGGGGCCCGCCGCGCCGGCCGGCACGGCAATGCCATGCCCACTCCGGATCGTGCTCTCGTCGCAGGGGAGCCGGACGGCGTGGGACATGGCGCCTACGACTTGCCGTGTGAAGTGCCCGCGAGCTACTCCGCTCGAACCAACGGAACGTCGACGACATGCTCCGCGACGAACCACACCTGGGCTTCGTTCGTGCGAATGACGGAGCTCACGATGAGGTCGTTGGTGCCTTCGTCGCCCCGCTCGGAGGCCAGCCGGGCGATCGTGCGAGCCTCCTTCAGGATGATCTGATGTGCATGGAGCATTCGAGAGATCTGCGCGGGCACGGCCTCGCGCCCTTTCGGCGGCCGGGGAATCAGCGTGGCCTCGGCCACGTCATGAGCCATGGCGAGGCTCACGCCGCCAAGAGCCTGGATCCGCTCCGCGATGGCGTCCACCAGCCCGTTCTGCTCTTCGTAATGCTTGTCGAAGAGGAGGTGCAGCGAATAGAACGTGGGTCCAGCCACTTGCCAGTGATGTTTCTTGTAGAGGTCCCGCAGCGTGATCGTGTCCGCGAGGAGCTGGTTCAGGTTCGTGACGCTCTCCTCGCATGCCGACTCGGCCAGGGCGATCGGCATCTTGATCAGGTGTCCGTACGGCTGGATCTCGTGGGAAGGCTGGCGCTGCTCGGGTGTCGCGCGCCGGATGATCTCGTCCGCATCCAGTGTCTTGGTCATGGGAATCGCTCCTTCGTCCGTGGACAGCGGTGGGAAAGAAAAAAGCTACTCCTGGTTCCTCAACTATCGTGCAGAACTCGATGGACCAGCGCCACGGCAATCGATCCCTCCCCCACCGCGGACGCCACGCGCTTCATGTTCCCGCTCCGGACGTCCCCGACCGCGAACACACCCGGCAGGCTCGTCTCGAGCAGGTACGGCGAACGCCTCAGGGGCCATTTCGCGTTGTCCAGGTTTTCCTGCGTCAGATCCGCGCCCGTCTTGATGAATCCGTTGGCGTCGAGCGCGACGCATCCCTCGAGCCACTGGGTATTGGGCACCGCTCCCGCCATGATGAAGAGGTGGCGGATCTCGTGGCTCTCGACCTCGCCCGTCCCCGCGTCGCGCCACGTCACCTTCTCGAGATGGCGCTCGCCGCTGAGCCCGATGACTTCGGTGCGCAGCCGCAGGGAGATGGCCGGGTTTTGCTCGATGCGGCGGACCAGGTATCGGGACATCCGTTCCCCCAGATCCGCCGAGCGCACGAGCATGTGGACCCGCTTCGAGGTTTGCGCCAGAAAGACGGCCGCCTGGCCCGCGGAATTGCCGCCCCCGACCACGATCACCTCTTCGCCGCGGCAGACGTGGGCTTCCATCGCGGTCGCGCTGTAGTAGACCCCCGCGCCTTCGAAGTCGGGGAGATTGTCGATCGCAAGCTTTCGATACTCCGCGCCGGTCGCGATGATGATGGCGCGCGCCGGTGCGGGCGTCTCGCCGTCGAGCTTCACCTCGTAGGGCTTTCGCGCGCAGGTCAGCTTCGTGGCGGTTCTCGCGACCATGAGCTGCGCGCCGAACTTCTGGGCTTGGGCGTGGGCGCTCGCGGCAAGCTCGCTGCCCGAGATGCCCGCGGGAAAGCCGAGATAGTTCTCGATCTTCGAGCTGGCACCCGCCTGGCCCCCCGGGGCGCTCGCCTCGACGACGAGCACGTCCAGACCCTCGGAGGCTCCGTATACGGCAGCGGCCAGCCCGGACGGCCCCGCGCCCACGATCACCAGATCACGAGCTTTGGTGGCATCGATTCCCTGGTTGAATCCGAGGCAATCGGCGATCTCCTGATTGCTCGGATTTCGAAGGATGGTCGTGCCCCTGCAGATCAGGACGGGGATGTCCTCGAGGGAGACATGGAATTGGCCCAGCACCTTCTCCACATCCGTGTCGTGATCGAGATCGATCTCCGCATAGGGATGGTTGTTTCGCGTCAGAAATTGCCGGATCCGGAGGGTGCCCGAGCAATGATCGGATCCCAGGAGGGTCGCATCTCCCAGCCCGCGGGCGACCAGGGAAATCCTTCGAAGGACGTATGCGCGCATCAGGATGTCGCTCAGCTCGGAATCGGTCTGTACGATGGAGAGGAGATGGTCGTGATCGATCTCGATCACTTCCCCCGAAACCACGGCATGGATCCGCATCAGCGCGGGCCGGCCCGACAAGGTGCTGACCTCTCCCGTGAACTGGCCGGGTTCCAGATCCTGGACGAAGTCCTGCGCATTGCCCGAGGGGCGGGCGATCCGAAGTCGCCCTCGGGTGACGATGAAGATCAGGAGGTTTTGCTTCCCCACGTCGACGAGCACCTCGCCGGCGGCGACGGAACGCCTGCGACCGTATCCGGCTGCTCGCTTCAGCTCCTCCGGGGTGAGGAACGGGAACGCATTCGGATCCAATAGGGGCGTCGTTGGAAGGGTCGGGTCTACGGAAGCTGTGGTTGCCATGGAGCCTCGTGTATCCCTCGGATGATTCTGTTGCGTGGTCTCGCTTTGGATTCTCACGTGGGAAATTGGATTCCCGGGTGAGAAGTTGGATTCTCGCGTCCGGAGAAGCAGCGTATCCGCCCGCCTTCGGTGAGACCATGGTACACCTTCTGGCACCTCTCGTTGCCAGCCGTTAAGTTGAGGTTCGGGAAGGTTGTGCGGGGCGGTTGACGCCGCGTTGACACCCGCGCTCCCCGGACGTAGATTCCTATGCCCGCACCGCAGACGGACATGCCACTACTGGGGGGATAGGCAAATGACCCGGTTCCACTCACTGCCTCGTTTCTGCGCTCCACTCTTGTTCGCGGCTGCCTTGGCGGCGAGCAGTTCCTCCGCCCTCGCCAAAGACGAGGAGCCCTCGATTCCCACGTGCGACACGAAGATCGGGACCATGGCCGTGGCGGAGCCGGAGAACAACTGGTGGACCCAGTACAACCTGGAATCCCCCGAAGCCCTGATCAAGGTCTACGCCGCCGAGTGCAAATGCTTCACCCTGGTGGATCGCGGCAAGGGGCTGGACGCCGCGAAGAAGGAGCGTGCGCTCGCTTCCGACGGCGAGATGCGCGTGGGATCGAATATCGGCAAGGGGCAGATGAAGGCCGCCGATTACGTGCTGGTTCCTGACGTCGCGAACAAGAACGCCAATTCCGGCGGCAAGCACTTCGGCGGCGCCCTGGGCGGATTGGTGGGCCACGGAGTGGGCGCGGTGGTCGGCGGGGTCAGCTTGAAGAGCAAGACCGCCGACGTGGTCCTCACGCTCACCGATGTTCGCTCCACGGAGCAGGTGGCCGTGGTGAAGGGGCATGCGAAGAAGACCAATCTCGGGTGGGGCGCCGGAGGCGGAGGCTATTTCGGAAGGTTCGCCGCGGCAGGCGCGAGCAGCTACGCCAACACCGAGATCGGTCAGGTCGTAGCCATGGCCTATCTCGACGCCTTCCAGAAGCTGGTCGAGGAGCTCAAGAAGAACGCCCCCGACGCCAAGACGGCCAACGTCTCCCAGTCCGTCACGATGGCCAAGCCCGGAACGATGTACGAGCAGGCGAACAACAAGTCGAAGGTGGTCCGCGAGCTGGACGCTGGCCTGACGCTCTATCCGACCGGAGAGAAGTCCGGCATCTGGTGGAAGGTCTCGGACGAAACGGGCAACGAGGGTTGGGTGCCTTCCCCGCTCTTCAATATGGCGAAGTAACCTACTCGCGAACGTAGACTTTGTAGCTGTACTCGATCTCGGCCCTGCCCCGCGGCTTGATCGGAAGCTCCCACGTGAGCACCGACCTGGGGTTCACCGTCTTCAATCCCCGGGCCGTCTGGTCGATGGCCGCGACCGGCGTCGTCTTCAGCACTTCGCCGGATAGGTTCTTCGTGATCGTCAGCGTGATGCTCTTGTCCTTGAAGTTGGAGGCCTTTAGCTTGCCTCTCACTTCCACGAGATCGTAGTTGGACCCATAGAAGTTCGCCGCGTTCCGGGTGCGCGCGACTTCGTACTCGGCCTGCTCCGCGTTGATGTCGACGGCCTTCGTGATCTTCACCGTCGTCTTGGCGCCCACGCTCGTGTAGTGGATCACATCCTGGCCCAGGATCCTGCCTCCCTGCATCGTCATCGCCGGCGATGTGGTCCATGGAACATGGCTTGTATTCGTCAGGCGGACACTGTGCCAGACGTCCTCGACCTTCTCGGGCGCGGCTTGACCACCCTGATACCGGTACTGCTCCTGCTCGTCGAGCGCATCGCCGATCTTCCACTCGTACACGTGCTCGTAGGGCGCTTCCGTGGTGAACAGCGGGTAATAGCCACGCTCCCCTTTCTCGAGCGTCACGCTCTGCTGCTCGTAGAAGAAGAGCTCCTCGCGAGTTTCCCCCTCCGGAGGGGCGGTCGAGTAGGTCGGGAACATGTCCTCTCTGCCCAACCGGTCGTTTTCCATCACGGCCTGCTGCATGACGACGTTGGCCCTGCCGTCGTAGCTCTGTCCCTGGGCGGGGTTCGCGAGATTGTTGAGGAACGCGGCAAGACTGCCGCGCATCGCGATCGGATCGGTCACGTCTGCGAACTTCAAGTTGGGGAATCCGGTGATGAAGCTCACCGGCACGTTGTCGAGGTCCTCGATCTCGTCGATGACTTCCGCCTTCGTCGTGACCCTCGCCTTCTTGGGATCGGTGATATCGATGGCGCAGCTCGGAGCCCACGTGACGCCCTTGGCCAGATACTGGACGACCACCCGTCCTCGTCCCCCCGTGTTCGTGGCGTTCAGTCGCAGCGAGACCGTGTGTTTCTTTCGCTCGATGGTGGTCTTCAATGAGCCGTCGGCGCTCGAGAGCTGCTGAACGTCATTCTTGTTCACCGCCAGGGTCTTGCCGGACGTCTGTAAAAGGACGAGCGAAGAGATCTCCACGGGCGGCACGTAGGGGCCGTACGGCGATCGTACGAAGTCGGGATCGGTGGTGTCGGCAACCCGGTTGGCGGCGGCGGCGACGATCTTCGCCCGGACGGTTTCCTTGTCGCCGAGGCGTAGCTCCACGGTCTGGCCGACATTCGCTTCGACCATTTCCGCCACGCTGATCGCCTGGATGCGCTCGACCGACTCGTCTTCGAAGGCGACGATATCGCGCAGCGCTGCTTCGTCGTTCGGTGAGTAGAGCCAGAACGTGCCGTGGGCGGGCGCGGGCAGCTCCTCGATGCGCCAGGCCCCCTGGCCCTTCGGGATCTCCCCTTCCCGGGCGACGAAGCCGAGCCCGTTCTTGAAGAGGGAGATGGCAACGAGCTTCGTCTTCAGAGTGGGCGGGTGTTCCTCGGCAGCTCCTGCCGAGGGTGCAGCAGCGACAAGCCCGGCAAGCGTGCCGAAAATCAAGAAGGCCCACCTGGCGAGCGTCCGGATCATGCCTGCCTTATCGGCAGAGTCGCTGCGGATCTTTGCTTTTAGACGCGGGCGGGCGGCCTCTGTGTGGCGACGCCCTTGATCAGGAGCCACAGCGCGAGCGGGATCTCGAACGCGGCCATCGGCAGCCAGATGAGCCCCGATACGTCGACGCCGCCGAGCTTGAGCAGAAGGCCCACGACGACCACGACCGACGCAAGCACGCCCAGCCAGGCCAGCGCGGACGGGATCATCCGGCCACGCAGGAGGAGCCAGGAGAAGAGCGCGCTTCCCACGCCGAAGAATGCTCCGGCGATCGTCGGGCTCCAGCCTTGCCCCCAGAGAAAGAACGCGCTGATAGCGCGCACCGAGTCCTGGCTCTGTGCCTGGGCTTCGGCGGCCGTCGCGAGCCACACGAGCCCCAGCGATCCCTGGATGGCGACCCCACCCACCACGCCCTCGGCCACCCGGCAGGTCAAGCCCAGCATCGCGAGGTCGGGATCCTCGTCCCGCGTGAGGGCGTAGAGCGTCACGCCCAGCACCAGGGCGCAGAAACAGGTCAAGAGATTCAGCATCGCCGCGAGCTGCACCTGGGACGCGTGCTGGGAGATGCTCGTGAGCTTCGAGGCAAGGTCCGGCCCCTGCATCGCCTTTCCGGAGACGACCATCGCGGTGATACCGACTGCGATGTAGAACAGGAACGTGAAGCCGGCAACTCTCGCGTTCGTCATGCGAGTCATGGGTGCCTCCGGACATGGGCGTCACGAACCAAGGAAGGACCAAGGCCTTACGCGCGACCCACTCCCAAGGTTTCGGGCGGACGAGGACGGACCCTACCACCGGCGGGCTAAAAAGGCCCGATCGGCGCGTCAGGAACGCGCACGTTCTGCCGATAAGGAGTCCCTGGACCTGTGTCCGACCGGCCCATGGCCGGGCGCTGGGGAGGGACTCGTATCGGAACGGAACCAAGACGCGACGGGCGAGCGACTCGGACCAAGACTCCCTTCGCCGCCTGGACCAAGAGAGGCACTTCGGCCGCGGGGGCGATCCTGTTCGCCATCTTCGCGATGTCCCTGGCGCTGCCCTTTCCGCCGTCTCCCAGGTTCGCGCCCGCGCCCGTTCCCGAGCCCGTGGAGTGGGCCCCGACGCGGCCCGGGGACACGCTCACGAGAGGAGCGGCGCTCTCCAGCGTTCTCGCCTCCAGAGGATTTGGATCCGATCAGATTCGAGAGATCACACAGCTCCTCCAACCCTACCGTAGCCCGCGCACCCTTCGGCCTGGAACGGCGCTGCGCTTCGCCCTCGGGGCGACGGGCATTCCGGATCGAATCCTTCTCGCGCTGACCCCCGACTCCATCCTGCACTTCGTTCACGCTGATTCCGTCTGGACGACCCGCATGGAGCCCGTCCCCTTCCTGGTGGACACCGTCCGTATCTCCGGTGTCATCGAGTCCAGCCTCTGGTCCGCCCGCCTTGGCGGTGACGTGGACCGGTTCGGAAAGAAGGATTTCGAGGATCTGGTCTACGACCTGGCGGATGTGTTCGCCTGGAAGGTGGACTTCACCCGGGACCTGAGACGGGGAGACGTCGTGCGCGTTGCCGTGGAGCGGAAGGTGCGCCCCGACGGCACCATCCGGAGCCACCACTTCCTGGCGATCGAGCTGTGGAATGGCGGCCGGGTCCTGCGCGCCATCCCGCAGCCGATACCGGGCGGACGGTACGCCTACTTCGATGAGGAAGGACGCTCGCTCCGCGGGGCCTTCTTGAGATATCCGGTGCCCTATCGCATCACGAGCCACTTCACCGGGCGGCGCTTTCATCCCCTGCTCAAGCTATGGCGGGCGCACGAGGGAATCGACTATGGCGCGCCGGCTGGAGCGCCCGTTGAGGCGACCGCCTCGGGCGTCGTCACGCGAGCGGGATTCGTGGGGGCCTACGGAAGGCTGGTCGAGCTTCGGCACCCCGGGGAGATCCGGACGCGCTACGCGCATCTGAGCTCGATCGCGCCGGACGTCCGGCCGGGCGCGCGCGTGGAACAGGGTCAGATCATCGGGAGAGTGGGCTCGTCGGGTCTGGCCACCGGCCCGCACCTTCACTACGAGTTTCTGCAAAACGGAAGGCACCGCGACCCACTCAAGGTCGAGATACCGGGCTCTCCTTCTATTGATCCGTCCCGCCTTGCCGGATTTCTTCGAGACCGGGACGAGGCGCTTCCTCTGCTCTACGGCATTCCCATCTTCCAGACGCCCGTCTCGCTCGCGAGCGGGACCGGCTCGCGCAGCCGCCGTAATTAGTCGTTCTCTAGCCTGTTATGGGTCTCTGACTTAGTGCGGGTTCAAGATGGGGTGGGTTGCGGCCTGTTGATGTCGGAACGGAGAGGTAAGCGCCGCCAGAATTCGCCCTCCCGCCGCCACATTTCTGCCATGAGCGGTGAAGTATCTTGTGAGTGAGGCCAGAGAGAAAGGCCGCGCACTCAACCCTTTTCGGGAGGCACCTCATGCCATCGCCGCGATCCGTCCATCCATGGATGCGACCGAGAATTGCGGGTCTCCTCGGCGCGCTGGCGGTGGCCCTGTCCCTCGCTTTCGCCATGTTCGCCCGAGCCGCTGATCTCGGTTGGCCGCGCGAATTCGATTCCTCCAGTGGTCCCTTCGTGATCTACCAGCCCCAACCCGAGCGTCTGAACGGCGATGTGCTCTCGGGGCGAGCCGCGTTCTCGCTGCAGAAGACCGGGGACGCCCATCCCACCTTCGGTGTGCTCTGGTACGGCGAGACGATCGAGGTCGACCGCGACAGCAGCGTCGTGACCGCGCGCGGCTTCGATGTCACCAAGGTGCGACTGCCCGGGATCACTCCGGACGAGGCGTCCCGCTACGAGGCCCTGGTTGAGTCCCAGGCTGAGGGCTGGGATCTCTCGGGCTCGGTCGAGGAGCTGCAGGCGGGTCTCGCGGCGGCCGAGCAGGAGCGCGCGAGCGTTGCCGGCCTCGACATGGCACCGCCCAAGATCCTGTTCCACGGCCGGCGCGCGATCCTCGTCGTCTACGATGGCTCTCCCGTGCTCGAGCCGATCGAGGGATCGGACTTCCAGCGTGTCGTGAACACCCCCTACGCCGTGGTCCTCGATCCCGGGAATGGCTCCTACTATCTGAACGGCGCCAATCTCTGGTACCGGGCGCGCGATCCGCTGGGTCCCTGGACCGGGATCGACCGCCCGCCGGCCGCGATCGAAGACGCCGTTCCTCCCGATACCACCGCCTACGATCAGGTCCAGGGGCCCGCGCCGGACGTGATCACCGCCACCGAGCCCACCGAGCTGATCGCGACCGATGGCTTACCGCGGTACGCCCCTCTGGTCGGCGACGAGCTTCTCTACCTCGCCAATACCGAGAGCGACGTGGTCCTCGAGGTGGACACCCAGTTCCTCTACGTCCTCATCTCCGGACGATGGTTCCGATCGCCCTCCGTGGACGGACCCTGGACGTTCGTTCGCGGGGACCAGCTGCCTCAGAGCTTCAAGCGCGTGCCTACGGATTCACCGAAGGGGAACATCCTCGCCAGTGTCGCGGGAACGGATCAGGCGGAGGACGCGGTTGCCGATGCCGAGATCCCGCAGACGAGCGCCATCCAGCGCGACGACCGGAGCTTCACGGCGGCCTACGACGGGGAGCCTCGATTCGAGCCCATCGCGGGCACCGACCTCCAGTACGCCGTGAACACCGACGCGGAAGTGATCCTGGCCGACGGCCGCTACTACGCCTGCGATCAGGGAGTCTGGTACATCGCGGACGATCCCGAGGGGCCGTGGAGCGTCAGCGAGACGCGCCCCGTCGGTGTGGAGGATATTCCACCCGATTGTCCCGTCTACGACGTGCGGTACGTCTCCATCTATGATTCGACCCCCGACGTCGTGTACGTGGGCTACCTGCCCGGATATCTGGGCTGCTATCCCTACCACGGCACCGTCGTCTACGGCACCGGCTACCGGTACAACACGTGGCGGAGCCGGCATCATTACTTCCCGCGCCGCTTCACCTGGGGCTTTCACGCCCGCTACAACCCCTGGCTCAGCCGGTGGAGCTTCGGCATGAGCTACAGCACGGGCTTCCTCCGGGTAGGCACGCGCTGGAGCACGCGTCCCTCGGTCACCACGGCGCGCGGCCGGTCGATGTGGTTCGGACCCGGCGGCTACCGCCGCCCGCTCCTGACTCAGGATTTGACCCCGCTCCGCGCCCGACGCCCCGAGCGCATGCGCACGCGCGTCAACGACGGACTGCCGGCCAACGTGTACAACCGGACGGAAAACGTCGCGCGCGTGGACCGGAGCGCGGATCGAATTCGCGTGCGCTCGATCGTGCAGCCCATCGCCCGGCCGGTCCGGATCCCGAACGACGTGTTCGCGGGCAAGGACGGGAAGGTCTACCGGCGCGACACGAAGGGGAAATGGCAGGTGGGAGCGGGCGCCGAATGGAAGCCCACGAGTCTCCCGACTCCCCCGGCCGCGATGGAACGCCCGCAGCAAAGGGAGCGTGGGATTCCTCCCTCGACGGGGGTCTCGCGAGCCGACGTGAGCCGGCAGCGCCGGGACGCCGCGATCGAGCGGCGGATGCCGCGGCCGCAAGAGTCACCGGACGCGACGCCTCCTTCCGGTCGGCCGGGGCGTCGTTCGGACCGGCCCGCTCCACGGCGGGAGCCTCCTGTTTCGCCGCGGCACGAGACGCCCGCGCCTCCGCCCCAGGAACCCGCGCCTTCACGGGAACGTCCCGCGCCTCGGCAGGAGTCGCCCGCGCCAGGGGATCTGGAGAAGGAGTACAAGGCGCGCGAGCGGTCCGGGCGGGGAGAGAATCCCGAGCCGCGCTCGAGAGAGGATCTGAGGCCGAGCCGGAATCGCTAGGTCTAGGGAGTTCCGCTCGAGACCTGCTCCTCGGATCCATGGTGCATGTAGTGGGAGTCCATCTCACCGGCGCGGATCGCGACGGTGAGGTGGTTCTCCTGGGGCGGGATCGGACAGTTGTAGTGATCCGAATAGGCGCAGGCCGGGTTGTAGCACTTGTTGAAATCCAGCACGTAGAGGCCATCCTTCCGCACCTCGGGATCGAGATAGCGCCCCACGCTGTAGCTCTCCTTGCCGGTCGTCGCGTCGGTGAAGAACAACCCGAGGTCGTTCTCGCCAACCCCCGGCTCCAGCAGACGCGAAGCCTCCAGACGGCACGGGGTCCCGTTTATCTTGAAGTCGAACCAACCCACGCGCACGGCGCGCCGCCGGTTTCCCCGCGTGGAGAGGATGATCGTCGTGTCGGGTTTCGGATTGGCATGGAGCGCCGTGACGATATGGTAGGAGAGATCGGCCGGGAAATACTTGATGCCCTTGTACTCCTTGAACCGCGGGCTTTGGGGATCGAACACGATGATCGCCGGATAGCGCTGGTGCGAGAGCCGGAGCGTGAAGCGGCCCGCCTTGATGCTGGTCGGCGGCAAGGTCGCCGACGCCATCGTCGAATCCTTGACCTGGAAGCGCGCACCGCGATCGAGCGTCTCGACGTGGAAGGAGTCCCCCACGACCGTGACGCGGAGATGATGCGGTTTGACGCCGGGGTCCTCGATGCGCACGTCATTGCCGGCAGCACTTCCGAGGGTCAGCGAGGTGCGCTCGTTGAAGTCGCGGCGTAGTATCGTGGCGAGGTAGGAAGTCGGCTTGCTCTTGAGCCAGTCGTCGGTCTCGGCGCGGTCCTTGGCGTAGAACTGGAGCAGCGTGTCCGCTTCCGCCGGGCTGACCGCCGAGGCGCTCGCGCTCGAGGAGTCCTTCCGGCAGGAAACGCCGGCCAGGAGGCTCGCGAGCAGGAGCAGGGTCAGGGACACGGCCTGCGCCGTTCGCGCCAGGTGTCGATCGTCGTCACGAATGCTCATCCGCGGCTCCTCGATAGGGTGATCCGGCCTTGGGTGTCGCGAAGAAGCTAGCACGTTTCGCCCGGCCTTGCTCGGAGGTAGCCGTTGTTCCGCTTCTGATCTTGCGTGGTGAAATGACACGAGCCCGGCGCGAGGCCTCCCGCACCGGGCTCGTTCGTTCGAGCTGGATCCTTACCAGCCCGCCTTGCCGTCCGACGAGACTCGATAGGTGGAGAAGTGGAAGAGCGGCGTGGAGATGGTGAGCCCCAAGAGGTTCACCGTGGATGCCAGATTCTCCCACTTTCCCGTCGAGGGGTTGTAGTAGCTGATGCACGCCACCGAGAGCAGCGACCGGTCCATCTTCCGCGCGTTCGCGGTCAGGAGCACAGGCAGTAGGAAATGGTTCGCCGAGGCGGGTGAGATGCTCAGCTGAACGGTCGAATGCGCGAGGTCGGGTTGCGTCACCGTGACGGTGACCGGTTGCAAGACCGCCGCCGGCGGGAACACCACCGTGAAGTCGCCGGCGGAGACGGTGCCGCCGAGAAGGCCGATCGTCTTGGTCGTCGAATTGGCGGTCGAACCGCCACCGCCCAGAAGGCCCAGCACCTGGGCCGGCGCAGCCCCGCCGCTCGCGCTGGAATCTTGAGCAGGCACCGGCGCGGTAGGCATGTTGGAGCACCCGGCGACAGCGAGCAGCAGGGTGAGGCCGAGCACGAAACCTCGCGAGACTCTTACGGGAAGTAGCATCTCTTTCTTCTCCTCTTGGGAGGTCGTCCCAGGTTGTGCCGCCCGGGACGGATCGGCCTTGAGCTCTGGGGGGCTGCTTTCTCAGTTCTTTGTAAAGGCATCCGGCATGCCCAAGAGGGACCCTGCGACATTGCTTGATGCATGGGACCCGTGAGCGCTGGGGTCCTTGGCCCTTGCGGCTGGTCCGGCTCAGCCCACGCGGCGGCGCTCGCGATACGCATGGCCCCACAGCGTCTTCCGGGGTGTCTTTTTGGGGAATGTGGCTGAGTTATTGGGTGCAGCCGCGCACCCCGAAGGAGTTACACAGACCGATCGGTCGGGAGAGCCAAGCATGGCGCCAACGCGGTGGCCACCAAGCCGTCGGGAGCGGCTGCCTCGAGGGCTCAGAAACCGAAGACCGAGAGCTTCGACGGATCGATGTCGGCGCCGGCTCCCGTGTTGCCGCCCCGCCCATAGCGCCGAACCGGCGAAACCCGCCGCGAAGGACTCGACCGGCAGTCATTGAGGCTAGGAGCCTCGGGCAAATGAGTGGCCCTGCTACACTCACTCCATGTTCGCTGCCGCGCATCCGCAGACGGTATTCCTGCTCTCCCCCGCCCACTGCGGCGGGAGGCGGGCGCAGATCCTCCTCGGTGAGAGCGCCTCCTTCCCGCTCGCCGTCCGGTTGTGCGAGAAGGGTGCGCCCATCGGGGACGTATTCAGCTTCCTGAGCGGACTCTATTTCCGAGGAAAGCTGGCCTACGGTGAAGCCTTCGCGTGCGCCCGCACCACGCCGCATGGAGTGCTCGTCATCACGCCCGGGCTGGGACTCGTATCCCCGGACACGATCGTCGGGCCTCAAGACCTGCTCTCGATCGCCACGGTCGGCGTCGCGCCGGACGAGCCTCGGTTCCGCCAACCCCTGGAGCGGGATTCGGCCGCACTCGCTTCCGTGCTCGCCCAGGAGGATCGCGTCGTCCTGCTCGGGAGCATCGCGACGGGCAAATACGTCGACATCATCGAGAGCCACTTCGACGGGCGGCTGCGGTTTCCCAGTGATTTCGTGGGCCGCGGGGACATGAGCCGAGGCGGGCTCATGCTTCGCTGCGTCCTGGACCGGAAGGAGCTCGAGTACATCCCGATGGCCGGCGCGACGCGTCACGGCAAGAAGCCGCCCCGGCTGAAGCCACTCCGATGAGCCCCGCCCGCGCGCCGGCGAGGCGCCGCGCGCCCGCCGCCCGAGCGGCCGCGCTGATTCCCAAGGGCGTGACCAACGTCGAAGTCGATTTCGGCCAGGGGACGCTCCGGCTCACCAATCTCGACAAGCTCTTCTGGCCGGAGCTCGAGATCACGAAGCGCGATCTCCTCCAGTACTACGCGCAGATCGCCCCTGCGCTCGTGCCGCATCTCACCGACCGCGCCATGGTGATGAAGCGGTATCCGAACGGCGCGCACGGCGATTTCTTCTTCATGAAGCGCGCCCCATCCCCGCGGCCGGAGTGGATCCAGACCTGCCGCATTCCCCACGGCTCCGGGAACGTCATCGACTTCCCCATCGTCCAGGACCTGGCGTCCCTCCTATGGGTGGTGAACCTCGGCTGCATCGATCTGAACCCCTGGTACGCGCGCTGCGACGACACCGATCGGCCCGACTACCTCCACTTCGATCTCGATCCGGTGACGGGCGCCACGTTCTCCCAGGTCATCGAGACCGCCCTTCTCGTTCGCAGAGGGCTCGAGGGTCTGGGGATGTCCTGCTACGCAAAGACCACGGGATCCAAGGGCATTCACGTCTACGTGCCCATTCAACGTGGACTGGTCCAGAAGGACGTCTGGACGTTCGCGAAGAGCTTCGCCATCGCCCTCGCGGCCCAGGCTCCGAAGCTGGTCACGGCGGAATACCGTATCGCGAAGCGGCCCGCGGGCCACGTGCTCGTCGACTACAACCAGAACGCCTGGGGCAGGACGCTCGCCTCGATCTACTCCGTGCGTCCCCGGCCCAAGGCGACCGTCTCCGCGCCGGTCTCCTGGGAAGAGCTGGAGCGCGGGATCCGGATCGAGGATTTCCGGATCGACAACGTGCCCCAGCGCGTGGCGAAGCTCGGCGATCTCTGGAAACCTCTGCTCGCGCAGCGCGGGCGCGTGCGCCTGGAGCGGTTCCTGTGACGCTCCCCCTCCGGCGTCCCTATCCGCCCATGGAAGCGCTGTCGGTCGCCACGATTCCCACGGGGCCGGAGTGGCAGTACGAGCCCAAGTGGGACGGATTCCGCTGCCTGGCGTTTCGGGACGGGGACACGGTGGCGCTCCAGTCGAAGGCGGGCGAGCCGCTCGAGCGCTATTTCCCGGAGATGGTCGAGGCGCTCCTCCAAGTGAAGGCGCGGCGCTTCGTCCTGGACGGCGAGCTGGTGATTCCCCGCGGGAAGGCTCTATCCTTCGACGATCTGCTCCTGCGCATCCATCCCGCCGAGAGCCGCGTCAAGAGGCTCTCCGTGGAGACGCCCGCGATGCTCATCGTGTTCGATCTGCTCGTCGACGAGAAGGGCGCGTCTCTGGTCGCTCTCCCGCTCGAGGACCGCCGGAAGCGCCTCGAGACGTTTGCCGCGAAGGTTCTCCGGAATCACCCGCGCATCCGCGTGTCTCCGGCGGCGGACGATCCCAGGGTCGCGATCCGCTGGTACGAGAGGACCGGCGGAGCGCTGGACGGCGTCATCGCGAAGCGCCGGGATCTTCCCTACCGCTCGGGGGACCGGACCGGGATGCAAAAGATCAAGCAGCGGCGAACCGCGGACTGCGTGGTGGGCGGATTCCGCTTCGCGTCGAAGGGACACGTGATCGGCTCGCTCCTACTGGGCCTCTACGACGAGGATGGGTTGCTGCACCACGTGGGATTCACGTCCGGCATCTCGAACGAAGAGAAGAAGGCCCTGGTCCCCAAGCTGGAGAAGCTGATCCGGCCGCCGGGGTTCACCGGGCACGCACCCGGCGGCCCCAGCCGGTGGAGCACGGAGCGCTCGGGCGAGTGGAAGCCGCTCCAGCCCAAGCTGGTCGTGGAGGTGGAATATGATCACGTGAGCGGCGATCGTTTCCGCCACGGGACGCGGCTCGTGCGCTGGCGTCCCGACAAAGCTCCGCGCCAGTGCACGTTCGAGCAGATCGCGAAGCCGGAGGGCTCGCTGCTCCGCCTCCTCGAGGCAGGCACCAAGAGCCGGAGCAAGGCGCGCGGTTGAGCGTTCCCGCTATCGTCCTCCAAACCCCACGCCTCATCCTCCGCCAATTCTCCCTGGACGACGCTGCGTTCATCTTCGCTCTGGTCAACGATCCGGAATGGCTGAAGCACATCGGCGATCGGAACGTGAGGAATCTGGACGACGCTCGCGGTTACATCGATCGGGGGATGCAGGCGTTCGAGCGCCAGGGCTACGGAATGGGCGTCGTCGAGCTCCGGTCCACGGGAGAGGCCGCCGGAATCGCGGGGCTCATCAAGCGGGACGGCCTCGAGGACGTGGACCTGGGATTTGCGTACCTCCCGCAGCATCGGGGCCGGGGGTACGCCTCCGAGTCGGCCGCGGCCGTGCTGGAGCACGGCGCGCGGGTTCTCGGAATGAAGCGGATCGTGGCGATCGTCTCGGAGGCGAATCAGCCCTCGATCCGGCTCCTCGAGAAGCTGGGAATGAGATTCGAGCGGATGATCCGCCTTCCCGGCGACGACGAGGAGATCCGGTTGTACGCTACTTCCGGGCCGGGCTCTTCTGGCCCAGAACCTCTCGCACCTTCGCGAGCAATGCCGTCACCGTGAAGGGCTTCTGCAAGAAGGCGCTCCCGCCCTTGATGAGCTCGTCGTAGGAAGACGCGTGCTCGTTGTAGCCGGACATGTACAGGATCTGGATCTTGGGGAAGATCCCTCGCACGCGGTCGGCCAGCTCTCCGGGGCTCATCCCGGGCGTGACCACGTCGGACAGCATCAGGTCGATCGGCAGATTGCTGCGGCCGTAGGTCTCCGTCACGACCAGGGCCTGCGTCCGGTCGTTCACCTCGACGACCTTGTATCCATTCAACTTCAAACTCTCGCCGACCACGTTCCGGACCAGCTCGTCGTCCTCGACGACCAGGATGGTCTCGCTCCCGCTCGCCCTCTGCTCCTGGCGCTGCGGCGGACGCTTCGACTCCGTCGCCGCCTCCACGCGCGGCAGGTAGACGGTGAAGGTGGAGCCCTGTCCCGGCGCGCTCTCGACCTGGATGGCTCCCCCGCTCTGCTTCACGATGCCGTGAACGGTCGATAGACCGAGACCCGTGCCCCGTCCGGATTCCTTGGTCGTGAAGAAGGGCTCGAAGATCTGGGCCCGCGTCTTCTCGTCCATCCCGGTCCCCGTGTCCATCACCGCGAGGGCGACGTAGGAGCCGGGCTCCAGACCCTCCCGTTCGTCGCGAAGCTTCACGTTCGAGGTCTGGATCGTGATTTTGCCGCCCTCGGGCATGGCGTCCCGCGCGTTCACGACCAGGTTCATCAGAACCTGCTCGATCTGTCCGGCGTCCGCCTTGATCCGCCACAGATCCTCGGCATAGAGCATCGAGAGCTCGACGTCCGCGCCGATGAGGCGCTTCAGCATGCTCTCGATCTCGCCGGCCACGGCGTTCAGGTCGAGGACCTTGGGCGTGAGCACCTGGCGGCGGCTGAAGGCGAGCAGCTGGCGCGTGAGCGCGGCCGCGCGCAGGGCGGCCTTCTCCACCTCGCCGACTTCGCGCAGAAGCTCGTGCTCGGCCCCCAGCTGCTCCTGGATCATCTGGCTGTAGCTCAGGATCGCCGTGAGGATGTTGTTGAAATCGTGCGCCACACCGCCGGCGAGACGCCCCACCGCCTCCATCTTCTGCGCCTGGCGAAGCTGTTCCTCCAGGCCGTGCCGCTCGGAGCGGAGCCGCGCCTCGCGCAGCTCCCGCTCGATCGCCGGGGCCAGGCGGTTGAGATTGCCCTTCATCACGTAATCGTTCGCGCCCGCCCTCATGGCCGCGACCGCGGTCTCTTCCCCGATCGATCCGGAAACGAAGATGACGGGCAGGTCGCGATGCGTATCCCGGATGATGGACAGGGCCTCCGTGCCTTTGAACCCGGGGATGTTGTAGTCCGATATGACAATGTCCCACCGGCACGTCTCCAGCGCCGCGCGCAGCGACTGCTCCGTATCCACACGAAGGTGCGTGACCTCGTAGCCAGCGCGCGTCAGCTCGCGGACCGCGAGGTGGCTGTCGCTCTCATTGTCCTCGACGACGAGGACTTGGAGTTTCTTATCGTCCATTTGCGCTCCTCGGCGCCGGCGGCGGCTGGTTCAGCACCAGCCAGTAGAGGCCCAGGTGCCGGACCGCCTCCGTGAACTGGTCGAAGTCCACCGGCTTCTGAATGTAGCTGTTCGCGTGGTTCTCGTACGCGGCGAACCGGTCCCGCTCCTCCGCGGAGGAGGTCAGCATGACCACCGGAAGGGTGTGGGTGCGCTTGTCCGCGCGGATTCGCTTGAGCACCTCGAGGCCGTTCACCTTGGGAAGGTTGATGTCCAGGAGGATGACCTGAGGCTGCTGGTTACTGTTTCGCGACGCGTGCTCCCCCGCGCAGAAGAGATAGTTCAGCGCCTCCTGCCCGTCGCGGACCACGACCACTTCGTTCGACACGTTGTACTTGCGGAGCGCCCGGAGCGTCAGCTCCTCGTCGTTCGGGTTGTCCTCCGCCAGCAGAATGACGGTGCTCGTCATGACTTTGCCTCCGAAAGGGTGAAGGAAAAGGTCGCTCCCCGCTCCACGGCGCCTTCGGCCCAGAGCTCTCCGCCGTGCCGGTGGATGATCCGCTGTACCGTCGCCAGCCCGACGCCCGTGCCCTCGAAGTCGCTCTGCCGATGGAGGCGCTGGAACGGGGCGAAGAGGAGATTCGCGTGCGCCATGTCGAAGCCGGCCCCGTCGTCCTGGACGAAGAAGATCCGGCGCCCGCCGTCCGTCTTCTGTCCCAGCTCGATGCGCGCGGCCGGGTGCTTGGAGGTGAACTTCCAGGCATTCCTCAAGAAGTTGTCCAGCACCACCCGGAGGAGCTGCGAATCCGCGTCGACCTTCATGCCCTCGGCGATCACGAACTGGACTCCCTGGCGCTCCGGCTGCGCCCTCCTCAGCTCGGCCGCGATCTCCTTGCCCACGGACCCCAGATCGAACCGCTCCCGGCGAAGCTCGGCCCGCGAGAGGCGGGAGAGGTTGAGGAGATCGTCGATCAGGTTTCCCATCTGACGAGTCGCGCCCCGCACCCGGTCCAGGTGCTTCGTGCCCACCTCGTCCAGCTTCTCGCCGCAGTCCTCGAGCAGCGCCTTGCTGAATCCGTCGATGGCCCGGAGCGGCGCCCGAAGATCGTGCGACACGGAATACGAGAACGCCTCCAGCTCCTTGTTCGAAGCCTCGAGCGCCGCGGTGCGGTCGGCCACCCGCTGCTCCAGCTCGGCGTCCCGCCTCTGGATCTCGGCGAGCATGTCGTTGAAGCCTTCTGCGAGAACCCCCAGCTCGTCGTCGCTGACGGAGCGCGCGCGGATGGAGTAGTCCTTGCGATCCAGCACCGCCTTCGCGGTCTCCGCGAGGATGCGGATCGGCCGCGCGATGCCGCCCTGCAACCAGGTCGAGAGCGCGAAGGCGACGCCGATGGATCCGAGGACGGCCAGGAGGATCGCCATGACCTGCACGCGCACGCGCTCGTCGAGCGCACGTAGATCGGATCTCAGGAAGAGACTGCCCAGCCGGTGGTTCCCCTCCACGACGGGCCGGGTCACGAGGAGACTGGCGTGCTCCAGGCGATTCCCCATCGCGCCGGAGGATGCCGGCACCAGAGGCGCCGAGGCACCCAGTGGATACGTCGCGAAGAGGCCCCCGTGCTCGTCATAGAGGGCGGCGGCCATGATGCTGGGATCGGTGCGCAGCCCCGCGAGGACCTGGCTCGCGTCCTCCGGATTCTGGAACGCCAGCGCCGCGGTCGAATTGGCCGCCAGGATCGCGGCGCGCGTCGCCAGCTCTCGCGCGAGGAGCGCGCGAAGACTCGCGACCTCGTGGATCGTCAGGGCCGTGCCGGCGAGGGCCAGAGCCGTTGTGCTGGTCAGCATAATGGCCAGGATGAGCTTTCGCCGGATGGTCGTTCGTGGAGTCCTCATTCCTCAGCCCTTCGGCACCAGCTCCGCCTGCCGGAGAAGCTTGGAGCTGATCGTCAGCTTGGCGCTGTCGGCGGCCGCGACGTTGATGCGCAGTCTCAGCCGGTTCCTCTGGACGTCGAATCCCACGATCCCGTAGCGCGACGCGAAATCCTTCGTTTCCCCCACGGTGAGTACGCTCCGGCCGCTCAGCTTGGAGTGGATGTACTCGAACCGGGTTGCCTCGGAAGAGCAGATGAAGAGGACCTGGCAGGTGTCGACCTGATCGATCGTCCGGAAGCGCCGCACGACCAGCCGGCGCGAGCCCACGGTCTCCCCCGCCACGACCTCGTCGAGCCCCGCGCCGAAGGGATCGTTCCCCAGAACCCCGATCGTGATCGGCGCCGCGGAGTCGGGGAACGTGCTCGCGGGCCAGTTCACGAAATGGGCGAACTGGAACAGGAAGATCGCCTTGAGGTCGTACTCGCGGGTCATCCGCCCGTCGGCCAGGGCCGGGCCACCCTCGGTGTACAGGACGCCGATCGAGATCGAGAGGACGAGGAGAAGGCGCCTCAGTAGGTCCACGTCGCCCGCCCGTAGAGGCTGCGCTCCACCTCTTTGCGTGACGCCGGCGTCCCGAACTCGGGGTGCCGGGAATCGAAGAGGTTCTGCCCGACGGCAGAGATCTCGAGCGAGGGGACGGGCCTCCAGCCCAGACGCGCGTCGGTCGCGAGGTAGGAAGGAATCTTCTGGTTCGGAAGCTCGCCGACGTAGCGGACGCCCGCATCCACCTCGAGCCCATGCGCCAGCGTCAGTGAGGACCGCGCGAACCACTGGTGGCGCGGCGAATCCCCGGCCTGCTTGACGGTCGAGGTGTCGCTCGGGGATCGAAGAATCATCCTGAGAAACGTGTAGCCTCCGCTGAGCCGCCACCCCTTCCTGGCCTCGAGCGTGGCGCTCCCTTCCACGCCGTACGTTTCCCCGTCGAGATCGTTGGCCAGGACGATCGGCGGGCCGCCTCGCACGCTCCGGAGGTTGTCGTACGAGTTGTAGAAGGTCGCGATCGCGGCGCTGAGATTCCGCGCGGGCTGTGCCTTGTATCCCAGCTCGTAGGCGAGCAGGACCTCGGAATCGAAATTGGGGCCTCCCGCAAGGAAGAAGGGAGGCGTGCTCGGAACGTAGAGGTCTCGATCCAGGCGCGAGGGCGCACGGACCGCCCGGGAAACGGCGCCCCAGAGTGTCCGCGTCGCGGATGGAGTCCAGGCGAGCCGCGTGCTCGGCTCCACCTCGACCCCGGTGTAGTCGTTGTGCTCGACCTTCGATCCCAGGGTCCAGTGGAGGACGCTCGAGAGCTCGATCTCGTCCTGGACGAAGCTGCTGTACAGGTTCCGTGTCTGATGCGAGGGGAGGAACGCGAACCCCGGCGTGTTTCCGACGACGTCCTGGGTCAGCCGGTAGCCCAGCCCCCACATCATGTCGTGTCGCTCCCCGAGGGGCAGACGATGGCGCAGCGACACATCATAGGTATCCAGGGTCTCGCGGAAGGTCAGGGGCATGTCGCGGAGGCTGTGATCGTAGTACGCGTTGAGCTGCATGTCGGAGTGTTCCGCGAGCCGGCGGGTCCAGCGGGTCATCACATTGCGTCCGCCAATCTCCATGTCGTCCGTGAAGCGCTGATCGGCGGAGCCCTTGTAGATGTCCCCCTGGATCGTGAGGTCGCTGGAGGGTCCCCATCCGCCGTCGAGGCGAAAGCCGCCCTGGTCCGTCTTGAAATCGTCGCCCACGTCCTGGCCGTTGGGGCGGACCGACGAGTCCCGATCGAGCACCTTGCCGTAGAGACGGAAGAAGCTACGCGAGCCCAGCTTCCCGCCGTAGCGAAGGCCGCCGAATCCGCGCTCCGGGCTCCCGGCGCCGCCCATCACCAAGAGGCCCTGCGTGTCGGCGGCGCGCTTGCTGATGACATTGATGACGCCGTTCACCGCGTTCGCGCCCCATACCGTGGCCCCGGGTCCGCGGATCACCTCGATCTGCTCGACGTCATCCAGGAACACGTCCTGGGCGTCCCAGAACACTCCCGAGAAGAGCGGCGTGTAGACGCTGCGGCCGTCGATGAGGACGAGGAGCTTGTTGGCGATCGTGCCGTTGAATCCCCGCGCCGTGATCGCGTACTGCCGGTTGTCCACGCGCGCCACTTCCACGCCGGGGATGTAGCGCAACGCCTCGGGAATGCTCAACGCGCCCATGCGCCGGATGTCGTCCCCGGTGACCACCTTCACCGCCGCGGGAGTCGCGGAGAGCGCCTCGGGTTTGGTCGAGACGGTGGTGACCTCGAGGTTGAACAGCTCCTCGATGCTCATCTTCTTCAAGTCGCCTCGGGACTCGACTCCTTCCGGAAGGGATTCCGCCGTGGCGGCGGGCGGGAGCGCGGAGAGGAGAAGCGCCGCGACGAGAGGAGCGAATGTTCGGCCGACGTCCATGTGACCTCCGGAGTGGTCTCGCGTTTCCCTTCTGTCAAGGGTGCGCTAGCGGCGCGAGGAACGTGCTTACCCGTATGGGACATCGGCTGTTCCGTTGGATTTCTTGAGGCATCCGGGGGTCCGAAAAGCGGCCGGGCGCGAAGGGGCGGATCGCATGGGTTTCGTGTAGACTCTCCGGCTCATTCATTGGGACTTGCGGTCCTGAGCACACCCGGCGTGTTCGCCTCGAGACAGAAAGTTGCATTTCGCACGCTCGGGATCTGGAAACGAACCGGCCGGTGAGCAACCGGCGCATCCATGGGAAGATCGCGATGAAGTGGCTATTCAAGGAAGAGCCGACGCACTACAGCTTCGACGATCTGGCGAAGGACAAGAAGACTTCCTGGTCGGGCGTCAGAAACCCCGTCGCGCAGAAGCACCTCCGATCGGTGCGCAAGGGCGACCCTGTCTTCTACTATCACACGGGCGACGAGAAGTCGGTCGTCGGGGTCATGAAGGCTCTGAGCGACGCGTATCCCGACCCGGCGGACCGGTCGGGAAAGCTCTATTCGGTGGATGTCGGGCCGATCGGGAAGCTGAAACGGCCGGTGACCCTGGCCGAGATCAAGGCGGACAAGCGCTTCGCGGACATGCCTCTGACCCGGATGCCTCGCCTCTCTGTGATGCCGGTCACCGATGCGCAGTGGAAGGCCATCGAGGACATGTCGGGGGCCTGACTCGACTTCGGGCGGCTCGCCTGGCCCGCAACCTGCAGCAAAAAAGTCAATTACAACGAGGCAGATTGATCTTGACGCCCCCCTCCCGCCGTAGCAGGATGCCGCCCAAGGGGGTCTGAGCGTCGCTTCCGCATCGCGGGCAAGGGCGCCGTTACCCCCATCCAAAATCGAGACTTCGCCCAAAACAACTCCGGTCTCCCCGCCGCACGCCGGGCATGGTCTCGCCATCCTTCGCCGCACGCGGCAGCATCGGTGTCTCCGCTCGAGCGAGGACGGCAACTTGTGGAGAACGTCCCGATGCGCCGGATTCGGATCGCGTTCCTCTCCCTTTTGTTCTCGTGCGGCACCCTGCTCCCCCTTCTCGTTCAGACCTCCGCCGCGGAAGACCTGACCGGCAAGACCCTCAAGCCCGCCATCGGCGTCAAGTTCGGCATGGAGTCCGCGCTGGGATCGCTCCTCGGCGGAACCCTGACCGGCGACGTCACGCAGGTCGTCGTGCGGCGCGACGAGCCGACGAAGCTCGTGCTCGCCGTGACCTACAAGGGATTCCAGGGCGCCAAGCTCTGGTGCGAGGTCACCGGATCCGATCGAAAGACCCTGCGACAGGTGAAGCGCTCGCCCACGGTCACCCTCGAGGACGCGACCAGCGAGGTGGAGTGCACGGTCGAGCTGGATTCCAACGTGCCTGAGAACACGAACATTCGCTCCGAATACCTGCGCGTGTGTGTGGCGAAGCCGGAGAAGACGACGCCGAGCTACGTGAAGGCGTACGAGCTTTCGAAGCCGTGGCGGACAGGCATCCGGCCCGAGAACGTGCTGCTCACGGTGACGCTCAAGCCGGTAGGGACGACGCAGTCGCTGGGAGCGACACCTTCCGCACCGATTCCCCCTCGTCTGATTCTTATGCCGGCTGCCGGCGGCACGTTGCGCAGCTCGTCGCCTCAGCTGATCATGAAGAGGAGTGTCCTCCCGGCGCCAGCTCCGACAACGGGCGGCACGGCATCCTCCTCGCAGGCGATGATCGCGCAGCCGCCCCCGGGTCAGGCGGCGACGGCGTCTCCTTCCGGATCCGCCGTCAACAACCGGATCCCGATCCGCAATGCAACGTTCATGACTCCGAACACCGCCGTCATCCTGAGGACGGACATGGTGGTGAAGATGCTTCCCCCATCCACTACCGTCACCCCGATCAACCAGAACCAGTTTGGCGTGCCGGCGGAGGACCAGAACAGAGGAGCCAAGGGGCCGTCCGCGATTCCCGTCGAGCCTCTGGCCGAGCTTCGCTCGGAGGACATCGATCTCGACGCGAGCCACGTGCTCGGGGTATATCCGTCGTTCTATCCGGATCAGCAGGATTCGTTGGGGATCTTCTACTTCCTTCCTTACTCCTACTCGCTCCGGTGGACCGAGGACCAGGGCTACGACATGCGGATGATCTACTCGGCCACGCGGTCGGAGGGGCAAGCCGGCGACGTAGCCATCGCAGCGCGGCTCGACGCGGGACTGGGCATCCGCGAGCGACAGATCGCCAGCGAGCTTATGGCCGCGTACGCCAAGTCGCGTGGGTCGCGGTTCACGGCACTCCGCGCCCTGCCGGTCGACAGCATCTCGGTCTCGATCTCTGACGATCTCCGCCGCTACAGCATCCCGGCCGACAAGATCGCGGTCACCGGACTCTCGGACATCCTGGGACAGATCGACGTCTCCTGGCTTGCCGATCCCGTGACCAAGGAGAATCTGCAGCAGGCGCTCGTCGAGGACGTCGGGATCAGTGGCCGCGTGACGCTCTTCCCCTCGGGAGGGAAGCTCGCGCCGATCGACGTGCCGCTTCGGATCCGGCTCGCGGATTTCGTCACGTTCGGCCCCTTCCGGTGGAACCGAGCCGACCCGTGGCGCAACCAAACCCTCTATCCGATCCGGCTCAAGTACCTGAACGCGCTCGTCCTCGACGCGTCGTCGCGCCCCATCGTGTACTCGTGGGACCTCTCGAGCACGGTCGTCCCCCCGCAGGGGCGCGCCCAGTGGGTGGCGGGCTCGGTGCCGGGATGGATCGACTCGCAGGCGAAGCGGGTCTGGCTGGAATACGCTGTGGATGCCACGTGCGCGGCCTGCGATGAAACGGTGATCCGCTCGATCACCGGCGGCGTTTCGACCAGTGGTCCGTCGCAGATCACCTTCCACACCATCACGCCCCTCGCCGAGACCGGCGGATACGAGATCGCCGCGCAAGTGCGCTCGCGATACTTCGATCCCCAATCCCACGACTCCCAGACACGGACCGTCGTGCTGTCCTCCGACAGCAAGGATTTCACGATCGGGCCTCTCTATCTCGGATCGCGCCAAGCGGGAGAGTCGGTTTCAGGGGATCCGCTGTTCGAGTACTTCCTGACGCTCACGATGAAGGACGGAACGACGTACCGGGCTACCCGATGGGTCTCGAGCGACGACCTGCGGCTCGCCATTGGAAAGCATCAGCTGGAGGAAGCGTTCGGCTCGCTTCCGGGGCCGGGAGGGTCTCGATGAGGCGCTTGGATTCAAGATTTTTCCTCTGCCTCTTGCTTCTCGGGCCGGTCCTTCCGGCTCGGGCGCTCGCGGTGCCGGATTGGAAGACGCAGCGCCCGGTGGGAGCGCTCACGATCTACGCGGACGACACCCGTCCGAATCGCTTCTATTACGCCCCCGCGGAGATCGCGGTCGTCACCACGCCCGACGGCAAGCCCGACTTCCATTTCCTCGAGACGCGCTACACCGGAAGCGCCGTGGCGCGTGATCGCGGGATGATTCTTCACAAGAGCCTTGTCACGTTCACGGTCCGGCTCCCCCACGCGCCGGCCGAAGAGGTGACCCGCGTGGCGCGCGAGCTGGGGACCTGGGCCGACCTGCGCCCCTACCCGGTGAAGAAGATCGCGACCGCGCTCGTCTACGTGGTGATCGGCGGTGATACGACCTCGCTTCCCCCGGGCCGCTTCGAGGCGGCGGGTGACGCGGAGGCCTCGGGAAGCACCTGGACGGAGCGCGTCTACACCGTCGGATTGGATTCCCTGACGGCCCAGGCCTTCCGCACGGCGCTCGAGAAGGATCAGGTCTACATGAGTCTGGGCTATGCCTTCCTCGGCGACGCGCTGGCGGCCGATGCCGGAATCGGCGAATTGACCGGCTTGCCGCAGGTGGTGGAGGAGCTGAAGAACGCCCTGGCCGGCCCGCGCGCGGGACCGAACGGCACTCCGGCCGATTCCGTGCGCACGCACGTGATCCGTGCGGGAGCGATCGAGATCGGTCTCGACGTGAAGCGCTTCCCCGATCTCATGCGGCGCGTGGACCTGAACGACAAGGCACCCCCCGGATACGCGGCCCTCGACGTCTACTGCTATGACTTCAACAACGAGCTTCGCCCCGACCTCGCGGAGAAGCGCGTCGAGATCGACGCCGAGAGCGTGAGCGGCAAGCGCGTGAAGCTCGAGACCGCGTTCCTGCGCGAGCAGTCGGATCTCTATTCCGCGAGCATCCGGTTCCCCGTCGCCGTCCGGCTGGATCGGCCGTACCGTTACCGCACCCGCGAAGTGAAGCTGGACGGCATGCAGCATCAGAGCGTCTGGCGCGAGCGCCAGAGCTGGTCGGAGATCCTCGATGTCACCACGCGGTCCAAAGACGTCACGCCGGCCAAAGACATAGGCGTCCGTTCCATTCTTGGCCCTTAGCCACGAGGTAACCCCGATGAAACGAGCGCTTCTGATCGTTCTCCTGTTCGGTCTCCTGGGTCCGCGGTCCGCGTCCGCCCTGGTCAACTACGACAAGGGCTCGCGCGCGGTCCTGGGCGTCCAGCTTCTTCAAGATAGTGAGGACCCGGCGGCCTACTACTACCTGCCCCAGTTTCCCCGACTCGCGATGAAGGGGGATTCCACCTTCGAGTTCCTGTGCCTCAAGTACGTGGACCAAGCGGGAGGAACGAACGGCGGCCTCTTCCACGCGCTGATCGAGTTCAATCTGCCCGAGCCTGTGGTCCGCAAGGTGGAGAACGCGCTCAAAGAAAAGGTGCCGGGCGCGCGGCTGATGGGGCCGGTCCCGCTCATGCAATCCGTCAAGGACGGTGAGGACGGAATGGGCTCCTTCGAGGTCGTCTCGGCGGTCCTCTCGGACAAGGGGGAAGGCGGATTCACCCGTTCGGTCATCACGTCGGGACGTGCACCACTCATGCCCGGATCTAAGGCCGTCGTCGCCGCGCTGCTGAGACAGCAGGGCGCGACGCTCCTCTGGAATTCACTCACCAGCCCCACGTCCGACGTCTCGGTCGCGATTCACGGCTACTACGAGGCGGCGGTGGAGGGATACAACGCCAAGATCACGGCCGACGTCTCGACCGTCTACGAGCACTTCAGCACTACCTCGAACTTCCAGCAGGACTACACGAAGACGCAGCTCCGGCGCGCCGTCGATAATTTGCAGCGGGACGGCTCGCTGAAGATCGAAGTGCTCGACCGCTCGGCGGGGCTCGGGATCAAAGCGGACGACATGGCCGGGGTGCTTCAGCTCGTGACCGACAAGCTCGTGGAGCTGATGTTCGACTCCAAGTCCGGATGGGCGGCCGATCCGCAGCGCGAGGCCGCGGTCGAGGCGAACCAGCTCCAGGGCCGCCAGGAACGCGGCTGGTTCTCCAGCACCTTCGGCGGGAGCGAGGACACGAAGTACTTCACCGACAATCAGTACGTGTTGAAGAACCGGAAGGACATCCGTCAGAACAAGTTCGTCCTGAGCCTCAGCAAGAAATCGACGATCAAGGTGCCCCTGGACACCGCAGGGAACCTGGGCGGCTTGTATCAGGCAATGGGTCAGGACGCGCGTTATTTTCGCGTCGTGAACCTGTCCGATCCCGACTTCGAATTCCGCCCCGTGTACTTCCAGGTGGACGGCGATTACATCGACTCCTTCCAGGACGCGCTGAACTTCGTCACGGTGAACTTCCGGAAGAGCTATCCGGACCGGCCTCCTTACACGAAGGCGATCCTATTCAACCGCGCCGATGTCGAGGCGGGCAAGACGACCCAGAACGTCGCCTTCCCGCGTCTCGGGATGACCAGCCAGGACTGGACCGCATATGAGTATCAGGTTCGCTGGAGCCTGCGCGGCGGGCCGACGATCTCGGTGCCTGCGGGCCAGGACCGGTGGACGAAGGGATCTGACGCAGCACTCTCCCTGACCCCGCCCTTCGACAAACGCGTGGTGGAGATCGAAGCGGACCGTTCCCTCTTCGCTGACCGCGGCATCGCGACGGCGGTCGTGGAGTTCGCGACCATCCTGGCCGGGAAGCCGCGCCTCGTGAAGAAGGTGACCCTGCGGGCGGCCGACACCACGCCCACCTCCAAGATCTCGCTGATTCTCGACAAGGATTCCCAGGTCGCCTACAAGGTGACATGGCACGCCAAGAACGGCTCGAGGGGGGGCAAGCTCGAGATCCTGGACTCGGATTACCTCTTCCTCACACCGCCCGAAGCCCTGGGGTCCCCCAGCACCGGAACGACGGGAGCGCCGGGGGTCGCCCCGTGACGCGATCCGTCGCAACGATCCTGTTCCTCGCCGCGGCGGTCCTTGCCGTACCCCGGGGCGCAACCGCACAACAAGTATTGATGGACCGCGGCGTGCGCGCTGCGGGGCTCTGGTGCTTCCCCGTCGCCCGTGACTCGCTCCAGTACGTCTACCTCCCCGCGAGCGCGAAGCTGGCGGCCGACGATCAGGGCCGGCCCCAGTTCTCCTACGTGCGGTACGTGGTGAACGCCACCGCGGACAGCGCGCGGTCCGCGACGATCACCGAGGCGAAGGGAGGAGGCATTCTCACCTTCCTCGTGCTCCTCGACACGCCCGAGACCATGATCCGCGACGCGCAGAAGGCGCTCCGGGACCGCTACAAGAAGGACGAGATCGTGATCCGCGGCCCGATCGTGTTCCAGGATGGCCGCTACACGCTGGTTTCGTCCGTCCTGAAGAGCTCCTCGGCCGGGGTGGCGACCGCGGAGGCGGGTGCTGGAGCGCCCACGGAGCACGCGGTCCTCGCGACCGGACGCGCGCCCGTCCTCGAGGGAAACCGCCTCGCGCTCTCTTTCGACCTCGATCCCGAGCACGCTTCACTTCTCATGCAGAGCTTCCAGATGAACACTCCGGACGTCTCGCTAGTCTTCGACATGACCTTCGCGGGCCTTTCCGAAGCCTACGACGCCGATCTCACGATCGACTGGTCCGAGGTGAAGAAGAGCCAGGCGTTCAAGGCGGGAGGCACCGTCTACTTCATCGGAGCCGATGTGGACCTGGCATTCGACGAGATGTTCAAGAACCACGCCATCCATCTCCGCTCGAGCGGATCAGACGCTTCCATGGAAGCGCTGCTCAACACCGTGTACAGCAAGCTCCTCGAGCTCATGTTCCGCCCGGTGGAGCCGGAGCGCATCCCTCCCGACCAGAGCGGAGGGCTGATGCAGGCGCTCTCCCAGATGGGCAGCCCGAACGGGCCCATGGGCGCCCGAAAGACCGTCGGATTCGGCGCCTCGGTGGGATATCAGAGGAAGGAGCTCCGGAGCGAGGGCAAGAGCCAGCTCTCCTTCAACCATCGCTCGAGCGTGGAGCGCCACAGCTTCGTGACGTTCCAGATGGGCGACGTCCACAAGCAATACGGCAAGGACCCGCACTATTTCCGCGCGGTGAACCTGGGCGACCCCACGTTCCAGCAGCGCGAGGTCCACGTCTCGGTGGACGCGTCCCTGCTTCCCGACTTCGACAGCTACGTGAACACGGTCACGGTGACCCTGCGCAAGGACCACCAGAACGGCGAGCAGACCCTGCGCGAGGTCGTGCTCGATCGCGCCTCCGTGAAGAAAGGGGTCGAAGACCTCCGGATGGTATACGGCTGGAACGGGGATGAGGACCGCCTGGGCTGGCTGGACTACGTGTACCGGACGCGATGGAGCTTCAAGGGCGGCGGGGCGTTCGAGAGTGATTGGAAGAAAACCAGCGCGCCCATGATCGACCTCTTCGCTCCCTACGAGCGCCGCACGGTTCAGCTCGTGGGCGACCAAGGGACGCTCAAGTCGAAAGGCGTGCGTGCCGTGATCGTGCAGCTGGATTATCCCTTCTTCGGCGAGCGGCGCCGGCCGCAGATGGTGGTCCGCCCCGGTGAAGCGATCGAGGAGAAGCAGGTTCAGATCACGCTGCCTCTGGGGCAGCCGGATTACGAATACGCGGTGACCTGGCAAATGGAGGGCAACAAGCGGCTGACCGACAAGCGCCGCGACACAAGCGGACTCATCTTCGTGGACGAGCTGCCGTGAAGGGACTGAGGCGAGGAGCATGTATCGGCGCCCCTCGCGCGACCGGAAAGGGATCCTAATCCGATGGAGGAATCCATGTTGAAGAACGATGCGGGTCGTACGTGGGAGAGGCACGCGTTCGGACCGCGCGGAGTCATGGCGGCGCTGCTGTTGCTCGCCGCCCTGGTCGCGCCCAAGGCCTTCGCGGTCGTGATGGACGACGACAATCGGAAGAGCTACGTCCTTCCGGGTGACGTGACGGTCGAACTTATCGGCCAGGCCGGGGACCAGCCCGGGACGAAAACCAACATCTACTACTACCTTCCCGTGAACCTGCGCCTATCGAAGCGGGTGGACGGCACGCCGGAGTTCCTGTTCCTCAAGTACACGACCGAGAAGCGCGCCGAGCAAGGGGGCATGAACGGCGGCCTCATGCACTTTCTGGTGGAGTGGGGCCTGACCGCGGAGCAGAGGGCGGAGCTCGAGAAGAAGCTCAAGGAGGACGACCCCAAGGCGACCATCGCGGGCGCGGTGCCTCTCGAGGGCGACGCCGAGGGGGGAGGCTCGTTTCAGATCATCTCGGGAACCCTGTCCGACGACAAGATGGCCCCCAAGCTCATCACCTCGGGCAAGGCCCCCCTCGTGCCCGGCGGCAAAGCGGCGGCTGCCGCACGCCTCGGCCCCGAGGGAGCGCAGCTCCTCGCCGCGACCTTCGAAAAGACCCGGTCCATCACGGACGTCACGACCCAGCTGAATTTCAAGTACACGGCTCTGGCCCCGGCATGCAAGGGCCGCGTGGTCTTCAACTGGTCCAAGCTTGAAACCCACTTCGACTCCTTGGGCGCGGACTACAAGCGGAAGACGAGCGGCGTCGACGCGAACGCGGGGGGCTTTTTCATCTTCAGCTGGTGGAGCATCAAGCCCGAGTACTCGTACTCCTATGACGAGATGCACAAGCACTTCGATTCTCTGGTCGAATCGAAGGTGATCGATTTCCAGTGGGAGGAGACGCTCGCGGACGAACGGATCGCCAAGATCCGGGAAGCCTTCTTTCAGTACTTCATCAACATGATGAGCGAGCCGGCGGCGCCGCAGCAGGCCGCGCCCGCGGCCGCGAGCGACAAGGAGAAGAAGGACAACCCCAACATCATGATCGGGACGCGGTACACCTACAAGAAACAGTCCTTTGTCAGCTCGTTCCAGCAGAAAACGTTCACGCTGAGCTTGAGCGCCCGTCTCGCGGTGAAATACCCCGCTTCTCTCACGGAGAACCTGGCGACCTGGTACGACGGCATCCGCGACAACCCGAAGTGCATCGCGGCGGTCAATCTCAACGATCCCTTCTACGCGCACCGCGACATCGACTTCATCCTCGACCTCGACGCCAAGGACATGTTCGAGCAGGAGGCGAACTACGTCACCGTCAACGTGCGGAAGAAGCGCTCCTCTGGCAACCCCTTCGAGGATCACATCACCATTGATTCGAAATACCTGAAGGAGAAAGGGATCAACGCCATCCTCACGTACGCGCGCGGCGAGGACACGAATCCCGACATCTACGAATACCAGGCGCAGTGGAGCTTCCGCGGCGGCAATGTGTGGCCCCCGAGTCCCCCATGGGAAAAGGGCAGCTGGGAGGGTGTCACGCTGGCCGCCCCCATCATGCCCCGCACCGTCGAGATCGAAGGGGATCTGGAAGCCATGAAGGCGAGCAACATCTCGCGGATCACCGTCCAGATCCATTACCCCAAGTTCGGAATCGAGATGGAGGACAACATCGCGATCTCTCCCGCCAAGAACGAGCCTTTGGTCTCCAGGAAGATCTTCATGGACCGGGACGCGCGCGGATACGCCTATCGCCTGGTGGTGGATCACAAGACGGAAGGCAAGATGGCGACGCCGTGGAGCGCCAAGGTGGGCGATGACTACATCTACGCAGCGATCCCGAAGGACATGATCTCGCAACCGGAGCTGAAGGCCGTGGCCAAGTCGGCGGCACTGGACGCAGCCACGAGCGCCAAGGAGAAAGTGCTGAGCAAATTCGCCGAGCTCCTCGGAGGGGGGAAACCGCAATGAGGGCCAAGACCAAGATCACACTCGGGACCGTTCTTCTCGGGATCGGGATCGCGTTCGCCTGGACGCTGCCGGTGTCCGCGCAGCAGATCCTGCTCGACAAGCCGGTGCGGGCGGGTGAGCTGATCTGCTTCCCCGACCTGAACGATCCGCTCGCCTATTACTACGTGAACGACAAGCCCCACCTTTCCATGGACGCGAACGGCAAGCCGCAGTTCTCGTTCCTCCGCTACGTGGAGAACGTGCGCTCGGGCGCGGACCAGGCCGAGGCGCGTGAGGGCGAAGGGGGCGGGATCGTGCACGCGGTGGTCGCGCTCAGCGTCACCAAGGAGCAGATCGCAGCGGCGCAGCGGGAGCTTCAGCGTACGACGCCCGGAGCCAAGCTCATGGGCCCGGTCGTCTACAAGTCGGGCAAGTTCGGACTGGTCTCCTCGTTCAAGGACACGAGCGGGAACCTGACCAAGCAGGTGGTGGGGCTGGGAAACGCGCCGCTCCTGGATGGGGAGAAGGCGGCCGTGTCCATGCAGCTCACCAAGCTCGGGGCGAAGATCCTCTGGGAGTCCTTCCAGACGCCGACGCCCGACATCAGCTTCACCTTCGAGATGGACATGAGCGGCTACCGATCGCCGCATCGCGCGCTCATCGAGGCCAATTTCGATCAGATCTACGAGCACAAGGCGTTCGCCGTGGGGGTGGCGACCCAGTACCTCGCGGCGGAGATCAAGGGCGCCTTCGACGACCTGAAGCGCGAGGGCGCGATCAAGCTGACTCAGGTCGGCAGCGACGAGAAGCTGGATGCTCTGATCACCACTGCCTACAACAAGATCTCCGACATCATGTTCTCTCCCATGAACGGCACGGGCTCGCCGGACCTCTCGAGCCTCGCGGGCACGGGGGGCCAGCCCAGCATGCTGGATCGCGCCACCACGATGCTCGCGGCCAATCGCGCGTCGGCGCAGCAAGAAAACGAGCGGATCCGCACCGACAACCGCGCCATCCGCGAAGAGAATCGGACGGATGCGGAGCGCAGGCGCGCGGCGGCATCGGGAGCCTCCGGCACAACGGCCGAGACGGGCGGGACCGCCACGACGGCCGGCGCGGCCCCCGCAACGGGAACGGCGGCAGCGACCACCGCGGACCGGCCGCTCGGATATCGTCCTCGCCCCGTGTCCTTGGCCCCCACCTACGCCGACCGGGCCCGTCCGGATGACGCTCCCGGCGCGGGCTCGCAGCCCGTGGCGCAGCGGCAGGAAGAATCGGTTCCGGGCTTTGCCGTGCTCGCCTCCTTCGAGATGAAGAGCGTGCATCAGCGCGGCATCTTCAAGATCGACCTCAACAAGTACACGACCGACAACCTGACGCTTCGCTTCGACGAGAACATCGGCGACATGCGAAGCCTCATGAAGGACGGGGACAATTTCCGCCAGGTCAACCTGGACGATCCCCTCTACAAGCAGCGCGAGCTGGTGGTCTTCGTGGATGGGATGAACGCCAAGGATTTCGGCGACTACATCAATTTCGCCACCGTCCAGATGCGGAAGAAGCATCAGGCCGGCGACGAGACGCAGGACGAGGTGCGGATCGACCGCAAGAACTTCAATTCGGAGGGCAATGCCTTCAAATTGCTCTACGGCTGGAAGAACGACTCCGACCGGCGTCAGTGGATGAACTACGAATACCAGACCACCTGGAGCTTCTTCGGCGGCAAGGAACAGATTCAGCCGTGGAAGAAGGCCAACGCGGGCGCGATCAACCTGGCGCCTCCCTTCCAGAAGCACACCGTGGATCTGCAGGCCGATCCCGACGTCATCGCGACGGCCGGCGTGCGCTCCATCACGGTGAAGCTCTTCTACAAGCTGGGCGACACGGAGCAGGTGAAGACGGTGACGCTGAACGCGAGCAAGGGACAGCTCTCCGAGAAGATCGATTTCATCCTGCCCGCGGACACCGTGAATTACGACTATCAGATCGACTGGCGGCTGAAGGGCAATCGGGTCCTCACCTCGGGTAGGAAGACCGCGAGTGACGCGATTCTCTTCGTGGACGACCTTCCCACAGCTGGTTGAGGAGGAACGCATGAACGCCATTCGTCTTATGGGGCCGGCGCTGGTAGCCGCGCTTCTCTTCACCGCCTCGACGGCGGGCGCCACGGACCGCGACTATCTGAAAGCGAAGCTCTCGTTCCGCTACGTCGATCAGCCGAATACGATCACGTCAACGCCCGCGGTGCTGGACAACGCGGCCATCAGCTCCGGCAGGGAAACCGGCACGTTCTGGACAAGCCGGAGCGTCCCTGGGCTTCAAAACCTAGTGCGCTCCCTGCTCCGCGAGCCAGGACACGGCGGCGATGCCAATCTCCAGTTCGTGGTCTCGAGGGTTGTGCAGATCCTGGAGCGGCCGGTTCTGATCACCTTGCTCAACGACACCCGCGGGGCGCTCACGGAAGACGCCCTGACGCAATGGGACGCTTGTCCCGACGAGAGCAGCCACGCGTGGCCTTGCGCCTCGAACGCCTCGGTCACCGACGACCAACGCGAGCATTGTGCCGAATCCCTCCATGAACACGCCCCTCCGCGCCAGGATGCCACCTGGGCGGGATCGATGACCCTGGGACAAGCCGTATTCAACGGCAGGAAGGCCGGGAACCCCACCGGCACCTTCGTGCATGAGCTCGTGCACACCCAGGACCGCTCCGACCGCGCGGCGCACATGTTCCTCGTGAACAAGCACGGGTACCACTACGGATCGGATGGAGAGCATTGGGACATCGAGGCGATTCCAAATCTCGCTTCCACGTATCAGGAAGGCATCGCGAATGCGGTCATGATGATGGTAGACGGGCAGTCGAGCCTCGATATGTTCAACTGGTTCGCGAGGAACGACGTCATGATGGTGGAGAAAACCACCCTGGCGCCCGGCACGGGACCCGGCGCCGCGCCCTGCTGGTCGGCGGTCACGTCTCCGTCGCCGGATATCTGGCTCTACAACCAGCTCCACACTGCCGGGGTACCCGAGGTGCACCGGGACCCCAATCGACATCCGGGCTACGCGTACTTCCGCATCCGGGACCTTCCTCCGCGCTTCATCGTGCACAACGAGAACATCATCGCGCTCGTATTCTCCGAATACGCTCGGCATCTCGGCCTTTCGAACTTCCTGAGCGCGTTGAAGACCAACGACGCGACGCTCTTTCGTACCTGTGCCAGCTCCATTGCGGTGCTCTATGACGCGCTCGGCCGGGCGGGACTCGGCGGGCGCCCGCAGCACACCTTCATGCCCCCCGGCGGCCTTACGGGCAAGCCCGACGACGGGCCAAAGCCGTGGCTGATACCGCTCGCCTATGCGGATTACTTCACGGCATACAACTCCACGACCAAGGAGCAGTACGCCAGCATCTTCGAGAACATGCTGCCTCACGAGTGGGTCGACCTGTACTGGGATTGGTACAAGGCCCGGGTCCGCTTGGCCGCGCCGATCGGGCCCACGATGCCGCCGCGGACGGAACATTTGACCGACATCGCCATCGCGCTCGGCGTCAATACATCCACCGCGGAACCCGCGCGGCTCGGACCTTGAACCGTCGGAGGGATCTCGGATGCCGCTCGTGCCCGTCGTGAGGAGATTCGCTCCGTTCTGGCTGGGGCTCATCGCGCTGGTCGTGCCGGTCTCCGCGGGCGCGCAGCCCACCGAGGATCGGACCTATCTGCGCAACAAGGTCTCGTTCCGGTACGTGGCCGCGCCGAACGACACCGCGCGTGCGCCGGCGGTCCTGGACAACATCGGCATCTGGGGAGGCACCGAGACGGGCGCCTTCTGGTCCAATCCCAACATTCCCGGTCTCAAGAACATGGTCCGGGCCCTCCTTCAAGAGCCCGGCCATGGCGGCGATGGGAATCTTCAGTACGTGGCGGCGCAGATCATCAAGGTGCTGAACAAGCCCGTCATCATCATGCTTCTGGACGACACCGGTACCGCGATGAACCGCGGCGCGTACCGGAAGTGGGATGCCTGCACCGACGGTCACGGTCACGCGTGGCCCTGCGCCTCCAACATGGCCACCGGTGACGACAGCCGCGAGCGGTGCGCGCGTGAGCTGCACCAGGCCGTTCCCGCGAGAAGAGATGCCTGGGCCGGGCAGATGGCCCTGGGGCAGGCGGTCTTCAACGGAGATCTGAACTGGGCGACCAGCACGTTCATCCACGAGCTGGTGCACACGCAGGACCGCTCCGATGGACGCGCGCACATGTTCTGGATGAGCAGCAGGTCCTATCACTACGGCGCCGACGGCACGCACTATGGCGTGGAAGCCATCCCCAATCTGGCCGCCACCTACCAGGAGGGAATCGCCAACACCCTCCGCCTGGTCGTTCACGCGGGCCGGCGGCAGGAGATGTTCGACTGGTTCGCCAACAACGACGTGGTCTACGTCGAGAAGGCCCTGCATCCCGAGGGCACCGGCGTCGGCGACACGCTCCCCTGCTATACCAGCGTGACCGCGCCCTCCCCGGACGTCTGGCTCTACAACCAGCTCCGGAGAGCCGGCATCCGCGAGCTCTCGCCTTCGGGAGGCGACGTGCCCGCCGATACCGGCTACGCCTATTACCGTATTCGGGACCTTCCGCCCCGGTTCATCGTGCACGACGAGTACATCCTGGCGCTCACGTTCTCGGAGTACGCCCGGCACATGGGGCTTCCCCGGTTCATGGCCGCGCTCCAGGCGAACGACGCGACGCTGTTCCGTGTCTCCACCAGCCCCGTGGCGCAGCTCTACAACACGCTCTGCTTCGCGGGCCTGAACGGGCGCCCGCTCTCCAGCGTCACGGGCGTGAACGAGGCCGGGCCCAAGCCCTATCTCCTTCCGCTCGCATACGCCGACTACTTCACCGGCTACAACGCGCGCACCAAGTCGGACTATGCCGCCATCTTCGAGAACATGCTCCGCCCGGAGTGGGTGGACCTCTACTGGGACGGCTACAAGGACGAAGTACGCGCGGCCGTGCCCATCAGCGCAGGCCGGAGGCCCGATTTCGGCGACCTGACCACCATCGCGATCACGCTCGGCGTCAATCGATCGGAGCCGGACGCGCCCTAGAGGCGCGTGGCTCCCTGGAGGAACGGATCATGCCAGCCACAGCACTTCTCCTTCGCCCGCGGTCCACGATCGCGAAGACCCTGACCCTCGCCGCCCTTCTCGCGTACGCGGTGGCCCCGGGATGGGCACGAGCCGAGGGAGAGGCGGCGGCAGCTCCGGCTCCGGCGGCCCAATCTCCGACAGAGTCGGCCTCGCCGGTGAGCGCGACCGGACTCCTCCCCATCTTCGGAGTCGGGCTGGATCTCGACGGCCTCTCCTCCAGTGTAAGCCCCGACGACGCGGTCGCCTCGGTCCAGAAGCTCTATGACAAGTATCTGAAGGCCGCGGGGTTCAACGTCATCCAGTTCCCGGTCGAGGTGAAGGAGCTGGGGGACAAGGGCGCCGGCCGTCTCGCCAAGCTCTGCGTCTGGGCGAAGGCGAACAACGTCCGCCTCGCCCCGATCCTGATCGGCGCAACCCAGGGCGAGGCGTTGCCCGGCGACTTTCCGGACCGGGTGGGGTCCTTCGCCGCGAAGACCGTCGAGCTCACGGGGAAGGCGGGAGACGCCCAGGCCTATTCGCAGATCATGCTCTACCAGCTGGAGCGGCCGCTGAATCACCCCGCGACCCACGGACCGATCGAGGCGGCCAAGGCGGCCGAGATCCTCAAGGCGACGGTCGAGAAGCTCCACGCATCGGAGCAGACGGCGCTCGCGGGAACCTCGCTCCAGGCCACGCCGGTCCTCGTGAGCGCGTCCTTCGACTACGAGCTGATCCGGTTCGGCGCCATCGTGAACGTCGCGCTCACGGACGAGAGCTATCAGCAGGCGTACGAATCGCTGCGCGGCTATCTCGGCGCGGTCCTGGGCTCGGCGGCCGTGGACGTGGTGTCGCTGGAATGGTTCCCCGGAAGCGTCAGCGCGGACGCGGTGGATCGGTTCCCCGATCTGGTGTCGAAGCTCCAGGCGGACTTCCCCGGAAAGCTTCTCCTCATCGGAACCGGATATTCCACGGCGGCGGGCACCGAGCAGGATCAGTCCAAGTACTACACCCAGACCTTCAACAACCTGAGCGACCTCCGCACGAACCAGGGAGTCGAGTCCTCCTTCGCGGGAATCCTCTGGCGAACGGCGATGGACCGCGCGAAGGGCGAGCCGGATCCGCCTTCTTCCAAGACGCTCTCGGAGCTGCCTCAGTGGAAGTGGTCCGAGCGCGCATCCGAGCTCACGCGCATGTGGAACACGCCGGGCGCGGATTCGAAGGAGATGCGCTGGTGGTACGGGCGCGTGGAAAGCCACTTCGGCCTTCTGGGCGGCAGCAAGGACCTGGGGAAGCCGGGCGAGCCCAAGCTCTCCTACACGCTCCTCTCCCACCTCAAGACCTCCCTCGTGGCCGCCGCGGCATCGACGGGCGCGGGCGAGATTGCCACGCAGCTCGCGTCACAGCCGGGAGGCGCGAAGGGGGTTGCGGGCGCGGTGAAGGAGAAGCTCCAGGCGGCGCTCTTTGGAATGCTCGACGCCTGGATCGCCAAGACCGCGGAGAATTTCGTGAGCGGCGGCGGATCCGAGAGCAGCGGCAGCAGCGGATCCCAGACCTTCGACGGCGGAGGTGGCGGCGGCGCGCCTTCTCCCCCGACGCCCTCCAACACCGCGGACCTCGCCATATCCGGGTTCGAGCCGGTGGATGCGATCGTCACGGGGGTCGTCACGCCCCTCACGTTCACGGTGGTGAACAACGGCGCTGCTTCCGCCACGAACGTCGTCCTCTACCTTCGCGAGAACGGAACCACCGACCTCGCGAACTCCACGCCGGGCGTCATCGGGCCCAGCGGCACCTCAACGATCAACGTTCCCTGGACCCCTTCCCATCCGGGCAATCACCAGAACGTGATCCTGGAGGCCTACTGCGACAACGAGGGAGCCCAGAGCAACAATCGGATGGAATTCGGAGACGTGATGGTATCGCCGGCGCCGTCGGGGGGCGGCGGAGGTGGAGGCGGGGGTGGAATGGGAGGCATCCGGGTCAACCCCGGCCGCCTCGGCGCGATGCAGGGCGTGCTTACGACCACGACCGCTCCGGGATTCCTGAAGATCGAGGCCGTGCGCTCCATGCCCGTCGTCATGATGTCCGGGATGGGCGGGGGAACACCCACCAGCACACCGATGATGAGCACCGGCGGTGGGAGCGGCGTCCACGTCCTCGGCGGTGCTGGCACGGGCGGGACAGGCACCGTCGGCGGCGTGGGCGGCGGCACGCCGATGGGCAGCGTGGGCGGTGGAGGCGGGACGCACTCGACCTCCCAGGCCATGACGGCCGCCCCCGCGCCCTCCGGACCGCAGCCCTATAGCCTCGCCTTCACCGTCACGAATCCCTTCAACCACAATTTCAACGACGTGCGCGGGACGCTGAAGATCGAGAACAAGGTCGTGGCGACCAGGAATCTCGGCGTTCTGTTTCCACACCAGCGCCGCACCGTGACCTTCGACCAGTGGACCCCTTCGAAGGCAGGAACCTTCCCCGTGGAGATCCAGCTCGCCGGCACGGGCCCCGGCGGACGCCCGCTCACGTCCACCGCGGCGGACCGGATCACCGTGAGCCCCTCCGCGATGAAGCCCGGCATCCCGCCGGCTCCCGGAGCCGGGGCGATGACGAGGTCGGTGCTGGTCGGGAAGGGCTCGGGAGGCATCGCGTCCACGGGTTCCCCGATGACGGCGGGCGGGATGACGCAGACCCGGATGCTGTTGCCGCTCATCATGACGCCTCCGGCGTCCACGGGGACCCCGATCCAGACGCGATCGCTCGCGATGATGACTCGAGGGAAGCTCGGCAGCGGCATGACCTCCCTCCTCGGAGTCACCGCCAACAGCATCCTCCTGACCCCCTATCCTCCCCAGCCCGGCGCCGACATGGCGCTCTCGGTCCGTCTCTTCAACTCGGAGCGGGTGCCCGCCAACAAGGTCAAGGTCGAGGCGTACGTCGGGGACGAGAAGCTGGGTGAGGCGAGCGTGGACGTGCCGGTCGCGCAGCCCGTGGTCGCCTCCGGATTCAAGGCCTGGAAGGCCAAGCAGGGACGCTACGACGTGCGCGTCGTGGTGCGCTGGGCGGATCGGAGCGGCTCGGCCTCGAAGCCCATCGAGATCGGAGCCAAGGGCGCCGCGCGGATGGGCGTCGCGTCGCTCATCGGCCGCGCCTCCTTCTCCATGCCGCGGCTCCTCGTGACCGCCGCGGATGTGCGCCTGAATCCCGTCGCGCCCGCCGCGGGCCAATCGGTCGAGCTCTCGGTCCGCGCGATGAACCCGGGCACCGCCGACGCGAAGGGGGTTCGTGTCGAGCTCTTCGCCGATCAGGTGAAGATCGGTGAAGCGACCGGCGACATCGTGGCCGGAAAGGACTTCATCTTCACCGGCTTCCCGCGGTGGACCCCGGCTGCCGGCAGGCACGTCCTTCTCTGCCGCGCCACCGTGCTCGGGCAGACCACCGAGGCCACCCGCGACGTCACGGCCGGTTTCACGGCAACGCTCGTGGCACCGACGCTCACGAAGCAGCCTGGGATCGTCGCGAATCCGGAGACCAAGATGGCGCCCCTGGGAGGAACGCTGATGATGGCGACCCTTGCGCGTCCGGACCTCCAGATCACGCCTGCCGACATCACGTACGCGCCGGCCATGCCGAAGGCCGGGGACGCCTTGACGATCACGATCCGGGTTCAGAATGTGGGGTCGGCCGCCGCCAGCGGAACCGTGACGGGCGTGCTCCAGGTGGATGGCGCCGAGTCGGCGCGCCGCGAGTTCCCGGTCTCCATCGCGCCCGGCGGGATGATGTCCTTGATGTGGCCGGTCACGACGCCTTCGGGATCGACGCTCATGGCAGTCGCGACCGCCTCGGTTGCGAACGATGCCCAGCCCGGAAACAACGAGGGGCGCGCCTCGACCTCGATCCTGAGAATGATCGAGAAACAGCAGCTTCAGCTGCCGCCGGAATCACAACCGCGGCTCATTCGGTAACCGATGGGGGGTCTCATGAGCTTCGGCTCTCGTTTCCGTTTTGCCTTCCTGCTCCTTCTCGGGACCCTTCTGCTGCTCGGCGGCGGGACGGCGCGCGCGCAGAGCTCCTTCAGCGCTACCGTCGGGAGGGTCTCGCTCCTCCCTCCGCCGTACCCCTCCACCTGGAGATCCTCGAACACGTTCATCACGCTGGCCGTCTCCAATTCCTCGAACGAGCCCGTCCATGCGGATCTTCAGATCAGCGTCCTGCGAGGTGGAGTGCTCGTGGGAAGCACGCCTCCTCTCCCACGCACCTACGGTGCCGGCTACGTCGTGTATCCGACCAACCTGATCACCGATTGGTCCCGCATGGTGTTCCAGGGAGACGTTCGCAAGTCGGTCGACGAAACCGGCCGGCTTCCGGACGGCAGCTACAACATCTGCGCCGATTTCACCAACGTACGGACCGCGAGCGGGGTGCCGATCGGCTCGCTTCAGACGTGCACGACCTACATCGTGTTCTATCCAAAGCCACCCACGCTGGTCTTTCCCGAGAACGGAAGCATTGTCTCCGTCCCGCTGCCGGTCTTCCAGTGGACTCCCGTCATGTCGCAGGTCGGCCTCCAGCTGCCGCACTGGTTCCGGCTCGTCGAGATGCTGCCCGGCCAGACCGCTCCGCAGGCCATCGAGGCCAACCGGCCGATCTACGAAGCTCTCTTCAACAAGACGAGCGCCATTCCCTACCCCGCCTCCGCACCTCTGCTCGTCGAGGGGAGGACGTACGCCTGGCGCGTCCAGGCAGCGTTTCCCCTGGGCGGCCTCGGGTCCGGGACCGGTCTCAGGTCCTTCGGCGCTCCACCGGTCGGCAGGGGAGGGATGCCAAGCCCCAGCTTCACCATCATCGACTTTGGCAAGGGCCCGGTGATCACCTTCGGGGAGAATGACGGCAAGAGTCGCGTCTACACCTTCACGTGGGTGTCGGATCCGGTGCGCGCCGCGAAGCTCCGTGAGTCGCGGACCGGCTCGACACTCACGGACGACCGGTTGGGGACGTTCGGGGACGCGCGTGACGAACCCGTCCCAGGGGGCGCACGCGCCTCGGAGCAGAAGGATCCCGAGAACGGCGGCGCGAACTTCGCCGACAATCTGATCCATGCGCTGGTCTCTCTGTGGCGCCCCGGCGACGGAGCGGCGGTGCGAAGCGCCTCGGGGCTGCGAATGAAATCGAACCTGGATCCCCGCCTTGCGCAAGCTCCCGCGGCCCCGGGCTCGCCGACATCCATGACCCCGGCGTTCGCGGACACGGCTTCCAGCGCCGCTTCGGATTCGACCGCGGTCGTGCCGACGGTGCCCGAGGCCGTCCCATCCGACGGCGCTCCCATGGAGGCGACGCCGACCGCGGTCGCGCCCACGGTGCAACCGGTGGGGGTCGGACCGAACTGGGCAAAGCTTCACGGAAGCGCATCGCTCTCGGGGGAGACCTACAGCCGCGACGGCTCGGGCGCCCCCACGCGACCGGACCAGAGCGCGAGGGTCGTGACGGGTCTGACCGTGGGCGTGGTCGGCGATCGAATTCAAGTGCCGGTCTCGGCGCTCGTGTCCGGAGACCAGGTGAGTTACCGGCAGAACATCAACCAGCTGGCCGTCTCTCCTCGGTGGCAATGGGCCGGACTCACGGCCGGAAACCTCGCGCCCCAGTTCTCCAACTACACGCTCGCCGACGCGACGCTTCTCGGAGGCGGATTCGAGCTCCATCCCAAACGCTGGCGCCTTGGATTCGCATCCGGACGCGCGCGAAAGGCGATTGTGCCTACCCTGGAGTATCCGGCGAGTCCGCAATTCGCCCGCAGCATGACCGCGGGACGAATCGGGTACGGGGATCCGGCCGCCAATTCGGTCGAGGTTTCGGTCCTGCGCGCGACGGATGACGCGGGATCTCTGGGGGGCATCGAGAGCACGCTCGCGATCACCCCGGAGGCGAACACGGTCTATTCGGCCCGATTCCAAGGCGTGATGCCGGTGCGCCATGTGCGTGCTCAGCTCGAGACGGCGTTGTCCAGGTACGATCGCGACCGTCGATCCGACGCATCCCCTCTGGATGGGCATGCCCTGGGACTTCAGCTGTTCCATGAAACGGCGCTCTCGCACATGGGCATCAAAGCCGAGTACCTGAACGGCGGATTCAAGACGCTCGGGAACACCGGCATCACCGGGGACCGGCTGGAGCTGGGAGCGAACGCGCGCGTTCAGATGCTGAAGGGGAAGCTGTCGCTCGATGGAACCGCGGGGCTTCAGAACGAGGGCATCAATACCGCCGCGATCGCGGATACGCGCCGAAGGAGCTACGGAGTGAACGGCTCCTGGCAGCCGGCGATGCGCTTCGGGACCGATGCGCAGTTCTCCATCTACACCAGCGAGTCGGACGGCACGGACTCCCTGCTCCAGGGCTCGCGCAACACGACGCGGCTGTACGCCATCTCGCCGCATACGACCTGGAATTACGCCGGCATCCAGCACTCCGTCTCGTGCTCGGCGATGCTTCAGAACTCCAAGAACCGGTCCGGAGGGACCCCCAACAACACGGAGAGCCTCACGCTGTTCGCGAACTGGGCGCTGGGAATCTCCCCACCCTGGACGGTCACGATTTCGGGGAACTATTCCCGGACCGATTTCGATGTCAGCGTGAGCGAGGTGAGCTCGGTCGGGCCGGGGTTCACCTGGAATGCGTTCCGCTCGCGGGTTCTGACGAACGCACAAGTGCAGTTCATGCGCTCACGCAACGGGAATTCCGGCACCGACTACGACGTAGCGCCGCGGGTGGAGACACGCTGGGAATTCGCGCCGCACCAGGCGATCGTGCTCCGGGGCAACTACCGGCACTTCAAGTACGCGAACGGATTGACGCCTTTGTTCGACGAGCGGACCGCCTCGCTGGAATACGTGACGAACCTCTAGAGACGCTACGGCCTTCCGCCGACCTCGTCGAGGTGGTCCAGGAGATCCTGGGGATCCGCGTACACGCGATACGCTCCCGCGCGCTCCAGCTCCTCGGGCCCGTAGCCTCCCGACAGAAGCCCGATCCCCAACGCTCGCGCCCGCTGCGCGGCGAGCATGTCCCACACGCTGTCCCCGACGACGGAGGTCGTCTCCACGGGCACGCTCAGCTTGTCCGCGGCCGCGAAAAAAAGGTCCGGATCGGGCTTAGCGTGCTTCACGTCGTCGTGCGTCACCAGCACGGTCTGCTTCAGATCCAGGCCGAGCGCCTGGATCGTCCGGGCCGCCGACTCCATATGTCCGCTGGTGGCGATGGCCCAGGGGACGCCGTTCTTCGTCAGCGCCTG